>Ga0315295_10005501_pt1 | contig 10811 bp, 9 predicted proteins | sample YL17G14_0_MG_FD_204453 | JGI IMG/M metagenome (GOLD analysis project Ga0315295, IMG submission 204453) | Sediment microbial communities from Yellowstone Lake, YNP, Wyoming, USA - YL17G14_0 | ecosystem: Environmental > Aquatic > Freshwater > Lake > Sediment | place: USA: Wyoming | collected...
CGACGTGTCCGAGTCGGCTTCGTGGGTCAGCTGCTCCAGGCTTTTCGTGGCGAACAGGACGCTTTTCATGGTGCCGATTTATAACATAGCGGCTCGAAGGATGTCAAAAGCGGCGTTCGCAACCGGTCGACTTCGCGCATGTGCTCCCGGGGCGGAACCCGGCGAAGCATTCAGAGCTTCATTCAAGCCGGCTTTTCAAAACGCGAAGGCCATTCACGACGGCGAGCAGTTCCGAAGGTCTCATGGAAAAAAATTGCGGAGGCTACGCTCAGCACGCCCAACCGAGCGGCGGAGATCATCACGCAAAGGATGAGAAGAGAAAAGACGATATTTTGTCGGCTGATCTTCTTTGTCAATTTGCCAAGGTTGATAGCATAGGCTACGATAGTCAGGTCATCCCCCATAAGTGCGATATCTGCGGCCTCAATGGCCGTCGGCACCGGAGGCAAGATGGCTTGAAAACCTCATTTTATAGGGGTATCTTGTCAGCCTGGTCGACGACCTCGGGCAAATGCGGCGCTGGATGGAAGACTGCCCGGATTGGAGCAACTGAGGTTTCCTCATGAAAAAACGAACATACAGGATCGGCGGGATGGATTGCGCGGAAGAAGTCAACGCGCTTAAGGGGACGGTGGGCAAACTGCCGGGGATCGGCGACCTCGATTTCAACCTCATTGACGGAACGATGACCGTGCAGTTTGACGATGGTCAGGTGAATGAGGTGTCGATCCTCGACGCCGCGCGGCGGGTTGGGCTGGAAGCCGAAGCCGTTGACGAGACCTGCCCCTCCGGAGTGTGCGCTGTCGAGGAGGGTTGGTGGACGAAACGAAAGCGGGCGGTCATGTGCTGGTGTTCGGGCGCCTTGGTGCTCGCGGGCTTCGTGACTCACGCGCTTCTTCACGGCGACCTGTTGCATGCGCTGACCGCTGGTGAAGGTATGGCGCATCACCAGTTTCCTCTGCCGGTCATCCTCTTCTACGCCGCAGCGGTTGTGACCGGGGGCTGGTTTTTTGCTCCAAAGGCTTGGATGGCCCTGCGACGGTTGCGGGCGGATATGAATCTGCTGATGACCATCGCCGTGATCGGCGCGATGATTATCGGCCAGTGGTTTGAGGCCGGAACGGTCACGTTCCTTTTCGCGCTTTCATTGTTGTTGGAATCATGGAGTGTGGGCCGTGCTCGCCGGGCGATCCGTGCCTTGGTGAACATGACGCCTCCGACGGCGCGCTGCATCTGTCCCCCTGACGGGGACATTATGGAAAAACCAGTTGCCGAAGTCCCGCTTGGTGCAATCGTTCTGGTACGCCCCGGCGAACGAATACCGCTGGACGGCATCGTCACCAAAGGCCGAACCTCCGTTAACCAGGCCCCTATCACCGGCGAATCCATGCCGGTTACCAAAGAGGAAGGGGCCGAGATTTTCGCGGGTACGATCAACGAAGACGGCGCTATCGAGTTTAAGTCCACCAAACCCGCCGCCGACACCACGCTGGCGCGGATCATTCGCATGGTCGAACAGGCTCAGTCCCGCCGTGCGCCGGTCGAACAGTGGGTTGAGAAGTTCGCACGCTACTATACCCCCGCGATGATCGCGGTGGCGGTCTTGGTCGCGGTAGTGCCGCCGATGTTCGGCGGACAGTGGGGTCGTTGGTTCTATGAGGCGCTGGTTATCCTGGTCATTGCCTGTCCCTGCGCGTTGGTGATTTCGACGCCCGTCAGCATTGTCGCGGCACTCACGGCGGCGGCCAGGGCGGGCGTGTTGATCAAGGGGGGAGCGTTTCTTGAGGCGGCTGGGCGCGTGAACGTCTTCGCGTTGGACAAGACCGGTACGTTGACGAAGGGCCTCCCGGAGGTGCAGGAGATCGTGCCGTTGAACGGCCACACCCGCGACGAACTTCTCGCCCGCGCTTCGGCTCTTGAAGCGCACAGCGAGCACCCGCTGGCGGCGGCTGTTCTGAGAAAGGCGCGACTGGAGAATGTCCAGCCGCTGTATGCCGAAAACTTCCGAGCGCTGAAGGGCCGAGGAGCGGAGGCGACGATAGAGGGCCGACCATTCTGGGTGGGAAGTCACCGACTCTTGCACGAGAAAGGCGTCGAAGAATCCGAATTGCATGCGCAGGCGCAACGCATGGAAGACGCGGGGCATTCCGTATTGGTCGTGGGCAGCGACCGGCACGTCTGTGGTCTGATCAGTGTAGCGGATTCCATTCGGCCGGAGGCGTCGGACTTGGTCCGCCAGTTGAGGGCGGCGGGTGTGCGCCATGTGGCCATGCTTACGGGGGATAACCAAGGCACGGCGGATGCGGTTGGCCGCGCAGTTGGAGTCGATGAAGTTCGGGCAGAACTGCTGCCGGAAGATAAGATGCTGGCGATCCAGGAAATCGAACGGAACCACGGTGCGACGGCAATGGTGGGCGACGGCGTCAATGACGCGCCCGCGCTGGCCACGGCCACAATCGGTATTGCGATGGGGGCTGCGGGAACCGACGCGGCGGTCGAAACGGCGGATATCGCCCTCATGTCCGATGATCTGGCGCGTTTGCCCTGGTTAGTTCGACACGCGCGGCGTTCCCTGCGCATTGTCCGGCAGAACATTATCTTTGCGTTGGGCGTGAAGGCCGCTTTTATGGCGTTGGCCCTAGCGCAAGTGGCAACGCTGTGGATGGCGATCGCGGCCGACATGGGGGCATCCCTCATCGTAATTTTCAACGCGCTGCGGTTGCTTCACGTTGGAGAAAAGAAAAACATGATCGGCTCCCCGGATCCTAGCCCAAGAGGGATACGGTAGGAGTCAGAGTTGAAGCGCTCCAGCAAGCGCTTTGGCACCAAGGGGGCGGGACCCAACCGTGCCGCTTGGTACGGCTCTTGGACATGAGATAGGCTAGCCGATGGGCGCAAGTTTTATGCCGCCTCGGTGTCTAATAGAATATTAGGGTGATTTCTTGCACCTGATTTAGAGGAGTGCCGCAATCCCGATTTCGGAATCGATGGACGAGACGGAACTGCTACGGAGGATCGCGGCCAAAGACCTCGGAGCTTTCAAGATCCTCGTCGATCACCTTCAGAGCAAAGTCCTCGGCCTATGCTCCCGCTTGCTCAGCCACCCTCAGAATGCCGAGGACGTCGCCCAGGACGTTTTCTTTCAAGTGTATAGATCATCCGGAACATTCCGGTATGACTGCCAAGTTTCCACCTGGATCTATCGGATCGCCGTCAACCGCTGCCGGAACTTCAACCGCGATAATAGAAAATTCGGGCAGGCAGGAGAACTCCGCCAGGGCTTCGAGAACGAGGCCTGGAGCGGGCCTGGCTTCGTGGCGCCTGACAGGGATGACCCCGCATCCGCCTGGACGGCGAACGAGATGCGAGAACTCATCCGGAAGGCGGTTGCCTCGCTGCCCGAGAAGCAGAAGGCCATGCTCATCCTCAATAAGTTTGAAGGCCACTCTTATCTAGAGATCGCCGAAATCATGGGTGTTTCCGTGGCCTCCGTGGAATCCTCCCTTCACCGGGCTAAACTCAACCTTCAGAAGAAGCTTGCTCCCCAGTTCCCGGACGTCTGTGGGGGCCGCAAGTTTTGATCTTAATCCCGTGTCTAAAGGCATAGAGATGAAAAAAGACAAGTTAGGCAAGAGCAGGGCGTGCGCTTTCATACGGAGTCATTTGATCTCCGTCGCTGAAAAAGAGGTCAGCGGGGTGGTGCCTCCGGATGTCCAGAATCATCTGGATTCCTGCCCGGAGTGCGCCTCGCTCGTCCAACAATTCTCCAGAGCCTGGGAAGATCCGGCTCCCCTTGCGGATACTCAGCATTCCCCGGCTTTCTTTCCCCGACTCATCGAAAGGATCGAGGCCGGGGATGAACTCCGGCCGGGCCGGCGAGGCGTCCTTGCCATTGCCTGGAGGGTCCTCCGGCCGGCGGCTATAACGGCAATATTCCTGGGCGGGATATTCGCCGGGCATGAGCTGGGCACGCGGGATATTACCATCCCCCCTCCCGAAGCGGCTTTCGCCGGCCAACTGCTCGAAAGCTTCGAGAGCATTCCGCCAGGCTCGGTGGCCGACTTTTACGTCAACCGTCAGAACTCGAAGAAAGAAGGCCTCGAATGAAGAACCTCCGGAGACTAGGACTATTCCTGCTCATAATAATTAACGTTTCTGCCCTGTTAACCTTTGCCTACAATCGCTGGGTCCGGGAGCCCGTAGGGCCCCCTGCCGCAAGCCCTGTCCTCGCGGAGACCTTCACGCGCGAACTTTGCCTGAACGGACAGCAGGAGAAGTGCATCAAGGACTTCCGGTTCGCCTTTGATTCCGAGATCAGCGACATCCAGGCGCGGATACAGGAAAAAAGACGGGCGATGGTCGAAGAACTGAAAAAGGGATCGCCCGACGGCACGACGCTCGATAAGCTCATCGAAGACATCAGCCGGTTCCAGGCGGAGATCCAGAAAAAGGCCGTCCTCAACCTTCTCAAGGAAAAGGAAGTCCTGACGGACGAGCAGAAAGCGACATTCTTCCGCCTCTTCGAGGACCACGTCTGCCCGCGCGAGGAAGGGGCGGGTCGCGACTCCGCGGCCGCCGTCCAAGCGGGTTGTCCCCAGGAATTCGAACGGTAATCTCTATTCAGGAGTAATAAGATATGAGAATGACCAGATCAATGGTGACACTGCTGGTGGGGCTGGCACTCGTCCTGGCAATCCCCTTGGTGGCCCAAATGGCCAGCACTGGGGCATCGGAAAAAGGGTGCATCATCCCCAACCTGACCCCCGACCAAACGGCCAAGATGGCCAAGCTCAAGCTCGAACACCAGAAGGCCCTTGTGCCTCTTCAGGCAGACCTGAAGACCAAGCGTCTCGAGCTTCGTCAGCTGATGCTCGAAAAAGCCGACCAGAAAAAACTCGAAGCCAAGATCGACGAGGTGGCCAAGGCGGGCGCGGAAATCCAGAAGAAATGCCTGGCGCACAAGAATGCAGTCGGCAGTCTGCTGACGGATGAGCAGAAGAAAGCCCTCGAACAGAAGTGCGGGGGCATGAGCTGCGGGGCCGGCATGGAGCACGGAGCCAGAATGGGCCACGGGGGCGGTTGCGGCGGCGGATGCAACGGTCACATGATGGGCAAGATGGAAAAGGGCGGGCAAGCCGCCAAGGGATGCGGCACGGAAGGCTGCGGATCTCAAGCCGGCTGCAAGAAGTAAAGAATCGCCTCAACGGTCGAGAGAAGGGGGGATCCTCCGGGATCCCCTATTCTCTGTCGTTTGGCGAGGGTTAGTCCATATTCCTTACCCCGGACGAGCTAGGCCTAGGCTGTCTGCCGAACAAGCTGTAGAGCACCGGTAGGACCAGGAGCGTCAGGAGCGTCGAGGAGATCAATCCCCCGACGACCACGACGGCGAGGGGACGCTGGATCTCCGAGCCGGGTCCCTGGGCGAAGAGGAGCGGGACGAGACTCAGGACGGTGATCGTCGCCGTCATCAGGACCGGCCGAAGTCGGTTCGAACAACCCTTGACGATGGCCTCGTTAAGAGAATTGCCCTTCTCCTGGAGCTGGGTGATATAGGAGAGGAGGACGATACCGTTGAGGACGGCGATGCCGAAAAGGGCGATGAAGCCGACGGAGGCCGGCACAGACAAGTAGAGCCCCGAGACATAAAGGGCCAGCACGCCGCCGATCAGGCCAAAAGGCAGGTTAAGGACGACTAGGAGAGAGACGCGCAGTGATCCAAACGTCAAGTAGAGGAGGAAGATAACCAAGCCGATCGTCATCGGCAGGATGATGGCCAGCCGCTGCATGGCCCGCTGTTGACTCTCAAACTGCCCCCCCCAATCGAGGAAATACCCCGGCGACAGAGGGACGTCGCGCCCGATGGCCCGGCGGGCTTCAGCTACGAAGCCGCCCAGGTCGCGGCCGGCGATATTGCACTCGACACCGATCCGCCTCATCCCGCCCTCGCGGCTTATCTGACTGGGCCCTCCGACCTCGGTGATATCGGCCAGCTGGCTCAAAGGGATCCACGCCCTGGCCGGTGTCCGGACGAGGATGGCCCCGACAGTCTCAACGGAGTTCCTTTGCAGCTCCGGATAGCGGAGATAGAGATCAAAGTACCGATCTCCCTCATAGATCTGAGTGACCGCGCGGCCGCCTACCGCTGTCTCAACGACATCCTGCACGTCCTCGACATTGAGGCCGAGGCGGGCAATCTTAGACCTGTCCGGCTGGATGGTGAGATAGGGCTGACCGGCGATATTCTCCACGTTGATGTCGGTCGCGCCGCGGATGCGGGCGAGGCTCGCGCCGATCTCAGCGGCCTTGGCCTTTAGGACCTCCAGGTCTTCGCCGAAGAGCTTGATGATGAGCTGGGCCCTCGTCCCGGCGACGAGCTCGTCGATACGGCAGGCGATGGGCTGGCTGAAGGAAACGGACATGCCGGGAAAGCTCGTCATCGCCTCGCGAAAGCGATCGGTCAGCTCCTCCCGGGTCCGGGCCGACGTCCACTCGCTCCGCGGCTTGAGCACTCCCACGAAGCCCGTCTTTTCGACACCCCGCGCCTCCAGTGCAATGCCTGTCTGGCCGGTCTTGCCGACGATCTCCAGGAGCTCCGGGAATTCCATCAGCCGGGCCTCGACTTTGCGGCTCATTTCCAGGGACTCGGACAGGGAAATGCCGGGTAAGAACTGGATGTCCGTATCAAAGGCGCCCTCGTCCATGATGGGCATGAACTCCGTCCCCAGCCGGGGGATGAGGAAGGCCGTCCCGGCCAGGAGTACAAATGCGGCCGCGATCACGATGGCCTTCCGTCTGAGCCCCCACCGCAGGACGGGCAGGTAGGCCTTCTTCGCCCCCTCGACGAGAAAGCTCTTCCGGTCAGGATGGGGCTTTAGGACCATGTAACAGAATGCAGGTATCGCAACGAGCGACAGAACGAGCGATGCTGTCAAGGCGATGACGTAGGTGAACGCCAGGGGGGCGAACATCTTTCCCTCGATCCCCTGGAGAGCGATGATGGGGATGAAGGTCAGGGCGATGATCAGCTCGCCCAATATGGACGGCTTACGGACCTCGAGGATGGCCTTGAGCACCGTCGAAAGCTTGTGGGTTCCAACCCCTTTTTCTGAGAGGTGCCGCTGGACGTTCTCCACCTGGATAATGGTCGCGTCGATGATCATGCCGACCGAAATGGCGAGTCCGCCGAGAGACATGAGGTTCGCCGCAAGCCCGAACAGGCGCATCATAATGAAGGTGAAGAGCATGGAGAGCGGTAGGGCCAGGACGACGATGAACGCCCCACGGAAGCTGCGCAGGAAAAGGTAGAGGACGAAAACAACGAACACCGCGCCGATCAGGAGGGCTTCCGTCACGGTGCCAACAGCCCGGTCGATGATGTCGGAACGTTTGTAGTAGGGCACGATGCGCAGGCCGAGGGGGAGAACCCCCGAAGCATTGATCTCTGCAACCCGCTCCTCGACGGCCCTGACCACATCTTGACCGTTTGCGCCGCGAAGCATCATGATGACGCCACCCACAACTTCCCTTTTGCCGTCCTTAACCGCCCCCCCCTGGCGAACGGCCTCTCCGATATGGGAGTCGGCGACGTTCCGGACCAAGACCGGAGTCCCGCCTTCCTCAGTCTTCAGGACGACGGCACCGATGTCCTCGACCGATTGAAGAAGCCCGATCCCGCGGACGAGGAATTGCCTTTCGCCGCGCTCCAGGATGTTGCCGCCGACATTGAGATTGTTCCGCCGGAGCGACTCACTGACATTATTGAGAGTCAGGTCGTAGGCGAGGAGCTTCTCCGGATATACGATGACGTGGTATTGCTTGATGTAACCGCCGAAGGAATTTATCTCATTGACGCCGGGAATGGACTTGAGGAGGGGCGTGAGGATCCAATCTTGAACGGTCCGGGCTTGGGTCAGGAAGTCCACGTCCCCCGCGCCCTGGCTTGGCGCGCCGTTTTCGAGGGTGTACTGGTAAACCTCTCCCATAGCCGTGGACATAGGGCCCATGGAGATCTGGATGCCTTCGGGGACTCGTTCTCTCGCTTCAATCAGGCGTTCAAGGACGAGCTGGCGGGCAAAATAGATGTCGACTCCGTCCTCGAAGACGACGGTGATGACGGAAAGCCCGGCTTTCGAGATCGAACGGATCTGGCTGAGCCGCGGCAAGCCGCGCATGGCCGTCTCGACGGGATAGGTGACGAACCGTTCGACCTCGGGCGGCGACATGCCCGGGGCCGTGGACAGGACCTCAACCTGGATGTTGGTGACGTCCGGAAAGGCATCGATGGGGATTCTGAGAACGGACCAAACGCCCAGGACGACAAGGAACAGAACCCCGACAAGGACCAGGACCCGCTGGTGCAGGGAGCCTTCGATGAGGCGGTCAATCGTTCCCATGCTCGCCCTCCATTCCTTTTTTGTGCATCTCCGATTTCAGAAGAAAGCTGCCGGACGTGACAACAATATCTCCTTCCGAAAGGCCCTGGAGGACCTCGACGCGTCCATCAAGCCTTTCCCCGACCTGAACCTCGCGCCGCTCGAAGGTCCTCTCCCCCGTCTTGACGAAGACGATCGGCTTGCCGTCGTCGTCCTGGACGGATGCGTCGGGAACGACGAGGACCCGGCGCTCCCCGGCGGCTGCGGCCGAGGCCTCGACAAACATGCCTGGCCTGAGTCTGCCCCCGATGTTAGGGACCTCGACGCGGCCTTCGATCGTCCTGGTCCCGGTGTCGACGACGTCACCGACGAGAACGAGCCGGCCCCGGAAATCCTCGCCGGGATAGGCTTGGGTCCCCAGCACGACATCGGCTCCGGCCTTGGCTGCGGATAGGTCCTTCTCTTGAATGTGCAACCTTGCCCAGAGCGTCGACAAGTCGGCCAGCCGAAAGAGGCTCGTTCCAAGCTCGACGCGATCGCCGGCGAGAACGCCGCTTTCGAAGACGGTTCCGGCAATCGGCGCGCGGACCGCGAGAAGCGGCCGGGGGACTGGCGAAGTGTCGAGGCTCTCGATCTCGGCGGGAGATTCACCCAAAAGTCGTAGCCGGGCCCTGGCGCCCGTGAGAAAGGAGCGAGCCGTGGCCTCTTCGGCCGGGTCGCCGGCATTGCGTCGAGCCCTGGCCGCCGCCTGGATGTACTCGGCCTGGAGGGTCAGGTAGTCCGGACTGTATATCTCCGCCAGGAGTTGCCCTTCGCGGACCCGATCGCCCCGGACGACGAGCACGCGCTCAAGGCGGCCCGGCGTCCGGGCCGTGAGATGGACAACGCGGCGCGCGTTCAACTCGAGCTCGCCTGCAGCTGAGATCCACCGGGCAAAAACGCGGATCACTGCCGGCTCGGTCTGGATATCCGCCACCGCGACCGCTTCGGCCGTCAAAGTCACTGATGACGGCGCCGAAGCTTCCTGCTCTTGGTTATTTACCGGACGGCCGGGATCGACCGCGCCTTTTTCGCGGCAGCCATATAGAAGGACGAGGGCCGGCAGGCCGGCCAGAACGATCAATCGGGTAAGGGTCTTCATGTGATTCTCCGTTATTCCGTTTCCTCGCCCGCGATCTCGAGGTCGGCCAAGGCGAGATTATAAAATAAAAGGGCGCGCAGGTGTTCGACCTGGGCCAGGACGTAGGTCCGGTAAAGGTCGAGCAAGCTGTAGGCTTCGACCTTGCCATATCGGAAATATTCGAGCTGGATGCCGAGCTCCTCCTCCAATTCGGTGAGCAAGCTTCGTTCGTAAACGCGGACCTGCTCTTCTGCCGATTTGGCGGCGACGAAGGCGCTCTCGATGGCCGTCTTGACCCGTCTCTCAAGAGCCTCGGAGGCGAAACGGCTCGATTCCGCTTCAGCGCGGGTCTCCATTGCGGCCCCCTTGGCTCGACCCGGCCGCAGAAAGGGCATGGTCAGGCCGAATGACACTCCCCAAGCACGGGGGCGGACGCTCGGAAGGAAAAGGCCAGCCAGGAAATCGGGACGACGACTGAGGCCGGCCAACTTTATCGCCGACCCGGCTCTTTCTATTCTGAGCGCCGCAACCCTAAACGAAGGGAGGATCACGCGGGCCGTTTCCAAGAGCGCATCGGAATCGGCTACGAGAGGATTGAAGGGCAGGCTGGTCAGCAAGTCGATGGGCTCGCCGGAGGGCCTCGCCAGGAGCTCGTTAAGCTTTAATTCTGCCGTCCTCCTCTCCTTGGACTGGTCCAGAATCTGGTTCCTTAGTCGCGCTTTCTCGGCCCGGGCCCTGAGGACGTCGGCAAAGGTGACTGAGCCTGCCTGGTACTTTGCCTGGAGGTTTTCCAGAAGGGCGTCCAGCCTGGACGCAGAGCGCTCGAGGGCCGCAACGGCGCCAGTGGAGAATGCCGCCCTCCAATAATTCTTTTTCACCTGGCTAGCAAGGAGGAGACGGACTCGATCAAGCTCGGCTTGGGCCAGGTCCTCTCCTTGTCGGCCAATCTCGGCCCTCAGGGAGCGCTTGCCCGGGTATTCAAAGATCTGCTCGATACCGAGGCTCACCTCGGTCTCGTCGCCATCCTTCTTCAGGCCGGGGATGGGAATACCCTCGAGGCCGGCGACGACACCGGGTTCGGGCCGGGAGCGGAACTGGAGCGTCCGGCCGCGCGCGGCCTCGACGCGCGCCCGCGCCTCCAGGACCTTGGGGTTCCCGGCCAGGGCGATCTCCACCGCCTTGTCGAGAGTGAGACCGCCCTCCTGGGCGTGAAGTGCGGAAACAATGATGAACGCCGTCAGGGCGGCGAGAGCGAGCTGTCTTCTGATCGACATAAAAATCCTCCTTGTCGGGACGTCGGGGCGAAACCGGGGAAGGGC
>Ga0315295_10005502_pt1 | contig 10811 bp, 7 predicted proteins | sample YL17G14_0_MG_FD_204453 | JGI IMG/M metagenome (GOLD analysis project Ga0315295, IMG submission 204453) | Sediment microbial communities from Yellowstone Lake, YNP, Wyoming, USA - YL17G14_0 | ecosystem: Environmental > Aquatic > Freshwater > Lake > Sediment | place: USA: Wyoming | collected...
AATTCCGAATCTCGTGTTTGAGCTTCTCGTTATGGGCACCCTGACCGCAGCATTTATCCCGGTATTTACTAAATATATTACTGATAATAAAGAAGATGATGCATGGCACATATCATCAACACTCATTCATGCGTGTACGATTCTTTTTGCGTTTTTTTCAGTGCCTTTACTTGTCTATACCGATTGGGTTTGTCGGTTGATTGCTCCCGGATTTTCGCCTTCGCAAATTACCCAGATGATCGGTTTTACACGGTTTATGATCGTCTTTCAGGTATTTCCCTTGCTTATTGGAAATTTTTTTACCGGTATCCTTCAGTCGTATAATTTATTTTTCGCTCCGGCTGCCGCTCCGGTTATATACAATATCGGCATCATCGTCGCAATCGTGGTGCTCACGCCTATTTTGGGTATATGGGCTCCTGTTGTGGGCGTCGGGATCGGAGCGCTCCTTTTTATCTGTATTCAAATACCTTCTCTTATCGCCGTTGGGTACACCCACAAACCCGTTCTTGATCTTTCCCATAAAGGAGTCAGAGAGGTTGGAAAACTGATGATTCCGCGGACAGTTGGCCTTGCTGTATCGCAGATTGATACAACGGTTGATTTAGTGCTTTCAACACTTTTGGGTGCCCGGATGGTCACGATATTTCAATTTGCTCAGCATTTACAGATGCTTCCCGTTGGGCTTTTTGGGACATCGGTTGCTCAAGCTGCGTTTCCGATTCTTTCTCAAGCCTCAGCACGGGATGATAAGGAGTTGTTTAAAAAAACTCTCGTTTCAGGAATCAATCAAATGCTTTTTTTCATCATGCCTATGTCGGTTTTCTTTATCGTATTTAGAATTCCGATCGTTCGGTTGGTGTTCGGCGCATCCCGATTTGACTGGGCTGCAACGGTCGCAACCGGTATGACCCTGTCGGCATTTAGCATTTCTCTTTTTGCGCAGTCCATTTCTTCTTTGTTCACACGGGCGTTTTTTGCCCTTTATGACAGCAAGACACCGGTATTTATAGGTGTTGTAACGATTCTACTCAATGCTTCGCTTAGTATTTTTTTCGTTTCCTATATGAAATACCCGGTATGGTCATTGGGATTATCAACGTCGATTGCCAGTATTCTTAATACTCTTTTATTGTACGTATTGCTTTCCCGGAAGCTTCCGTCTTTTGGTGTTGCTGATATCGGATCAAGCCCGGTAAAAATGACGATAGCCGCCCTCGTCATGGGTATTGCTCTTTATATACCCTTAAAACTGTTTGATCAGTTGGTGTTTGATACGACCCGGATTTCCGGACTCATATTATTAACCGGGGTTAGCGGGTTCATCGGCATTTCCAGTTATCTGTTTTTTGTGTGGGTACTAGGTGTTTCGGAGCTTCAAGCATTCCTGCAGCTTCTTGATAAAGTGAGGCACCCCAAGCAGGTCGTTTTGGAGCCTGCCAAAGAAGTGGTCAACAACGGCGGACAAGACAGCACACCTTAGTCTTTTTTTGTTAATTCCAAAATCACGATACTTTGGGCAGACATGTAGAGTTTTTCCTCATACACAGCGTCAGGAATTGCTTTTTCTGATGACGTATCGGTTCCAAAAAGGAAGTGTTCGCGCAAGGTATAGGTCCCCGGATCAAGATTGGTAAACTTGATGGGTACCGTCTCGACATGCGACCCGCTTCGGTCAAAATTTACCAAAAACAATCTGATTGTTTTATCTTTTTTTGATGCAAATCCGGTCACCCACGTCCCTTCACCGGTTACCTGAAGCCTGTTTCCGACCATTTGATCAATAAACGAATAGACCCAGTAACGGGGCTTTGGTTTTTTTCCTGCATTTTGATGGGCAACCAGCCCCCAACCGTTGGATTGTCCCGGACCGTCTTTGATCTCAAAAGAAAACAGGTATGATGGCCCTCCCGAGATCATCTGGCGTATAACGGCAGCAGTATACGCGGCTGCGTATGTTGAGTTGTAGAGCGTGCTTTTGTCTCCGGTAAATCCGAATTCGGTTATAAGCGTTGGCTTGAGCGTATGCCATGGATAAGGAAGCATCCAGGTTATAAAGTTTTCCTGATCTGTCGTGAACCTTTTTGGGTCAGTTAAGTAGGAATGCCAGGAGAAAAAGTCAGTGCGGTACCCACTTCCCGCCAGTGCCATGATCCAGTTTTTGTAAAGCCCTGTAGTTGCCGGACCTCCCAGATAAAACCAATTGGTGTTTGCCGCACGCTTGGCTCCTTCCGCGGCATATTGGTACAGAGTGAGATAATTTTTCTCGCCGGATAATTTCCATGAGCCAAAACTCCCAAGATCCGGTTCGTTCCACACTTCGTAATACACACCGCCTAAGTTTTTTTCACCTTTCCCGCTGTAGTGTTCTATTGTTTTTGCAACAACCGTCGCCCAATCGTTCCAGTCATTCGGCGGGTTAATGACAGCCCCTCCTTTAGCAATTGAGGCGGGCATATAGGAAAGGGACAAAAGCGGTTTGGCGCCCGCTCCAAGGATAGTATTGACGGCAGCATCAAGCCGGGAGAAGTCAAACGACATGCCGCCTCCGCTTCCGCGAACGACGTTGTAGTAATCATAGATGTGATCGATGCGGATAAGCTTTGGGTTCAATGCCCTTGTTTCCGAAAGGACCGGTCCTATCATATCCTCCGATTCTTCGCCGCCTTGGGCAAATGCATGGTAAAAGTCGGTTTTGATTGGTTCCAGGACTGCTTTGGTGTCAACGAGGACATTAGCAGGCGTTCCTACTGCACGGGTAATGAGAATGACTGATTGGTACGTGGCAAAAAGGAGAAGAGGCAAAAAGAAAAGGACTGTAATAAAAGAAACCAGGGAGGTTATTTGCGGGTTGGTATTGCGTTCAAGGATATTCATACGTACTGTTTTGTCAGTGAAAAAGCTCCAAATGCTACAAGGATGCATCCTGCAAAAAGAAGGACGAGTGTTGTTTCTGTAGAACCAGACTCAGGAAGCGCATCTCCAGTGGCAGTTTCAAGACCTTCTTCGGTTGAAAGGCCTCCGATGCCGCCTCCGAGACTAAACGTGGTAGAGCTCGTTTCAGTCGTCCCTGTGGTTGGGTTAAGCGCCGTAACAACGACGGTGTATGTTCCTGATGAGAGTGCTTTAGGAGGTGTCATTTCCCAATTGCCTTTTGTATCAGCAGTCACGACCGACGTTTGCGGTGTTTTTGAATAGATAACGATGGTTACTGTAGCGCCAGGAGAGGCAGTCCCCTGAACAAGCGGTATACCTGACCGTGTCGCTTCGGTGTGGACAGAAATGGTAAGTGCTGAGGAAGAAGCAGGTTGTGAGTACAAAGATTGGGGTGTGTCAGCTTTGCTTGTCGGGAGCGGTGTGGGGATCGGCGTTGCTGAGGGCATTGTACTGGTTATTCCTGTTTCGCCTCCGGTAATAGTAATTAATCCGGGTTGATTACTGATAAGGACGTTGACGGGGTTTTCCCCGATGCCGTAAACAGACGTATCAGATGTAAATTGGACAGCGACAGGAGTGGGGCTTCCTCCGATGGCTTTCAGCCGTACAACCGCTATTTCTCCTTGTCCAGTGATGGGTTTTGCTGTGCTTTGTGCAGCAACGGTAATCGTGGCAGTTCCGGACCCCACCGTGCCTTGCGTAAGAATCCGGGGTGCAAGCGTTCCGTTGGTGATGCTGAGAGCTTCGAATTTTGTCTGATCAAATAAAAGCGATACTTTTGCCGATGCGACTTTATTTTCACCTGTGTTTATGAGAATTTGGCATACAACCGTTTCCCCGACCCTGACAGAAATTGTATTTGGTTGGATAGAAAGAGTTGTTGCCGGAGTCGCTTTACTTCGAATCTCCTGTTGTTGACCGAAAAAAAATACAACAACCGGAATGGAAATAAAAATGATGATACCAGTGACAATAAGGAGAATTTTCTTCATCACTATCCATTATGAGAGAATTTCAAAGAGGAGACAATAGGGGGTTGACAAAAATTAGCACTCGATATATATTAGTGCTAAATTGGAGGAATCATGGATACAACACGAATTGCAAAAGATTTGACTCCCAGGCAAGTTGAAATACTCAAAGCGATTATCGAGGAATATATCGCTACAGCAGAATCAGTGGGTTCAGAGACGCTGGATAAGAAATACAACCTTGGAGTTTCTCCGGCAACCATCAGAAATGAAATGGTCAGACTTACAGAAATGAAACTTTTGAAACAACCTCATACCTCATCCGGAAGAGCGCCGACACCCGATGCGCTACGGTTTTACGTGGATGTCCTCATGAAACCGAGACATATGTCCCTCACAGAGGAAATGTCCGTAAAAGAGAAGATTTGGGATGTGAGGGCTGAGGTGGATAAAGTCTTACGGGAAGCAACAAAAGCATTGGCATATAAAACAAAAACATTAGCTATCACGACGACGGGAGACGGCGATCTTTACTACGCAGGGGTTGGAAATATTCTGGACATGCCGGAATTTTTCGATTATGAACTGACTCACACACTCTTTGACACGATAGAACAATTTGACTATTGGTGGAAATTACTTGAAGGACATGAAGATCAGTTCGTCATCCTTTTGGGAGATGAATTAGGAGGAAAGGCGCTTTCTCAGTGCGGATATATCTACAATAAGTTTGAAACGCCGCACGTCAAAGGCGCAATCGGCGTCGTCGGACCATTCCGTCTGGATTATCCTGCAATTGTTCCGGTCGTTAGGTATATGGGTAATCTCATCAGTGAACTTGGGAGCAATTGGTAGAATTAAGAGCTTAGAGCTTAGAGCTTAGAGCTTAGAGCTTAGAGCTTAGAGCTTAGGGGTGAGTTAAAAAATATGAAAAAACAAGTATATCAGGACATAGATGATCAGAAAGCGAAAAATGAAACACCGCAACCGGTGGAAGAGAAATCGGAAGGAGAGGTGTGGAAAGAAAAATATTTGCGGTCTCTTGCTGATTATCAGAATTTACAGAAACAGACACAGGTCGAACACTATCAGGTGCGGATGTTTGCAGGACTTATTGTCATAGAAAAATTGTTGCCGGTTGTGGATCTTTTGGAAAAAGCACAAGAGCATCTCAACGATCAGGGGTTAAAACTTGCACTCAAAGAGTTGTATTCATTTTTTCATTCCATCGGCGTTGAAAAGATAGAGGTGGTAGGAAAGTTGTTTGATCCGCATATAATGGAATGTAGTGAGGTTGTTGAACACACTAAAGATAATGAAATCATTGAGGAAGTGAGAGCAGGGTATACAATGCACGGAAAAATAATTCGTGTTGCAAGAGTAAAAGTAGGAAAAAAAAGTATTAACAATGATTAACCCTCCGCAACTTCCTTTGTGGCTTTTCAATACTATTCGTAGACGCCACAAAGAGCGTTTGCTGGAGGGCTTAAGAAACTGTAATTCCAAATTGATAATTTGGAAACAGTTTCTAAAGAAAGGATCTCTATGTCTAAAATTATCGGCATTGATTTAGGAACAACCAATTCATGTGTTGCGGTTATGGAAGGGGGAGCGCCAAAAGTCATCCATTCACAGGAAGGCAGGAACGTCATCCCCTCTGTCGTTGATCCGGTGAAAAACATTGTCGGAGACGTTGCAAAAAGACAGACGGTTATTCATCCGAAAGATACGGTATTTTCCGTCAAACGCCTCATGGGAAGAAAATTTTCCGATGTGAGCGTCCAGGCGGATAAAAAGTGGCTTCCGTATGAAATTAAATCCGGCAAAAATGATATGGCGGTTGTTGAGGTGGCTGGAAAACAGTTTACCCCGCAGGAAATCTCTGCAAAGATATTGGGAAAAATAAAAGTTGATGCGGAAAAATACCTGGGAGGACCCGTCACGCAGGCAGTCATCACCGTACCTGCATATTTTGATGATTCACAGCGTCAGGCAACCAAACAAGCAGGGGAAATAGCAGGGTTTGAGGTTATGAGAATTCTCAATGAGCCCACAGCTGCAGCACTGGCGTACGGACTGGATAAAAAGAATGCCCATACGATTGCGGTGTATGACCTCGGTGGAGGAACGTTCGATATATCCATATTGGAATTAGGAGAAGGAGTTTACGAAGTAAAAGCAACCAACGGAGATACACACCTCGGTGGAGATGATTTTGATAAAAGAATTCTTGATTACATTGCAGACGAGTTTAAAAAAGAACACCAGGTGGATTTGAGGAAAGATCCGCAGGCCTTGCAAAGGATCCGGGATGCGGCAGAGAAAGCAAAAATCGAGCTTTCTTCGTCCATGGAAACGGAAGTAAATCTCCCTTTTGTCACACAAGGGAAAGACGGACCTTTGCATTTGGTTATGAAAATTACCCGTGCAAAGCTTGAAGCGCTCGTTGGGGATCTTATCACCAAAACTATTGAACCGGTGAAAAAGTGTTTGGCTGATGCAAAAATCAAAACAACGGACATCAATGAAATTGTCATGGTTGGCGGTATGACACGGATGCCCAAAGTCATTGCTACGGTGAAGGAATTTTTCGGAAAAGAACCGAATTGTTCGGTCAATCCCGATGAAGTTGTGGCAATTGGAGCAGCAGTACAAGCTGGGGTTTTAGCAGGAGATGTGAAAGACGTCGTCCTTCTGGATGTGACACCGCTTACATTAGGACTGGAAACGTTGGGAGCAGTATCAACACCGCTTATCCAAAGAAATACGACGGTTCCCACCAGTAAAACGGAAATCTTTTCAACTGCCGCAGACAACCAGACGTCAGTTGAAATTAATGTTCTCCAAGGGGAACGGCCGATGGCTGCGGATAACAAATCCTTAGGGCGGTTTATTCTTTCGGGTATCCCGCCATCACCCAGAGGAGTGCCTCAAATAGAGGTGACGTTTGATATTGACGCAAACGGGATTTTAAACGTGACGGCAAAAGACAAAGCAACCGGGAAAGCAAACACCATTAAGATTACCGGTTCCACGGGATTATCCAAAGACGAAGTGGAAAAGATGAGGAAAGAAGCAGAAGAGCACGCGGCAGATGACGCGGCGAAGAAAGACAAAATTGAGGCCAAAAACAAAGCGGAAAACATGGTCTATGTTGCCGAAAAAACGCTCAAAGACATGGGGGATAAAGTCAAAGAGGAAGATAAAAAAGCTATTGAAGAAAAAGTAAAAGCGCTCAAAGATATTTTGGAGACCGGAAGCCGTGAAGATCTGGAAGCAAAAACCAGCGAGCTTTCTGATGTCACCCAAAAAGTCGGAGCGAGTATGTATCAGAGTCAAGGACAACCCGGTCAAGAAGCTCCTGCGGAAGAAGGTCAATCAGCTGGAGATGAAAAGTCCGCCAAAGGCGGATCCGCCTCTGGCGGAAAAAACGGGAAAGTCGAAGAAGGACAGGTGGTAAGTTAATCAATTCTATGTCATTCCTGCGAAAGCAGGAATCCAGTCTAACTATAATCGGACGGGATCCCGGGTCAAGCCCGGGATGACTTTTTATAAGGTATGGCAACAAAACGGGATTATTACGACATATTAGGTATTTCTAAATCCGCATCTGATGCGGAGATTAAGCGCGCGTACAGGAAACTTGCTTTAGAGTGGCATCCGGATAGAAATAAGGCCGCAAATGCCAACGAAAAATTCAAAGAGATCAATGAGGCGTATGCAGTTTTGTCCAACAAAGACAAACGTGCTGCATATGACCAGTTTGGCCATAGTGCGTTTGCGCCGGGTGGCGGGATGGGTTCTGCGGGGCAGGGGCCTTTCGGAGGATTCAGACAACAAGGTCCATTTACCTATACGTATTCAACCGGTGGATTTGAAGGCGGGTCGCCGTTTGGAGATTTTATAGACCCGTTTGAGATTTTTGAGCAGTTTTTCGGAGGAACCGCATTTTCAGGGATGCGTGGGCGGGCTCGCCGGGAAGTATATGAAATTTCCATTTCCTTTGATGAAGCGATGAGAGGAGTCACGAAAGAAGTGATGCTCCCCAGAGGCCGAGCCGGTGAAGGGTCGGAAAAACGGACGATCAAAATTCCAGCCGGCGTTGATACCGGATCGCGCATCAGGTTTGACGAATTTGACATCGTCGTTGATGTCAAAAAAGACAGAAGGTTTCAACGGCAGGGCGATGATCTTATTAGAGAGCATGAGCTGACGTTCGCAAAAGCAGCGTTAGGAGGAGTTGAAGAAGTTGAAACAATAGACGGCTCGATAAAAATCCACATCCAGCCTGGTACCCAGCCGGGTACCCTCATCAGGCTTCGGGGGAAAGGAGCTCAGCACGTTCGGGCAGGCGGGAGAGGAGATCTTTACATCAAAATCCAAATCCGCATCCCCACCCACCTCACCAGACGCCAAAAAGAACTGCTTACAGAGTTGGAACGGGGATAACCGCGTTTGACCTTCGGTAAATTCATGGTATAATATCCATAGTATTGAGGGTAACAAAGAAGAGGTGGGGTAACCCGCCTTTTTTGATAAAATATGCCAGCTACCATACGAAGTGAATTTTCATTAGCATTAAATCAGGTCGCCACAGAACGCGGGATTGATCCTTCAGTGGTTTTGGAAACGATCAAAGCTGCCATATTGGCAGCATTTCGGAAAGATTATGGTACAGAAGATCTTGAGCTTCTGACTGTTGAGCTTAATCCCGACAACGGAGAGGCAAAAATCCTCAAAGAAGGCAAAGACGTGACCCCCCCGGGATTTGGCAGAATAGCCGCACAAACCGCAAAACAAGTGATTCTTCAAAGAATCAGGGAAGCGGAAAAACAGGCGGTTCTTTCTGATTTTCAGACAAAAATCGGATCTATCGTACAGGGTATGGTTTTACGGTTTGACGGGGCAAATGTGATTATTGATATAGGGAGAGCCCAAGCGGTTATGCCCCCAAGTGAGCAAAATTCGGCGGAACGATATCACCTCAACCAGCGGCTTACGTTTTATGTTGAAGGAATTCGGGAAACAATGAGAGGCAGTGAAATCATTGTGTCCCGAAGTCATAAAGGATTGGTTGAGGGACTATTTAAACGCGAAGTTCCGGAGGTCGCCCAAGGCGTCGTGGAACTGAGAACTGTCGCCAGGGAAGCAGGGATGAGGACAAAAATTGCAGTGTTTTCCAGTCAATCCGGCGTTGATCCGGTCGGGTCATGTGTCGGACAAAAAGGAGTACGCGTTCAGGCAGTCATAAATGAGCTCGGGAACAATGAAAAAGTCGACATCATCCAGTGGAGTGAGGACCAGAAACAGTTTATCGCATCAGCCCTTGCTCCGGCAAAAGATATCGAGGTTGTTCTTTTTGAGGATAAAAAGATAGCTGAAGTGTACGTCCCTGAGGATCAACTTTCCCTGGCAATAGGGAGGGAGGGAGGGAATGTCCGTCTGGCGGCAAAGTTAACCGGTTGGAAAATCGATGTAAAGAAAAAATCCTCCCCAGCTTCCGCCTCCGTTGAAACTACGGAGGACAAGTCGGAGGACAAGACGGCGGACAAGGAAAGCGCTGAAGTAAAAAAGGAAAGTGCACCAAATGAAGAAAAGCCTGAAGAAAAAAAGGTTGAAGAAGTTCAATTAGAAGCTAAGCCAAAAGTAAAACCCAAGAGTAAAAAGGACGTGGTAAAAAAAGTCAAGGTTGAAGAAAATAAGGTTGAATAAAACTTTTTGGAAATGTATGGAATGTATGGACGGAAAGGAAGCAATAAAAACTCTCTATGGCAAACAAAAAAGTGATTATCGGTTCTTCAGACAGACCCCCGATAGTGGCGGTTCTGGGCCACGTTGACCACGGAAAAACAACACTTCTTGATTTCATCCGCAAAACTAATGTAGCAGCATCCGAGCATGGCGGGATCACCCAGCATATCGGCGCTTACCAGATAAAAGTCAAAAGTCCCGTCTCCGCCGAGGCTTCCACCTTCGCCAAGGCTACGGTGGACAGGTCGGCGGGCAGGCAAAAATTTCAGCCAAAGGCTGATCGTCCTTTGGACGAAAAAATCAAAAACGAAGAGCAGGCATTAATTACCTTCATTGATACACCGGGTCATGAAGTGTTTATAAAGATGCGAGCACAGGGCGCAACGGTTGCTGATATCGCAGTTCTCGTTGTTGCGGCAGATGATGGTGTCAAACCCCAAACGAAAGAATCGATCAAAATTATTAAAGAAGCGTCAATTCCCATGATTGTGGCGGTCAATAAAATAGATCTGCCTTCAGCAAATGTAGAAAAAATCAAAAAAGATCTCGCACGCTTGGAAGTGCAGGTTGAAGGATTCGGCGGTGAAGTGCCTATAGTTCTCCTGTCGGCAAAAACCGGAAAAGGCGTTGATGAACTTTTGGAAAAAATTATTGTTCTGGCAGGGACGTTACAGCTTCCTAATAATCCGAAAAACCCCGTTGAGGCAGTGGTTATTGAGACGCATATTGATAAAGGGAAAGGGATTGTTGCATCTCTCATCATTAATGAAGGAACGTTGCGGATGGGAATGGCGTTATATGAAGACGATCTCCCGATTGTAAAAGTAAGAGCGATGTTTGACGAGCGGGGTATGAGTCAGAAAGAGATTGTTCCCGGGGCACCGGTTGAAGTGTTGGGATTTACGTCGCTTCCCCAAATCGGAAGCATCCTTCGTGATGTTCCGTTTCAGAAAAAGACTGAAAAAGGAGAAGGAGAAGAAGAAGTGAAAAATCAAGCCAACGCTTTTGATTTCCTTTCACAAGAACCCCAGGAAAAAACGTTAAAAATCATTATCAAAGCCGATACAGCCGGATCGCTGGAGGCAATTATCACATCTTTGGGGAAAGGCGCTGTGATTGTAAAAAGCGGGGTTGGGCCGGTGAATGAAGAAG
>Ga0315295_10005504_pt1 | contig 10808 bp, 8 predicted proteins | sample YL17G14_0_MG_FD_204453 | JGI IMG/M metagenome (GOLD analysis project Ga0315295, IMG submission 204453) | Sediment microbial communities from Yellowstone Lake, YNP, Wyoming, USA - YL17G14_0 | ecosystem: Environmental > Aquatic > Freshwater > Lake > Sediment | place: USA: Wyoming | collected...
GCACGTTCAGGTTCAAACCCAACTGAAGCGACTTGCGCGTGTCCACCTGCAGCGTTTCCACCTGCAGCAGCACTTCCGGCCGGGACACCGAGAGCAACCGGATCAGCCTCTCGGCCGCTTCCACCTTCGCGGCGGTGTCCCGCACGGTAATGACCTTGCGCTGCAGGCTGGGCTGGACATATCGCATATCCAGCACCGCGCGGAGCACGTTGGCCACCTCGTTCACCTGCTCCGGGCTGTTCAACCCGCCGGCGTCGATGGTCTTGATTACTAGGCGCTCCAACTCCATGCGCTTGGGCGGGACGTCAAGGGCCACCATGGCCACCTGCTCGGCGAGCGGCGCCACGAACGTTTTAGTGATGGCCGACAGGGCGCGCGCCGTGGCTGCGAAATCCGCGTCATCCAGGCGCAGGCGCGAGGCCCCCGGAGCAAGATTGTCATCGAACAGGAACTGGATGCCGTATTCAGCGCCGACCGCCGTGTACAGCGTGCGCGCGTCGCCTTTCAGGTTCCAGGAACGAACTACCCGACGCGGACGAAGGGCCAGCGGAGGCGGCAGGACACGCTCGTCGGGCAGCGCCTCAGCAAGTCCCGGCTTTTCGCGCCGGCCGCCCTGCACCGCTTCCCTGGCCCGCTTCAGTTCCTGCTGGGTGAAGTCGTTCAAGGGGTCCAGGTCCGCGGCCTGCTCGAATTCCTGAATGGCGTCGGCATAGCGGCCGGCGCGCATCAGCCGCTCCCCCGCGTTTACGTAAGCGAAAGCGGCCTGCTGGCGGGTCATCTCGCGGGCCACCACAAAGCGCTGGTCACGCGGCTCCCGATCGGCCGCCCGCTTGTAGGCCTCGAAGGCCTCGCGCAGCTTCCCGTCGCGCTGCAGCCGCCGGCCGTCCCGGTAGGCGCGCTCCGCCTCCCGGTCGGCGCCCGGCGCCGGGGCGCCGAGCAGCAGCAGGCAGATCAGGACAGGGATCGACCGCGCACTCATCAAACAAGAAGGACGGCTGCGGGCTCGCGAACGTTGGGGCCAATCGGCCGGCGGCCAGAAGGCAGAAAGCAGAAGGCAGAAAGCGGCAAACGCTCCGTTGGCTGCCTACTGCTTACTGCCTACTGCCTAGTGCCTACTGCTTTCTGCCTACTGCTTTCTGCTTTCTGCCTACTGCCTACTTCACGAATGATGCGGTCCAGGCTGGGCGCGCGGGGGGCTGTTTGGCCAGCAAGCTGCTCCAGGCTTCATCGGTCAACCGATCAGCCGACGGCCACTTGAACTCGTAATAGGACAGCACCGGGCCCAGCGCCAGGCTCAGTTTTCCGTCCGGCTGAGGAATGACCGCGGCCAGGATGTCGATGTACCCGACGCCCTCCTCCAGCACCTTGGCGCTGTTCAGGTCGGTGTGGACATCGGCAATCAACGTAGTCTTCGTGCCCGCCGTGCTGACGCCGAGCACCGTCGTTTCCAGCGTTCCGCCGATGTTGCGGATGAAGCTGTACTCTTCCTGTGACAGCGCCTGGTTGCGCAGCTCCTTCTGGCTCAAGGCCAGAAGCTGGTCGAGGACCTGAGAGAGGCTTTCAAGCCGGGCACGCGCCTGGTCGCTGAGCACATTCAACTGGCCAAGGCCGCTGGCGGTCATCTGAGTCAGCGCCAGGAGCCGGCCGTAAAACTGCGGCGCCGGTTCCACGTAGCCGCGGGTCTCCGGCGGCAGGCCGGTGGCGATCGGCGTACTGCTCTGTTTCGCGTACAGGATGGTGTCGTGCCGCAGCTCGGCCCAGGAGGCCAGCGCCGAGTTCAAGTTGCGATCCACCCAGGCCCGCGTCTGCATGAAGGACGGATAGCCGGCCCCATTGGCGACGAGCAGCGCCTTCAAGGCGTACAGCCAGCCCCAGTACAGATTGCGGTTCCAGTCCTGCTCAGAGAAGGCCGCGAATTCAGCGGCCAGCTTGGCGCGCTGCTCGGCATAGAGGCGGTATTGGGTGTCACCGTCGGCCACCAGGATTTCCTGCGCCCGGGCGGAACCCAGCAGGTCCATGGCGTCCAATCCGCGCGGGAAGCCGCGGATTGGCCCGCCCTGGGACTGGACCAGGGTGAAAGGCTCGCCGCGGCCGGCATAGTCGAAGCCCACCAGGTTCTGGAAGATGTAAGAATCTGGGATGAAGCGCTGGCCCATGAACCGCAGGCCCTTGCTCTTGTCCAGGCACTCGTCGATCTTCACGGGATCGAATGGGGGAGCGAACGAGCAGCCGCCCGTGCCGCCGTAAATCTGGGGGTTCCGCAGGTTGGCGAGATAGGCGCGCAGGGCGGTGTAGGTCTTCAGATCGGCAAGCGCGGCCAGCCCGCCGGCGGAAGCGGCTACGGATTGGATGCCGCGCTGGTATTCGGCCGGCGTCAGGTCGTCGGCCAGCCCCACGTAGAAGGCCGTCACGGTGTAAATGCGGTTCCACAGCTCGACGGCTTTCCGCCCGCCGGAGGTCACGCGGTCCAACGCGTCGGCCAGCAGGCAGGCCCCCAGCGTCTGGATCTCGGCATTGGGAGCCGGCAGCAGGTCGCTGTTCTTCAGCAAGAAACCCATGCGGCCATACCACATCATGGCCTTGAAGTACTTCTTCAGCGTTTCACTGCGCGTGTAATGGCCGCGGGGCAGGTACTGCGAATAATCCTCCCGGTAGACGAACAGGGGGCTGGCCGCCAGGCCGCTGTGCGCTTCGATGAGCGCCATCTCTTTATCAACCAGCGCGGCCTGCGCGGCGGGAACAGCGGCCGCCGGATCCAGCAGCTTCAGAGCCACCGCCAGGTAGGCCACGTTGCGCCGCGCTGCTTCCGCCAGCGCGCCGTCGGGGAACTTCGCCTGCTGCTCGACGGCATCGGCCAGCAGGGCCTGTGTCAGCGCCAGCAGCGAGCCGGAAAACTCCCTCTCTTCGACCTCGCGCAAAGTCTCGTCAAACTGGATGTGGTACAGGTGCAGCACGGTGTCGGTGGTGACCAGGATCGGTATGGCCGAGTCTTTCAACAGGCGGTAGGGCTCAACGATGTCGTCAACACCGCCCGGGGCCGTGGGCGTTTTGAAGGCGGTGACGCCGAACCCGTATTGTTCCAGCAGCGCGCGGATGCGGGTCAGGTCGAAATAGCGGGTGTTTGCCGGCTGGACCAGCGCCGTCCAGTTGGTCACGTTGTTCAGATCCAGCGGAAGCGCATAGGCGGGAACCGTGGGCGTGACAGCGGCGGCAGCCGGCCGGTAAAGGCTCGAGAACAACGCCGGAGTGGTTCCGGCCCGGCCCACGGCGATGGTGACCTGGTTGGAGGTCAATCCCTCGGCGGTAACAATCACCGGCACCGCTGCCCCAGGCTCCAGGCCCGCCGGAACTTCGGCGTTGATCTGGTACAGGCCGGCAAACCCGGGCGCTAATCCGGCAAACGTCACCTTGGCAGCCACCCCGCCGATGGTGACGCCCGGCGCCTTCAGCAAACTGGAAAGCGGGCTGGAGCCGGCGGCGGCTCCGCTGGGCGGCGGGTTGCTGACTGCTCCCAACCCAGTGCAGAAAATCGAGACAGTGTCGCCGGGCACGGCCGCGCGCGCGCCGGCCGTGCCGCCTGTCGCAGCGGCAAGCACGAAGCCGCCGATCAACACGGCTCCCTGGCCCCGGCCGCTGGCGCCGGCCGAAAACAGCCCCGGCGCCGTGCTCGTCAAGGGGACGGAAACCGGCGCGCCGGTGGCCCCGCCCGCGGTCACAGTGATGGCGGCCTGCGCCTGGCCGGCCAGTTCCCACGGCACCTGGAAATTGATCTGGGTGGGCGAAACGAAGAACAGCGGCGCTTCCCTGCCCCCCACGCGAACAACCACGCCGCCCAACGAGGTGGGCAGGGGCGCCGACCAGGCCGTCATCGAGGCCGCGGCCAGGTCCACGCCGAACAGCGAAGCGATGGATCCGGCCGACAACGCCGGGGTGAAACTGGCGCCGTTCACGACACCGCCTGGGTTGATGCCCGGCGCCGCTCCAGGCGCCGCCGAAACAAGCAGAACGATCAGAACGAGTGCCGGCGCCGCCGGCCGAATGGCCCAGGGCAGCCTGTTGCATCCGCAGAGCATGCCCTCCAGCGGAGGCGCACACCACTTCATAATCCACCTCCATCCACTTAGCTTGTACCGCGGAGGGGCCGGCCAGTCAATGCCCGCCCGGCGCCGGGAAAGTTCGAAAAAGCGCGGGAACCGAGCCGCGACCGTAAGGGAGCGTCCCCGACTGTGTGCTCACGTAGAAGCGCTCGGTTTGGGGGACGCTCCCTCACGGTCGCGGCTCGGATGCGGCCATGCCAATGGGTGGCCGCCTCGCCGCGCTGCCGTACTATCCCTAAGGACTAGAACCGTTTCCGGGTACTGTACCTTTCGTTCTATTGCGCCCTACACCGGAGACAGCGAGAATCCATTAACCTTGTGATCTAGGCAGCGAGGAGTGCATGAACGAAGATAAACGGCGGGCTCGCCGATTTGACTTGGACCTGCCGGTGCAGGTGCTAACGGTAGGCGAACAGAAGCCCTTCGAGACGGTCCGCACGCGAGATATCAGTTCTACCGGCTTGTTCATTGAGTTCGACCAGCGGGTGCAGGCCGGAACGAAGGTGGAGCTGCTGGTGACATTGCCGCGTGAAATCACGCAAACGGGACCGGTGCAGATTCGCTGCATGGGCCGCGTGGTACGAGTGGAACGCGGGGAGCGCGAGCGAACCGGCATCGCTGTCTCCATCGATCGGTACGACTTCACGCGCGTTGCTGAGGCGGGGCAAAAACCTTCGTAGGCGGACTGCGCGGGCGTTGTGCCCCGGACACAGCTTCACAACAGCGAAGGCGGAAGGCAGAAGGCGGAAAGCAGCGAGGTCATCGTTTTCCGTTTTCTGCCTTCCGCCTTTCGCTTTCCGTGCCATCAACCGATAAGCCTGCGAAGAACGGACCGGCCAGGCCGGTCGCTGCCCAGGGAACGCCTTCAGGCGGTCCGTGAGATGTATCCCCTGGGATGCTAGAATAGGTCTTCTCAGGAGCGCCGTGACATGAATGTGCTCGTCCTTAACTGCGGCAGTTCGTCGGTCAAGTTTCAGCTAATCGAAACGGACAGCGAGAGAATCGCGGAACGCGCCGATGTCGTACACCTGCAAGGGTTGATCGAAAAGATCGGAACGGCGGAAGCGATCGTTTCTTACAGTTTTGCAGACAGCCAGGTGAAACGCTCGAGCGAGGAGTTGTTGAACCACCATGCGGCCGTCTCGCGGGTGGTGCAGATCCTGGAACAGGGCGCGGAGGCGGCGGCCGCGGGCGGCACCCAGGGGCGCAAGCTGGCGATCGACGCCATCGGGCACCGCATGGTGCACGGCGGCGAGCATTTCACCGAATCGCACCTGATCGACGAGGAGGTGGTGCGGGGCATCGAGCGAGCCATCCCCCTGGCGCCGCTGCACAATCCCCACAACCTCAAGGGGTATTACGTCTGCCGCGACATGTTCCGTGACATGCCCCAGGTGGCGGTGTTTGACACCGCATTCCACCACACGCTGCCGCCCTATGCCTTCCTGTACGGGCTGCCCTACGACTACTATCGGCGGCAGCGCATCCGCCGCTACGGTTTCCACGGCACCTCGGTGCGCTACGTCTCCTATCGCTACCGGGAATTGACCGGCGCAGCCAAGACCACGTCGAACCTGATTGTCTGCCACCTGGGAAACGGCTGCTCCATTACCGCCATTGAGAACGGCCAGTCGGTGGACACGTCGATGGGGTTCACGCCGCTGGAAGGCGTGGTGATGGGAACGCGTTCGGGCGATCTCGACCCCTCGATCATCCTTCACCTGATGACCAAGGACGAGTTGGCTCCGCACGAGGTGGCCACGCTGTTGAACCGCTGGAGCGGGCTGTACGGGTTGAGCGGCGAATCCAACGATATGCGCCACCTGCTGAACTCCATGGCCGCCGGCGACGAGCGCTCGAAGCTGGCCGTGCAGGTCTTCTGCTATCGCATCCGCAAGTACATCGGAGCTTACTGGGCGGCGCTGGGGCGGCTGGATGCCATCATCTTCACCGGCGGCATCGGGCAGAATGCCGCCATGGTGCGGCAGTTGATCTGCGACCGCCTGGATGCGCTAGGGGCAACGCTGGACGAAGGGCGGAACCTGTCGCTGGGCGGCCGCGAGGGTGTCATCTCCGCGCCCAATAGCCGTGTTTCCATCTGGGCCATCCCGACCAACGAGGAACTGTTGATCGCCCGGGACACCTACCGGGTGGTCCACGGGCTGCCGCTGCCCTAAGGAATCCAAGGTCTAAGGTCCAAGGGTCGCAGAGCAATTGGACCCTTGGACCTTTCACGTATGACCGTCGTTATCATCGGCTCCGGAATCATCGGCTTGGCGCTGGCGCGCGAACTGGCGCGCAAGGGCGAGGCTGTCTGGCTGGTCGATCCACGACAGCCGGCCAGCGAGGCCAGTTGGGCGGCGGCCGGCCGCCTGTCGGTGTCGGCGGAGGCCGAAGGGCCGGGCGGTCTGTTCGAGTTGTGCCGGCGGGCAGCCGCCATCTATCCCGATTTCGTTCGTGAACTGGAGGAGGAATCGGGCCTGGCGGCCGCCTATCGCACGGAGGGAGCGCTGTTCCTGTACCACTCCGACGCGCAGCGCGCGGCCCTGGAGGAGCGCTTCGGCTGGCAGCGCGAGTTGGGTGTGCCCGCCGTGCACCTCGATGCCCGGGAGGTGCGCATCCTGGAGCCGCAAGTCAGCGCCGCCGGCGGCTTCTTCTTTCCGGGCGACTGCCAGGTTGACAACCGCCTGTTGTGCGCGGCTTTGGCCGAATCCTGCCGAAAGGCGGGAGTGACGTTCCTCCAGACATCGGTCAGCGAAGTCACGTGGCAGGGCGGCCGGGTGACCGGCGCGGGCCTGATCGATGGTTCCCGCCTGGGGGCCGACGCGGTGGTGAACGCCGCCGGCGCCTGGGCTTCCCGCATTGCCGCGCCGGGCCCGCCCATCATGGTTCAGCCCGTCAAGGGCCACATGCTGGCGGTGGCCACCGCAGGCTGGACGCTCACCCATGTCGCCCAGGATGACCAGGTCTACCTGGTGCCCCGCGCCGGCGGCCGGGTTCTGATCGGAAGCACCATGGAGAACGCCGGATACGACAAGGCCATCGATCCCGCCACCATTTCCAACCTGCGGACGGCCGCGCATCGCCTGGTGGGGCGCCTGGCGGAGGCCACCATGGTGGACGCCTGGACGGGCCTGCGGCCGATGGTCGTGCGCGGCGGGCCGCGCATCGGTCCAGGCAGCCTCCCCGGCTACTTCCTGGCCGTCGGCCACTATCGAAAAGGGATTCTGCTTGCGCCGCTGACGGCCCAGTTGCTGGGGGCCGTGATCGGCGGGGCGGTACCCGACCCGCTACTCACCCCGTTCTTGCCGTAAGCCGGAATTCACCGCGGATCTCGGAGCTACTGGATCACCGGCAGCGGTGTCAGCAACTGCTCCTTGCGGTAGATCAGCGAGGTGGTGTTATAGCTGGCGATCTCGAAGCCGTGGCCGTGGGTGATGGCGTCGGTAGGGCAGGCTTCCACGCAGTAGCCGCAGAAAATGCACCGGTTGTAGTCGATGTTGTACACCTTGGCGTAGCGGTCACCCGCGCTGATCCGCCGGGTCTCGGTATTCTCCGCGGCTTCGATATAGATGCAGTTGGCCGGGCAGGCCGCGGCGCACAGGAAACAGGCCACGCACTTCTCCATGCCGTTCTCATCGCGCTGGAGCACGTGCAGGCCCCGATAGCGGGCCTCGAAGTGCGGCGGCTCATCCGGGTAGTTTTCGGTCACCGGCGGCTTGAACAAGTGCCGGAAGGTCACCGCCATCCCTTTGGCCAAGGCCGACGCGGTCTGCCAGATTTCCCCGACCATAAATTTACTATAGCAGGTAGGCGCAGGAGCGCCAACCGGTACCACCGGCTGCGGGCCGTGGGCTGTAAGCAGGAAGCAAGAGGCGGAAGGCGGCGCGCAGGAGGCAGAGCGCCGTACTGGCCTACAGCCCACAGCCTACAGGAATTGCAGGTTGCGTTCGAAGTCGGCGGGGCTGGTGGCCGCGTGCTTGGCCACTTCCAGCGTGATGATCTTGGCCAGGTACAGCTCGGTCAAGTGCTGGTCGAAGGTCTGCATCCCGTACATCTCCTTGCCCTTCTCGATGTAATCCTTCATCTCGTCGGTCTTGTCCGGGTCGGCGATGCACTCCTGGATGGATTTGGTGTGGCGCATGATCTCGCAGGCCACGCAGCGGCCGCCGCCGTCGGCCCGCGGCAGCAGGCGCTGCGAAATGACCGATTGCAGGGTTTCGGAGAGGCGGATGCGGACCGTGGCCTGCTCCTCGGGCGGGAACACGCTGAGCAGGCGCAATACGGTCTTTGGAGCATCGGTGGTGTGCACGGTGGAGAAAACCAGGTGCCCGGTCTCGGCGGACTTGATGGCGATGTCGATGGTCTCCGTATCGCGCATCTCGCCAACCAGGATGATGTCCGGGTCCTGGCGCAGGGCGGCGCGGAGGGCCTTGCCAAAACTCTCCGTGTCGGAGCCTACTTCCCGCTGGACGATGTTGGCCTGCTGGTCCTTGTACATGAACTCGATGGGGTCTTCGATGGTGACGATCTTGGCCTTTTTGTTCTGGTTGACGTAGTTGATCATGGCCGCCAGCGTGGTGGATTTGCCGCTGCCGGTGGTTCCGGTCAGCAGCACCAGCCCGCGGTCCATCATGGCGATCTTCTCCATGACGGGAGGCAGCCGCAGGGACATGAAATCCGGGATCTTGAAGGGGATGTGGCGCAGCACCAGCGAGAGGGTCCCGCGCTGGCAGCATACGTTCACGCGGAAGCGGCCCACGTCCGGCAGGCTGTAGGAGCAGTCGAAATCGGTGATGTTCTGGACGAACGCGCCCACGGTTTCCCGCGTGGTCTTGCGACCCGCCAGGGCGATGCCCGCCACAATCGTGCCCACGTCGGAAGGGCTGATCGGCTGGGTGTCCGGCGCCGGAATGATTTCGCCCTTCTGCCGCAGGCGGAAGCCGCTGCCCACGGAAATGTGTACATCCGAGGCATGGCTGTTCACTGCCTCTTTCAGGATCGCATTGAACCGATCAAACGCCGTTACCGGCCGTGCCGGCGGAGGTGCTGTGGTTGCCATAGTCCTTCCCTGGGAAACAGATAATCCGACTTCACGGCAATGCCGAGAAAGCCGTGAGTTTCATCCTATCCAGCGCGGCGCAAGGCTGTCAACGGTGGAACGCGGCTCGGCCCCTGTGCCGCCTGCGTCTCGCCCGCCAATGGAGGCCCCGGCTTGCCGCGACAAACGACGCCCGACGGCGTGGGGCAGCCCCGGGGCCGGCGGGACGCCAGCGCCACAACGTGATTCTGCTTGCATTAGGCCACCGAGTGTTGCTACAACCGGCACAACGAGGAGATAAGTTAATGTTTTGCAGCGCGTGTGGAAAGCAGATTGCGGACCAGGCCACTGTCTGCCAGGGGTGCGGCGCGCCGGTGAGCCGGCCGGCGGCCGCGCAGGCCGCGGCTTCACAGCCGGCGCGGAAATTCTGCCCCAACTGCGGCACGGCGCTCGATCCCCTGGCGCCGACTTGCGTGAAATGCGGATCGAGCGTTCCTTACAAGGACTTTTTGACGACGCTGCTGCTCTGCGTTTTCCTGGGCGTCTTCGGCGTCCATCGCTTTTACACAGGCAACACCGGCATCGGGATTGGGCAACTGCTGACGCTGGGCGGTTGCGGCATCTGGTGGCTGATCGATGTCATCCTGATCGCCGCCGGCACCTACCGGGACGGCAACGGCAATCCGCTGGTCGGACGCTGATTGAAGTGCTGAGCACGGAGTGCTTAGTAAGCAGATGCACCGTCGGCTCGTATTCGGCTGCGTGGCGGTTGGGATGGTGGTGGTCGCTGCACTGGTTCCGCCCGGCCTGCTCGACCGCCTCCCTGCCCTGTGCCTGTTCCGCAACCTGGCCGGCTGGGAGTGTCCGGGCTGCGGCATGACACGGGCCGTCATTTCCCTGCTCCGCGGCGATCTGGCCGCCGCCCTCCATTACAACCGCATGATCGTCGTTGTTTTCCCTCTGCTGTGCTGGTTGCTGCTGGCAGAATTGAGAAACCACCAAGGCGCCAAGACACAACGGCCTTGGTGACTTGTGGGCTTGGTGGCTAGTTCACCCCCCGCCGAACATGCTGGCCGCGCAAGTCGGCCGGATCATCCAGCGTCTGCCGGACCGGGGCAACTCCCTCCCGCAACGCCGCCGGGTCGAACAGCGCCTTGTCGGGCGGCAAGGCGCTGTAGGGCTCAAGCCGCGGCGCCGCCGCGAACAGGTCGCGCAGGTCGGTGGCCGCGGCGTCATATTGATTCAGCCAGGGCAGGCCGAAGATCATATCGATGGTCTTCAGAATGCTGCCGAAATTGCCGTGTACGTGTGAGACGTGGCCGGGCCGGGCGTACGGCCCGATCACCAGCAGCAGCGAGCGGTGGGCGTCCACGTGGTCGCGCCCGCCCTGCGCGTCGTCCTCAGTCACCAAGACCGCCAGGTCTTTCCAGAACCGGCTGCGCGAGAGCATTTCAACCAGCCGGCCCAGCGCGTAGTCGTTGTCGGCCGCATAGGACTCGCGCCGCGGGTAGCCGGCCTGGGGCCGCTCCTTGGCCATGTGGTCGTTCGGCAGGTGCATGAAGATCAGCCGCGGCAGGTCACGGCCGGGCTTTTCGAACTCGCGGAACTCCTCGCTGAAGCGCGCCAGCCGGTACTGGTCGGACACGTTCATATTGAAACCGGGGTAATTT
>Ga0315295_10005505_pt1 | contig 10806 bp, 12 predicted proteins | sample YL17G14_0_MG_FD_204453 | JGI IMG/M metagenome (GOLD analysis project Ga0315295, IMG submission 204453) | Sediment microbial communities from Yellowstone Lake, YNP, Wyoming, USA - YL17G14_0 | ecosystem: Environmental > Aquatic > Freshwater > Lake > Sediment | place: USA: Wyoming | collected...
CGACATCTTGCTGGAATGCTTCTGATACTTTTAGAACAACCTCTCGAACCATAACTCCCACCAGTCGTAGTTACTGTGGCCAGAAGAATAATGTATATTATAAAGTTTTCTCTCCTATATTATTTACATAGAAAGAACTCAAAATCAATTAAATTAAAAGAGTAGAAGTCATTGAATAAACATTTTGCTTTTATCGATTATTCTCTATTTTCTTTAATAAGTATTTTTTCAACAGAATCATACCAATCAGTAATATCAATACTATATTTCCTTGCAACATACAAAGCAGCAACTTCAGAAAAAAGATTTTTTTCTTTTTCTTCTTGTTTTATTTCTTCAAGTATTTCTTTTTGACTGTGATTGGTTAGAGTGCTAATTTTAAGTGCAATCCCATCGATAATGTCGTCTTCTTTAAATTCATCTTTTTTTTCAGCAAAAAATTTTTTCGATGGAATAAAACCAAGAGGAATTATGACGTTTTCAAACGGAAAATTTGTTTGTAACAAACCATCCTTTTTTATAAGCAATTCCTGTTTGATTGCATATTTGATAAAGTCCTGTGATTCTTTTGCCGATAACCAACCTAGTTCCATGGAGAGTGGCAAATATAGCTCTGAGTCTTTTAACTCAGTTTTTCCACTCCGATTGAAGAGAAATGCAATAATGATTTTTGCTTCAGACTCCATATTACTCCGTTTGTTTTTTGTTTAAATCAATTAATATGCCAGTTATGTAATTCCCCTCCAAAGGAGGAAGAACATTTTGACTAACAGTATAGAGATATATTTTATGTTTTAATGCGAGATTCTTAAGAAAACTCGTTGAGATGAAATCATCGTTTATTTGAGGCGCCTGACTGAACACAACAACACCGATATTTTGCTGGGAAACTAGGGATGTTAGAGATTGCTGACTGTATGTTGATTTAATACCAATATACACCTCATCGTCAGTTATTTCGAAGACACCGGGAAGATCCATCTCTGGCCATAGCTCTTCTCGTAAAGTGATGTTCGTTGCCCCTGCCATGATCGTATCCATGACATCGTCAAGGCGTCGCGGCCCATCATCTATCCAAAGAAGGAAATGTTCTGTAAGTTTTTGGTAAAGATCAAGAGAAGGATTGTTATGTTCTATCCCATCAAGATCAAATACGTAAAGCATTGTATCTTTCTCAACTTGTTTGAACAAGTCGTCGATTGATATTAAGTCTCCATCTTTTCCATCGAGAATTCTTCCTTTTCTTATTGAGATAAGAGGAACGATGTTCATAGACAGAGCAATCAGGTATGTTACTAAATACTTTTCAGATGCTGGGATTTCTATTAAAAAGAAAAAAAAGAGGGTTTTTTATCTTCCAAGCCGTCGTTCTGTTTCAGCAATTTTTAATCTTGTTTTGATAACGGTATCTGGATTCAGTGAGATGCTGTCAATACCACATTCAACCAGGAATTCCGCAAACTCTGGGAAATCAGAGGGCGCTTGTCCACAGATACCGACTTTTCGTCGTGGATGATGATTGTGTGCAACGGTAATCACTTGTGAAACGAGTCGTTTAACTGCGTCGTTCCGCTCATCGAAGAGATGCGCTACAAGGTCTGAGTCTCGATCCAGACCCAGTGTGAGTTGGGTAAGGTCATTAGATCCGATACTAAAACCATCGAAGATTTCTGAGAATTGATCGGCGACGATGACGTTGGAGGGGATTTCGCACATGACATAGACTTCAAGGCCGTTTTCCCCTTGTTTCAGGCCGTATTCGTTCATGACTTGGATGACCTTGCGGCCTTCCTCCGGTGTACGACAGAATGGGATCATAGGTTTGATATTGGTCAGCCCCATTTCATTTCGTGCTTTTTTCAATGCAACGCATTCTAAACCAAATGCTGGTTTGTATTTCTCATCATAGTATCGGGAGGCTCCTCGCCAGCCGATCATCGGGTTATGCTCATAAGGCTCATACAGATATCCGCCGATGAGGTTCGCGTATTCGTTTGTTTTAAAATCTGACATCCGTACGATCACATCATATGGATGAAACCCTGCTGCTATCTTCGCGATGCCTCGAGCTAACGTATCCACAAAAAACTTCACTTTGTCGTCGTAACCAACACTGCGTTCATCGATCTTTTTAATGACCTCTGCGATTTTTTTATCCTTTGCTGCCTTCTTTTTCAATGTTTTATATTCAAGTAACGCAAGAGGGTGAATACCAATATGGGAGTTGATGATAAATTCCTCTCGTGCAAGACCAACACCGTTATTCGGAATTTGTCCTTGCTGGAATGCTTGTTCGGGTACACCTACGTTCATCATAATCTGCGTCTTCGTCTTCGGGAGTTCATCCAGTTTTAGCTCGTCTATATGGAATTTCAACAATCCCTCATAGATTCTACCGGTTCCTTCAGAGCAATCGATCGTAATGTTAGCACCTTTCTTGAGGACAGAGGTGCCGTTTCCTGTTCCAATAACACAGGGGATCCCCAGCTCTCTTGAGATGATTGCAGCATGACAGGTACGGCCGCCACGGTTAGTCACAATTGCTCCGGCAATTTTCATAATAGGTTCCCAGTCGGGGTCTGTCATATCAGTGACTAAAACCTGCCCTTTTTTGAATTGATGAATGTCTTTTGCATTCTCAATAACATTAACTTGGCCTTGTCCTATTTTGCTACCCACTGCTTCTCCTTCGGTCAGAAGTTTTCCTTTTTCATCAAGTACATAGGTTTTCATGATCGCCAGATCTTTTTGTGAATGGACAGTCTCCGGGCGAGCTTGAACAATAAACAATTCATTGGTTTGTCCATCCTTTGCCCATTCAATATCCATAGGTTTATGATAATGATCCTCGATGATGCACGCCCATCGCGCAAGCGTTAATATCTCATCATCATTAATAATATATTTTTCCTTGTCTTCTGCGCTCACCTTTGTTTGTTTGGTTCCTGTTGTGCCGTAGATAAGTCGTTTCTCTTTTGACCCAAGCTTCTTCTCAAGGATCGGTCTAAATCCTTTCATGAGCGTCGGTTTGAACACATAGAATTGATCAGGATTTACTGTTCCTTGTACAACGTTTTCTCCAAGGCCATACGCACCAGTAACATACACAACGTTTGTGAACCCGCTTTCGGTATCGATAGAGAACATGACGCCGGAACATGCGAGGTCAGAACGAACCATTTTCTGAACGCCAACAGAAAGATAGACGGAGAAATGGTCAAAGCCTTTATCGACACGATAGGAAATCGCGCGATTCGTAAACAATGACGCAAAACAATCTCTGACTTTTTCAATAAGTTCGTCTTCACCACGAACATTGAGGTACGTTTCCTGCTGTCCTGCAAAGCTTGCATCCGGGAGATCTTCTGCAGTCGCACTGCTCCGTACCGCGACATCAACATTTTCTCCGTAGCGAAACTCCATTTCACGGTAATGTCGTCTGATGTCTTCTTCAAGTTCCAATGGGATCGGGGTGTTTTTAATAAGGTCACGTATCTTCCGTCCTCGGACGCCAAGATCAGTGACATCATGAGTATTAAGGTCTGTAAGTATCTCTTTTATTTTAATATCAATGCCAGCTTTTTCAATCATATATTTATATGCATAGGCAGTAATTGCGAACCCTGAGGGCACTCGAACTCCCTTTTGTCCTAGATTTCGAATCATTTCTCCAAGAGAGGCATTTTTCCCACCAACCGAAGGAACATCACTAATGGTGAGATCTTCAAACCACTTTACAAACTCCTGTATCATTGAAATCTCTCCTTTCATAAACGGGGTTAATGCGAATTGACATATATATTCTTTTTATCAAGGCCATTGTGTTGTGAAGACAACAACTTTATGATTAAATTTCTCATCCAACTTTGTCAGTTCTCTAACATAAAAAAAGAAAAATAATTAAGATTTATTATTTTCCGTCATCTTCCATAAAAACAGCAGCAGCAATAACTGTGGTCCACAATCCATTTTTATCCCCCTCTGCTGACTGTGCAATACTCTGTGTGCGAACGATCTGCCTGCTCATCTTATATTCCTGTTTCCGCTTATCCCATGCTTTATCTGGGTCAAACTCTAACCCAAGTGTGGTTGCGAGCATGGTTGCAGCAAGGTCTTCCGTATGATCCTCGAGTTTTTTCCCCGTAATCCCAAAGGCATGATGCTCTGAGATGTACCCATAATGTGAGCGGTCCTTCGGAACTGCAATACCTACAGCGGCCCCGATAAGTCGATTTGGTTCGTTTGTCATATTCCGGGACATAACTACATACGTAATTTGACCCGCATCGAGTTCTTTGATTCCTTTTTCTTTTGAGATGATATTACAATGTGCTGGAATGATACTTGAGACGTAAACAAGGTTGCATTGTTCGATATCCGCGTCACGTAATGCAAGCTCAAATGATTGAAGTTCGTGTTTATGTCTCCCTACGCCCTTTGTAAAAAAAACTCTTTTTGGTACCATTTGTTAACCATAAATCAAATTTATTTTATAAAGATATCCCCAGATTACACATCTTCTTTTTCTTCATCTGCTTCGATTTCCTCTTCTGTATCTTCTTCAGGTTGTACTACTCGGGCGGTCTTTTGTTTTTTCAAAAGCTCTTTCATTTGTTGCTGGATATCAACCTGTTCTGGTTGATAAGCATCGTCAGGAATGAGAGTTTTTTTCGTGGAAGTTTTTTCTTCTTCGATTTCCTCTTCATCAGGTTCTTCTTCGAGTATTTGTCTCCCAGTCTTTTTCCTTGGTTTTTCATTAATCTGTTTATGAAGGAGGTCTCGCATCTGTGTTTGAATATCTACTTGTTGTTTCTCAAATTCTACTTGCGCTTTCTGATATTGCGTTGGCACGTGGGTTTGTACTAAGTCCTCTACAAGTTGTTTTATATTCTTATAAGGATACACTCCATGTAATTCATAGTAACTTCGTGCAATCGGTGTTTGTACTTCTTTTCCCCCGCCAGCAAATCCAAATAATTTAGCTTTCTTTATCCCTAATTCAACGCCACCTGCGGCCATGGTTTTATCGCTTCCTAACCCGAAACCAGATTGGCTCACTGGGATAATCGTCCCGAATCCAAAAATTTGTCCAAGGATTCCTTGTTTCGCATCAATATCAGCGATTTTATCATACCGAATAGTTCGTTCCCGTTTTGTAAATATGCCACCTTTAAAAATGATACGGAGATCCGTGATGATATATTTATGTGATCGACGATATAATTCGACGATTAAAAAACCAACAATAGACACGGCAATCGAGTATAGGGGAATGAAAAGCGCAATGTTTGTCTCCCAATGCTGCCAGAAAATTAAAGTTAATGCCCCCGCAAAGACACCAAGATACAGGAAAAAAATAATCCATTGTATCGCAACAAGCGAAACAACAACACCGATGAATAACAGTACGAGTCCCCAAAGAATGAGACGGTACCATATATTTCCAGAAAACATGCTTGCATATTCTGAGGAAGTTGTTAACCACCAGACCACAATTCCCCATAAAATGATAAAAATGCAGAGTGCCTGTAATTTCATAAAAGATAGTGGATGAGGTGAAAGTACCCGTTCAATCTGCTCGTTTTTTAGAAGTTCTTTTTTTACCATCCACATTCCTCAAATGCTTCATCTTTGACGCGGTCTTAAATCTATTGGTCCTCTTATATTTTATCAATAAGATGGTTAAAAGAGTTGTAGATAAAATCATGATCAAAAGAGAAACGCTTTTATCTGGTGTTATCGGGTAATAGATGAAAAATACACGCGTAAGTACATACGAGACTACGAGGGTTATGAAAGGGACTATTTTCCAATGCGTTCGGATTTCATCGGTTGCTTTTATCAGTACGAGAACAGGATATGTAAGAAGTAAAGCGATAATCGCAGTGAGTGACATCCATCCAAATATGGAAAACAAGCCAACATACACTATCGGATTCAGAAACAGCGACAGCAAATAGAACACGTAAATAATACACACGATAGCAAGGATGTACAGGGGGTTTTTTACCAAATGTTCTTTAATGAGTATTAGATCGTGGAGTATGTCGATTTTTTCTTTTCGTTCTTCTCCTATATAACTAGGTCGTATACCAAATCCAAAAAACAATAACACAAACAAGAATCCGACATGAATCGGGTTGAACAGATCAATGTTGACGAGGAAGTTAACAAAGTCATTTGCGAATGTGGATAGGCTTACAACAAAACCAGTCAATGATTCTACAAATGTGTAATGAACAGGTATTGGGAATACAAACCCTCTTCGTACGAGAAAATAACTCACTATCAAGACAAGACCTGCTGGGATAAAAAACGGGCCAAACAGCAGGAATGAACGGGCTATCCATTCGGGCATCCCTGTTTTTTCTTTCTTTGGTTGGACTTCACCATAGTTCACTGTCACCTGGAAAGAAGCGATCCCACTTCTCGTGGCCGTATAACCGAGAGCCTGGCAAATCGTCTGAAACAGGATGCCAATGTAATTGGTGAACCGACAAAATGCTTCGTGACGATGATGTAATTTTGCCAGCATCCGCTTTTGCATTTCAATGAAGATAAGTTGGAGAAACCAAAAAAAAGCAACACCAAGAATAGGCGCAAGTGCTGCTACAAATAAACTATCGATATCCAATGGAACAGTCGCCATCTCTCTCCGCAATGGTAGTCAACTGAGGATATAAAAATCTTTTTTATATAATCTCCATCGAAACCATATGACCCATGTAATCATATGCCTTCGAAGTCACATCGCCAACGGGTGGCACACCCACGATGATATGAATTCTCCCAAAATGGCTAAACAAATCTAAATCAGCATCAGATGGTCGTGCAATCGAGGAAGGATGGGAATGCACTGTTCCTACTACACTGTAATCCACGGGAAGCATATGTAAATGAAAAATCGCATGAGAATCACCGGAGATAGTACCTGGGAGCAAGATTACCTCAATAATTGTATTTTTATCCACTCGATCAACACGAAGAAGCGCGCCAAATTCCTGAGGATAATTTGATTTTGAACTTTCAAAAATTAACATAAGACATTTACGTGTTATTTTCCATTGTTTAGGTATAGGTTCTGTTGTTTTTCGTTGGAAAAGAGTCATAAATCATCTCATAAGTTTTAAGCGAACCATTTGATAAAAGCTTTCGCCAAATCGGATAAATCGTGCTTTTTTTTCTGACCCAGTAATGATAATATTGCTTTCTTGGGTTACAGGTGTGAGAAATCTTCCATCGATCACTAGGTTTGTTTCCTTGCTTTTGGGGAGTAACTGCACTCCGACTTTCCGATCAAGAGGAACAATCCATGGTCGTGCAGATAGTTTGAATGCGGCAAGCGGTGCAATAATCATTGCGTTCACGGTTGGATCCATGATAGGACCACCGACACTTAACGAATAACTTGTCGATCCTGTCGGTGTTGCGATAATGACACCATCTGCCCCCATCGATTCAATTATTTCATTATCAACAAATATTTTTAGGTAGAGTATTTTTGCTATTCGTGCGGTTTGAATAGTAACCTCATTGGTCGCATCAGGCAATCGTTTACCATCTAGTGTGACTTTTAATTTCGCCCGTTCTTCAATATTATATTTTCCATCAATAATCTGCTTTAATCCCTCAAACGCGTATTTCGACTCAACCTCGCAAAGGAAACCGATTCCACCTGAGTTTATCGCAAACACTGGTTTTTCTATCTCACTCATCGCCATAAGAATTGTACCATCACCGCCGATGGTCACTACGATATCCGCGTTCTTGTTGATTTCTTTGAATGATGATCCTTTCTGTTGAATTTCAGATGCAATTGCCTCCTCAACCAGCAGATTCCCATGTTCATGTAAAAATTCAGCGATATCTTTGGCTAGAGACACTGTTCGTTTTACCCCGGGGTTACACACAAGACCCCAAATCATGGTCACGTTTACGCCCTCGCAAGTTTCATCAATGGTGTGAGTTTCATTAACAACGATGGATGCTTCGTTACCAATGCTTTAATGATACTGAGCGTACTAAACTCTTCAAATTTATAATCTTTTAAAGAATCGGCTAGCATATCTAATGTCTTATCTTCCATATCAAGCATGATTTCTTTTGCTACATAGTTACGATGTAGTTTTTTTCCGAACGCATCCTTCCATAGGGTCTCATATTCTGAAAGTGTTTGATTATCGAAACGTTGTTTATCCACTGCTTTAGCGATTGTTTCACCAGCATATTTTCCTGCCTCAATCGCGTGCGTTAAGCCCCCTCCGGTAATCGGATCGACCTGACGAGCGGCGTCGCCGACTAGTAGGAGGTTATCTTTGACTGATTGGATTGGCTCAGCTACAGGATCTGCTCCGGTGATGACACGTAGTGGTTCACCTTTTTTCAACTCAGATCGATTAGCGATGAATTTATCAAGGAATTTTAATGCTTTTCCCGATTCGCTCTGGCTCGCAAGGATACCGATTCCGACATTTGCGACATCTTTTCCTTTTGGAAACACCCAGATATAACCACCAGGGGCTATGTGTTTTCCTAAGAAAAAATCACAATAGGGGCTGTCCCAATCAATATTGCTTAATGTGTATTGAACACAGGTTTCTAAATCATAGGGTTTTAAAGTGGTTTGAATCCCTGCCCATTTACCAACTCGTGACTCTACACCATCGGCGCCTACAACGATATTTGCCTCCATTTCAATCGTTTCGTCAAAATGTCGAGCGGTAATCCCCTTTATTTTTCCATCTTTTTTTAGCAGATTAATCGCACATGTGTTCAACATGATTTCCGCACCTTTTTGCACTGCTCCTCTCGCTAATTCCTGATCAAAAATATCTCGATACACAACATATCCTGTTTCGTTTCCTGCGTATTCTGCAGATAACGTTACTTTTGTTCCATTGGGGGAAAAGATGCGTGCCCCGTTCATTTTCGCTGCAATCCATCGTTTTCCTTCAAGAACTTTAAATTGGTCAATCTTTTGACTTATTCCTTCACCGCAGAGGACTGGGACACCAATTTCAGCGCGTCGCTCGATAATAAGAACCTTCGCTCCGTTTTCCGCTGCAAACCGTGCTGTAACGCTCCCAGCAGGGCCGCCTCCGACAATGATCGCATCATATTTCATATTATTTTTTCCCCCATTCAATGGCCCCAATTGGGCATGTTTTCACACAAATTGAGCAACTGTTACATTGTTCCTCGTTCACGACTGCTTTACTGGAAATCATAAGAATAGCATCTTGCGGACAGACAGAGATACAACCTCCACATGCCAGACATTTCTCTTTTTTCACAACTGCCTTAAGCTTTTCCATAGGATTCACCTCTGGTGATACCGGAAGCTATCAGATGTGCGACTCGGATTGGTTCAGGTATGACACCACGTATAGTAGAGATATTTATTATTTCTTTTGCCTCCTCCAATAATAACCCAGTGTATTTAATATAAATCGGGTTATGTTGAGTGTCTATCTTATGCAGTTTTCCTTTCTGTAAGAGTGACCATCTTTCTTTCCAGTCCTTGAAATTTTTTTGTAATGCGTCTTTTATTTTTTGCTGATTTGGTTTATCTCTTGTAATTGTAATTACAGGTAAATGCATTGATTTAGAGAGTTCATTGATATCTACAACATTAAAACCACCGAGACAGGCGCCGTCCAACATGATTACTTTTAGTTGTAGTCGATGTCTTGAATTTTGAATCATTTGTTTACAGATCATTGTTGCTTCTGTTCCATCGATGTGGACTTGGCTTCGTAAGACGCATTCGAGATATTCACCACCACGCATAACTACTCCGATAACAGTTGAATATCTTTCATCAAAGGTAAATGGTGCATCATCTATCCCAAGAATACGAATCTGTTGTTTCATCTGAAAAATAAAAATTGTGAGTCTATTAAGAATGTTTCTATGACCTACTTTTTTTTACATTTGTACAACTAATCATATTACATTATATATTATAGTAGCAGTTTATTTGCCTCTCACGATCTTGTGCTACTCTCTAATCTATCCATTTAACGATTTTAAAAAAGAAATAGATAGTCAATCATCAGAAGAATTTTTTTTTAAACATGATGATTGATATATCGTTTGTTTTCTTTTAAAATGTCAGACCAGTTAATGTTTTTGTATCAAGAACACCAGTGATCGATCGTATTTTATTTACAATGATAGTACCGAGTTCTTCGAAATCATTTGCATCAATTTTTGCGATCAGATCATACTCACCAAACAAGGGATGTAGCTCGACGATTTGTGGAATTTTCGATAGTTTGTTGTAGACTTCATGTTCGTGTGCTGGGGCGACGTTTATTAAAACAAATCCTATGGCCATCTGTTTTTCTCCTTTTTCTATATCATTTTTGTTTTCAAGGATGTTCTTTTATTTTTGTTGTTATATTGGTTTTTATTCGGTGGATTTAAGGTTCGACTTCATCAGTGCTAATATGACCACTCGCTGCAAGTTTACAACTTTCGCAGATACCTTCCATTTCTTCTTCTGGTTCGAGTTCGTCTCCGCAAACAGAGCAATACGTAGACATATTATGTTATCCCTCACTTTGTCAGTGATTAGTGTCAAGTTGCAATGAAATTATTGTTTATAAAGTCTTTTCTTCGGTAGTATTTTTTTTAAATCTTCGTTTTTCACCATTCTACAATTATCAAAAAATACGGGAAAACAATAAATATTTTTTTTTGAAAACCTTGCAAATTTTTTTTAAAAAATTAAATACTAAAGCATCATCAGTTACAATAAATTTTAATACATGTTTTTTAATACGGGGTACATATAGTGAGTCT
>Ga0315295_10005507_pt1 | contig 10805 bp, 22 predicted proteins | sample YL17G14_0_MG_FD_204453 | JGI IMG/M metagenome (GOLD analysis project Ga0315295, IMG submission 204453) | Sediment microbial communities from Yellowstone Lake, YNP, Wyoming, USA - YL17G14_0 | ecosystem: Environmental > Aquatic > Freshwater > Lake > Sediment | place: USA: Wyoming | collected...
GCCTTAAGGTCCCTTATTTAGGGTCGATAGGAAATTCGGGGGAATCAAAAGGAATTGTCATGCCTCGAATCATATATTGAAATCCCGCAGATATCTTACCTATATCATGACAGGCCACAATAAAGGGAAAGATAGATAGAATATCTGAACCTATCCATTCTGTCACATAAGGGGGCAAAACTTTCTTTATAAGTTCCCGAGCTACCACCCCAGCAGCTATGCAATGCTCAAGGACTCCTACTCCAAGTTTTTTTGAAGGCCCCTGCCCATAAGTTTTTGAAGAAAGGGGTTTAGGAATAGGAATATTTTTTGATGCTGTAGCAGATGGCCCTATAATCACAAATCTACTCCTTTACCAGTTTTACTGTGCAACCCCTTGGCTCTGGTTTTCTAGTAATTTGAATCCATCCTGTTTCATGCTCTCGAAAAATGTCTGATTCTTTCCATGATCATAAACATAGGGCAAGAAAACTTCCATGAATTCAGCCTGCCCTAACTCAATCAAGGATAGATTAATTTCTACCCAATCGGAAACAAGTTTCCAAGCTGTTCTCTCCGCTTGATCTGCTACCCGTTTCATGGTCTCCGGTCGAGGACGAGTAATGGCCGTACGAAGAATCCTTTCAACCTGATCAACCTTGGCTGGCATTCGATAAGGAACATCCTTGCCATCTACCGCTATGATAAAGGCTATACCTTCAAGTTTCTTTTTGTCATTATAATGCTTGAAAATATTTTTGGCCCCCTGTTTAACTAATCGACTCTCAATATGCTGAACCGATTTTGAAACATCAACCAAGCTAGTATAATTTTTAACCATAATAAACTGCCCCCTTACGTTAAATGTTTATAGAAAAGAAACCACAATAGGCTGGCTTGAAATTAAGCGAGCAACTCCTTGGTATGCTTGATATGCAAAGTCTTGCCGGCCTGTTTGCCATTCTTCATTACCACATCGAATAGTATTGGCCTGCCCCCCATACCAATTGCCCTTTTCTGACCAATCTTCGCAAAACAATCCGGGCAATTAAATTTACAAATGCCAGAGGTTGACAAATTCAAAGACTTCATCACCCCTGCCGTACCCATCGTCAAGGTGGCACACAAACCACACCCCTGACAACCAACTCCCTTTCGATCGCAGATGTAAACATTCTTCAGACTGTCAACCAGCTTACAGACATCTTTCAGGGCTTTATCAGCCAACCGGAAGAATCCATAGCTCAATTCGTAATGCTCGAAAGTCGTGAACTTGACCAAAGTATCTTTCCGACGAAACCTTTGCAAGGTCACCACAACCTTGTAGCCCTTACGAGAGAGCTCCTTGATCAGAACATTGATCTCAGGATGCTCAGGCAGATACTTCACCCGAACAAAAGCTATCAGGTCCTTCGGCAACCCATAAAGCTTCTGAACCATCTTCGGATCGACAGTCAGTTCCGGATTGACCGTGACCACAGCTTTGTAAGGATGATTGGCAATTTGGGAAAGCTTGGGGGTACGGATATTACTGTTGATGAAGAAGAACTTGTCGGGATATTTGGCAGCGAAACCATCTACTTGTTTGAACTCTTGACAACTGCAATTAAAATTATTCGTGACGCCAACTCGCACAACGTCAATCATTCAGCCTCCATAAGTTTGACCATCTTTTTCAGGCCAGCGATGCGGGACACAGATTTACCTTCAAGGGCACCCACATAGTTCACATAACTCTTGCCAGATGAGCACTCATAATAGTAATCCTCATAGCCTTTGGAAGGTTCTGTACAGAACCCCGTGAATAGCATCAGCCGTTTGCTTGTACTATCAAGATCAAAGACGTAAGCATACTCACAGTATAAGCCATCCTTAATGAAGCCCGAAGCGTCCTGCAGGACTGCTGAGGCTTTCTGCCAATTCAGGTCATAGACATCCTTGTGAGATTCATAGATAGGATCTCCACCACCCTCACGCTGATCTACGAGCTTCAGCCTCTTGAAGAAATTTTTTATAGTGGTCCACTGATACTTGAGGAGTATTTCAAGTATAATTGTACCAAGATATCCGGGATAGCTATCGGAATGGTTATACCAGCCTTTGATGACACCATCTTTTTTATACCCAACAAAACCTCTTGTCGACATATTTTTCCTTTCAGCCCTATACAGGGCCCGGACCCTTTACAGTGTTACTCAGACCTGTAGGATTTATAGCCCCAACTAGGGGAGTATCATCTGTACTCTTGACCGGTTCTTTTTCCAAGATATAATCATATCGGGACATACTAACCTGAGATTTTTTCTGCTTCACGATGGAATCGATGAGGGCTTTTATTACATCCAGTGAAATACTTATGGCACTGAGACGTTCATTGCCTAATAACCCCTCAGTGCTATAGTCTGCTAACAGCGTGTTTAAGCTCATCGAAAGATCTCATCCCCTCAGCATCCGTCCTGAGATCACGACAGTTAGGATCGATCTGACCAAGAACCACGCCCAGGGTATCATAACAATCCTTATAGCCCTTACCGACAGTGATCCGGACTACATCACCTACTTGAAAACTATGCTTATGAGGCCGGCGATTTCTTTTAGAGGGATCAGTATAGGTAGCAGAATAGGTCTCAAAACCCATGGCCTTATTATATTTCTTGATGTCTACCTGGATTCGATACTTCATTTATCCCCTTTTCCTGTTATAGTGGTCCATAGTGATAAGGGTGCCACCGAATAGTCCGCATATAAGCCCAACGGCAAACGCAATGAGAACCCAATTAGGATCTACCATGCTAAACCTCTTTTTGTTTCAGATCCAGCTCACAGAATTTCTTGAACGTCCACTTCTTCTCACCTATCGTCACCGTTTGCGTGCCAGGGTCCAGCATGATGATGTCATGCTCGTTGTCCGTCTCATACGTTGAGATCCCAAAGCCAGTCTCACCATCAACATGATCTTTGATCATTTCAGAAAAAATGATCCGGGTCAGATAGGGCTCATCAGTCCAACGATCAGGAAATTTCTTCAAGGCAGTCTGAAGGGTCTGCTTGAGTTCACTGCCGCCCCAATGAGAATAAAGATAGATACCCGTGCTCTTCTTGTAGGTCGTATCTTTGACAAAAATGTTTCCGCGGTCACCCATGATAAAATCTCCTATCGGTTAAACGTGATTGTACTTATATAGCTTAACATTCGTGATAGCCAACTGAGCAAAGGACCGTTCGTTCCAGGGATGATCCTTATCGGTCTTGGGTAAGCCTGCCAAATCACATAGACAATTCCATGAGGCGTCACTATCACCGTCCAGATCACTCTTACTAATTACTAGGAAATCTTTAGATGGCAGCTCCTGTACATCCAGGAGAGTCGAAGTTTTGTCCAGCATGGCAGGATACCGGGCCGTAAATAACTTCTTGGCAGTTTCCATGTCATCCGCATCCACAACATCCGCCGTCCTTACCAAAGCAGTGATCGAAAATTTTTTCATATGGATCCCCCTTAGATAAGATTATACCGGAAATTTCCCCCAAACCAAGAACTTTTTTAATAGTAAAATGCCGAGAAAGCCGTAGTGGGCTTTGTCCCCCGCTTTTGTCCTCCTGAAAACTTCACCCATTTAGCCCGTTTCATATTTAAAGCTGTGCAGGATAGAACGTGATCTGCTTTTTATTAATCTCAATTCCATAGAGGCTAAGCATCTCGTTGCCCTCTTCATCAGAGGACATGATGATAGGTTTGCTGAAGTCTATTTTGTTTTTATTATCTACGAGGATTTTCAATAGAGTATCAATGGTCATCGGTTTGTTATTTTCGAGAGTGATCATTGTAGCCATCAGAAGGACTCCTTGATTAGAAAAAGAGATACATTCCCCGTAGCTATCTCTTTAAAGCCTTGTTTCTTATACCAGTTCTGAAGCGTCTCAAAAGGTATGTCATCATCCAGAGACAGCGAATTAAGAACCACTCCGGCTTTCTTGGGAAGGATGAAAAGGAAAGATTGAAGAAGTCGCTTTCCATCCCCCTGAAACTTTTTATGCACTCGAATGTTGGTCAACTCAAACCATAGCTGAGCCTGATCCCATATAGGATCCTTCTCATCCGCATAATCATATCTTCTATCAGGATCAAGCTCCGCATAAGTTATCGATCCTTTAGGCGTCATATATAATTTATTCAACCCCCAAACCCCGCTCATAAGCAGTCTGTACAGCATCAAGCTGTGCTTCTAACTCTAACTGTTCCAGATAGTTAGGGTCGTTGTAGAGGACTTCTTGTTCAGGTTCCATATTCTATTAATACTCCTTTGTAGTTGAGGGAGGCCCATTTATGATTTCAGTTTTGCATATAGCTTCGAAGTATCTAAGGGCACTTGAGGCGGATGATGTGGGTGCGGATACGATGGTGAAGTCCTTCATCAAGGCCTATATGAATCATGCCAAGACTGACGTGCCTTCCAACTTGGTTTCGATTCTAAGAAAGATTCATATTGGAGACAAAAAGAATCCTGCGTTGAAAGGTACTGAGGACTTTCCTGGGATAGATAAGGCTGTGACAGATGCTTTTGCTGCGGTGAAGGATATTGAATACGACTCTAAGTTTCTAAATCGATATCATTTCGAGAGCAATGAAGAGGTGCAGGCTGTGTTAGTGCTTGATGCTTTCTTGAATGCTTTCCATTCAAACTTGGCTTTTAAGATGAAGGGGTCCTTGAGCACGAACATACCTGTGCTGGAGAACTTATTCAGACAAGTTAGCTTGATAGAGTCGAGAATACCTATTGGTGCTATAGGGGATAAAAAAATTCGATATCAAGATGGTATCAAGAAGGCTCAAAAAGTTTTTGAGGGCGTAGCTATACCGGAGCATTATGGGAAAGGATACAAGCCTCCAGAGGAGAAACCTGCTGAGAAGTCCGAACCTGGTAAGACTAAACTGAAGGTACAGATTCCTTTGGACCTGAAGAAGAAGCCTGGGGTTCCACCAGCTAAGCCTTCCCCAAAACCTGGGGTAAAGACGGTTCCACTTAACCTGAAGGTTCCTCCGGCACCAGCGGTTCCTTTAAAGCCTACTCCTCGGCGTCCTATACCTGCTCCTGCTCCGACGCCACAGGCTAAGCCACCTAGAGGTCCTGGGGTGAAGACGGTGCCTCTTGAGGGCATCAAACCGGCTCCTAAAGCTCCGGCAGCACCTAAGCCTGCTCCTGTGAAGAAGGCTCCTGTGAAGAAAGCTCCGGCGACTCCTGTTAAGCCGACCGTCCCTGAGAAGAAAGCCCCGGCTGCTCCTGTGAAGAAAGCCCCGGCTGCTCCTGTGAAGAAGGCTCCTGTTAAGAAGACTCCGACTAAGGAGCCTGAGGAGTTATCGACACATGAACGGGATACCGTGGGGGATCTTTATGAGGAGCTCAAAGACCTGTCCAAGCCGAAGATGGATAAGTTCAAGGAGCACCTGAAGGAGATGGAAGTTGGACAGGCTTTAAAAGATTTGCCTTGGGGATCGGACAAGCTTACACTTAAAGAAGTCCATGATGCTTTGAAGCATACAAAGGATCGGGACAAGGCTTTGGATGAGTTTAAAGATTTCTTTTACTTTGATCTCGCCTAAAATGAAAAGGGGGAAGTTACTCCCCCTTTTCTACCGTTACAAACAAGATGCTGTATTAGCCCACCACAGCATATTTTGTCTGCGTATATTCTAATATAATACATTTCTCACAGAAAGTCAACCTCTTTATTACCAAGAGTTTAGCTATCTGTTTAACTTGCAGTTATGTCAAGGACTTACCGGAGAATATTTTCTTCGGTGAAGACTTCCCCGGCCTTTTCGACTCTTAGGTTGAAGTCTATCTTTCTTTCCTTACACAGGTGCATGATGTCTGTAAGCATATCTCTGATGGCGGACTGTTCGAGGGCTATGGTTATCCGATCCCCGCCACCAGCTCTATTGATATATTTGAGAAATGTGGGAACCATGCGATTCTACAGCAAGACTATTGGGGTCTTTTTTGTCGTCACTGGTTTAGCCTCCCGATCGTCGACGGGAACCAAACGAACTTTGTTTCCTCAGTGAGATCGTATTCTTCACGGACATAAGTCTCACGAGCTTTGGCTTTCCCGCGGGTCTTCTTATGATAGGCCACCTCGAAGACGGTAGCGATTGATTCCGGATCCTTTTGGATTCTCAGAGCTTCTTTCGCTGCGGCCTTGGGGGACTTCGCTTCGACATCGATCACCCAGGTTACATGATACAGCATCTATCCTCCTATAACCATGTCAGGACGTAATTGGGATTCAGTCTCTTTGGTCTTGGCCTGTTGCCATTCCTCAACAAACCCTGGCTGGATTTCTTTGTAGCCGGTCGGGATATCCTTTAGATACTTACAGGACTCCAAAAGATCCCTGGCCCACACACCTATATAATCCTCCTTGCCGTGGTAATCTCCACCGCCGCGGCCGTTACCTTCACAGGTCAGGAGAGGAAGGGCATGGATCTGCCAACCATCAGCAATAGGTAGACCATTAAGGTCCACAAATTCTTTTTTGGTATGGTTGAGAATGAACCTGATAGACTTAACCTTGTAGGACTTAGCCTTGAGCTTCAGAGAATCCTCACACATATCATGGATATTGGCATCAGATCCAGGTTCCGGATCGGCATAGTCGCCGGCCCATACCAGACGTTTGGGGGCTTTGAAGAGATGTTTGACGATGAAGTTGCACAGGGAAACATCCCGCCAGGAATGTTCCATAAGCTTCAGGCCGGTGCCATATGTAATAATCCTGCCGTCATCTCTTTTCTCATGATGTTTGAAGTCATGGCTATAGATCCAGTTGATGACTTCATTCTTCTCATTGATTAATGTTGGATAATAATACTGTCCAATAATATACCTCCCTTGTTGTCCCAAGTATGGGAATTGAATGGAACTACTCTACGTCGAGATCTTCAAGAGCTTCTTTCACGAAATCAGGATTGGCTTCCCTATGCGTTCCATTTTGACGGTGATCTTAAACAGACCTTTGGCACAGCCGGTAAGTTTCTTTATTGCTATGCCCTGTTTGAAGAGCTTATGTTCTTCTGGAGACAGACGCAGTTCAGCGTCGCCATTGAAGGTGCTACCATAGATCATCTGAGACCAGCCTTTTTTAATTCAAGCTCGATGAGAGCAGCCGAGCATAGGTCCAGGCATCGGAGAGCTTGCTTGATATCTTTCCGTATCTCATTCAGGTAACGCTTGTTCCAACCATCGGGATGGTCATAGGCCCATTGAACTCGATCTACAAGAGCAGTAAGGTTGGGGACTTCAAGACCCTTAGCGTTACCTATCTGCTGTCGAACAAGCTGCTTGGATATTTTTGACATATTTCCAACTCACTTTCTAAGGAGAAGGTGTCCCTTATCGGAAGGGACACCCTGACGAACACCGCAGGGACTTACTTCAAGGTAGGCGAATACTGCTTGGCCAATGCCCGGAACATCTCAAGCTTGGCCGGCGGAACCTGGACATACTGATTGGCGTCCAGACCAGACTTGGCAACCAGCTTGTCGGTGACCGTGAAAATATCACCGAACTCTTTGCCTGAAGCCTTCACAGCGTCCATGAGCTTCTTCATGAAAGCCTCATTGGATTGGATGTCGGCTTTGATGGTGATGGTACGTTCGGTTCGGAAACACTCATCGAACTTCTCACCGAGTAACTGACGCAAGGCATCCTGTTCCTCATCCGTCTTGGGGACGCTGAACTGATCTTTCGTCGTGTAGGTTAGTTCACCAACATTGCCAGCGACTGTGAAGGACTTGTTGTACTCACCCTTATAGCCAAGCTCATCCTGTTGGGCTCGGACATGGGTGATGATCTCATCCTTGTGCTGGGCCAAGGTAGCACCCAGGGCATCGATCTGGCCGTTGAGGGAGATGAACTGGTCCACTGCTGCTTTGATTGTGTCGGTGACCACTGCTGTAATCTTGGTGGTCTTCTTGGTCGGGGCAGCTTTCTTGGCGATTGAATCGAACATGTTGACCGGAGCCGCTTTCGTTGCAACCTTACCCATAACAAATACCTCCTGTGAATGTGATGTAGATATATTATACCGATTATTTTGACGAATCAAACATCAATCTGGTCTGAATAATCCTGCTCCTCAGCATACTCCTCACTGAGCCAACCGGCTTTGACAGCCCCGAATTTCTTTTTAAGGAACTCACAAAGGGGTTGCCAGTCAGCGAAGTGCCAGACCTCAGCATGATATGTGATGAGGTCTTCTTCGCCGCGCCATGCGACTCTGGTCAGGTTCTCCTTGGCATCCTCTTCTTCACCAAAGCCCATTAGACCGGACAGGCCGTTGTTGCAGTCTCCTTCAAGGCGTTTGTTATCCTTGAGGAACTCGGTCATGAGTGGATAGTCTTTGATGAATGTTGGCCAGAACTTACCGGGGGTACTGCCCCGATTAGCCTGCCAATAATCATAGGCTTTGGAAGCTTCGATGAGGAAGTTCCGGACTTCGGTGAGCTTTTCTTCGGTGACCTCGGTTTCAAAGCGGGCTTTAAGATGAAAGACGGCTGTTCCCATTTTGGTTCCCCTTCTAAAAATGTGTGTAGTCAATTCATGCTTTTATGCTACGCATCCTGCCACAGTCCCATCATAAGGGTGAGGACAATCCTTGGTACACAACTCATTGAGAAGAGTCAACATATCTCTCTTGAAAGCGGCCGGAAGTTCCTTATCACTGTGATACTTCGTCCAGGTGCCGGCTGCACCTTTCCACTCACCGAGAGTCAGGATCTCGTCGGTCTCTTTATGCCTCAGTGTGATCCACCAGATGCACTTGTATCCTTCAGGGCCTTCGACCTTGACGGGGCATTCGAAATGACACAGGAGTCGATAGAGGAGAAGGGCTGAGGAGATGACGCTGGACATCATGTCATAGTTCTTATAGAACTCAGCGAAGTCTTTCCCGGGCTGTTCGAAAACAAATTTCCCTTTGGTCTTGTCCCAGACAGGGCGGACATTTCCACATCCGCAGTCATGTGGTACGGCCACGGGTTCCCATTTGCTGGTTTGTTTCTTCACACGGGCAGAGACTTTATCATCCACGCGGGCTGTACAGACAGGGGGATCAACGATGTAACGGGGGATTTTCCGGGCCATTAGAAAGCTCCTTCAGGTTTAAAGTTGTATAACACCCGTGAGGGTATAAGTATCAAGCCATTGTCGGCCGCAATCAAGACAGGTGATCTTCTGGGAGGCACCACCATCATCGATCTCAACTGAGCTGCCTTCGATGTCTCCCCCGCAATAGGGGCAACCGATGCCATGCTGCTTGAGATATTTTTCGATCTGTTTCTTCGTCAGCTTTTTGTCTGTCATTTAATACTCCTATGGTCGAACGGTTTTACTTACCCGTTTGCTATTGAAGATCATGTTAGTGAAGAATACTTTCTTACCTTCACCATCACGATCTGTATCAGTAGTCTTGATAAGGGTCACGGCAATGATCGGCGTGCTCTTGCTTACATCTTCCGCAAGCTCTACGATATCATAATCATTGGGGTCATTCATATAGGTGATCTTGTAGACCCCGGCCTTGAATTTAGTTGTAGCCATTTTAGTTTCCCCTCATTGAATAATGTCTTTGTCACTAAGGTCGAGTGTCATTTCTTTTACTCCTCTTGAAGAACCAAGAACTGAGGCGTGACATTTACTACCCTGTAAGAATGGAAAGTAAAACGAATGTGCGTGGAGTGTACCGGATAATAAAAGTCTGCATTAGTAGCAAGCGCAAACACATTGTCAGAGAGCATACCTGCATACCGGAAAGATACCGCATCAGAATAGACTCCACACTCCAATCGGAACTCTCTATGTTCCGAGGGTCTCGAACAACTGATCAACGAGAAACTCAACAATACAAGCAGAAAAATATGTCTGCACATGACTTTTCCTATTCAGGAATGATAATCAACGGTTACCAGATAACCATCGATGATGTCAAAGTTATCCTTAAGATACTTCTTCACCGACTCCCCAGACTGCTCTCCGAGGAGATAGGTGAAATCTTTAAATTTGACGATCTCTGTTTCTTCGTCCTTATAGACGAGCAGCATGAAACAGGACATGCTATCCTTGACCTTATCAAGCTCCATGATGTCACCAGGGTGGGGGGTATTATCCCACTCACGCCTTACCCCCCGACCAGAACAACTATTGCAACCGCGGCAGGCTTTGGCGTGAACCTCACCGGTTTTCTCAACGAGGTCTGTCCTTATACCAGTTCCATAGCACATATTACAGATGGCATAGTTCCGGATGTCCTGGCTGGCATCGTAGCCGTCATGGACGCCAGTCCAGCGGCCACCGATGCTATACCAATCCCAGAACCCATTGTTACTATGTTCTTCCTGATAGGGTGCCATGATATCTTCAACGGTCTCTCTCACGTTCTCAGTATCTTTGGGCAACCATACTTCAGCATGGTAATGCATCTATCTACTCCGGTTTTTTGTGTGGATGAGGATGATCCTCAGTATGCTCCAAGGTAATGCTAAGCAAAATGTCATCAGTGATATAAAGAATTTCAGCCGGTGAGCCCGCCGATACCGATAACCGGACCAGTAACTTGATAAAGATTCATTAGAGTTTCAATCCTTTCATATAGTCGAGAGTGTCAGCTCACCATCCGTATACAGGCACACCGTATATTCTTTTGCATGAACCTTGGGCTTCCCTGTACGCTTGTTGATATCGATGAGGGTAACAAGACCACCTTCTCCTGTACCCTCAAGCCTGACGTAATCGTATGGCCGCACCGCGGGCTCATGTAGGCCGTCC
>Ga0315295_10005510_pt1 | contig 10802 bp, 10 predicted proteins | sample YL17G14_0_MG_FD_204453 | JGI IMG/M metagenome (GOLD analysis project Ga0315295, IMG submission 204453) | Sediment microbial communities from Yellowstone Lake, YNP, Wyoming, USA - YL17G14_0 | ecosystem: Environmental > Aquatic > Freshwater > Lake > Sediment | place: USA: Wyoming | collected...
GTGGTTGTACAGTTTGGTATGAATGACTGCAATAGCTGGTCTTCGGAGAAGGCTTTTCCAAGAGTATTTCAAGAAACCTTTGCAGCAAATCTTAGAGAAATACTTATGAGACTACATCGATGTAATGTAGAAACAATGTTTGTGTGTACCAATCACCCATCCACAAAAAAAGAATATGGGGTGCAAAACGAAATGTATAACAACACCATAAGGTTTGTTTGTAGAGATCGTGGTGTTTCAATGATAGATGTAGAAACAAGTATAAAAACAAGTTGCCTATATGACAAAAACCTGTCAGAGCACGTTTTGTCTGACGGAGTGCATTTGAGCGAATATGGGCATTTATTGTATTTGAATGTAATAAAACCGTATTTGAATAAAGTAATAGACAAACTTTTAAAGGAGACTTTATGACCGAAAATTTTGTTTTGGAAGAGCTGGCAAGAGCTAGAGAAAAAGTTGAAGTGTTTTTTCCTGAACCTTTTTGTGATTGGCGATTGTCATTCGGAAAAGAATCGGGGGTATATTTTATATCTATTTACCCGCCATTCTGTAGTTCAGGCTACTATACATGGCACGTAAAGGATTTGGACACTTTATTATATGATTTAGAACAGCTTACAACTTATGTAAGCACAGAAGGTTTGAAACGTTGTGATGTTTTAGCTGTGTTGTTCGCCCATCTTCGTGATAAGGAATCTATTGAATTGTTTCAAGAACAACGATATCTTATGGAGCTTGGGCTAAAACACATCCATTTGGACAATATTTATCAAGACAACATAAAAAAACTTGTGGAAGAGTTTTCTTCAAGTAAAACCATAAATGGAGTTCCTTTAATCCTTTCAATATTGGAAAAATGATGGACGCTTTTAGTCAGCAATACTACGATAAAGACTATTTCGAAACCGGCTCCAAAAAGCTTTTGGATCGTCTCACGGGAGAAGTGAAGACGTGGGGATATCATGGGACGGATTGGAGTGGGCATTATTTTGTTGTCAAGGCCATTTTGGATACGTTTGGTGGAGATATAGGGTCTGTTCTGGATGTGGGGGCTGGACAGGGGAGCTTTACGGATTATGCCATAAGGTACGGATTAGTTGCGCGTGGCTATGATTTTGCTGAATGGGCTGTTGAAAACCCAATCCATTATGCCAAAGGTAACTTGTTTTTAGGTGATGCAACAAACCTTAAAGAACCTAACTTATCTTATGACTTAATCTATTGTAGTGACATGGTGGAGCACATTAGGCGGACAGAGATTGATTTGGTGTTTAAGGAGTTTTATCGAATTTCAAAAAAGTGGGTATTTTTGCAGTTTCCAATAGCCAACAATCCTAATGAGGTTTTTGATGCTGAAAAAGACTGTGATCTAACGCCTGCACATCCATTGGAGGCGCATTTGATGATTTCGGGGCATCTAAATATGTCGATGAGGTGTTGGTGGGATGAGCTGTTTAAAAAGCACAATTTTAAAATACGAGATGATCTTGTGATAAAATTCAGGACGCTTGTGCCACGAGAAGTAATTGTAAATTGGTTTAATATTGTCATATTAGAAAAGTGTTCGCTTTGAGGGCATAATGACTATAGTAAAAGTGTTGCTAACAAAAATTCTACGTATTTTAGATAGAACGAGTTTTATCCTTATCTTAGTGTTAGTGTCAATATTATTTAAGCTTTTTATTGATTTGCAACAGCAAGTTATAACTACAAAAAAACCGATAACTACTTTAGATAGCATAGTAATTGCAATGTCCAAGCTAAAGTGCCCTCCTGATTATATTGAGCCGTATGCGTTGGTTATTAACAGTAATTGCAATCATTTTAAAGTGGATTGGAAATGGATAGTTGCAAAAATGAGGTGTGAGTCTAATTTTGATCCCTCTTTAAAATCGTTTGTTGCAACAAAACTAAAAGGAGACAAAGAGCGTGAATATGCGGTTGGATTAATGCAATTAAAACCTTCTGCGGCAAAAGAAGCGGCTAATGAACTTGGTGATGTGTATTCCTATGAAAAGTTGTTTGATGGTATAACAAGTATTAAATGGGCTACCTATTATTTTTCAAAAAAGCTTATTCGTTATTATTACAACTATGAACGAGCTGTTCGCGCATACAATATGGGTGATCAAGGAATAAAAGACAGCATTGAATTGTCTGACAACCATTGGAACAAAGTGCTTACGGTTTACCATTTAATAGGAGAATAATATGGAAGATATTGATAAGCCAGAAAGTGGGCCGGACAGCGAAGATTGTAAGCAGAGAGATGGTTGTGAGGGCTGTGATGACTATTTTGATTGCACATTAAACTTTTTATTGTGTGAAGTGGATGAGATAAAAGAGACTGTTGGAAAATCTTTTTTATGTAAAGATTTGCAGATATTGACATTAAAATTAGTTCTTCGTGCGTTATTACTAAAGTTTAATTCCAAACCGGCTAACGAAGGAATGAAAAGTAATGTTAAAGAGCAGCTTATGACGGTTATCCCAGATGTACTTAAAGGTGCGGAAGAAGAAGTGCAAAAAGAAGAAATGAGTGAAGAAAATCTTGCCGAAATGAAAAAAGGAGTTAATGATTTATTGAAGGAAACCTTAGATGAAATTTTTATGCCTCCGGAAGGGATAGCCAACAACCTATGATGGATATTTTTGACTCTGTAGAGTTTGTGGTCCCAGCGATGCGGGTGGAAGTTAAAACCAAAATAGGTAGACGAAAAACCACAAAACGAAACCTTAATGGTACTCCTGTTTATGACTACAGAATATTTGCCAAGGAACGACCAAGGTTTGGCAAAGGGTTTGTATACAATAACCCAAACACAACAAAGTTTGAAAAGCACATTAGACAAAACTACCCTACAAATCATATGGGCTATCTTGGTTGTAGGGTATATAACGAAAAAGAACCCTGTGTCAGATACAACAATCCAAATGAATGTAAAAAATGCAAGAGTAGGCGTAAAAATCTTGGGATAGAAATTCAAGTGTTTTTGCGGGATGCTCGTCATATTGATCTCGACAACATTTTAAAAATAGTTTTAGATAGTTTAGAGAAGGTTTGCTTCTACGATGATACTCAGTTTGCAATAAAACATATTGAATTAGTACCTAATTCCGAAACAGAATATCTTGGTGTTAAAATATATGCTTTTAATACTTATTTTCACAAGGGTACTCCTGTAGGGTTATATACGTTAAAAAACCTTCCTGTAGAATTTGCCTTGGCATACGTTAAAGATTTGTGGAATGCAAAAAGACCTGATGTACAGATCAGTTTTATAGAATGGGTTAAAAGAGTTGAAGATCGAAAACAGGTTTTGGAATTTATAAAAGAATTGTCTGGAGTAAAAAATGAAACAATTCAGATTGTTAGTTGACTCTGATAGCGTTGTGGTAGATTTGGTAACTCCGTGGTGTGAGGAATATAATAAATTGTATAGTGATAACCTTACACCAGAAACATTTGGTAAGGATTTTGGCGGTATAGACAAAATAGTTAAACCAGAATGTGGTGAAAAGGTTTATGACATTTTCAAACAAGAAGGTTTTTTCGAAAGCTTAAAACCGTTTGACGGCGCGATTGAAGGTTTGGAAGAGCTAAATAAGTATCATGACCTATACATTGTAACAGCTTATTCTGGAACCCCAAATTCTGCCAAAGGTAAAGTCACGTGGTATCAAAATAACTGCTCATTTTTGGATTTGGATAAAAGTATAATATTGGCAAGGGATAAGTTTTTGCTACGTGGTGATGTAATGATAGACGATTCTCTAAAAAATCTTAAACTCTTTTCAGAAGAACAGATGCAGCATAGAGATTCGACGGACCCGTTTTACACGGTTTGTTTTAGTGCACCACATAATAGAAACGCTGCTTTTGAGAACTATGTTGACTTTGTTGCGACTAATTGGCAGAAGGTATTGGAAATCATAGATGATCTCGCCCATTAAGGTTTTTGATATTAAATTCGTCTTTGACAAAGCTGTTGTAAAGGCGGTTGTATCTACAGACGATCTCAATAGAGCTATTGATACGATTCTAGAAGAGTTTAAGGTTTTTCCAGAAATAACTTTTAAACATTCGTTTGCCACGGAACGAAGAATGGGTAAAATTTTAAAGATTCATTCTGTAACGGTGGTTTGTCCAGAATGCCAAAAGCCCAACTACATACCGGATTTGAGTGCTGTTGATAGAGATGGCGCAGGGTTGGTATCATTGTTTTGTGAAAAGTGTCATGGAAAATATTTTTTGGTTGTGAATCATGAATAATATTGCTGATTTAGACTTTGCTTTTGAGCAACGTCATAGCACTAAGATAGCACGGGAGTCTTTACCTGGTTTTGGCAAAGATATTTTGCCATATGGCACAAAGATGTCAATTGACCTTGAGAGCAAACGAAACCTTATTCAAGATCCTACTTCATTAGATTGGCAATTTGATCCTGTGGGGTTTAAGACGTTTTGTGAATCTAAAGAGCATATGAATCTGTTGCCTCGTGATTTTAAAGAAGGTGAAGAAGGAGCATTGTCTTTTAGACAGTATAATGATTGTATGCAAATTTTAGGTGATGACCCAAAACGAATGTTCGATCCGTCTATTAGAAGATATAAGATGGGTGGTTTACTTTGGGCTAAAGGGTGTATAGCCGAAGACACGTTGCTTTGTGATGAAAAAACAAAGAAGACGTATACAGTACGGGAGATTGTGGATAAGAAAATAGATTTACATATAAAGTGTTATGATGAAACGACAAAAACAGTTGTGGTTAAACAAGTTAATCGTGTTTTTAGTAAAGGTATTAGTAAATTAATACAAATAAACTTATCATCTGGAAAGGAAATTACAGTCGCACCAGATCATGAGTTTTTTAATGGTACAAAATACCAAAAAGTAAAAGATTTGCGTATTGGAAACAGAATTTATGTAAAGCATAATGGATTGTATTTGTTAGAGCGTATAACGGTTATGGATGACGCTGGCAAAGGTGAAATATTTGATTTAACTATAGACGATGAAACCCCAAACTACTTTACTGCCAACGGCATCCTTAACCACAATTCAGGCAAAGATTATGTTTGTGCGCTTGTTCACGCCTATTTAAGTTATATTTTATTATGTCTGAAGGATCCTGCACAGTTTTTTGGCTTCGGTACAAACGAACCTTGTGATATTTTGAATATTGGCTCAAAGGGTAAACAGGCAGAAAAGGTTTACTTTGAAAAATTCCGTTCACGATTGTTGTCGTGGAAATGGATGATGGACAAATACAATATTATTGATCGTGGCAAAGTTCTTTCTAAGAAGGGTAAATTATTTCCAACATGTAAAATTCTTACCCGTTCAGTGGAGTGGATGGATAAAAAGGTTAGGGCATTTTCTGAAAACTCTGGTTCACCACAATCTCTTGAAGGCTACAATATTATATTTTATATTTGCGACGAAATTTCTGGCTGGACTTCCGATATAGGTAGGGAAACAGCTCGTCAAATACTTTCTGTTTTAAGGTCTTCCCAAGGCTCTCGAAACACTAGAACTCTTATGGGTTTGGGTATGGTTATTTCCTATCCACGTGCGGATGATGACATAATGTTTGAATTGGAAAAAGAGTCTTTGGAACCAGGCTCCGAAATATTCTTTTCACGTGGTTTGCAGGAAGAGATAAAACCAAAGAGGTTTTATTCTGGAAAAACCTTCGAATTTAATGCGGGAACGGAAAAGCTTCCAGACATTGTAAAAGTTCCTGTAGAGTTGGATGAGGGTTTTTTCAAAAAGAATCCAGAAGACGCAAAGATGTTTTATCTTCTGCGTCCTCCTGCGGTAGGAGAGCAGTGGGCGGAATATCCTGATAAAATAGATCTTGTGCTCAGACCGGAACGGCAAAAACTCTTTAAGGTTGAAACGGAATATGTGTCATCCAGTGATGGTACTGGCGCACCAATATATTATGTAAGAGAAAACATTGTGGGGCTAAATAGAAACCCTAATATGGATGCGGATTATGTTGCGTGGATTGATGCGGGAGAATCTACGTGTGACGCATCATTGTCCTTTGGGCACCTTGAATGGGTAAAGCTCATTGAAGGCTCCGTATCACGAGATGTAGAGTGTGTGGTTTTGGATGATACGTTGGTATGGGAACCAAACAAAAAACTCAAGCGAATTGTGGATATTGGATCAATGGCGAAGGTTTGTATTGATACATTAAAATACATCCCATTAAAGGCGGTTTGGTGGGACCAATGGAATAGTGGTACAGGCATATTTGAGTTGAGGCAACGAAACATTCTTTGTGATAAGCACAACCTTAATGGAGATGATTATAATTTTTTCAAAACCATTATTTACACAAACCGTTTTATAGCGCCCAACGTACCAGAAGTGGTTAAGGGGGTGGAGCAAGTAAAGCATCTTTCGAGAACCAGAACGAACAACGTGGAGCCTGGATCGTCCAAACATAAAAAGGATATTTCTGATACGTGGTGTGGCATTACTACATTGTTGTTGGGTTCTCTTGTTCAACATATTCAGTTTAGGCGTGGACGTGCTACAGCAGGTATCACGATAGGCACAACAGGGAAGCCTGGACAGGGTATTCAGGGAACACAATATCGGCAACAGCAAAACCCATTTTCTAACCCCGCAGCACAGCAATTCGGCAAGCGCGTTATACACTCCGATCTTTTTCCAGGGATTGGACAGAATAGAGGCGGAACACCAGCACCACGTAAATCTACGCAGCAATCACGTTTTCCACGTGGTATCCGAATGTAGGGATTTTAATATTATTTACGTTCTTTAAGGTTTTTACAAAACACATCAAAAATTAGGCTAAATCTATAAAACCGATCTATCCGTTGCCAAAAGTGTTCGCTTTTACAGCAATTTCTTGCCGTCAATATGAGGTCTTTAACTGTGGGGTAATTATGGCTGATCTGTTAAAAAAAGAAGAAAATGAGGCGGCACCTGAAAGGATTACTCAAAAGCTCAATCGGAACCTTTCGTTTGATCGAGAGGACTATATAATTCAACTCTTTAACAACTATATGATTGCTGTTCAACGAAATGATGAGAGGGTTAAGGGAAAGCTCATATTGTGTTGGGACTTACACACGTGTTTTGAGGACTGGTTAAAAGATTCCTTGGAAACAATAGATGAAAAATTAAATGCTATCTCAATAGCAAAAGAAGCCGAAACGCAAAAATTCAAAATTCTTGATGATTCGGTTCTGTCCGAAATGAAAATGGATGCAAGTTCTGTGGTGGGACAAAAGTTTGGTGTAGAGGATTATGAAGCCGTAGAAGAAATGTTAAAGCGTGGTCGAGACACTATTAAGGATTATATGGCTGGAAAGATCCAATTAATCATGGACACTCAAACTGGCCGTGGCAGAGTAAATTAAAGGAGAATTTATGGATTTAGAAAAAGATTTAAAATTCAGTCCGAGAACGCTGACACGCAAAGTTGGTGGAAGACTCGTCAAAGAAGAGCTTGATTACAGCACTGTAGGCTTTGGTGATGAAGATGCTGCAGGTTTGCTTGACGGCGTAACGGAATCTGAAATCGTTGCGGGAAGACAAAAGCTGTTTGCGGAAAACCCTGGATTAGAAAGTGAACAAATCCACGATATGTTGGATATTTCACTAACAGCTTCCGAAGAAGCAGATGTTAAAAGGTTCAATGATCCGAAAAACATTGCCGCTACGAAGAAGATCGGGAAGTTGGCTGATAGAAACACTGGGGAAACAACAAATTACAAACATCTTGCCAACAATCAAATTCAGTTGTCCAGCGATGAAGGTGAAATTTTGGGTGTTTTCTCAACGAAAGACTTTAATGACTTTATTGATTCTGAAAACCTTATGGTGTTATAATAATCTAGGAGTCCCAAATGGCAAAATTAAACCTTACGGCTAATATTTTACGTGAATCTTCTGACGCATACAAAACGTTGTATGACAAGGACGGATTACAAGTATATGCAATGAAAAAAGGTAGATTCCAAGTAAAGTGTGGTTCTACCCATACCATTGCTAAAAATTTGCAGGATTTAAAAGAAAACATTGATAAGCTTGGTTTGCATCAATTCCCAGGTTCTGGCGAATCTGTTGTGAACGAAATTAATGAAAAGCTTAGTTCAACCTTCCGTTTGGAAGTTAGGGCGAATAAAGACGACCTGTTAATACATTCTGTTGAAGGTTCCAAAGAGCTTATAGCCAAATCCATAAACGGCACAGTCAATGCTGACGTAGCAAATATGGTGCCGGGGCGCAGATATGCTACGAATGGTTCTATGTTTGGCGGCGACTACATCATATTGATCCCAATGTCCGCTGGGCAAATGTGTTTGGATGATTCGTTCTCTCCTGATATTGATCAGATGTATGAAAAACAGGAGTTTGCCAAGGGCACATTGATTGTTGGACAGAATCCTCTTGACGGTTCCACTTTAACACTTTTGATTGATGAGGTTTATCCAAATGGTGCATTTAAAGATTCAGACGGGGTTGTGTGGTCCAAAGAGGATATAAAAGTGTATAAATTTGAGGTTGGGCGTCCATTGACGGATGAAGATTATCAAGAACCTTCGGAACAGTTTTATGACGAAACAGATATCCCAACATACAACCCTGTCGGTGACGTAGAAAAAGTTGCTCCTATGGTAGGCGATCTGAAAAACTACGACTCCATTTTATCTGCTTCCGCAGGTATTCTTTCGGATTTTATGAAGACTGCCAAAGGCGTAGCATACATTGATAGAAGCTCACTGAATAAAATTAAGGTTTCGGGCATCAATAAAGAAGGGCAAGCTACAGACGGGGAAATAGAATGGAATGTCCGAATTTCGTCTCCGCATTATAAGCGGTCTTCCAATATTACGATCCCGTTAGTGATGAAAGAGGGTTCAATAGATATTGGTAAAGAGTTTATTGTATCAACAGGTTTAAAGCATCCTTTGACAATAGACGGGATCAAAGAGCACCTTGGCACGCTTATCGAAGGTTTTGAGAAAGCAAGTTCCAAAGAGGTTTATCCCTCAACGATAACTTCGGATAAAGATGTGGATAACCTTTTGAATGGGATAGAGACGGAAAGTTCAAAGAAGGTTGCTCATTCACCTGAAACATTAGAAAAAGGTTTCAACGAATTTTCCAAAGGTAGTATTAATCTTAAAGAAGTTCAACATGGCGTTTACATGCCTGTTTCAGACGAAGATCGTAAAAAGCTTCGTGAAATAGGTGGGGAAAATCTTACGGGGTTGTCCGATGGCAAAACAGATAAATTTACCATGAATTACGATGAGTTTTTAGCTCTGGACACAAAGGGTGTTGGGGTAACAGTTGAAGATATGGATGTTGAATGCTCCAGGAAGGTTGCTACGTATGAAGTAGAATATCTACGCCCAGGCACCGATACATGGCAAACAAAATCATTCCCGTCTGAGGAAGAAGCTAAGACGTGGGCGGAATCTTCCGGTATATCTGATTATAAGGTGGTTCCGGCGTCCAAGAAGGTTGCAGACCTATCTCCGGAAAGTTTAGCCAAAAGTATTGAACACGGTGATTCCTTTGCATTGTCTCAAGTAAACGACAACAACCGCGCTGATGTGGTTTCGGCTTTGCAGAAGATGGGGCATTCGCCTGAGAAGGTTGATGCTTTACTGGCAAAATCTGTGGAAGCTAATAAGAAAACCTCCGCATTAGATCATAAACTTTCTGATGGGACAATTGTTAGGATTTATGACAACGCTGGAACACCTGATGAAACCTTTGATCGCTACACTATTGTTTTGGATAGTTCGGAATGGGATGCTACGGTTAAGCCTGAATTTAAAGCTATGATAGGGATGAGTGAAGACCCAACACACCCTCAAGGTTTTTCTCAATTCACAGAAGGGCAGGAAGGTGAACATTTGGGAAAACCAGTGGCGTTTGAAAACCTTCCAGAAAACATTCAAAAACATATTGAAGAAAAGGTTGTTAAGCAAGTAGAAGGTTCTGTGAAAACCTCCGCACTTCCGAGCGGGGCAGATGCAACTTATAATGAAGAAAAGGGTGTGATGACTCTTCATGATCGTCAGGGCGGATGGGTAAGCCCAGAATTATCTCCTCCTGCCGCATATGCTGTAGGAAAAGAACATTTTGGTAGTTGGGAAGAATTTAAAAAAGAATATAGCATAACAAATATGCACCCAATAGAGTTTAACGACAAATATTACATTGTTGTTGGTGGTAGGGGCGGATCCAGTGGATTACAAGAAATGGCATATAGCTTTGCATCGGATGACGATACTATTGAGAACGTGGATGTAGATTATGACAAGTTAGAAGATGCTGTTATAGAGCAGGTTTGGAAAGAAAGATTTGGTACGGAAGATCCAAATGCTGTTGGGGCGGCTGTTGAGTTGTGGACAGATGAAGACAAACATAATGACGTTTCCGAAGCGATGTCTGATCTAACTCCACAATATACTACCGAAAGTAAAACAAGTTCTAAGAAGGTTATAGCCTTTGACTTCACATCAAACCAAGATTTGAAGGTTGGTGACGAAGTTCTCGTTAACGGCAAAAAGGTAAAGGTTACGAACCTTCACAGAGTTCAAGATGTATATTCAAGCGAAGAAGATTTTAACGCGAACCAAGACATTTATCAGAACACGGGATTAACATGGGAAGGCAATCAAATAATGACGGTTGATGTCGATGCGGGTGGTATTGAGGTTGAGTACTTTGTTTATGAAATAGAAAAACCTAGCGTAATAGGTTCTAAGAAGGTTGCTAAAAAACAGATATGGG
>Ga0315295_10005513_pt1 | contig 10799 bp, 11 predicted proteins | sample YL17G14_0_MG_FD_204453 | JGI IMG/M metagenome (GOLD analysis project Ga0315295, IMG submission 204453) | Sediment microbial communities from Yellowstone Lake, YNP, Wyoming, USA - YL17G14_0 | ecosystem: Environmental > Aquatic > Freshwater > Lake > Sediment | place: USA: Wyoming | collected...
AATCCATCCCTCTCCATATTATTTTCGCAGCGAACCATCGCTGATGGGTTTGGGCGGCTTGGAGCGGCGCTTGCGTCGCGACAAGCCGCCCCAGTCTTAATGCCTGGCTCGACGCTATCGGAATACAATATTTTTACTTCTACAGTCTCTTTCGAATAAATGACCTTTTCGATGTGCCTTTTTACGATGATCCGTTTCTCGGTCTTACCCTTTAGCCTGGATGCTTCGACAATGTTTTTCAGTATATCCCGCACCTTTTCGGCCTCTATGGGCGAGTATGACCCGCTTGGTTCGTGTCCATGCGTGTTGGCATTCACGTTGTGATTTAGCACGTAAATTAAACTATCCAGGTATTGTTTGTTTTTCCTTATCTTATCGAGATTATCGATAATGTAATTATCCAGCCTGTCGGCGCTGACTTGACGGATATCGCAGAATGAGCGGTCCCTTTTATCGATGATCGAGCACCGATAGTAGAAATATCTCGTGCGCTTACCTCGTTTTATCTTGTTGGTAAAGACCGCGCACATGACCGAGCCGCATTCTTTGCAATGGACCAGGCCGGGAAACAGCGAGAAATTATAGGTGGTCATGTTCTTGGGCCTGATGCGGTCTTTCCTGATATTATGAATTTCATCGAATAGTTCTTTTGACACTATCGGCGCGTGAATGCCCTGATATATCTTTCCCTTATGACGTATCATGCCGAGGTAGATGTTCCCTTTCAGGATCACATCGATAGCCGTTTTGGAGAAAGGCAAGCCAGAACGGTTATATAACTGCTTTTCTTTGAGCATTTTATAAAGGCCGAACAATGACGGCTTTTCAGCGAAGTACTCAAAGATCGTTTTTACTATTTCCGATTCATGCGGCTCGATAACCAGCCTTTTTTCCTCCTTTTTGTACCCGAATGGCGGGCGACCGCTGGTCCATAGCCCCTTTCTGGCCCGCTCCAGCATCTTGTCCCTGATCCTTTCGCTGATAAGCTCGCGCTCGAATTGCCCAAAGGTGAGCATGATATTGCGCAGGAGCCGGCCGGATGGGGTGGAGGTGTCGAATCTCTCTGTGATGGATAGGAAGCTGACATTATGCTTTTCAAATATCTCGATGAGCTGATAAAAGTCTTTGGGCGACCTGGTTAGGCGGTCTATCTTGTAAGAGATAACGATATCGATCTTGCCCTGCTGAATGTCAAAAAGCATTTCTTTTAAAGCCGGGCGGTCAATATTCGACCCCGAATAACCCTGATCAGAATAGACTTTATAAACCTCGATATTATTTTGGCTCGCGATGAACGACATGATCTTGGATTCCTGCGTCTCGCAGGAATTGAATTCTACCTCGGCCTGACTATCAGTAGAAACCCGCGTATAAATTGCCGCTTTCATATTATTTTTCTCCTTTGTTGGTTGATAGCAGATATTTGAGCTCTTTTATGATGACTGGCTGGGCCTTCATTCTGTGAAGCTGCTGCAAATAGGCCAGAAATCTATTGCATTCAACCTTTTGCGCCATACTGCAAGCCTGCCCGGATTCCGTTTTTGGGCAGTAACAGCAAGGGTGTATTGGATACATGGGCATACTAAACCACCTCCTTAACTAAACAATGAGCGGATAGATCAGCGGGCAAAGAAGCCCCGCCGCCGCAAAGGAACACATGAACCGGGATGCCGCGCCTGACCGCCTGGCGCACCGTGAACAGCGTGCCCCGGGAGGGACCATGCAGGAAAGCAACCAGACAGGAGCAGGCAGAGACAAGGCGCTGATTGCGCCCCAAAAGAGCAGAGACCACCTGCTGCCGCGGAGCGCCGGGGGAACTAGGCCCCCAAACCACCTGACCGCTAGAGGCCAGAAAACGCTCGATAGAGGGCCGAACCGAGGCCGGAAAGCCACCAGCCGATGACCAGGCAGAGAAAACCACCCCGGAAGCAGATGCCCCCTGCTCAACCAGGGCTGAAAGGGCAAACTGATCAGCCCCGACTGCGCCTCCGGAGGCCACCCGGAAGCCGAGAGCCAGGAATGAGGAAACCTGCGAGGAAACGAGAGGGGAGAAAGAAGCGGGAAGGGAACGGGAGCCAACGAAACCAACTAAACGAGACATGTAAAACACCTCCTATAAAAAAATACAGACAAAATATAAGTAGCATTTCCCTGCCCCTGTCACCCGAAGCGATCCCGAACGGGTGAGGGAGAGCGGAGGGCCGGAAGGAAGCAAAAAATCAAACGAAATATGTTGGATATAACGATTTTTTACTGACTGGAGGAGGGAGGGGATTACATTGATATTAATTAAATGTCTTTCATATCCCCGACCTTGACAGGGAAAAGGCAGGGAAATGCTACAATGGAAAAGCTGGAGAAACGTTTAATAATAGATCTTTAAAAAGGCACATCGAAAAGTGGCATTATATTCGAAAGAGGCGTAGAAGGAATAATATTGTATTCCGATAGCGTCGAGCCAGGCATTAAGACTGGGGCGGCTTGTCGCGACGCAAGCGCCGCTCCAAGCCGCCCAAACCCATCAGCGATGGTTCGCTGCGAAAATAATATGGCTCGACCTGAACCTTCTAAAACCATCCCTCTGATTATACCCAACGCATTCATGGGGGCCTTTTTCCTTCCCTTCTCTTAGCGGGCGCATACATTATCCCCCACTATAATTGCGCCCGCTGACTGCAAGTAAGTAGGAATACAAGCAATATCATTATCTATGGTGGACATTTTCATGGCGCTTAGCTTGACTTATTCGTTGTATTATGAGTATAATATTATACAAACAGATAGGATAAACTGAAAATGTCCATTTGTTACCTAACAAACCATTTTATATGAAAGAGATAGAAACACTAATAAATATTGAAAAATCATTGTCTGCAATACTTATGATACTAGTGGAGTTTAGAGATAATATTCTGAAGGAAACGGGCAATGGAAAAAGGCGAAGAATCGAAATCTTATTAGCTGAGTCCGGCTTTAAGGGGCCGGAAATCTCAAAAATTATTAATAAGAATCTTGCGGCAGTACAAAAAGCAGTTCAACGGGGGCGCAAATAGATTAATATGGGAGATAAGGAATCAATAACCCTATTAAAAGAAATTGTCGCGTTACTTTCTGTTCAGGTTAGGCGCGGGGTTTCTCAATCAACTTTAATAAAGGAATTGAGTGAGGCTGGGCTTCAACCAAAACGAATTGCAGAGTTAGTATGTACCACCTCAAATACTGTGAGGGTTGCCCTTTGCCATCACAAAAAGTCGGCAAAATAATAATTATGGAAAATGATAAAAAATATCGGGAGGTAATGATAAAGAAGCTCAATATGGCTATCGAGCTTATAGGAAAATTACTGATTATTTCAGGCGCAAGTATGGGTATTAAGAAGCATGACCTCAGAAAAATCGCTGGAGTAGGAATGAGCCAAGTAACAAATATTACTCGTCATATTAAAAGTCATAAACAATCAAATAATAATAAAAGTCGCAAATAATTTATGATCCCCGCCCTTGATACTCCCAAGGTGAACTCATAAATATAAGGGGGCAAAAAATGAAGCCTAGAAAAATATCCGGCAAATCAAATATCGATAATGTATATATTATAAGGCAAATTCAATTAGCTATTAAACTGCTCGCTATAATTGCCACAGATAAAGAATTTTCAAACCACACAAAAGAACGTAAAATTACAGCGCTTGGCAAATTGGGATTTAGGCAATCTGAATTAGCAGAAATATTTGGGGTTACGCTTCAGTATATAAACAATGTATTTAGGAAATCCAAGAATAATCGCTCTTGAAAATAAAAAACAAGAATTATCGCACATTATTAATATTGGGAGCGGGCGCAACTAGAGGGGCGCTTTCTACTCCATCTCCAAACAAAATCAATCCCCCGTTAAATTGTGATTATTTTGACATCTTGGCGAAATATATTCGCACTATTGAGGGGAGAAGGTATTTATCAGCTTATAGTAGACTGAAGAACTTTATCGATAATGAAATTGGTCAAAAAGGCATTGAAAATATTTCAATGGAGCAAGTATTCAATGTTCTTTTTATTTCTAAAGATCTACCTGAAATATTTAATAAAGGGAGAGGGAGAAGGCGTTTAGCCGGCTTCAGGCCAGAAGTAAAGGATTTCCTTTCACTGCTAATAAGATTATTCCATTATATTCAGTCGCACAGCAAACACAAGAACAATATAAACCATTATGAACTTATCGTTAATAACTTGTCTCCCGGCGACGTAATTATGTCGCTTAATTATGACACACTAATGGATAATGAGCTTGTGAAGGGCGGCTGGAATCCTTTAAAAGGATACGCCTTTAAGCCCAAGATTAAATATGAAACACCAAAAGCAAAAATATATTCGGATAATCTAAGGGACGTGTTATTATTAAAACCCCATGGTTCCTTTAATTGGTTTGCAAAGGGGACATTTAATAACTTAGAAAAGGCGCTAGAAAGAAGGCCTGTATCAATTGTCATTCTTTCTCATCTTCCAAGATTATATCAGAGTAAAAAGCAAAAGCTATTACACTTTTTCATCCCGCCTTTATATACTAAATATTTTAAGAATCCATTTTGGACAAAACTATGGGTAAAAACTTATGAGGCAGCAAAAAAAGCGGATCGCATTGTTATAATTGGATGCTCTCTGATAGCAACTGATTATCATTTGAGGGCAATATTATCAAAAGCCATAGCCGATAAAAAAATGAAATATAAGGAAATTGTTGTAGTCGATAAAAGTAAACATGCGCAAAAGAAATTAAAATCTTATTTCCGTGGGCATGCGGAAAAGGGCTTGACAACATATTCAAACTTTTCTCTATTTTGTAAAAAAGTACTCAAATAATTGATCTTTTAATGGAAAACGCAATACTTGGCATTTTAAATCGACGGCAGCAAAGCAATTAAATAAGCCTTAGCAAAACAGCCAACCTAAAGGAATTTCCAAATATCCTCACATAGAAGATGGTCAAATGTTCTAATATGATCCTTTAATATATCTTCTGTAAGCATATTCGGACGAATATCACAATAATAAACACCATCAAGTGGGTTTAATTTAACAGTATATCCGCGGAAATGCCCAGGTAAAAAAGTAGAGTTGATGCCATATTTATTCTTCTTGCTAGTGTTTTTACGTTGCACATCATTAAGGAATACCGCAATATGTGGTGTTTCAGTATCAGTAAGCTTGCTGTATAAATATTTATCAATAAATATCTTATCAATTCGATCCTTACTAGATGTTTTGATTGACCCAATTAGTTTAATCTTCCCATTAGTCTTAACGACTAAATCATGTTGATAGCTCATTCTAAATTGCTCTTTCCCCCGAAACATTACTGGGACCTGAATAACGCCTGATTCACATTTAATCCCAATATTTCGTATTATTAGGCGAATAAGGTGCTCGAACAAATCGCCATTTATTTTACGCGCAGTATTAGATTTCCCAGCGGGCAAGGCATCTAGCGCGGAGCCAATTGACATTTGCAATGTGTAAACAAAACGATTGATTATTTGCCTATCATTTTGTGATTTTATGCTTTTTACATTTTTTAGTATCCCGCAAAATGTATTCTTTGTCGAAAGGAAATCGTCAATTGTATATATAAGCCGTGAATTAATAGGCCGTGTAATTTGAAATCCGCCATTGGAGCCATATTGATAGAACTGATAATGGTTTTCATTTTGCGAAACAATTACCGCCTGTAATTTTGTTGCAATATATTCAAGATATAATTCGGCAAATCCAATGAAATCGCCAAGATCCATAAATTTCGATTTATCGGTTGCTATATTAGTAATTTGCTTAATTTTCATCTAATAGAGCTTCTTCGCTTCAGATTTTCATAATCATATTGTTTCCAATGCTCAATTGGCCAATCTTCTACAAGCTCAATTCGATTCACTGCCCATTCTAAATAATCGGATGAAATATCGCAGCCTAACCAATGCCTTTTTAATTGTTCGGCACAAACAACAGTTGTTCCTGAGCCTAGAAATGGATCAAAAACTAAATCATTGCAATTGGAGGATGCGAGAATTATTTTTCTTAATAATTCCTCTGGTTTTTGAGTTGGATGAGGTGTTTTTTCATGCATTCCGTTGCAGGTGGTGGGTATCTCTAAAACATCTTTTGGTTTTGCTCCATTTGGATTTGGCTCCCATAAGTGCTGCTTACCGTTGCCATATTGGCTTGTTAATGCTTGAGGGTGGGTGGGATATTTCAATGTATGATTAGAATAAGGAATTCGCACCTCATCCGTATTAAATGTAAAATTCTTGGTTTTTCTAAAATGAAGTATACTTTCGTGCGATCTTCCCCATTCATTCGAAAAGCTAGCTTTATTTTTATAATGCCAAACTATCCATCTGCAATTATTAAAATATTGCATTGCTGGCAATTTTATATCGGCTAGAATTTCTGAAAAGCCGCAGACATATAAAGAGCCTGTTGTTTTCAGTACCCTTGCAGCCTCTTTTATCCATTTCATGGACCAATTTACATACTCTTGTTGAGAATCAAAATGATCCCAATCAGCCTTTTTAATATTATAGGGAGGATCTGCAAATATTAAATCAATTGAATCGTTATCCATTCTTCCCATAACCTCAATACAATCACCTAAAAATATTTGCCCATTTGGATGCTCATAATGCAGATGGGGGCAGGATGAATCTAGTTGTTTTGGGATCTCAAAAACCTTGCCCTTAAATTGTTTTTGACCAAAAAATTCATCAATTTCAGTTTTACGTTTGAAGGTTGTTTTCGCGCGTGTATCGATTCCCATATTGGTTGCAATTATAGCACTTATTATGATTTATTTTGACCAATAATGGTAATTAAATAGCCCTTTTCGCCGGGGGTGTGGGGGAGGCGAAAAGGGCTATTTCGATGATCTACAGTCTGTGTAGATCCTTCTTCTTGCACCCATGAATAGTGTTGGGTATAATCAGAGGGATGGTTTTAGAAGGTTCAGGTCGAGCCATTCTCCTTCGTCCGCCTCTGGCGGACTTCGGAGAATTGTCGAGTTAAAGGTTCAAACTTGTCCTCCGTAGCTCGGAGAGCGAAGGAGGATCCCCCACTATAATTGCGCCCGCTAAATATAAATGCTATAATTTAACAAAGGCTCGATGAGGTTCGGCCTATAAATTGTCCCTCTAAAACCGGGACTGATAACCTCTACCAGAAGCGAAATAATTTGGTAGGGGTTTTTTGTTTAAAGGGGGATCTAAGCTTGTGAATGAAAAAGAAAAACATATGGTTTTCCATGAGTTAAAAGACGCCCTTTCGCGCGGTGATTGCCCGATCTGCTTTTTGGCTGAAAGGAGCGTGGCGCGCCACATTGATGATCTTATCCACGAAAAAGTAAATGATGTCGGGGTCGCCACCGAGCTTAAAAGATCCGGCGGTTTTTGCGAAAAACATTCGGAGCAAATCTTAAGAACCGATGAGTCTTTGGGCATAGCGATTATTTATAAAAGACTGCTCGATGTTTTTGTCGACCTCCTTCAAAAGATCAACGTAATTCCTAAACTGGCGTCTTGTCCTCTCTGCGGGACATATTCGGAGGCGGAACAAAGATACTTACATGCCCTGTTGGATCACTGGGATGAATTAAAAGAAAGCTTTATCTCTACCTCGATTCTTTGTATTAATCACACGCAAAATGCCCTGGCTGCCGCCGGCAAGCAAAGCACAATAAAAAAAGAATTATTAGATATTCAAATTAAAAAGCTGGGCGAGTTATCTGTGGAGCTCGAGGACTTTTGCCGCAAGTATGATTATCGTTTCAAAGATGAAAAATGGGGGAAAGAAAAAGATGTCTGGCAAAGAGCGGTAAAACTGATGTTGGTTGTGCCCGGGCGCTGGAGAGATTAAAAGGGAAAAAGAGGAATTAAAGTATGGAAGCTATTTTTACGACCGCTGCTATCTGGCTCGCGCTCGCTGTTTTTGCCGCTATTATTGCCTATCATCTTAAAGTATCTATCGCACTGATCGAGATCTGCGTGGGAGTTGCCGCCGCGGCCCTGGCCAATAAATATTTCGGCCCGAACTTTCTAGGGAGTAACCTGGAATGGCTCCGTTTTCTGGCCTCTTCCGGGGCGGTCCTGCTCACTTTTTTGGCTGGTGCGGAACTTGACCCGAAAGTCATTAAGGTAAAGTGGAAAGAAGTGCTGGTCGTGGGGCTGGTCGGATTTGCGGCGCCATTTTTGGGCTGCGCGGCGGTAGCTCATTATCTTCTCCATTGGAGCGAGCCATCCAGCTGGCTGGCCGGCGTGGCGCTCTCCACCACTTCAATGGCGGTAGTTTACGCCGTAATGCTTGAAACCGGATTTAACACCACCGAATTCGGCAAAGGTATTTTAGGCGCGTGTTTCATCAATGATCTGGGAACCGTGATCGCCCTCGGCCTGCTTTTCGCGCCTTTCACTTATAAAACCATTATTTTCGTTGCCGTTAGCGTTGTGGTGTTGGCCTTATTGCCGTTCTTAACTTCATTGTTCACAAATATTTACGGCAACCGGACAGCCGCGATCCGGGTGAAGTGGATCGTGCTGGTGTTATTCGGTCTGGGCGCGCTCGCTCTCTGGTCGGGCAGTGAAGCAGTTTTACCTGCTTATCTTGCCGGGATCATTTTGGCCGAGTTTGCTGCCCAGAATCATCTCTGGATAAGGCGCCTGCGCTCGCTCACGGTCGGTTTCTTGACCCCGTTCTATTTTATCCGCGCCGGATCATTGGTTGCGCTCCCTGCCTTGATAGCCGCGCCGGCAGTATTCTTGATCTTATTTGCCGGCAAGGTGGCGGCAAAAATATTCGGGCTCTATCCGATTGTTGGTATCTTTCGGAAGGAACGATCAGAGCGCTGGTATTACACTTTAATGATGTCGACCGGTTTGACTTTCGGCACGATCTCCGCGCTTTACGGTTTTGCCCACGGCATAATTAATGAAGCTCAGTATTCTTTCCTGGTGGCTACAGTGATCGGCAGCGCTGTTATTCCAACCCTGATTGCCAATGCTGCTTTCCTGCCCAAGCATCTTTTACCGGAGATTGCACATAAGAAGCACGCGGCTATCAGGGCGGAAGGGCCGGAAGAAGAATAACCTTATTTAAATTAAATGAAATATTATAAAATCGGTGCCGATATAATAACGGTTGGGCAAGGTTCAAGAAGCCGGAATTGATTCCGGCTTTATTTTTAAGGAGGGGAAGAAAATGGTTGAGAGAATGAGTTATTTCCCGTTGAGAGGGCAAAAGATCAGAGGTTTTGAGATAGCGGATTTAAGGGCCAGGCAAATTTTGGATTCCAGGGGGAATCCGACAGTTGAGGTTGATGTGCGTTTAAGGAACGGTGGTTTCGGCAGAGCTTCCGTCCCTTCCGGAGCATCAACCGGGACAAGGGAAGCACTGGAGCTGAGGGATGGAGGCAAGGGTTTTGAGGGGAAATATGTTTTAACCGCGGTCAATAATGCTAATACCGAAATTGCGGGAAAAGTCATTGGAATGAACGCGCTCGATCAGGAAACTCTTGACCAGGAAATGATAACGCTTGACGGCACTGAGAACAAGCATAGGCTGGGAGCGAATGCGATCCTGGGCGTTTCCATTGCCGCCGCACGCGCCGCGGCAGATGCTCTTCACATCCCACTCTATGAATTAATCGGCGGGCCGGATGCGCACATACTTCCTGTCCCAATGTTCAACGTATTGAACGCCGGCGCTCACGCAAACTGGGTCGCGGAGATCCAGGAAAAAAAGATCGTTCCCGTTAATTTTAAAACCTTCCGCGAGGCCCTTTTTGCTGCTGCTAAAGTGTATCAGGCACTGCAAGGTATTTTAAGGGCTGATGGCTATCCTATTGGCCTTGGGGATGAAGGAGGTTTTGCTCCTCCTCTGACCTCAAATGAGGCCTCCCTGGTGTATATCATGCGCGCTTTCATTAAAGCCGGATTCAAGCCCGGTCGGGATTTCTTCATCGCTCTCGATCCGGCCGCCAGCGGATACTTCAAGGACGGCAAGTATCAGTTAAGAAGCGAAAAAAGAGAACTTGCGCCAGCTGAAAAAGTTGATTACCTGGCGGGATTAGTCGAAAGATATCCTATTCTATTAATTGAAGATGGACTGGCTGAAGAAGATATTGAGGGATGGAAGCTCATAACCCGTAAACTTGGAGATCGAATAGAGCTGGTGGGCGATGATCTTTTCGTCACTAACCCCAAAATTTTAGCGCAAGGCATTAGCGACGGCATAGCAAACGGGGTACTCATTAAAGCTAACCAAATCGGAACGCTCTGGGAAACTTACCAGACCGTGAATATGGCTAGAGAAGCGGGATATGCACAATACTGGTCGCATCGGAGCGGAGAACCTGAGGATAACTGGCTGGCGCATACCGTCGTGGCCGCGGGGAGCGGGCAATTGAAAACCGGCGCTCCGGCCAGAGGGGAAAGAACCGCTAAATATAATGAACTTTTAAGAATAGAAGAAGCACTGGGTGACAGAGCCTTCTATCCCGGTATTTCCGCTTTTCCCGAGGGCGTTCGTAAATTTGCGGCGGAACGCGCCGGACAATGGGATAACTGGAACGATTAAAACCCGCCTTAAAACGGCGCTTCTATTTAGATAACATTTGTGATGAAGATCATCTTGCCTTTGCTGATCGGTCTAGCCTTGAGTCCCATCGCCGGGATAATGGCGTTTTTGATCACTTATCATGAATACCAGCGGCATTATGCGGATAAACAGCAGCCATTAAAAATCGCCCTTGAAGCGGCGTTATTT
>Ga0315295_10005514_pt1 | contig 10797 bp, 7 predicted proteins | sample YL17G14_0_MG_FD_204453 | JGI IMG/M metagenome (GOLD analysis project Ga0315295, IMG submission 204453) | Sediment microbial communities from Yellowstone Lake, YNP, Wyoming, USA - YL17G14_0 | ecosystem: Environmental > Aquatic > Freshwater > Lake > Sediment | place: USA: Wyoming | collected...
GCAGGAGAGGGCAAGATCATGAGAGCGCTGAATAAGTCAAAGACTGATGATTACTGGTCACTCTTAACCACAAATCATATAAGAAGGGAAACAAAAGACTATGTACCAAAATTCATAGCTGCGAGCATGATCGCAAACAGCCCGAAGAATTTCGGATTCGAAGACCTCGAGCTTCATAAGCCGATGAACTATGACATAGTGACATTAAAATCCCCGGTCGACATAGAAGTTATTGCTGAGTGTTCAGAAACATCTGCAGAAGTAATTAAGGAATTAAACCCTGAACTGAGAAGATGGTGTACCCCTCCTGATGTATCTGAATATGCCCTGAGAATTCCTGAAGGCAAGAAAGAAGTATTTCTCGAACGTTTTTCCAATATATCTGAAGAAAAGAGATTTACTGTGGATATTTACACAGCCAAGAAGGGAGACACCTTTAATACAATTTCAAAGAAGACCGGCGTCCCGGTGCAGGTTATCCTTGACCTGAATGACATGGAAAAAATTATACCTATTAAGGCAGGAACAAAAATCTATCTTCCCCCAAAAGAGAAATACACATTAGACAGGGACGACAAGGCAACTGCCAGAAAAGCAGTCTATAAACAAAAGAAGAAAACGAAAAGAGCTGCTTCCGTTAAACAGGTAAGAAAAGTTTCTTTTAAAGAAAGCAGCAAACCACAAAAGGCCCCGCTTAAAAAGATTTAGTCTTCCTTCTTTTTAAATTTGTAAAAAGCAGTTGCAGTATTTGCGCTCATTCTCTGTCCCCTCACTTGTTCCGGTCTGCTTCAGACAGATCAGTTTAGTGTTTTTGTCTTATGAAATCTTTGCTCCCACTCAGACGTATCTCACGTTATCCCTATAGCACGCATTGGAGACTACGTCATCCGAAAGTTCGAGTCCACATAGTAATTCGCATTTCGTAAATTTCTGACTCCTGCCAATTAATGGGGTGAAACTCACAGCCAAGGGCCCCAGTTTTTGGTGTGAAGTGCTTCCCCGCAGACCAGAAAAAATAATTTCGTTAAACAATACAAGAATCCAAAAAGCAATCACTTAAAAAAAAGAAAACTTCACATTTATTAAAGCTAAATTTATAAAAATTAACCCAATTATTTATTTTATATTGATTTTTATTGATGCTACGCATATTGTATAAACAACGGGGGGTAGTGAGATGGTACTAAATCCATGAGTTCTTCTTGTTTATTTTTTCCATCAGTGCCATCCAGAAAAAATATCATCCATTCACTTCTAAATCCACTACACGAACTGAAACACATAATAATGTTGACTATTATAGCCATTTAGATAGACTTCAATTTCATTGCATGAAGTAAGGAGACAAAGAAACAGGAAGTCGAGAAAACGTCAATATGATTCGTAATAACGGGGAGTGTATGAGACGCGATAAATTTATTCTTCAGTTCATTTGCTTCACACTTGTAGGGATGTTTATTTTCATTGCCAGTTCTGCATATGCTGATCCACTCGATGTCTGGACTTCAAGAACTTCAAATACTGTTAATCAGTTGCGTGAATGTACATTAGGCAATAACATGTTTATTTGTGTCGGTTTAAACGGCACTATTGTTACTTCACCTGATGGTTTTACCCCATGGACTGTAAGAAGATCAGGAACAGAGAATCTTGGCGGAGTAGCATATGGAAATGGGAAATTTGTAGTTGTCGGATATGGACCAACTGTACTTACCTCTCCAGATGGAATAAGCTGGTCTTCACAAACGGTGCCAACTACGGAAAATCTCGAACGAGTGGGATTCGGGAACGGCGTGTTCATAGCCGTTGGCGACAAACGTGCAATATTATCTTCATCTGACGGAATAACGTGGACTTTGAGAGAATTTAAAGGAGCGAACCCAGAATACGGGATAGTATACGGAAACGGCGTATGGGTTGCTGTCGGTGCAAACTCTCGTATATGGAGATCGAATGATAGTAGCGGCGAAACATGGACCAGGATATCGCCACCCGCCATTCCGGGGGTACCTGGTACTACCGAGTTCCGTCGTGTAGCATTCGGCAATAATATGTTTGTTGCTGTCGGTGATACTAAAGCTGGCGGTACAACTCACGGCATAATCGTTACTTCACCTGATGGTCTAAACTGGACTTCACGAACGGTCCCAACAGGTACTGTTTTTCTCCGTGGAGTGCGATATGGCGTCGGCTCATTTGTTGTCACAGGATACTCTGGTACCATACTCACCTCAACTGACGGCGTGACTTGGGTTCGGCGAACTTCGGGCGTTTCCACAGATCTGAGAGGAGTCGGATTTGGCATAATTTCCGGCAATGGCACTTTTGTAACAGGCGGTGACGGCGGATTGATCCTGCAGTCTGGCGCTTTTACTGTACCTGGTGCGCCGACGATTGGAACGGCAACGGCAGGCAATGCACAGGCAACAGTGAGTTTCACACCACCTGCTTCAGACGGAGGCAGTCCAATCATATCATACGCAGTGACCTCAAACCCCGGCAGCATCACAGCCACAGGGGCATCCAGCCCGATAACCGTCACAGGACTGACAAACGGAACAGCCTATACATTCACGGTAACAGCAACCAACGCTATTGGAACTGGCCCGCCATCAGCGCAATCCAACAGCGTAACGCCGGCTCCCGTGACGGGCACACCCGGCGCACCCACAGGGGTAACAGCAGTAGCAGGCAATGCCCAGGCAACCGTGAGTTTCACAGCACCTTCAAACGGCGGAAGTCCAATCACATCATACACCGTGACCTCAAGCCCCGGCAGCATCACAGCCACAGGGGGACCAAATCCAGATCCGATAACCGTCACAGGACTGACAAACGGAACAGCCTATACATTCACGGTAACAGCAACCAACGCTAATGGAACCGGCCCGCCATCAGCGCAATCCAACAGCGTAACGCCGGCTACTGTGCCAGACGCTCCAACTGGGGTAATAGCAGTAGCAGGCAATGCACAGGCAACTGTGAGTTTCGCAGTACCTTCTTCAAACGGCGGTAGCCCGATCATATCATACGCAGTAACCTCAAACCCCGGCAGCATCACAGCCACAGGGGCATCCAGCCCGATAACCGTAACAGGACTGACAAACGGAACTCCCTATACATTTACGGTAACAGCAACCAATGCTATTGGAACTGGCCCGCCATCATTGCCGTCCAACAGTGTAACGCCGTCTGCCGTGCCAGGCGTAGATATACCTAACGAAACACTTACTAATTACGTTATTAATTTCGAAGACGGAGTAATTGTGGCTTTTTCGCAGATAACTGGACCCTGTACTATCTCAAAGACGATATCAGGGACACCTCCGGGACCATCTCTCTCAGGGTACAGGTTTATAGGTACTTTTTACGACATCACCAATTCTGGTTGTCCTACAAGTGGAGCGATTATCGTTACAATACCCTATAATGAATCCTCAGTGCCGGTAGCAGAAACAAGCCTGAGGCTTTTCCACTGGGAAAGCAGCACATGGCATGACGTAACCTATTCAGTAGATATCGGAAATAACACTATAACGGGGCAAGTAACCTCCCTTTCACCCTTTGGTGCTGGTTATCCATATTCCAGCGGCGGTGGATATTCAACGGGTGCTAATGAGAATATGATAGCTTTAATAGCTATTTTTGCTATTTCTATTGGCGTATTCATCTTAAGAAAGCACAGATGGATTAATATATAAGGATAAACAGAAAAGAGAATCCGTTCAAACAAAGTGAAGGCAGTAAGTCTTTCGGCAACGATAAAAGAGACAATCAAGAAGTATCTCAAGTGGTATTCCTATCCCGTCGTATATTTTCTGGCAACAAGCCTCGTCTGTGCTTATGCTTGGTTTACCAGACCTATTGCTCACAGAGCTGGAATTAAAGTAGCGTTCAAGACCATTGCGCTGATTCCGACCTTAATATGGATAGGAGTGACAACGGTATGGATTGCTTTTGCACTTGTTCTGTATGCTTCCGCATTTCTGTTAAGAAATAGATTCCCTGATCTTTCAATATGGAGGAGGGCTGAAAGAACTTCACAAATCTCAGGTAAACAGTCCACGCCGAGCCTCTGGAGAAAAATCCTTAATATTTCTTTTTCTGTCTTGGGGATTATTTTGGTTGTTATGGGGTTGAGTCTCGCAATATGGATATCCAGACCTTACTTTACCCTTTTGCTTTCCACATCCAAAATTGATGCATTAGAACAAAAAGTGAAAACAGGGCAGGTTCAGGGTAATAGAATAATTATTCCTACAGCCCTTGTAGATGCACCTATTTTGGAAGGGGTAAGCATGGCACAACTTTCAAGAGGTGTCTGCCATGTTTCAACTTCACCAATCCCAGGTGAAGGAGGGAACTGTATCGTAGAAGGTCATAACCTCGCGGAATTCGGGTGGTGGAGACCACAGAGCTTTTTCAGTATGCTGGAGGTTCTGGAAAAAGGGACTCCAATCTATATCTTTTACAACGGCAAGAAATATACGTACAAAGTAAAAGAGAAAACCTATAAAAGTGTGAATGACACGAAACTTTATGACGTCACCCCTGACGAGCGGTTAACCCTCTTGACCTGTGTTTCAACATGGTCTCCGACTATCTACACCAACAGGCGGACTGTCATCGTTGCCTACCCCCAGTAGATCTAATAAAATGTTCTTAATTTCATACAAGAGTTCCAATGTAAATCTTCAAACATCATTAGTTTTTATGCTGAAGATTAACAGATGAAAGTCGCAGATAATACGGAATATCGTCGGCGTTTGATGATGCTCTGTGTATTTTTATAACTTATGACAAAACCAGAAACCAAGCCATTGACTACGGGAGCAGCTTAGGTCTATGCTAAGTTGCCGATTATAATCGCTTAAAAGGAGACCTCATGCTCAATTTTCTCATATTTCTTTTCATAGGCATTATCTTCTTTCTACCCGCCTTACGCAACCTGAAGCTAAGGCGGTACAAGAAAGCCAGCACATTCGCACTGCTCGGACTCGTGGCACTTTCGGGAATCTATATCTGCAGTGATGTCTACCTTACATCGCTCTGGTACGACAACCTCGGATACGCAAGCCGCTATTGGAAAGTGCTCTTTCTCCGGGGCGAGCTCTTTCTCGCCGGTGGACTTGTCGCAACCTTGCTCGGTGCGGCGAATGTCTTTTTCTGGTACCACGGCGCAAAACCTGCAGGTCCATCGACGGTAAGGGACAGCCGCTCTAAGTTCATACTCTTCGCAGCGCTTCTCCTCCAGGTACCGTTGTTCATTGCCGCCGGAACGATAAGCTCTTCTTACTGGACTCAGGCACTCCTTTTCTTCAATGCCGTACCCTTCGGAAAAGAAGACCCCGTATTTCTGAAAGACATAGGGTTCTATATTTTCAGACTCCCCTTTTTGAATTTCATCGTGGGTTCTCTCAGCAGCCTCTTTTCCTTTTCCCTTTTGCTCGCAGGAGGTCTCTATGTTGTCGAAAATGCCCTTTTTCGCACGCTCCCGCGACTTACCTTCGACAACCTAACCCGTGACTCTTTTATCCACCGTCTCATCACACAGATCTCGGCAAACTTCGTCTTCGGCACCTTAGTCTTCATCGCCAGGACCATTATCGCCCGCTACGAGCTCCTCTATTCCCATCGTGGCGTTGTCTACGGAGCAGGATGGACTGACCTGCACGCGCAGTTGCCCGCATACAACGTTGCTCTCGTAGCTCTTGCGGGTTGCCTAATCCTTTTCCTCTATGCATCCTTCACGAGTTCTACCAGGAGGACCGTAGGCATCTATCTCGTCAGCGCGGCTATCCTTGGCGGGGTATGGATCGTCGGTCTCGGGATAATCCCCGAGATAATCCAACACTTCAGGGTAGCACCGAACGAACTCCCTCTCGAAAAGCCTTACCTGGAGCAGAACATAAAGTTCACAAAAGAAGCTTATGGACTCGCGAACGTCGCTGAGATAGAGTTTCCTGTCAACCCTTTGCCCAGCGGGGTTCTCGCCCAAAGCGACCTGACGATTATAAACGGCATACGGCTCTGGGCGCCGGACATCCTTAAATCAGTGAACGACCAGACGCAGTTCATACGCCTCTACTACAATTTCCCCGATGTGGACGTCGACCGCTACATAATCAATGGAAAACTGACCCAGCTCATGCTGTCCCTGCGCGAGCTGAACATCGGACGCCTCGCTGCCCAGTCAAGGACATTTCAGAACGAGACAATGATCTATACCCATGGCTATGGAGATGTCGCTGCTCCTGTAAACAAGTTCACTCATGAAGGGCTGCCTGAATACTACATCAAGGACATCCCACCGGTTGCCTCTTATCCCGAACTTAAGATAGACCAGCCGCGCATCTACTTCGGCGAAGAGACATACAACCATGTCTACGTCAACACGAAGCTGAAGGAATTCGATTTTCCTAAAGGCGACACCAACGCCCAGAATACCTATGAGGGAAAAGCCGGCGTGAAGATCGACAGCTTTCTGAAGAAACTCGCCATCGCTATCCGTTTCGACGGACTGAGACTCTTCACTACCCAGGAACTCACTCCGGAAAGCCGCATTCTCTTCATGCGGGACGTCAACAGGAGAGTGCGCGCGATCGCACCCTTTCTTGCCTTTGATAACGATATGTACCATGTGATAGCGGAAGGAAAGATCTATTTTATCTGGGACGCGTATACGACTGCAACGACCTACCCGTATTCCCAACCTACCATGGGCAATGCAAACTATATACGAAACAGCGTGAAGGTAGTGGTGGATGCCTATGAAGGTTCGGTGGACTTCTACATTGCCGATAAGACCGATCCTGTTATACAGGCTTATGCCAAGGCCTTCCCATCCCTGTTTAAATCCTTTGACGCCATGCCTCAATCACTGAAGGCGCACGTGAGATACCCCGAGGACCTGCTCACTATTCAGAGCCAGATTTATGCGATCTATCATATGGCAGACCCCGGCGTTTTCTATAACCGCGAGGATGCATGGGAAGTGTCTAAAGTCGCAAAAATGACAGAGGAAGCTCAGCCCATCACACCTTATTACCTGATTTCCAAACTGCCCGATTCTGACAAGGAGGAATTTGTCCTTACGCTCCCATTCTCCCCTTACAGCACTGACAAGAACAGTCCAAGGAACAACATGGTATCCATGATCATGGCGCGGTGCGATGGCGATAAATACGGAAAGCTGATGCTCTTCAAATTCCCGAAAGACCGCCAGGTCTATGGCCCGCTCCAGATCGGGATCCGCATTAATCAGGACGAGACTATAAGCAAGGACCTTACTCTCTGGAACCAACAGGGAAGCCAGGTAAGGTTCGGAAACCTCCTCGCAGTACCGCTTTCCGGGTACCGCATCATGTACGTACAGCCTATTTATATCCAGGCAGCCGTAGGGAAAATGCCCGAGTTGAGAAGAGTCGTGGTGGTGTTCGGCGACCAGCTTGCCTACGGCGCATCCTTTGAAGAGGCTCTCGGCAAATTCTTCCCGCAGATAACGGGTTCTGCAAGCTACAGCCCCCCAAAACCCTCAGCAACAAAAGAGGAAAAGAGAGCGGAAAGAAAAGACCTCGTTGCCGCTGCGGCCAAGGCCTTCGAGAACTACCGTAATCTCATGGGCAAAGGGAAGTACGAAGAAGCAGGAAAGGCCCTCGAGGAACTCGGCAGAACCCTTAATCAGATGAAATAACTATTTCTCTACGAGAGGGTGTCCGAATGACCTTGGAATTACTCTCCGGATAACCGAAACCCGCTCTCAAGGAAAATCAAAGAAGAAGAGATTTAGCCTTATTTTTTCTCAGGTAGTTTCGGTTTTACTTCATCTATAAATGGTGAATTGGGAAATTTCGCAGCAAGCTCTTCATACTTTTTCTTTGCTTCATCCATTTTGCCTTCTTTTTCAAGAAGCCTGCCGTATTCTATCAGGGCAAAATCTTTGTATATATCAGTCTTCAGGTTATAAAGCAGGTCGAGAGACTTCTTTGCCTCATTGATGTCTCCCTTTTGTATGTAGATCGTAGCCATTTTATGGTAAGCAAGGGGGATAAAGTGTTCGTCACCTGAATATTTCTGTGCGAAATCCTTTAGTGTTTTGAGTGAATCATCATATTGACCGAGTTCATACTGAATAGCGGCAATATAAAAAAGCGATATGGGTGACTTCTTTGTATTGTAGGCTTGCCTGAAGAGGTCGAGGGCTTTTTTATTCTGTTCTTCCTTAATTGCACCTTGCATTTGGGTTTTCGAGTGGTAAGTCTTGTACGCTTCGTATTCGAGACCCTTTGCCTTTTTCTGTAAGGTCTGGGAATAAACAAAAAAACCAATAACAGCTATAAGTAATATCAGAACGCCTATTCCATACTTTATAGCTGTCTGTTGTTTTTCTATGAGTGTATCTTTAAAACTGCTCAGTCTTTCCTTTACTTCTTCCTCTGTATCAGTAACCTTCTTTGGTATTTTTTTCTTAATTGCTTTTGGCATTAATCCCTCCTGCGCGTTTTTTCTACTATAGCCTTTGAATTTTCGAACACAGATTCAATACGGTTCTCTTCAATACCAGCGGCAAGGAGTATTTTTACTGCAAACTCCCTTGTTATTAAATCCGATGGGCTGTGGGCATCTGTATTAATACACAGGGGCACACCAAATCTCATTGCTTCTTTAGCTACATAACCATTTGACAGGGAATGTCCTTTCCGGGCGGTGATTTCAAGGGTGACACCCTTTTCCTTTGCCAGGAGAAGGTCCTCTTCGGAAATGATCCCGGGATGGGCGAGAATATCTGCATTAGCCTCAATAGCTGCCCTGTTCGTACCTGGTGCAACCGGCTCTACCAATGTCTCTCCATGAACAACCACTATTTTTGCGCCGAGGCTCCGTGCCTCTTTCACAAGATCATGTATAGTCTGTGGCGGTGCATGGGTAATCTCAGCGCCGGGTATCGCATCAATGGCAATAAAACCCCTGATTTTCTTGATCGCATTTACAATTCTCGGAATCACAAGATCAATATTTGATGCGTCAACATGGTCTGTAATAGCGATTGCCTTGTAGCCAATCGCCTCAGCCCTCCTTATCAACTCAGAAGGCACGAGCTCCCCGTCACTGAAAAAAGTATGTGTATGTAAATCAATCATAATTTATGCTTTTGTAAAAAAAGATGTTCGGTTATTTTATCAGATTTATTAAAGAATAACCAAGGGTTGTATTATATCTTTTGCAAAACAGCAGTTCCCCATTCATCATCGTGATAGCGTTTGTATACCTTCAAACCGTATTGCATGAAAGTGGCAATAACCACATCGTCATGCGGGACAGCCATCCCGCCTAAAATTATCCATCCTCCTGCAGACAGGTGCTGTACCAAAGATGAAGCGATTTGTATAAGAAGGGGTGTGTGGTTTTTGCCTGTATTTTCAGGAAATTATTCAGTCTTTTTCCAGGAGCCTCAGAGGCAGGATAATAGTTATTTCATACCACTGCATTTTTCAGATCATCCCTGCCCGTGCAAGGGTGAGCACAATAACCTCTTCTGCACCGGCTTTCATAAGAACTTTTGAACATTCTGTCACTGTTGCACCGGTTGTCATTACATCATCAACAAGTAAGAGTCTCAGACCTTTTATATTCCCTTTTACCTCAAATGCATTCTTCAGGTTTAACAGCCTCTCCTTTGCAGACAGCCCTATCTGGGGAGGTGTTTCTTTTTTCTTCAGAAGGGTATCCATTAACAGTGGAACTTTCGATTCTTTTGCTATGACCCTTGCAATAAGAAGGGATTGATTAAACCCTCTTTCCCTGAGTCTTTTTATGGTTACCGGAACCGGCACGATACTGTCAGTCTCCGGCAGGTCAAGACTGAGCAATAACCTGCCAAGTGTTTTTGAGATTCTTTTGATGCCATGAAATTTAACCTGGTTGATCGCTTCTGCGAGTATTATATCTTCATAAAGACCATATGTAATAACTTTAGAGAAAGGAGGCGTCTTTTTAAGGCATTGCCCGCAGACCTTCGAATGTTCAGACACAACAGGCAGTGCACATACCTTACAGGAAGGCCCCCTGTATCTTCTTATCCCGGACCAGCACGAGCTGCAGATAGGTGAGAGATTGAATACATCAGATGAAGTACCACACATCGGGCATAGTGAGGGGTATAGGATGTTTAGGAGTCTTGCAATCAGGGCATTTTGACGAATAAAGATTTTCCGCATTTGCCGCATTTGGGTCCGAGGGAGAGCTTATTTGTCAAAACCTTGTTTTTTACCCCGCAGCCTGAACATATAATGATCTGAAATTCCGGAGAAGTGCTTTTTTCTTTTTCCGGCGCGGGTTCTGTTTCCTGTCCTTTTCCATATGATCTGACAAAACTCAGGAAAAGCTCATCTTTTTGAAAGAGTTCTACCCCCATACCATTTTTCACTGCAGTCAGAGGTGTCTTGACAGTTCTTTTTACAATACCTTTAAGATGAGAGATCTTTTCATCCGGCATCATCACTTCAATATCAACGGTTGTGCCGGGAGCAAACCCACGATTAGTCCTTATAAAAATTCCATTTTCAGAAATATTGCTCAATATACCCTTATTACTCAGGTTGCCTGAACTGAAGGTAACCTCAAGCCTTTTCGTATACCTTGGAAAGCGTTGGTAACCTCTTTGTTTCTGCATCAGAATTGTTTTTTCAGAAGAATGAGTTCATCTCTCCTTTGGCCTGTTGAGATTATGTGCACTTTCACTCCCATCAAATTTTCGATCTCTCGTACATATGCTTTTGCAGCCCTGGGAAGGTTTTT
>Ga0315295_10005515_pt1 | contig 10795 bp, 11 predicted proteins | sample YL17G14_0_MG_FD_204453 | JGI IMG/M metagenome (GOLD analysis project Ga0315295, IMG submission 204453) | Sediment microbial communities from Yellowstone Lake, YNP, Wyoming, USA - YL17G14_0 | ecosystem: Environmental > Aquatic > Freshwater > Lake > Sediment | place: USA: Wyoming | collected...
TACTGTTTCATATCGAGCTCATGCTCATCGGCAGGCATCGTAATGATATCCGGGTCGCTTTCATCATGGGTCCGGGCAAATTTCACCAGCAGCCGGTTTGCACAATCAACCGGGTGGGAAATAAGCCCCAGACATCTGTCACAGGAAATACTGACTACCCCCTGTACCCTGATCGAAAGATCGATATGAGAGGATCTCTTTTCGGCCTCAACTGTAGCCTGAAGCATTCCTTCCCTTACTTCCGAATCTTCAAACTGGTCAAAAAACTCTTTGTTTATTTCAAACCTGAAAATATGCTGTCCCTCCTTCAATCCGCCTACAGGTATTGTAAATAATCCGGACATCTCTTTAAATTTTGGTTTGCAAAAATATGAAAGCTTATTCAATTAAAAAAATTATCAACAAAAAAGTAACACTTCCCGCTTCAGTCCGCAGATTACCGTTAAAAATCCGCTGTTTACCGATTTTCAGTAACTCCCGGAACAATTGTACTCTATTTTTGATCGAAAATATACTTAAGATTATGAGACACAGAGATTATTATGGTCAAAGGTTCAGGGAGCATCATCCTGTGGTAGGAATAGGACTCTTCTTTATCACACTAGGTCTTGCCCTGCTTGTTGCAACGAACGATATGCTTCACCTGGGTAATTTAAAAGAATACTTCACCTGGGAAACGGCAATGGTGTTCGTTGGCGTTCTGCTTCTTCTTAATCTCAGATTTACTGGAGGTTTGCTGCTTATTGCAGGAGGATCCTGGTTTCTGATGGAAAATTACTACGGAGTGCTCCCCGATACCATCAGAATCTTTTACTGGCCTGCCGTTATAATCCTGATCGGCCTGGCATTCATAATTTCCTCGTTTTTTAAACGATCAGGAAAAGAGTAATTAATCAGAAACATATAAATTTACAGCTATGGAAACAAATAATGACTACAGGGATGAACGCCGTCAATACAGACGTGATCATCATCATCTTTCGAGCAACAGGGTCCTTATTGGAGTAATACTTGTATTTGCAGGATTATTCCTTGTCCTGAAGAATACCGGGCTTTTCCCTGATCCATTGTATCATATCGTATTCAGCTGGCCAATGCTGCTTATAGCAATCGGATTGGTGATGACGCTCGGAGCGACGGAAAAAACAGCAGGTGTTATCGTTCTTGCTGTCGGTGCATTTTTTATGATCCCCAGGATCTTCAGCGAGACATTTCACATGTACGACATGTTCTGGCCGTCGATATTTATCATTATCGGTGTTATATTCATTGTGACCCGGAGAAAGGCATGGAATGCGGCTTCTTCCAAAGGAATGATTGGCGATGATTATTTCGATTATGTCAACGTTTTCAGCGGCGGCGAGCGCCAGATAGTTTCGCAGAATTTCCGCGGAGGCAAGATATCGGCGGTCTTCGGGGGAATTGAAATTGATCTTACAAAAGCAAAGATGGCTCCCGGAAGAATTGAGCTGGAAATAGCATGCGTGTTCGGAGGCGCGACTATTATTGTTCCTGACGACTGGTATGTGACACTTGAGGTTACTCCTGTTCTTGGTGGATTCAGCGACTCCAGGAAACTTGCTCCGGGGAGAACATATGATTCGTCAAGCCAGCTTGTGATCAAGGGTGCTGTCGTATTCGGAGGCGGTGAGCTAAAAAGCTATTAATCCTTTTAACCGATGAAACATCCTGTACTCGGGAACAGGGTTCGTCTTATTGTCTGGTGGCTGGTCTGGCTTTTTCTTGCGCTGGGCCAGGCACTTTTATTTTACCTGGCATTTGGCCGTTTCGTGAATATCAGCATCATCGACAGTATTGTCTCACTTTTGCTTTATTCAGGCATCTGCCTCTCATTGTGGTATCCTTTCAGCTTTATCAATAAAACAGGATCTAAGACTTTATCCGTAGTAACCAATATCGCCGGGACGGGTGCAATATGTGTTACACTCTGGGTTTTGATTACAAAGCTGATAATGACACAGGCATTCCCGGAACAATCTGATTACCAGGAGTTCTGGACTGCCACCTTCCCTTACAGGATAGGAACCGGTGTTTTTATCTACGGACTGACAATTCTGACATATTATCTTTTTGTCAGCCTCTCCAATCTTGCAGAAAAGAACGCAAAAGAAGCTAAACTGGAGACTCTGGTCAGGGAGACCGAGCTTAAAATGCTGAGATCACAGATCAATCCTCATTTCCTGTTCAACAGCCTCAACTCAATAAGCTCTCTGACCGTCACTGACCCCGAAAAAGCCAGGACTATGGTAATAAGGCTCTCGGATTTCATGCGATATGCACTATCAAGGAAAGATGAACAGCCGGTCACCCTTCAGAGTGAGCTTGATAATCTGCGCCTGTATCTCGATATTGAAAAGGTCAGATTCGGCGACAGGCTTTTCATTGAGGAGAATATTGATCCGGGATGCCTGGCGGTAAAAATACCGGTAATGCTGCTTCAGCCCTTATATGAAAATGCCATTAAACATGGTGTGTATGAAAGCATTGAAAAAGTTACAATAAAGACACTTGTTGAGATCTCTGATGGATTCATAGAAATAACCATTGCCAATAATTTCGATCCGCAGGGCACTTCGGCCAGGGGGACAGGAACCGGGCTCATTAATGTGTCGAGACGTCTCGAGTTGTTATACGGCAACAAAGCCATATTGAAAACTGAAAAACAAAATAGTATTTTTACGGTAAGAATTTTTATACCTGCTGATTCCAGAACATGAAAAAAATCAAGACCGTAATAATTGAGGACGAGACTCCGGCAAGAGAGATCCTGAAGCATTATCTTAAGGATTTCCCGGAAATTGACATTATCGCAGAATGCGCCGATGGTTTTTCAGGTCTGAGGACGATTTCAGAGCTAAAACCCGAACTGGTATTTCTCGACATCCAGATGCCAAGGCTTACAGGATTTGAGATGATCGAAGTAATGACCGAAAAGCCGGTAATAATATTCACCACGGCTTATGATCAGTTTGCATTAAGGGCCTTTGAGCTAAATGCCCTTGACTATCTTCTGAAGCCTTTCCCAAAAGAGCGGCTCCGGAGTGCTGTAAAGAAAGCTTTTGAAAAGATCGGGAAAGTACAGGATGAATCTAAACCGGCCCGTGAAATCATTGAAAAACTTCCTTCTTCCCCGTCGTCTTTGAACCGCATTGTTGTGAGAAAGGGAAATGCCATTAACCTGATACCGGTTACCGAGTTGCGATATGTGGAAGCTCAGGACGATTATGTAATGATCCATCATTCAGCGGGCAAAGCTCTTAAGCAGCAGACTATGAAGTTTTACGAGGACAATCTTCCGGGAATTGATTTCGTAAGAATACATCGCTCCTATATCGTCAGGGTTTCTGAAATAAAGAGAATTGAACCTTACGGAAAAGATAACCATGTTGCCATTCTGCATTCAGGTGATAAATTACCCGTAAGCCGGGCCGGGTATAAACACCTTAAAGAAGAGCTGAATTTTTAATTGGCTTGCAAGTCGTGCAGGTCGTGCAAGTCATTTAAGTCGGCTGCATGTTTTATAGCAAAAAAAATGCTTATACCGTTTGAACCGGAAGAGAGGAACAGGATCGTAGCCATGTGTTCCTCCCGGGCGGCATCTTAGTATTCTGTTGGTGCCCATTGCAAATCCGATGAAGGGTCCGTGTATCTTCAAAGCATCAAGCATGTATTGCGAGCAGGAAGGCACATGCCGGCACGATGGTCTCAGAAACGGTGAAATGGCATGACGGTAAAAATGAACCGGCAGGGAAAGCAGAAAGGATAATATATTTCTGGTTGTTTTTATCACTCTTTAAACTCAATGCAATTCTCTAATATTCCGTGAATCAGGCCCCCTTTTGGGGCAGTCACGCCCGGGCGTGGCAGAGGTTTATCTACCCTCAACCTCCAGCCATTTGGTGTACTTGTGAACCGATCTCGTAATGATCCATAAAAGAATCGCTCCGGCAAAAAGCCAGATCCATATTTTCGTAAAATAGATTTTCTCAGAGAGGAAATAATTTCTGAATCCGTCGAGAAGAAAGAATATCACGAAGATATTTACAAAGCTGTTGTATTCTCTTTTAAGAACGTTGCGTAAAGAAAATGGAAGTTTTGGCCTCACAAACCTGAATGTGAAAGGAATAAAGGCGCTTACCGTTTCCGACCATTTGTCATAAGCTTCACCGAATTTTTTTCTGAGGAATTGCTCTTCGGCAAACATTATCCGTTCATAATAAAGCCAGTAAACAAGACCGAAAACGACTGCGAACCATGCTGATCTCAGAAAAAGGACCGGCCCGAGCCACATGAAAAAATTCCCGACATAAAGCGGATGCCTTACCAGTGAATAGAGCCCGGTGGTATTGAGCTCATCGGCTATCTGCCCGGTAATGGTATTCCTCCCCGAAGTATTCCTTGGTGCAAATCCGACGGTGACAATCCTGATAAGCTCTCCCAAAACACTTACCCCAAGGAAGATCATTTCATCACGCAGATCAAAAATTATCGCCTGCCTGTTGCCCAGGTACATCATAATAATACCGGCTGCAACCATGATGAGAGGCAGCCAGCTTCTCCTTTTGAACAGCCAGTTACCGCTGTTTTCAAATTCATGTACCAGTGCCATAGCTAATTCTGATTTGTGCGGCAAAAATATTAAATTTTTAGAAACTGAATTTAATCCTCAGAAATGCGAGGTTAATTCTTGTCCGGGTACTGCCCATCATGCTGTTGAAATGCTGCCAGATAAGTGAAAAATCAAGATTTTCCGCAATTGAGTAATCAAGTGACGGTCCCGTGAAATATCCTTTCAGGTCAGGAAGCCACATGGCTGATATCCCGATATTGAGCAGCGGATTTGCGGCCCAGGTGAACTGACCGAAAGCCGAAAATTTTGAAAAGGACAGATCCTTTGCTGACAGATTCCCGTTGTAAAAGCTGGTAAAATCAGTTAATTCAAGCGGATTATTGCAATACATAACCTGTGCCTGAACCATAGAATTATCATCAAATATTTTATCGATCCCGGCAGTAATGATTGTGGTTCCGGCAGTGTCGCTGAAATTCTCAAGCGGACGGAACCATGTGCCCTCACCCCGGAACGATAATGATCCGATCGCTCCTGACCATCCGGCACCTGCAAGAATGTCCGAACTGTTTGAGTAACCCGCAAGGACCTGGAAATCATATCCCCATTTGTTGAAACGGTACAGTCCTGCTGCCGTTACGTCATCCTCGCTGTCGATCTTGGCTGCAAGCTCAACAGCGGACGAGGAGGTCGGATAATATTGAATCCTGACGGCATCGCTTCCGGGCCTCTCGATATAATCAAAATCAAAAAATGAATAGGCATTGAAAACATCATTCGGATTCCAGACAAATGTCTGTCCCCAGTTAATTCTCTGACGGCCTACCCTGACCTGTATCTTCTCAAAATTCAGATCAAGCCACAGCCGGTCGATTGTAGTATTGAAAAAAAATGAATTTTTTGTCACCAGGTTCCATGACATGTCAATCCATCCCGGATCGGTGCCTATCATTTCCGAATAAATATTCCCTGTTCTGGCCATATCTCCGGTGAATAACCTGTTCCTGAGTTCGACAGCCAGGGTAATATGATCATTGACATATCCTTTCAGGTTGAGCCTGTTGTGAATGAGGTTGTCAAAGACAAACGGCCCTGAAATAGAATCGAACATTGCACTTTGCATGGTTGTCAGGTATCCGTTCAGCTCAAAGAATTTCGGTTTTTCCTCCTGCGAGAGAAGAGCTGAGTTCAGGATAATAAGAATGGCCGGAATAATTACTGTTTTCTTCATACCTGAATTCCAGGATATGTTATTCTTTTTTTTCATCTGAAACCACCTTGCCGTCTTCAAGAGTAATTACTCTGTGAGCTCTTTTCATAACTCTTACATCATGCGTAGAAAAAATGAATGTCATTCCTTCTTCGTGATTCAGTTTTTCCATTATATCGAGAAGAGATTCAGCGGATTTTGAATCGAGGTTGGCTGTCGGTTCGTCTGCGAGGATAAATTCCGGGTGTGTTGCCAGGGCGCGGGCTACAGCTACTCTCTGCTGCTGCCCGCCTGACAGCTGTGACGGCCTGCTGTTGTGCCGTTCAGAAAGTCCTACAGAACTTAGCAATTCGTCAGTTCTTGCAATTCGTTTTTCTTTAGGCCATTTCTGAAGGTTCATAATAAATCCTATATTTTCCGATGCTGTCAGCACAGGAATCAGATTATATGACTGGAATACAAATCCCACATGATCCATCCTGAAGTCAATAAGTTCTGATGGCCGGAGTTCAGACAAACGGTGGCCCGCAATCAGGATTTCGCCTCCAGTAGGCTGATCCAGGCCTCCGACAAGATTAAGCAAAGTTGTCTTCCCGGATCCCGAAGGACCTACTATTACCGCAAAATCCCCTTTCTCAAAACTTAGCGTCACTCCGTTAATAGCTTTCACTTCAACTTCCGTGTCGTGATAGAATTTAAAAACGTTATTGATTTCTACTACTGCCATGACTTTGTTGTTTTTCAATGTTTTTATTCACCTCTTATTGCCTCAACCGGGTTAAGCTTTAAAGCTTTGCGTGCCGGGTAAATTGCTGATATTATTCCTGTAAGCACGATCAGAATTGTTGTCGTAACAAAGAATTGTGCATCAATAGTGGGAAAGAGGTGTGCCGAATAGCCCATTGCCTCCATGCCCTCTGAATACTTCATCAGGTTAATGCCCGTTTTCCCTGTAATTGCTATAACGATCTCACTGACAGCCATCCCTGCAAAACCTCCCACAATTGACAGGAAAATTGATTCCAGCATAATCATCATGAATATTTTCCTGCGGTTCATCCCGATCGCCATCAGCATCCCCAGTTCCCTGGTTCTTTCAAGCACAGCCATTAGCATTGTATTTACAATTCCGAATGCCAGGGCGGCAAGGATTATTATCATGAAAATTGCATATATCTGCCCCATAAAATCAGCTATCATTGCCAGGTCGGGCTGAATTTCCTTCCAGTTAAGCACTTCATAATCTGCCAGCTTTTCTCTTATTACCGGAGTTGCATCATCAGTGATGTCATTATCCTCAAGCCTGGCAATAACCCTGTGAAAGGTACCTTCTTTCATTCCCGTAAGCTGCCTCAGCTCATCAATTGGAACAAACAGGGAAAGCGATTCAAACATATCATTGTTGGTCCTGAAAATGCCGCTTACCCTGAATGCCGCACCGGTCTGGTTATTGGTAATATCAAGAAATGAAAGAATGATTTTTGAACCCTCCCTGTATGACCAGGCTGCCTCCTTGATTTTCCATCCGTATTTCTTTATCTCACCGGGGGCTAGTATTTTTTCGTATGCCTTTACAAATTTTTTATCTGAAGTATATCGTTGTCCCTGAAGTGTTTCAACTTTAGAAACAACATTTGATGGTATGCCTTTTTCCCTGAGAGATGTTATTGCTTCCGGGGTAATGATATACCTGATAATGTTCAGCTCTTTCGCCAGCTTTTCGCCGATAAATGCTGTGTTAAATTTGGTATCTGTCTCAAAATAGCTCCCCGTTCCCGGGATAAGCTTGCCAGATAGTGTGAACATTTCTTTTTCTTTCTCAACATTAACTCCTGTTATTTCAACTCCTGAACTTTTCGTGGCAGTGGAGGCAATGCCCCTGATTATCATCCTGCCGGTAACTTTTGTTACTCCGGGGGTGGATTCAAGTGCGGCGACAACTCGGGGATAATCGCTTATTATATTCTGAATATCGGCACTGCTCCGGAAATCCTTATTGTTTACCTGAATATGTGATAGTTCTTCATTGACGGCAGCATCAAGTCTCTGAACAACAGAGCTGTTCATTGCAGCCATAAGGAAAACTCCTGCAAAAATACCTATTGCAACTGCAGCAATGACAATCAGGCTTCGCATCTTGTTCCTCCAGACATTTTTCCATGCTATGGCAGTAATCATCTTTTTATATTTTTAAGCTCTTAATGCGTTAATAACATTCATCCTGAAAATTTTGCGAGTGCTGAATATAATTGCGATCACAAGAATCATCAATACAACCACGATCTGCCACAGGTAAAAAGTATCCGGCAGCATTGTGGGCATCACCGCTTCAAATCCATAATCCTCGTACATTCGGGCAAATTCTCCTGTAAATCGCAAAGGATGTATATTCCCATAAAATACAAGCGGCAGTGATGCGGCAACACCGGCTGCAACACCAAGAAAACCGATGAGGAGCATCTCTATGGATATAATCTTTGCCAGTTTTCTTTTCCGCATACCAATAGATACAAGCATTCCGAATTCCCTTTTCCTTTCAGCCATCATCATCAGGACAGTACCGAAGACACCAAAAGCAATGACAAGATAGAGCAGGGCTATCATTATCATTCCGCTCCTGTTGTCGGCTTCCATCTGGTTAACCATAAGTGCATTCAGTTCCTGCCATTTCTTGATGGTCATTGGTTCAGAGACAATATTTTGCAGGCGGCTTCCGGTCTGCAATATATCATCATCGTCATTGCTATCAAGGCTTATTACTGCAGAAGTTGCCATACCGGGAGCTGCATAAAGTTCCCTCGCAGTTTCAATCGGAATATAAACGATAACATTATCTATATCCGGTGCAGGCAGCTTAATAATTCCCTTAACTACATATTTACCTGCTGCCGTTGTTCCATGATAACCCTGACCCATTAAAACAATTGTATCACCTACTCCTGCTTTAAGATATTCAGAGAGACCATCGCCAATTACCACATCGCTTGTGTCTCTTTCAGTTAAAAATTCGTTGCTGAAGGAGGCATGGCTCCTGATTACCGGAAGAATAGTCGCACTATCTTCATCGCTGATACCCAGATCATTCATCAGGCTTGCTTCACTAGAATAGGCTTCATTGCTGAAAACATCAAGAAGCTTTTTTGTATGGTCAGGTATTGAAGCATTTCTCAGTTTTTCAATGGTTTCGGAAGTAAGTTTGTATTTAACTAGTTTATTGCTGATTTTCATTATCTTATCTTCACTATTGGGATCAATTCCCAGGACTATAACTCCCTGGGTATGACTGCCGGCTGCTGCCAGCGCAAAGGATTCAAACCTTGGCACAACATCATTTACATTGGGATCTTTCTTCATCTGATCAATCAGGGCCTGATCAATTTCAAAGCTGTTATCAAGATTCGGATCATCGAAATAATCTACCTGCTGCAGCTGCAGATACCCGGTGTATGATTCAATGACGTTCTTAAAAAGCCTGTCATAGGCTCCGAGCTGGAATGACCGCATTACAAGCGCAAAGAAGATTGCAAAAAAAACTGAGGCCGCAGTGATCAATGTTCTTCTCCTGTTGCGCCAGAGGTTTTTCCATGCCAGCTGATAGTCTTTCATTGTACTTTTATTTTCAGTTTTAATTTCATGTTGCCGGTCGCCGGCCGCCGGTTTTCATCTGATATTCTTCATGTTCTGCTGTGAGAAGAAACTCTCCTCCAGTTTTATATTGAACTTCATTTCAATAATCCTGACGATTGTTTTCTGTCCCTCTGCATCGGCAGGAACAATTTCAAGATAGGCAGGCAGGAGTCTACCGTCCATGATCTTAAGATCTGAAGCAGTCTCTGACCTTACAAGATATCCGTCTTCATCGTAAAGCTCAGCCCTAATTGCTATAAAATCTTTTTTAATGACCCACCACATCTGGGAGCCCCAAAGGATGTCAGCATCTTCCTTTGCTGTCAGCTTTATTTTATAGCAGGGATTACCATCAACTGTCTCTTCTCCCTCAAGTGTATGTGTGTAATCATTTATTACAGATGACTCGCTCAGAATATCATCATTTGTATAGTCAGAGCCCATCCATCCCTGCGACATCATTGAAGGAGGCAGCTTGATCAGCCTGTTGATTGAAGGATTCCAGCTCCACATTTCATTTTTACGCTTCAGGAATGTCTGTCCTTTTTCCCGTGCCGGTGCGGTAATAAGTGTCAGTGCATAGTCATTCTCCTTTGCCCATGATTTGAATTCGACTGTCCTTTGCCATGTTGGCCTTACAATGGTCATTGTCATGACGCTGTAGCCCGTCTGTTCTCCCTTGAATTTTTCATCGGTTTTCTTAATTATTTCTGTAGCACTTAATTCCTGTGCAATAAGTGGATTGATACAGCAACCTGAGACAAAAAGAAAAATTATGATTGTTAATCTGTTTTTCATAAAAATCTATTTAAATAACTCAATTAGCCTGTTTATCGCCTTTTCATTATCATCAGTATCTGAATAAATACTTTTCACTGCAAAACCCATCATTGTAATATAAAACATATTGATCTCACTGTCAGGATCATAATGCTTCCCGGTTTTTCCTTTTTTTCTTAAAAAATAATCGTTGATCATTTTCATCATCAGCAAAGGGTAATTGTTGTCTCCGGGTTCATGGCCAGGATGTATCAGTGAGTCCGATTCCGGGAATGCTTTAATAAACTGTTCTCTGACATCATTTTGCATTAAAAGCTGCATCAATAACCTCCAGAAATACCTTTTTCTCTTTAAAAGTATGTTTATCTTCCTTATAAAAAATTCAAATTCATCCTCTGAAAGGTATCCGTCCCTGTCAATGTCTAAATACTTATAAACTTCATTCACTGATCTATGAATGATTGCTTTTAATAAAGCTTCTTTGCTTTCAAAATAATTGTACATCAGGCCTTTTGACATTCCGGCATGTCTTGCAATATGGCTTATGGTGGTCCTGAAGTAGCCTTCGTTAGCGAAATGCTCTAACG
>Ga0315295_10005516_pt1 | contig 10795 bp, 8 predicted proteins | sample YL17G14_0_MG_FD_204453 | JGI IMG/M metagenome (GOLD analysis project Ga0315295, IMG submission 204453) | Sediment microbial communities from Yellowstone Lake, YNP, Wyoming, USA - YL17G14_0 | ecosystem: Environmental > Aquatic > Freshwater > Lake > Sediment | place: USA: Wyoming | collected...
AAAAAACCTACCAGTGCGAGTCTGTTTGTTTTGTCGACGATGTTTTTACGGTTTCCCAGGATTGGCTTGAGGATATTCTGCCTGAATACAAGGCAAAGATCGGCCTGCCTTTTTCCTGCAATATCCATCCCCTGGCATTCAATAAGGGCATAGCCAGGCTTCTTAAAGAAAACGGATGCTCCCTGGTTTTTTTGGGCACGCAGTCGGGGTCCGAGCGCATCCGCAAAGAAGTGTTTATGCGAAATGAATCCAACGAAAGCATCCTCAGGGCTGTTTCCTATTTGAAAGAAGCGCGGCTGCCTTTCAATATCGACCATATTTTTGGAGCCCCCACAGAGACGGAAGAAGATCTGAAGAAAAGTTTTGACCTCTATCGGGCCCTAAAGCCGAATATGCTGCAGACTTTTTGGTTGACGTATTATCCCGGCACCCGCATCATCTCCCTGGCTAAAGAAAAAGGCCTGTTGAACGATGCCGATATAGAGAATATCAATGAGGGCAGGATAGGATTTGCGCATGGCACGGGCAGCGTTGAAAAAAAACGCCTTTCTCTATATAAAAAGTATGAATTGCTTTTTGAGGCGATAACCATCGCCCCTAATGAATATGTTTTAAAAATATTTTCTAAGATCATCGTTTTGGTGCCCTTCAAAAAATTATTCAGCCTGACGATTTTTACCATGACGGGATTGCGGTATTTCCGCCCCTGGATCCTTAACAAATTTCGATATGCGTTTTCTTCCCATGGGCGCTCCTTGGGCCGAAAAGATCTTTTTGAAGAAAAGTGCCCCACGAAGGCCCTAAAGGAATAGGCGATGTCAAAAAGAGCCTACCTGAAGAACTTTGGCTGACCGATGGGTGCAGTATTATACGACTTTAGTAAATTATTTAAACAAGATTTGGTAGACGGTGGTAACGGAGTGATTGTAACTTGGAAAAAACAATAGAACCAAATTTTATTTCAGGGTATTGCTTTTTAACAGGGCAATTCCTCATTCACTTTGAGCGAAATAAGCAGAAGGAGCATTATAAAGACGTCCACGCTAGTTTTCTCAAATCAACTATTTCTGAACCCAGATTAACAGATTTTTACTATCCAAATCACGGCGTAATATTAATGCTCTGTTATGGATTATTAGTTTATCCATTGGAGTTCTGGAAAAAACAAGCTCAAATCAATTATGAGTTATTAGAAAAACAGATTATCGAAGATGCTCATAGCCTTGCCTTGACTAAAGTTAATTGTGTGCAGGATTTATTTGAGAGTTTCAAATACACAAAAGACAACAAAAATGATATTGCTTCTATCGTGAGGTTTTTAAGAAATGCAATTTCTCACAGTCATGTAGAACTAAATTCGGAACAAAATAAATTTACCTTCTGGGACATTAACCGGAAAACGGGGCAGAAACATTTCGAAGCCAGCATATCGTTAATGAATTTAGCAATATTTCTGTCGGGAGTAGGAAAATTCTTTATCAATTCGATTAAGACAATGTAAATCTATTCCTTGGTTCATACAGTTTTAGACACTTAGCCGCAATATCACAACACATTAATATGAAAGAAGATGAGAAAAAAGTTTTCATCCGGACTCTGGGCTGACCGATGGTTACTGTGGCGAGGGATGATTTTGAAGCTGTTAAAGAAGATAAATGATTTGGAATGAAGGAGATATAGGGTTCAGATGGCAGAAAACGTAGCATTAAATTTTTTAGATTTTAGCAGAGTTATAGTTGTGCTATAGACAGACTATGGAGAAGATTGCTAACGCATTGATAAGATTGGAGTATGATTCAGACACAAAGAGATATTAGACGGTTGTTAAATGTTATAAAAATTAGTTGGAAGAATTAATAGGAGTATATTTTGAAAGTTACGCTGCTCATCCCTACTTTGAATGAAATTGATGGCATGAAAGCGATAATGCCCAGAATAAAAAAAGAATGGGTTGACCAGATACTGATAGTTGATGGTGGTTCAGTAGATGGTACGGCGGAATATGCCCGTAAAAACGGATATGACGTTCTTATTCAGAAGACAAAAGGAGTGCTCAACGCCTATATAGAGGCTTTAGAAGTCGCTTCTGGAGATGTTATTGTTATTTTCACCCCTGATGGCAATTGTATCCCAGAGTTAATACCTGTTCTGTTGGAAAAAATGAAAGAAGGGTATGACATGGTGATTGTTTCTCGCTACTTAGATGGGGCTAAAAGCTACGATGATGATATGACCACGGCTTTTGGAAACTGGTTCTTTACTAAACTCATTAACATACTATACTCTGGAAATTATACAGATACTTTGGGTGGATTTCGCGCGTGGAAAAAGGATTTATTTAAACGCATAGGTGTTAAGCCGGATATTTTTAGCTTTGAACCATATAGTGCAATAGTTTGCGCTAAGCTGAAATTAAGAGTTACGGAAATCCCTGGAGATGAACCTGCGCGCATCGGCGGGACAAGGAAAATGAGGCCGCTTATTAACGGTTCCTGGGTGGTATGGATAATATTAAAACTATTGTTCACAAGGCATGAAAAATAACACAACGTCGCGCACAGTAAATTTACGTGTAATATTTTGCGGAAATAATAGTATCACTTTTACGTGCAATAGGGAGAAAAGACAGTGAAAATATACTTTATTTATAAAGGGGCGGAAAATCTTGGCATGGAATCGTTGAGCGCTTTATTGAAATCTAAGGGGCATAGCGTAAGGTTATTATTTGACCCAGCGGTTTTCTCAAGCGATGTTTTCATTAATAGCTCATATTTAAACCGTATCCTAAATTTTGATCGGCAAATTATAAAGGCAGTATCTGACGGAAAACCAGACATTGTCGCCTTTTCAGTTTATACCGGGAATTATCAGTGGTGTTTGAATATAGCTCGTGGGATTAAACAGGTGATTGATCAGCCTGTAGTTTTTGGTGGGATTCACGCCACGATGGCGCCTGATACTATATTGAAGAACGAGTGTGTTGATTATGTTATTAGAGGTGAAGGTGAGTTCGCTTTGCTCGACTTGCTGGAGCATATTTCCCAAAAGCGTTCCCTGGAAACTTTAGCGAAGATTGATAATTTATCCTATAGAATTAACGGCACGGTTTCGGTAAATCCTTTGAGGCCCTATATCCAAAAATTGGATGATTTACCTTTTCCAGATAAAGATTTATTTTATGAAGCAGAACCTGTTTTAAGGCATAGTCCTTATCTTATCATGACTTCCAGAGGCTGTCCGTACAGTTGTAGCTTTTGCCATAATAGTTTTCTCCACGATTTATACAAGAATAAAGGAGTTCGTATAAGAAGGCGTTCAGTTAATAATGTTATAGATGAGTTGGTTTACGCCAAAAAAAAGTACAAGATTAAATCGGTTTGTTTCGTGGATGATGTTTTCACTATCTCTCAGCCTTGGCTTGAAGATTTCATTCCTAAGTACAAATCCAATGTCAATATTCCATTTTATTGTAATATTCATACGCTTGCTTTTAATAAGCGTCTCGCTGTTCTTTTGAAGGATGGCGGTTGCCGTTTAGTAATATTAGGAATACAGTCGGGTTCAGAAAGAATAAGAAAGGAGCTCTTTGCAAGGAATGAGACTAACGCTCAGATCGTTAGAGTAGTTAGTTACTTGAAAGAGACAGGCATGCCTTTTAATGTTGATCACATATTTGGCGCTCCCGGAGAGACAGAAGATGATTTGATAAAAAGCTTAAGTTTATATAATATGATTAAACCAAATATGATGCAGACCTTTTGGCTTGTCTATTTTCCAGATACAGCAATCACTTTTTATGCTAGAAAGAATGGTTTTCTGAATGCGGAAGATATAGAAAATATTGAGGAGGGAAGGGTTGGATTTTTCCACAATACGGGCAGCGTTTCTAGAAATAAGGTGCCTTTTTATTCAACCTACGAGTTACTTTTTGAATTGCGGACCCTTATTCGTAACGATTGGTTTTTTCATTTTTTTGCTAAGATTGCATTTTTTCTGCCATTTAAGAAATCCTTTAGTATGTGTATTTTTACATTTAAAGGTCTTATATGTTTCAGACCTTGGATTTTTAATAAGTTTCGGTATTTATTTTTTTCGCAGAAAAAACTGCATAGGATTACGGTATAACATTTTCGCTATTGTTAAGTATTCTCCGCGTCCCCACACAAAAGCCGCTGAAAGTGTGAATAGTGTTAGGATGGACTTGATGATCACAGAGAATATATAAAAATATGAATAAATCTGAGCGTCTCTACATCGCTACCTACGGCTGGCCGATGGATGCGCTATAGGGGGACTATGGAGAAGATAGCGGGGGCACTGATAAAACTGGGGTGATTGTAAGTTAACCGGTTGTAATTGTAGGAGATAGAAATATTTAGAAAGTCAGAATCTGCGGAGGTGAAATAATGCAGAATAAAAAACCCATTAGTATAATAATCATCGGTTTTTTTTCAATTATTTATGGTCTATTTGTAGCTTGGACAATTGCTGGTTTTATGACAGGCGAAAGAGGAAGCGTTTCTTTTATACGCTTCGCACCATTAGCATTCCTTTATCTTATTGGTGGCATTGAAATATTGTTCTTGCGCAATTTGGCAAGAAGACTGCTTGCGTGGTCTTTCCCGATTTCCGTTATCCTGCTTTTGGCCTTCTGTCTCGCCATGGGGGGAGTTAAACAGGGATTTTCTCTCTTTGGGATATCAATGTTAATAGTTTGTATGAATCCCCTCTTAATCGGCCCTCCTATCGGACTTTTAATCTATTTTTCCTTACCTCGAGTAAAGAAAAATTTTAGTGAAGCAAAGAAAGGGCTCCCGGAAAGTACAAAAGGACCTCTACTTGCTGAAATTATCATAATTGCCTTAATGATTTCGGGCGGATATTTTTTCTTTTCCAGAATCTATTCAGAACAAATAGAAAAATATCTCTGTACGGGTTATGCTAGCGATTATAGACCCGCAGATTTTCCGGATAATTACACCGTTATCGAGGTCATAGACGGTAATACCCTTAAGCTCTCGAACGGTGAAATTGTTAGTCTCATTGGCGTTGACGCTCCGGAGATAGAGGCCAATGATAAGGCTAAGAGTGATAGTGAGAGGACAGGAGAAGACATAGATAAGATAATTGGGATGGGGCGTGAATCGAGGCGTTTTGTCGAGAGATTGGTAAATGGCAAGAAAGTCAGCTTGGGCTACGATTTTAAAAGAAAGGATAAAAAAGGACACTTATTGGCCGAAGTTTATATCATCGGCTTTACTAAAAGCGAGATAATAAATTTCAGTAGCGAAGGAATAGTGCAATACGATTGCGTCTTAAAGGAAGGAGTCGATATTTCAAAATTAAATGCAAAGGAGATATTAAGGAATACGCATTTCAGGGTAAATTTAAATACTTCTATATTAAGTGCGGGATATGCGATTCCTTCGGGTGATGCCTCTGACTACCAGAAGTTTTGGTATGAAAAAGCACGGGAAAATAGAAAGGGGCTATGGAAAAAGAATGAACCAAAATATTATTCAAAAATTTTTGAAGGTGATGGTATTTTAATTGAAGATAAACTAAAGGTATATGTTATTGCAAAGTGGACAAGGTTTGATTCCGTTGAGGGGTGGTCTCGGGCAGATTTTGCGGTTTACCTTTCGAATATCGCGCAGGACAAAATAACTTTTACTTTGAACCAAATATATAATGAATTCGAGTTGCTATGCGAGCCGAGAGAAATAAATTTAACACCAGAAACAGTTACAGATATTGAAATAGCAGATCAGTCAATCAAAACTTTTGCTAATGATATGAATCTTAGATTTGATTACACTCTAGATTCTAAGCCTCAATCAAAAATAATAGCTTTAAGGAAATTAACCGTTAAGGAGGAGGGGATTGAAAAGAAAACCTTGGAATTGTATAAAAAAACTCCAAAGGCGAAAAAAATATTAGAAGGCGCAACGATGGCAGACGGTACTATTGATATGCAGGCAGTCGAAAAAATGCGCAATGAACAGAGGAAAGTAGAAGTTATGGAAAAGGTCGGGATGTTGAAGGATGGCCCGATGCTTATAAAGGAGGCAACTAATGCCAAGGGTGAGATAAGCATTTCTCTTTTGTCAAGACTTGTTGACGAGATTGAAACTTTAGAGAGGTATAGGAATGATCCCAGAGTAAGGTATATTATAAAAACTAATTCGAAACCCGATGGAACAATCGATTTGGAGAAAGTTAAGGGAGCGATATCGCTGATAAGACAGTTATACGAATATCTTGAAGAAGTAAAGAGGCTAAGTGATAGTGAAGAAATAACTCGACAGGTTACCTTGGAAGATGGAAGTATAGATTTCTTTAAGTTAGAATCCATTATTCACCAAAGGCAAATGGAATTACAGAAGCAGTGGCAAGAGGAACTGGAAAAGAAAGATAAAATTGCGCAGCAATATAATGCTTTAATTTTAAAAGGCAACCAAGCAGCCAATCAAAAGAATCATTCCGAAGCATTGGCTGAGTATACTGAAGCCATAGAATTTGATCCTTCCGCTACTGCAGGGTATCTTTATCGGTATCAAATATACGAGGTTATGAATGAATTTGAAAAAGCTATACAAGACATTTCAAAACTTATTACATTAAACTCTGAAATGGCGATACAAGGCAGAATGCAAAGGCTTGATGGTGGTTATTTTGATCTTCTTAACAGAGGAGATCTTTATATGCAAGCAGGGAAATACAAGGAAGCAATGGAAGATTATACTAGATGTCTTGAAATTATTCAAAAAGGCATGGAAAAGCAATCTAATCCTCAAGAAGCTAATGTTGGTACTAAGGGTGAGAAGTTAGTTCCAATCGGAGACGTTCAGTTCGAAAAAAACGATCTCGCGAGAATATTCACGCGAAGAGGCAATGCCTCAAGAAAGATGGGGGAATTCCAAAGAGCGATTGAAGATTTTACTGAAGCGATAACAACGAGTACTAATGACTTGACCAAGGCGCATGCATATTTTCTTAGAGGGTTATCCTATAAGGCCATTGGAGAGCAGGAAAAGTGGCGTTCTGACTGGGAAAATGCTGTTGCGTTTGGCAGTCATCTCGAAGAAGATTTCGAAAGATTATCTGGTCGTCGGCACGGTCAGTGTAAATGGTATTATCGAGATGGCGCTACAAAAATTGTCGGGAATTATGTTGATGGCGAAGAGCATGGCCATTTTATATGGTATCATCCGGACGGTAAGATTTATACCGACGGGTGGTATATTGAAGGTAAAAAAGACGGTGAGTGGAAATGGTATAATGAGGATGGAACATTTAAAAAGAAAATTATTTATAAAAATGACGCTGTCCAATAGAGAAATTTAAGAAAAAAATTGTAGGGTAACATAAATCTTTCTGATGAGTCGTCCAATTCTATCCAAAGTAATAACGCCCTATGGAAGAACTATTCCAGATATTGTATGGCTGGTTTATGTTTTTTTTTGGGAATCGGAATCGTAATGCTTGTTCAAGAATTCCTAAGAAGATGGCGAAAATATTTTCAGAAGAATCACAATCATTCATCTCAAAATAAGATGAATATCAAAAGGATGACTTCGTAACATTATGGAAAGCAAAGGATTAAAAAATAAGGTGTACATATCTACGTTCGGCTGGGCGATGAACGTACTCGATATTTTGACCCTTTTAGGACCGAAAGTCATGGGATATGAGACGCGCGTGTTCCATGAGGGCAGGAGTGATAAATAGAAAAAGGGAAGCCCCCGCTCGTGCTTCCGCCGGAGGCGGATCTCACCGCAGGCGTTATGCCGAAGGCAGTTCCGCCTGCGGCGGAAAAGCCTGAGGTTTCTTTCTTGGCGACAACCTTGAACGGCCAAATGCATCCCTGCCTGCCCGGCCGGCAGGCAGACGCGGCCTGTTCCTGAACTTCGCCCAGGATGGATATGGAACGGGACATTTATGTCATCAAAAGTCCGCGGTTTTGGGCCGCGAAAGGATAAAACCTCTGTTCGTTCCCGCGCCCTCCTGGCGGGCATTTTTGTTTTCCTGCTCGTCGCCGGCTTGTTTTTTTTCAGGAACCGCCTCGTCCTCTGGTTGGCTGAGCGGTATGTCCGGCGCGCCTATCCGTCGTGGACCGTGCGCGTGAAGGGGTTGGACATCGGATGGCGGCGCGTGGCCGTTTCCGACATCATCTTCAAGGTCCCGGCAGGCCGGCCCCAGCAGACCTGGATAGGCCGGATTGTTGGCGTCAACCTTGTTTACGATCCCCATCGTTTGTTCAGGCCGTCCCTGTTTCTTTTGGAGTCGGGGGAGGGGACCGCGGAGACGCTGTCCGGTCCCGGGGTCACGCTGGAAAAAGGGCGGCTCAGCGTCCGGCGGGAGGCGACGGAGACGCCGGTCTTTCTTTTCGACGCGGCATGCGGCCGCGTGCTCTTCTCCGACAAGGAGATATCGGATATCTCCGGGCAGGCGCGCTGGACGGATGACCGCCTTTCCGTGACGGGTCTGGAAGGGAGATTTTTGGGCGCCGTCTTTACCCTGAACGCGGAGGTCTTTTTGAAAGCGCCGTCTTTCGATCTGAGAGGCCGGCTGGACCTGAGGGGGCTCGACATGGCCGAGCTGATCCGCGCGTTCAAGCTTAAAGAGCGTCTGGAAGCGACCGGCGTCTACAGCGGCCACCTCACCTTTGCCGTTCACTCCGGCCGCATCGAGATCCTGGACGGCAAGATGTCGAGCGAGACAGGCGGCCGCGTGCATCTCATTGACGCCTCACTGCTGGAGGAGGGGGCCTCGTTGACCAAGTCGACCGCGAATATTGTCGTTGAAAGTTTTAAAAATTACTATTATGATGAAGGAGGTATTGTCATTGGTTTTGAGGGTCGTAACGTCAAGCTGGACTTTATGTTAGATGGTCCCGGCGGAAGCCGGCAGATAGCGGCCGTCTTGCATGGTCCGGAGGAGGACATCCGTGATGAAAAAAACGATTAAATGGTGCGCTGTAGCGATCTTCCTGGTGGGGTGCGCGCGTGTCGACGTCGGCTCCAAAGAGCCCATCAAGCTGGATGTGAACATGCGCCTGGACATCTACCAGCACGTGGCGAGCGACGCCGCTTCCATCGAAGACATGGTCTCCGGCCCGCAGAAGAAAGAGGGGGCCGCGCCCCAACAGACGAGCCTGTTCGATCTTATCGTCCCTGCCGCCTATGCGCAGGACGCCTCGGGCTTTCCGGCAGAGGTCGCGGCTGCCATCGAGCGGCGCAAGGCCCGGCGCGAGCGCATCGTGCTGCTGGCGTCGCAGGGCTATGTCGGGGAGAACAAGCAGGGCTTCATCGATATCTTTGACAAGACGTCGCTTGACTCGGCCAAGATCGAGCTCGTCGAGCAGGAGAACAAAGACCGCCTGATCATCTTTGAGTATGTCGCCAAGAAAAACGGCGCGTCGGTCGCAGAGACGGGAAAGATCTTTGCCGAGCGGATCCAGAAGGACGCGGCCGCGGGAACGCCGATCGAGGGCACGCCGGGACAATGGGTCGTCAAATGACGCAGATGCACGCTGACGTGCGCAGCTTTTTTACTTTCGCGGCCAAAAACCGCGTCCTTTGAATAACCTTAAATGTCTCATTCTAGGTTCATTTTGAGCGAAGCTCGGGACAGGCCGCGGTTGGATTTGGCCGCTCAAGGTGGTCGCCAAGAAGGGTACCCCGTGCGGGGGCTCCACTGTCCGTGATCATCCACGCCGAGAAAGAGGCGGGTTGTCTTTTCAGGAGCGGCATCCCGTCGGCCGGGCACAAGCAGCCGAAGAGGCTTCGGGTACTTCAGGAGCGGCTCTCCAAGCAGGTGGGCCGCGCGGTCTTTGACTACAAGATGATCGAAGACGGCGACCGCGTCCTGGTCGCCCTGTCAGGCGGCAAGGACAGCCTTGTCCTCTTGAAGGTCCTGCAGAGCCGCCGCGCCTTCGTGCCGATCCGCTATGAGCTCGTGCCGGTGTATGTGGACCTCGGCGACAACGCTGTCCCCGTGGACCTCCTGCGCCGGCGCACGGCGGAGGAGGGGCTCGAGCTCATCGTCAAAAAGCACGATATCTTCCGCGGAAAGGGCCGCGAAGAAGTCACCTGTTTCTGGTGTGCCTGGAACCGGCGCAAGGCGCTCTTCCAGGCGGCCCAAGAGTTGGGGTGCCGCAAGGTGGCGTTGGGCCACCACAAGGACGACATCGTCGAGACCGTCCTGATGAACCTGCTTTTTGAAGGCGAGATCAGCGCGATGGCGCCCCGGCAGGAGATGTTCAAGGGCCGGGTCGTCCTCATCCGCCCGCTCGCCTACGCCGAGGAGCGTCTGATCGAGCGATTTGCCGCGTCCCTGCACCTGGAGGTCCCGAGCGTGCCGTGCCCGCACGGCGAGGTCTCACAGCGGGCCTTTGCCAAGAGGATCATCCGGGAGGCGTGCCGCGTGGCTCCCGGGGCGAAGACGAATATTTTCCGCAGCCTCACGCGCGTCAAAAAAGAATACCTCTTATCTCCTGCATGAGCCACTGGGTCGACAAGCAAAAACAGATCATATCGTCGCGCGTCGAAGGGGCGCGGCGTCTTCTTACCTTTCTTGTGTTCGGGGCCATCCTCATCCTGTTCGCCCTTGTGCCGTATCAGCGGTCCACGGGGCACATCGGATGGAGCTTCATCTGGGGGGTCTCCCGCTCGGACGTCCTGTCGCATTCCGCTCCCGCCAACGTCCTGGTCTTCCAGTACACGGTCGCCTCGGTCCTCCTGCTGTATTTCATCCATCTGCACCGGATGGGGCAGTATCTCCGGCGCCAGAA
>Ga0315295_10005517_pt1 | contig 10794 bp, 10 predicted proteins | sample YL17G14_0_MG_FD_204453 | JGI IMG/M metagenome (GOLD analysis project Ga0315295, IMG submission 204453) | Sediment microbial communities from Yellowstone Lake, YNP, Wyoming, USA - YL17G14_0 | ecosystem: Environmental > Aquatic > Freshwater > Lake > Sediment | place: USA: Wyoming | collected...
GGATGCTTCGCGAGGGCGACCCCTCGATCCGGGCCATCGCCGCGGCGGTGGGCGCACGGGTGGTGACGGCCGAGGAATGGCGCCGGGTCGACCCCGTCGGCCGCTCCTTCGAGAACGTGAACTCTCCCGAGGACCTGCGCCGGCTCGGGCTCGATTCGCCCTGAGGGCGGGTCCCGGCGGGCGCTCTTTTTCGCGCACCGTGGGCGGCTCGCGCGGTAGCCTTGGAGCCCCATGAACCTCACCAGCTACATCGCCGAGAACCGCCAGCGCTACGTGGACGAGCTGGTCCGGTTCCTGAAGATCCCGTCCATCTCCTCGCGAGGCGAGCACCAGCCCGACATGCTGCGGGCCGCCGAGCTCCTTCGCACCGAGATGGAGCGGCTGGGCATGAAGGCCGGGATCTTTCCCACCGCCGGCCACCCCATCGTCTTCGGGGAGTGGCTCGATGCCGGGCCCGGCGCGCCGACCGTGCTCGTCTACGGCCACTACGACGTCCAGCCCGTCGATCCGCTCGAGCTCTGGACCTCGCCCCCCTTCGAGCCGGTGGTCCGGGACGGCAACCTCTACGGGCGCGGCTCGGTGGACGACAAGGGGCAGGTGTGGCTCCACCTGAAGGCCTTCGAGGCCTGGCGCCTCGCCGGCGGACCGCCGGTGAACGTGAAGATGCTCGTCGAGGGGGAGGAGGAGGTGGGGAGCGCGAACCTCGGCCCCTTCCTCGAGAAGGAGAGGGCCCGCCTCGCGGCGGACGTGGTGGTGGTCTCCGACTCGCCCATGTTCGGCCACGACATCCCCTCCATCTGCTACGGCCTGCGCGGCCTCGCCTACCTCCAGGTCGACGTCGAGGGGGCGGGCGGCGACCTGCACTCCGGGAGCTTCGGGGGCGCGGTGGACAACCCGGCGAACGCGCTCTGCCACATCGTCGCGCAGCTGAAGACCCAGGACGGCAAGGTGCGGATCCCCGGCTTCTACGACCGGGTCCGCAAGCTCACCGCGCGGGAGCGGCGCGAGGTCCGGCGCCTCCCATTCTCGACGAAGGAGTTCCTCCGGTCCGCGGGGAATCCGCCCCGGGCCTGGGGCGAATCGCAGTTCCACGTCCTCGAGCGCATCTGGGCCCGGCCCACGCTGGACGTGAATGGCATCTGGGGCGGCTACCAGGGAGAGGGGGCGAAGACGGTGCTGCCGGCCAGGGCGGGCGCCAAGATCTCCATGCGCCTCGTGCCCGACCAGACGCCGGAGGAGATCGAGCGGAAGTTCACGGCGTTCGTGAAGAAGATCGCGCCGAGGTCGGTGAAGGTGACGGTGCGCTCGCTCCACGGCGGCTCCCCCTTCCTCTGCCCCACCGACGCGCCCGAGTTCCAGGCCACCGAGCGGGCCTTGCAGCGCGCCTTCGGCCGCAAGCCCGTCCTCATCCGCGAGGGGGGATCGATCCCCTTCACCGCCACCATCCAGGAGGCGATGGGAGTCCCCGTGATCCTGATGGGCTTCGGCCTGCCCGACGAGAACAGCCACGCGCCCAACGAGCGGCTCGACCTCGAGAACTACCAGCGAGGCATCCTCTCGGCGGCCTACCTGTACGAGGAGCTGGCGAGGAAGGCGCCCGCCCCGGCGCCGCGGCAGGCGGCGCGCCGCACGCCCCGGAGGAAGCGGTGAAGCGGGCGAACCTTCTCGGCGTCGCGCTGGCGATCGCATCGACCGCCTGCGGCGCGTCCGACGCCGGCGGGACCTTCGAGACGCGGCTCGCGGCGATCGCGGGCCAGGCGGGGCTCGACGTGACCGCCTGGCAGGCCTGCCGCTCCGCCCCGGCCGCGGCTGGCCAGGTGAACGTCGACGCCTCGCTCGGCAGCGCCCTGGGGGTCCCCGGGACGCCGACCTTCGCCGTGAACGGCGTGCTGCTCGTCGGCAGCCAGCCGGCGTCGGCCTTTCGCGCCGCCTTCGACGCGGCGAGGACCCGGGCCCAGGCGAGCGGCGTCGCGGCCTCCCAGTACTACGACTTCGCGGTCCCCGACGTGCCGGTGGGTTCCTCCCCGGTGCGCGGCCCTGCCGATGCCTGGATCACGGTCGTGGAGTTCTCCGACTTCCAGTGCCCGTACTGCGGCAACGTCCAGGCGACGCTGGCGAGCGTGCTCCCGGACTACGGGACCGACGTCCGGGTGGCCTTCAAGAACTATCCGCTGTCGTTCCACCCGTACGCGCGCCCGACCGCCGTCGCGGCCGAGTGCGCCCACGCGCAGGGGCGCTTCTGGCAGTTCCACGACCTCGTCTTCGCCGGACAGGCGGCGCTCTTCAACGGGCTCTGAGCGCCAGTCGGGTCAGTCCCAGTCGACCCCCAGCGCGGCCGGACACGGACAGGCGTAGGTCTGGGTGACGCTGAGGGTGCCGGCGTACGGCCCCGCGTAGCACCAGACGCCGCAGCCGACCTCGGTGCCCACCAGGGGCCTCTGCCAGACCACGCAGAGCGAGCCGCCGCCGATCGCCGGGCAGGACTGGGTCGTGGTGATGCGATTCCCGTTCGGCGCCCATTGCCTGGCGGCCGTCTCCGCCGTCACCACGTCGTAGGTCCCGGTCGCGGTGCAATCGAAGTAGGTCTGCACGCCGGGCGTCCCGATGAAGTTCCGGTGCCGGTACGGACAGGACGCTCCGCAGCAGGGGGTCCGGTCCGCGCAGCACTCCGTCCCGCAGGTGAGGGTCGAACAGCTCGCCTGGCACGTCCCGCCGGAGCAGGCCTGCCCCGACGAGCAGGCGTTCGCGCACGACCCGCAGTGAGCGGCACTGGTCTGGAGATTCACGCAGGCGCCGTTGCAGAGCGTGAACCCCGCGGCGCACGTCGGGACGCACGCGCCCGACGAGCAGGTCTGGCCGGCCGGGCACGCGGTGCCGCAGGTACCGCAGTTCCGCGGGTCGGTGGACGTGTTGGTGCAGATCGGCGAGGGCGTCCCGGGACAGCTCGTGTTGGGCGACAGGCACTGGCAGCTGGACGCCGAGCAGACCTCGGCCGGCACGCAGGCGTTGCCGCAGGTGCCGCAGTTGGCGCCGTTCGTGGCGGTGTCGACGCACGTGCCCGTGGTGAAGGCGCCGGGGGGACAGACCGTCACGGTGGTCGGCGTCGGGTTGCACGCGCACGCGGCGCCCTGGCAGGTGCCCAGCCCGCAGGCGTGGAAGCAGGAGCCACAGTGGGCTGCGTCCGTCGAGAGGTCGACGCAGGCGTTCCCACACTTCGTCTGTCCGGCCAGGCAGCCGCAGGTCCCCGCGTTGCAGGTCGCCCCGGCGATGCAAGAGGTGCTGCACCCGCCGCAGTGGAGCTCGTCGGTCTGGAGATCGGCACAGACGTTTCCGCAGGCGACCTGTCCGGCCGGGCAGGTCGTGCCGGACGGCGTGCACCCGGCCCCGGCGCTGGCGACGACCGCCACCGCGACCCACGTCCACCGCGCCACGCACCTCGCGAAAGAGGACGCCATCGTCCGCCTCCCCAGGGTCACGGCTGCCCCTTCTTTCCTCCTCTGCGGGCGGGCGCGGGCTTGCGGGGCACGACCTCGGTCTTGGCCCGGGTCAGGCGGAACTTGGCGTCGGTCTTCTGCCGGTTGGATCCCTTGCGCGTCGACTTCCGCGACGGGCGCGTGCCCGGCTCGAAGTCCTCGAACGCGTAGAGCGCCTTGCGGTCCTTGGTGGAGAGGTTGTGCGGCTTCGGCCCGGGCTTCGGCTTCTTCACCTGCTTCGGCTTCTTCGGCCCGGCGCGCTCGGTGTTGTAGCGAAACCACTCGGCCTTGGTCGCCATCGGGATGCCTCCGCGAGGGGTGGGAGAGGAGACGATTGTACCTCCGGGTGGGTCGCCCACGCGAAGGACACCCGTCGGGGTCGGAGCCCTGGTGTCTCGCCCCAGGCATGGTGACGTGGCGAGAGCGCCGAGACCGACGCGAGGCGGACGCCCGAGGAGGGAGCAGCGGAGGCGTAGCAGCGCTACGTCGAGCAGCGCACCGACGAGGCCGTCCGACGCAGCGAGAGGATCGGCGCTCGCAGGAGGCATCATGCCTGGGGCGAGACACTAGGCGCTCTTGCGCCAGCGCGCGTTGTGGCGGGAGAGGTCCTGGTCGAGCGAGGAGATCTCGTCCTCGGCCACGATGCCGGTCTCGACGAAGAACTGCCCGATGCGCCTCTGCAGGCGCCGCTGGCGGCCGAGGAGCGCCATCAGCTGGGCGGCGGAGAGGAATCCGCGCCGCCGGGCGAACTCGCCGAAGGGCTCGCCGCCGGACCCCTCGCGGCGGCGCCGGTCGAGGATCTCGCGGACCTCGTCGTCGGAGAGGTGGCCCCACTCGACGGCGATGCGGCCGATGGCCGGGCGCTGCCGGCGCTGCCAGGCCACCGCCTCCACCAGGTTTCGCCACGAGGCCCGCCCCGAGTAGTAGAGGAACTCGGCGAAGAGCAGCGTCCGGTGCGGCATGGACGCACGGTGAACATGGTCCTGGGGCGGGCGGGAGGCGTGCTCCCGGGGGCGCTGCGCGACCTGGCGCGGCGCCGGGGAGGCCTCCTCCCTCGACAGGACCTGGTAGGCCTCGAGGATGTCGCGAAAGTCCTCGGCGAGGCTGGCCTCGCTCCGGCCCAGCGCCTGGGCGCGATCCGGGTGTGTCTCGAGCGCCCGGCGTCGGAAGGCGTCCCGCACCTCCCGCCGGAAGGCCTCGCCGTCCCATCGGGTCGGGCGGCTGGCGCCGAAGAGAAGGTCGACGGCCTTCTCCGTTTCGCCTCGTTCGCCGATTTCCCTTGTCTCCACGGCCGCCTCCGCCCCATTACCTACAAAGACCTACATCAGCGTCTCATGTGGGATAGTCCACCCGATACGGGCGGCTGTCGAACTTCTGGCAGCGGGGGCGCTACAGCACCGAGTCGACCAGGCGGGCGAGCTGCTGGGCGGTCTGCTTGAGCGGCCTGCGGCGCCGCCAGACGTCCAGGTCGAGCAGGTCGGAGTCGCGGAAGTAGCGCTCCTGGATGGCCTTCAGTTCTCGCACCACGGCGAGATCGTAGAACACCACCATGGCCTCCTCGTTCAGCGTGAAGGACCGCATGTCGATGTTGGACGAGCCGATGACGGCGATGTCGTCGTCCACCGAGATGTGCTTCGCGTGGAGGAAGCGCGGCCGGTAGAGGTGGATCTTCACGTCTGAGGCCAGCAGCTCCTCGTAGAAGGATTCCTGGGCGAGGCGCACCAGCCACTGGTCGGCCTGGCGCGGCGTGACCAGGTGGACCTCCAGGCCCCGGGCGGCGCCTGCCTGCATCGCCTCCACGAAGGGGCGGTCCGGGACGAAGTACGGGGAGGTGACCACGATGCGCTCCCGGGCGCCGTAGAGCATCTGGACGAAGGTGCGCTCGTTGTTCTCCACCTCGTAGGTCGGGCCGCTGGGCAGCGCCTGGGCCCGGACCGTCCCGGCGACCGCCGGTCGGGGGAAGAGGCCTGCCCAGTCGATCTCCTTCCCGCCCTCCAGGGAGCGGTCGGTGAGGAAGATGGCCTGGAGCTGCCGCACCACCGGCCCCTCCATCCGGACCACGAGCTCCTCGTTGGTGAGTCCTCGCCCCTTGTAGTCGTAGGCGTCCACCAGGTTCTGCGAGCCCGTGTAGCCCACCCGCCCGTCGAGGACGGCGATCTTCCGGTGGTTGCGAAGATCGCGCCGGGCGCGGTGGGTCCCCGGGGTGAGAAGGGACACCACCTCCACGCCGTGGGCGCGCAGCTCGGGGGCCAGCTTCTTCAGCCCGGGTCGCGACGCCATCCCGTCCATCATCACCCGGCAGACGACGCCGCGACCGGCGGCACGGAGCACCGCGTCGGTCACCCGGCGGCCGGTGGCGTCGGGCTCGATGATGTAGAAGAGCAGGTTCACGCTCTCCCGCGCCTCGTCGATGTCGGCCACGAGCCGGTCGATGGAGGTCGCGTAGTCGTCGATCAGGTCGACGCGGTTGTCGCCCACCACCGGGAAGGCGCCGAGCTTGCGTGCCAGGTGCGCCGTGGCCCGCTGCCCCTCCCCGACCTGGACCGAGTCGGGAACCCCCACGAGGGCCGGCGAGTCGCGGATGAGCTGCGTCGCCCTCTTCTGGCGCGCCATCCTCTTGCTCGGGAGGTAGGCCCTCCCGAACACCGAGTAGAGGGCCACGCCGGGAAGAGGCAGGACCAGGATGAGCAGCAGCCAGGCGCGCGCCGCGTTGGGGGACCGCCTCCGCGGCACCGCCCAGATGGCCCAGAGCCGGATGGACCAGTTCGCGAGGGGGAGGAGCCAGGCCCAGTGCACCGTCACGAGCGCCCCCGTGCCGCAGTCCGTCCCCGGACGCGACCGGGAGGGGGTGACTTCCCCCCGATCGCGGCATCGAGCCGGGGCTCGGCCGCCAGGCAGGCCTCGCGGAGGGTCTGGCCGAGAAGTCGCAGGGCCGGCCCGAGGGGGGACCGGGGGCGCCAGACGAGCGCCAGGGTCCGGTGGGGCTCGGGGCTCGCGAGGCGACGCACCGAGAGCTCGGAGCGACGGTTCTCCACGGGCACCGCGAGGCGTGGGAGAAGCGTCACGCCGGCGCCGCCGGCGACCATCTGGGCCAGGGTGGCGAGGCTCGTGGCGCGGAAGTCGAGCTCGCGCCCGCGGGCCGTCGCGCAGTAGTCGAGCGCCTGGTCGCGGAAGCAGTGGCCGTCGTCGAGGAGCAGGAACCCGGCGCCGCGCATCTCCTGGGGGGTGGCCGGGGCGCTCGACTGGACCAGCGGGTGGCCCGGCGGCGCGACGAGGACGAACGGGTCCTCGCAGATGACCTCCTTCTCGACCTCCCCGAGCGGCGCCTCGAGCGCCAGCAGGGCCCCGTCGAGCCGCCCATCCCGCAGCGCCTCCATCAGGGTCTCGGTCTTGTCCTCCACCCAGACCGCCGACAGGCCCGGGTGACGCGCCCGCATCTCCGGCACCACCTCGGGGAGCAGGTACGGGGAGATGGTGGGGATGACCCCGAGCCGCAGCGTGCCCGAGAGCGGGTCGCCGAGCTGCCGGACGCTCTCGGCGAGGTCGTCGGCCTCGAGGAGCATCCGCCGGACGCGCCCGAGCACGGCCTCCCCGGCGGCGGTGACGAGCACGCGGCGCGACCCGCGCTCGAAGAGCCGGACCCCGAGCGCCTCCTCCAGCTGGATCACCTGGGCGGAGAGGGATGGCTGCGACACGTGGCAGCGCTCGGCGGCGCGCCGGAAGGAGCGGAGGTCGGCGACGGCGGAGGCGTACTGGAGCTGCCGGAGGGTGAACGGGTGAGGGCTCGATCGCACGATAGGCCGAGACTATCACCGGGCTTCCTTGCGCGTCGCGCGCCTCCGCCGGTACAAGACATCGTTGCGCTCCGTCCTGGTCATCCGCTACAGCGCGCTCGGCGACGTGGTCCTCGCCACCTCGGTGCTCGACCCGCTGCGGGAGCGATTTCCGGAGGCCCGGATCGAATGGGTCACCTCCCGGGCCTACGCGCCGCTGCTGGAGGGGCTCCCGGGGATCGCGCGCGTGCACGGTCTCGGCCGGGGCGGCGTCCGCGAGGCGGTGGAGCTGGCCGTGAAGCTCCGCGGCCGCTTCGACCTCGCCATCGACCTCCAGAACAAGGTGAAGAGCGCCATCGTGGCCCGGGCGGCGGGACGGCGGCAGCTGGTCCTCCGCCTGCGCACCCCGGGGCAGGCCGTGCTGGCGCTCCTCGGCGTCGGCTCGCCGGTCCGGGGGCCGCGCGCCACGCAGATCCTCGCCGACGTGCTGCGCCCGCTGGGCATCGACCGGCCCGGCCGGACCCGGGTGGCGCTGCCGGCCGCTGCACGGGACGCGGCGGCCGCGGCGCTGGCCCGGTCGGGCCGGCCGCGGGTCGCCGTGGCCCCCGGGGCCAGCCAGGCCACCAAGCTCTGGCCGGCGGAGCGTTTCGCCGAGGTGGCCGACGCGCTGGCCGGACAGGGCGCGAGCATCGTGCTCGCCGGGGGCGGGGCGGCCGACGCCGGGCCGCTGGCCCGCTTCCGCGCCGCCTGCCGGGCCCCCGTCTCGGGCGACCTCACGAACCTCCCCGTGGAGGGGCTCGCCGCCGGCCTGGCGTCGGTGGATCTGCTCGTGGCCTGCGACTCCGGGCCGGTTCACCTGGCTTCCGCGGTGGGGACCCCGGTGCTCGCCATCTTCGGCCCGACCTCGCCGGAGCGCTGGGGGCCGCCTCCGCCCGGAAAGGCGATGGGGCTGGCGATCGACTGCGCACCCTGCTCCAACCACGGCGGCGCGCGCTGTCCGAGGACGCACCACCGCTGCATGGTGGACCTGGACGCCCGGACGGTGGCCGACGAGGCGCGAGCGATGCTGTCGCGAGGACCGGGAAAGCCGGGCTAGCCGACCGAACCGACGGCGGCGGCGAGCCTGGCCGCCCGCTCGGCGAGCTGCTCGTCAGTCCAGGCGAGGCCGATGGGGGTCGAGATGGCGCGGCACATCACCGCGTCGGAGGCCGGAAAGGGGCGCGACGCCGTGGCCGCCAGCGCGGCGCGGACGTTCGACGGCAGCGGATTCGGCGAGGCCGCCGACCTGAGGTGGTCCCAGCGGCGCACGTAGTGCCAGTTGTTGTCGTACCAGTACATGGCCGGGACGCCCGCGCCCTGCATGGCCCTGGCGGCGGCGCGCGCCCGCCCCTCGTCGGGGAGGAAGAAGGACAGGAAGGAGGCGCTGTCGCCGTCCGGGTCGGGGATCCGGCGGAAGGTGACGCCGGGCACCGCGGCCAGGGCGGCCCGGAGCGCCGCCTTGTTGCGGCGCTGGATCTCGAGGAAGCGGTCCAGCTTGCGGATCTGCGCCAGCCCCACCGCGGCGTGGAGCTCGGAGATCCGGAAGTTGTAGCCGAGGGCCGGGTGCATGTCCGCGCCGCGGTCGGCGCCCAGGTGGTCGTGGCCGTGGTCGGCGTACTGGTCGCAGCGGCGGGCCACCTCCGGATCGGAGGTGACGACGGCTCCGCCTTCGCCGCACGTGATGGTCTTCACGAAGTCGAAGGAGTAGCAGCCGGCCTTCCCGATCGAGCCGAGCGCCCTCCCCTTCCAGCTCCCCCCGGTGGCCTGGCAGGCGTCCTCGAGGAGCGCGATCCCCTTCTCGCGGCAGAGCGCGTCGAGCGCCCCCAGGTCGGCCATGGCGCCGCACATGTGGACCGGCATCACCGCCCGGGTCCGCGAGGTGACGGCCGCGCGGGCCGCGGCCGGCGAGAGCGTGAGCGTGTCGTCCACGTCGGCCAGAACCGGGGTGGCGCCGACCGAGAGCACCGCCTCGAAGCTGGCCACGAAGGTGAAGGTGGGCATCACCACCTCGTCTCCTGCGCCGATGCCGAGCGCGGCGAGGGCGGTGGTCAGGGCGGCCGTGCCGCTCGAGACGACCAGGGCGTGGGCCGCGCCGGTGCGCTGGCAGAGCGCCGCCTCCAGCTCCCGCGCCTTCCAGCGCCCCCTGCGCGGGCCGTCGAAGCCGTAGCGCATGAGGATGCCGGTCTCGAGCACCTCCTCGACCTCGCGCCGCTCCTCGGCGCCCCACAACTCGAAGCCGGGCATCTCGCCTCCTACAGTCGCTGGTAGAGCGCGCGCAGCCGCTCCGGGGTCATCTTCCGCTTCCAGTCGTCGCCGAGCGCGTTCTGCCAGAGCGGCGCCATGCCCAGCGAGACCTCGATCATCTTGTCGAGCTTCGCGGCGGGAAGCCCGGCGGTGACCCCCCGGGGGATCTTCACGCCCCCCTTCTCGGCCATGCGCCTGAAGTCGCGCACGCCGTCGGGGTAGAGCTCCTCGAGCACCTGCATGGCGATGCAGTTGCCCTCGCCGTGGTGGGTGCCGAGCACGTACCCGAGGCCGTAGCTCATGGCGTGGGCCGCCCCCACCTGGGAGTAGGCGATCGACATGCCGCCCAGCCAGGAGGCCATCATGAGCTTCTCGTCGGAGTCGCCGTCCCACCGGTCCTTCTCGAGGAAGAGCTCGCGGCACAGCTCGAGCGACTTCTCGGCGTGGGCGCGGGCGAAGGCGTTCATGGCCCGCCCCTGCAGCGATTCCACGTTGTGGATGTAGCAGTCCATGCCGGTGAAGAAGCGCTGCCGCTCCGGGACGCCGGCCAGGAGGTCGGGGTCGAGCACCACCTGGTCGAAGGGGGTGTAGTCGGAGTTGAGCCCCAGCTTCTTGGTGGGGCCGATGAGGACGGCGGTGCGGGACACCTCGGCGCCCGTCCCCGAGAGCGTGGGCACGCCGGCCTTGTAGACACCCGGCACCTGCACGAGATCCCAGCCCTGGTAGTCCTGCGACGATCCCGGGTTGGTCAGCATGAGGGCCACGGCCTTGGCGAGGTCCATGGTCGAGCCGCCGCCGACGCCGACCAGTCCGGAGACCTTCCCCAGCTCGGCGCGGATGCGATCGCGCAGCGAATCGACGTCGCCGGTCTTGGGCTCGTGGGTCACGTCCACGAAGTAGATCCGGTCGCGGCCGCGGACCGGGATGCGGGCCACGAAGTCGGGGCGGTCGTGGAAGACGTGGTCCACCAGGAAGACCATGGGGGCGGTGCCCTGCCGGTTGTCGGCCAGGATGGCGTCGAGCTGTCCGAGGGCGCCGCGACCGAAGGTCACCGCTCCCACCTGCTTCAGGTTCTTGTGCACGATTCCCTCCACTAGGCGTTCGACCCCGCCAGCAGCCGCTCGGCGCGCCGCAGGTCCTCGGGCGTGTCGATCTCCACGCCCATGTAGTCGGTGGGCACCATCCGCATGCGGATCCCGTGCTCCAGGAAGCGCAGGCACTCGACCTTCTCGGCCCGTTCCAGCGGCCCGGCCGGGAGGCGCGCG
>Ga0315295_10005518_pt1 | contig 10794 bp, 12 predicted proteins | sample YL17G14_0_MG_FD_204453 | JGI IMG/M metagenome (GOLD analysis project Ga0315295, IMG submission 204453) | Sediment microbial communities from Yellowstone Lake, YNP, Wyoming, USA - YL17G14_0 | ecosystem: Environmental > Aquatic > Freshwater > Lake > Sediment | place: USA: Wyoming | collected...
TTGGTGCGAACGCGCTCCGTCGTGTTGCCTTTGGCGGCGACCACCAGGAGCGCGCTCATGACAACACAGAATACGAACGCGACCACGGCGCAGACAATCAGCGTGCGCGTCAGGGCGGTGCGATCCGCGGTTTGTTGCCTATCGGTCATCTCGGGATTCATGGGCCGATTGCGTTTCGGAAAGCCGCCCTGCCTGCCCGTCGCTCCTGTTCGAATGGACAGATCGCGAAACACCGGCCGCAGGCAAAGCAGCCCGCCCGGTCCGCCTCGTGCGTGCCGCGCCGCCAGTGGATGCACTCGGCCACCAGTTTCAGCCAGCCGATGAGCATGAGCGCTCCGCCTAGTATTCCACCTCCGCGGTGGATCCATTCATTGGTTACTTCGGTGCGGACCGGAGCCGCGTCTCGCGCCTGTGCCGCGGACGGCCCCAAAGCGGTCAGCCGGCGGGACGGTTCCATCTTGCGCCCTGGCGTTTCGGCGGCTTTCGCGGCGGCGGGGCGATGCATCTGCTGGGAAACCGGATGCAACCGGCCGAACGCGGCATCGAACCATAAGCCGACGCACACCCCCGCGGCCACCGCCGCCGGCATCGTCAGGAGGAGCACGCGCAGACGCCGTCGCGCTCGTTGCTTCTCCGCCGGCATTGGCTCTGGCGCCGGACGCTTGATGGCGCCGAAGGGGCAGGCCTGCGCGCACAGACCGCAGTTGTTGCAATCCGCCGGAGCGATCGAAACCCGCGCGCGCGACAAACGCCCCACCGCCCGCAGCAAAATCCCGTACGGGCAGAGAAACCGGCAAAAGGGCCGCCCGACGAAAAGCGACAAGAGCAATGCGCCGCCGCCTAGCACCCACATGCGGGAAAATCCTTCCCGCCAAAAACAGACAACGAAGGGATCGTACCTGCAGAGCAACAACAGGCCGCCGGTCGCCGCATAAAAAAGCACCAGCCCGAGGGAAAGGTAGGCGCCGATCCGCAACGCCTTTTCCACCGGCTCGGGAATCTTCAGTCCCTTGACCAAGACCAGATCCTGCACCGCGCCCAGCGGGCAGGCGGCGCCGCAAAAAATGCGGCCGAAAAACAAGGCCGTCAGCAGTGGCGCCATAAACAGCACCACCACCGAAAGGGAAAGCGGGAATCCGTCGTCGAAGAACGCCCGGGTCACGTTGTCAACCGCGCCCACCGGGCACACGCAGCCACCCTTCAAGACGCCGAAATAGAAAAACGAAAAAGCCATCAACCCCGCGATCCAACGGCGGCGGCGGACTTTTAGCACGAGCCAGGCCCCGAGTCCGAGGACCGCCGCCAGCACGAGCAGATCGATAACGTTCCAGGACGCGGCGCGAGCGGCGGGAAAACTTTGCATTGGCGACACGTACCCCGGCGGCAGATTCGGCGTCGCACAACGGCCGAGCTCCGCCGCCACGCCTCCGAGGGGGAGGCCAAAGAGAAACAGCGGAAACCGGATCATCGAGAACCCTTCAAGTGCAGGTAGGGCGACTCCAGCGGCTGCCGCACCATCGCCTTCTCGGGACACCGTCGGGCGAGGGCGCAATCGTTGCAATGCAGGCACAAATCCTGTCTCACCTGGAGATACATCGCCCCGTTGCCGCTTCGGCGGCAGCGATCCACGCACCGGCCGCAGCCGATGCACCGGGATTCGTCCACTTCATATTCAAAAACCCCGTCGGCGATTTCTTTCCGGACCATCGCATCGTTTGGGCAAAGGCGATTCTCGACCGCCGGCGTCGGATCCTTGGTGCCGGGGCGGAAATACCCGTGGCAAAGCCGGCAATAGCCGCATCGTTCGTAAGCCCGGTAGGCTTTCACCGCCGAAACGCTTTTCACGCAAAGCGGCTCGCAATCGCCGCATCCCGGACATTTCACCGGGTCGATCTGCCACACGAGTTCGGTTTTGCCGGCCCGCGCCGCCAGCGATGCGCCCGTCGCGCCCAAAAAGGCCAGGCCTCCGCACCACAGGCATTCCCGGAGAAATTCGCGGCGGGATTGGTCTTGCTGCCCCCGGTTCATGCGGCTCCCTGCTTCGGTCGAATCCGTGGCAGCACGATTCGAAAGGTCGCCCCCAACCCGGGCGCGCTTGCGAGCTCCAGCCTGCCGCCGTTGATCTCCACCGCGCGCCAGGCGATGGCGAGGCCCAGGCCCGTCCCCGATCCGCTCCTGCCCGCCTCGATCCGATAGAACCGGTCGAACACGCGCGCTTGATGCTCCTCGGCGATTCCCGGCCCGCTATCGGACACTTCCAGCGCCACCTCCGCCTCGCCCCGCGCCATAACGGCAACTCCCACGCGTCCGCCTTCCGGGGTGTATTTGACCGCATTGGCGATGAGATTGATCACCGCATACCGGAAGAAATGCGGATCCACTTCGACCGACAATCCTGCTGGCAGCGACAACGCCATGCGCAAGCGCTTCTCTTCTGCGAGCACCTGCAGGAATCCGGCGATCGACCCGACCAGTTCGGACAAATCCGTGGGCCGACGTTCGAGCGCGGTGGCCGAATCCGCCCGGGCGAGCAGCAGGAGATTGTCCACCATGTTGGCCAGCCGGCTGGCCTCCTCCAGCATGCTGCCAATCGTGTCGCGCAGGGTGCTGGCATCCCGGTTCCCTTGCAGGCCCACCTCGCCCACGCTGCGCATGGCCGTCAGGGGCGTGCGCAGCTCGTGCGACGCGTCGGCGGCGAAGCGCTGCAGCTTGTTGAACGACTCCTCCAACGAGTCGAGCCCCCGGTTCAGCACGAGCGCCAGGCGGCCGAGTTCGTCCTTGGGATCATGAATCGGCAGCCGCTGCGAGAGCCGCTTGGCGTCGATCTCCTGGGCTTTGGCGACCAGGACTCCGATCGGAGCCAGGGCGCGTCCGGCCAGCAGCCAGCCGCCAAAACCGGCCAGCGGCAGCACCACGGCCAGGCCGATGCTCAATGCCACCGCCAACACATGCAGGTTGGCCAGGAGCGGCTCCTCGGCGGCCGCGACCAAGATCCGATCCTCCGCTTCCGCCTGCCGGTTTCGGCGGTGGAAAAACCGGTAGTCCCGCCCGTCCGCCATCTGGCGCGAAGAAAAGCCCTCGGGGCAATCGTCCAGTTTCGTTGGTAGCTCCGCCTTGGTCCATCCGCGCGCTTGGAAAATCGGCTTCTCCCCGCGAAACACCGCAAACAGCGGCACCAATCCATGCCCCTCGGCATCGCGCAGCATCGCCATGTCCTCATTCAGCATGCGTGAGACGGCGGCCGCCTGCCGCGCCAACTGCCGGTCCAGTTGCTCAAAATGGATTTCCCGGACATACGCGTATATCCCGGCGGAAAAGGCGATCACGATGATGGCGAGCGCCCCGGCATACCACAGGGTCAGACGAAAGCGGATGCTCATGCCCGGCATCCTCACGCGCCTTCCTCCGCCAGGCGGAAACCCACGCCGCGGATGGTGCGGAGCAGGCGCCGGTCAAAGGGTTCGTCAATCTTCGCCCGCAGGCGGGTGATGTGAACGTCGATGACATTGTCGACGGTGGGACTGTTCACGCTTTCCCGCCAGATCCCCTGGGCGAGCATCTGCCGCGTGACGACCTGCCCCTGGTTGCCCATCAGAAACTCCAGCAGCTCGTATTCCCGCGCGGTGAGATCGATCCCGACGCCGGCACGCAGCACCCGCCGGGTCACCCGGTCCAGCTCCAAGTCCCCCACCTTCAGGCGCAGCATCTGTTCCGGCGGGCCGCGGCGCACCAGGGCGCGAATGCGCGCCAGCAGCTCGGGAAACGCGAACGGCTTGACCATGTAGTCGTCCGCGCCTGCGTCCAGCCCCGCCACCCGGTCCTCGAGCATGTCTTTGGCCGTGAGAATGAGCACCGGGCACTTGATGGTCCGTTGGCGCAGTGTCCGCAGCACCTCGAGGCCGGTCCGGCCGGGAAGCATCAGATCGAGCAACACCAGGTCATAGGTGCCGGCGCTGAGCAGATAGAAACCTTCTTCCCCTGAATGCACGGCATCCACCGCGTAATGCTCCGCCTCCAGCCCCTTCTTGAGGGCGTTGGCCACTTTCCTTTCGTCTTCAATCACCAAGATGCGCATGGCAGGAGTTCGGAAACAATCCTAGGGAGCACGCCGGCATTGCACAACTTAAGTGTTTCTGAATTCCGCGTCAGAAGCGGGCCGGACGGTGGAGGCGGACCCCGTCCGGATGCCGGTAATTCAAGGTCCAGGCATTACCCACGACGCGACAGGGCGGTCCTCGTCCCGGCCCGGCCGCAGGCGGCTGGAACGTCTGCTCCGAGATGTTCTTCTCCTTGCAGATCTCCACGATGCTCTTGCCGCCATCAGCGGCCCGCAAAATGCGGATCTTATCCTCGGTCGTATGCTTTTTGCCTTTCATGGTCTGGGTCCTCTTGTTGGCCCAGACTAACACCGAAGGCGGCTCAAAAAATCGGGGTCAGGTCGACAGCTATTACCGGTCATCATCGCCCTCACGGCGAACGCCATGCAGGGCGGGCCGCGGCGCAGCGGGAGCTGAGCCCTCCACCGATTACATCAACCTGATCAATTCCTTGATCTCCCCCTGCCTTGCCGGATCCCCGGCGAGGTTTTTCATTTCCAGCGGGTCGTGCGCGAGATCGAAGTAGAGCCACGGCGTGCCGTCCGCCTGTAGCACCAGCTTGTGCCCCGCCGAGCGAAAGCCGCGCCATGCGTGCGGACACTGCAGCGGGATTTCCGTCGCCGCGGGCATCGAAATGGCGGCGCTGTCGCGCTTGCACACCCACTCCCGTCCCTCCGCCCACGCCACTGCCATGTGCGGCAGGTCGACCAGGCTCACCGGGCTTTCGTCTTTCTGGTTTGGCTCCTTGCTCCCGGCTCCCCGCTCTCGGCGAATCAGGAGCGGCACACGAACTGATTCCTCGTGCGGCCACGCCTTGCGGAACAAGCCGTGACTCCCGTGCATGTCGCCGTGCACCGACGTGAAGACCACGATGGTCCCCGCCAAATCCGCCTCGACCACCAGCTTGCCGATGGCCCGGTCCGTCGCCTCGAGGTGCGCGTAATAGCCCGCCAGCTCCTCGCGCGCCTTTTTTTCCACCTCGCCGCCGTGCGGCACGTTGGCGCGCAGCTTCACCTCCGCCGGCTTCACCTCGGCCACATGCGGTGCCGGCGCATGATAGGGCGGATGCGGCGCCTCCAGGCTGACGACGCAGAAGTAGGGCTTCCCTTGGGCGATGGGGCCGGCCCGGGACAGCCACTCGGCCACGCGCTGCACCAGCACCTCGCTTTGGTAGCCCTTGAAATGCTTCGGCTCAGGCAGGCGCGTGCCGTGCAGCCACGGGTCGTTGAGCAGGAAACCGCTCTCAAAGCCCTCCCACATTTCGAAGCCCCCGCGCCGCTCCGGCGGCACGATCTGCCGCGCGTGCGTCTCGCCCACGAAAGGCGCCGTGCGGTCGCGCTCCGCCAGGTGCCACTTGCCGAAGAACGCCGTCGTGTAGCCACGGTCCCGCAGCGCGTGCGCCACCGTCCGCGCGTCCTTCGGCAGCGCATCCCAGTAACCGCCCACGCCGTTCGCCGGGGAAAGCTTGCCGGTCAGCAACGCCGCGCGCGCCTGCGGCCCCAGCGGATGCGGCGTGACCGCCTGCGTGTAATTCACGGCCTCGCTCGCCAGCCCGTCGAGCCACGGCGTCCGGGCGTTAGGGTCACCCGCATAGCCCGTCGCCTGCGCCCGCCACTGGGTCGTCAGAATCCACAGGATGTTTGGTTGCGTTGGCATCGGCAGGATTAAGCCCAAAAAAGCACAATGCGCCGCAAAAGCGAACCCCGGCTTTCATTTGCCCCGGTGAAGATTCCTGTCCCCCACCCGCCCGGAAGCGTTCAATTCTTTCCCTGCGCGTGCCCAATCCACTGATGAAAACCTGTCGCGCCGCGCTGCGTCGCCGCCGTGAGGGTTTCGTCCAGCGGCGCCAGCCCCGGATGCCACAGCCGCTCGCACTCGAGGTTGACCGGGCCCGCATACTCCGCGCGGAATACCTCGCGCAAGGTCTGCATCGGAAACTCGCCGTCGCCGGGCAGCCACTCGGTCCGGCTGGAGGTGGCAGCTTGCATGGAGTGGTGATTCCCTCGGCGCGGGGCCCGGTGGCATGCGAGGAGGGGCCCGTGCTCGCGCCCCAGCTTGCTTCGCCCCTCACATGGGAGTCAAACGCTCACCTCCCCGACGGTGCCGTTCGCGGCGCGAAAATCTTTGAACTCACGGACTCGCGCCGCCACTGTGCCGTCATGCGACTGCGCGTCATCTCCACCGGCGGCACCATCGACAAGGTCTACTTCGACGCCGCCAGCACCTACGAGGTCGGCGAGCCCCAGGTCGGGCCCGTCTTCCGCGAATCCAACGTCACCTTCGACTTCGTCGTCGAGTCCGTCCTCCAGAAGGACAGCCTCGCCATGAACGACGAGGACCGCGCCCTCATCCGTGCACGCGTCGAGGCCTCCCCGGAGAAGCTCATCCTCATCACCCACGGCACCGACACCATGACGGCCACGGCCGCCAAGCTCGAGGGCCTGCAGGGCAAGGTCATCGTTTTCACCGGCTCGATGCAGCCCGCGCGTTTCCGCAACAGCGACGCCGTCTTCAACCTCGGCTGCGCTGTCGGCGCGCTGCAGGTGCTGCCGCCAGGCGTCTACATCGCCATGAACGGCGTAGTCGCTCCGGCGAGTCAGATGAAGAAGAACCGCGCCGCCAGTCGCTTCGAGCCGAAGGCGTGATGCTTTCAGGCGTAAGCGTCCGGGCGGGCTTTCAATTACCCACAAATTGTGCGGTCGGGAATTAAACGGACGTTGATCTGTAACAGGATGAGGGGTTGGATAAGAGAAAGGGTAAGGTTTTGGCAGCTAACCAAAATCGACATGAAGGATGACAATTTTGCGCAGGAAAGTTCGACTTCGGGCTGGATGGATCGGGAGGTGTTAAGCCCAGCCTTTGCGGATGAGAGATTGGGCAAGCGGTTCCGGGCTGTGTTGGATCAACTCGCCAACGGGTCGGCCCAAAGCATTCCCCTCGCGTGCCAGGACTGTGCGAACACCAAGGCGGCCTGACCGCTTCTTTTCCAATGAGCGCGTCACTGAGGAGGACATCTTGGCCGGCCACTTTCGCAGCACCCGCGAACGCTTCGGCGGAGTGGCCGGCACGATCCTCGTGCTCCATGACACCACCCAGCTTTCCTATCGGCGCGAGAACATCGGACTATTGAACAAGGGCCAGCGGAGCCGCACCCATCCCTCGGGGCACGTTCCGTTGTGCGGGCTCTCGCTGCATTCGAGCCTGGTGCTCACGCCGGCCGGGCTGCCGTTGGGGCTGGCGGCGGTGAAATTCTGGACGCGCCAGGCCTTCAAGGGCACGAATGCGCTGAAACGGAAGATCAATCCCACGCGGGTGCCCATCACGGAGAAGGAAAGCCTGCGCTGGCTGCTCAACCTCCAGCACGCCACCGCGCTGCTCGGCGAGCCGAACCGGTGTGTGCATATCGGTGATCGCGAGAGCGACATCTATGAGCTGTTTTGCGCGGCGCAGGATGCTGGCACGCACTTCCTGATTCGCTCCTGCGCGAACCGCCGCGCCGAGGACGGCACGACCAGGCTTGAAGCGGAAATGGCCGAGGTGCCCGTGCAGGGAACCCACCGCGTTGCGGTGCGCGACTGCCACGGCCGCCCGAGCGAAGCGGTCTTGGAGTTGCGCCACCGCCGGGTGCTGCTGCTCCCGCCCGTGGCCAAGCAGAAGCAATACCGGCCCGTTGAAGTAACGGCCATCTACGCCCAGGAGCGTGGCACCCCCAAGAACCGCGACCGCATCGAGTGGAAGCTGCTGACGGATTTACCGGTGGCAACTCCAGCCGAGGCGGTTGAGAAGCTGTGCTGGTATGCGCTGCGCTGGAAGATCGAGGTCTACCACAAAATCCTCAAGTCTGGCTGTCGGGTCGAGGAGTCGGGCCTGCGCACCGCCGAGCGACTCGTCCGGCTGGTCGCCGTCTGCTGCATCCTCAGCTGGCGCATCTTCTGGATGACCATGATCAATCGCATCCAGCCGGAGGCTCCGCCCACGGTCGCGTTCACCGAACTGGAATTGGATCTGCTTGATCAACTTTTCCCAGAGAAGACGAAAGCCAAGGCCGCTCCAGCCCTGGGCTCGTATCTGGTCAGGATTGCCCGGCTCGGCGGCTACTTGGCCCGCGCTGGCGATCCCGTGCCAGGCAATATTGTCATCTGGCGCGGCCTCGCCCGGTTCACTGATCTCACCCTCGGCTATGCACTCGGCAGTAGAATTGTGGGTAATTGAAAGCCCGACCGGACGCTTACCTTCGTAAGCGTCGCCCCGGGTGCCTCGTAGCTACGAGAGCTACGACCGGATAGAGTGTCGTAATGGTAACCAATACGACGCCAGCGAACGAAGCGGAGCTGATCGAGACGGGAGAGAAGCACGATGTGCTGGGGCGGCGACGCACCCCGGCGGAGCGGCGAGCGGAGTTACTGGCGGCGTATCGGGCCAGCGGGCTGACGCAGAGCGCGTTCGCACGGCGAGAGGGGATCAGGTATTCGACGTTTTGCACCTGGGCGCAGGCGGAGCGCCGGAGCGGCGGATTGCCGCCGGCGCCAGCGGGGCGGAAGCGCCAGCGGCGGGACAGATCAGCACCGGCCGTGCGTTTTGCGGAGTTGCGGCTGCCTGCGGTTGCGGCGCCGGTCCCCGGACTGGAGGTGCGCCTACCGGACGGCACAGTGCTGCGCGGCAACAGCGCGGTGGAACTGGCCGCCCTCGTTCGGGCCCTGAGGGCGTAGCCGATGCTGGCGTTCCCGGCGGCGATCAAGATCTACGTGGCGGTCGAGCCGGTGGACATGCGCAAACAGTTCAACGGGCTGTGGACGGCCGCGCAGGAAAAATTGCACGAGGATCCGAAGAGCGGGGCGGTGTTCGCCTTCATCAACAAAGCGCGCACGCGGCTGAAGCTCCTGTATTGGGACGGCACCGGGGTGTGGGTGCTGGCGAAGCGCCTGGAGCAGGGTCGCTTCTCGTGGCCCGCGCCGAGCGAAAAGAAGACCAAACTCTCGCTGGCACCCGAGGCGCTGGCGCTGCTGGTGGGCGGCATCGAGCTCAAGCACGGCTCGCTGAAGCCGTGGTATGAGCGCTGAGCAAAAATATCTTTCCGTGGCGCACAGAAAGTTTTCCCGCCGAGGGGAGTTGGCGTTGAAGCTGCTCCCTGGGCTTCGCGATGAGTGTGACCGCCGTGGCCCTCGATGAAGTGCAACTCCTCCAGCAGGAGAACGCGGTGCTGCGCCGGCAGATCGCGTGGCTGAAGCAGCAGCTCTTCGGTGGCGGCCAGAGCGAGACGCTCGACCGCGCGCAACTCCTCCTGAAGTTGGGCGCCCTGGAGCAGTTCATGGCGGCCGAGCGGCCGGTGGCGACGATCACTTACGAGCGCCCCGCCGGGCCCGCGCCGAAACGGGTGCTGCCGGCCGAGACCTTCGCGCACCTGCCGGTGCAGGAGACCGTGGTCATCGAACCTCCGGCCGTGCAGGCCGAGCCGGAGCTTTACGAGCAGATCGGCGAGGAGCGCACCTTCGAGGTGGATGTGATCCCGCCCAAGCTCTTCAAGCGCGCGATCGTGCGCCCCAAGTATCGGCACCGGCTGGACCGGAACCGTGCGCCCCTGCTGGCCCCGGCGCCGTCCCGGGTGGTGCCCGGCGGCTTCGCCTCGGCGGGGCTGATTGCTTGGGCGCTCACCGCCAAGTATGCCGATCACCTGCCGCTTTACCGTCAGGAGAAGATGCTGGCCCGCTGGGGCGCACCGATCTCCCGCCAGAACCTCTGCGATTGGGTCGGGGCCGCCACCGCGCTGCTCGAAGCGCTGGTCAAGCGGATGAAGCAGGATCTGTTGCAGGGTGGCTACGTGCAGGTCGATGAGACACCCATCCGTTGCAACGATCCTGACCTGCGCGACGGCAAGACCACGACCGGCTGGTTGTGGGCGCTCTCGCGACCCGGAGGCGGGGTCGTCTTCGAGTGGCGGTTGTCCCGCCGGCACGAGGAGGCCGAGCGCCTGCTCGGCGACTATCGCGGCGTGCTCCAATCCGATGGCTACGAGGGATACGCCGCGTATGCGCGTGCCCACCCACAAGTCGAGTGGGCCGGCTGCTGGGCCCACGCCAGAAGGCGCTTCTTCGAGGCGGCGGCGGAGCGACCGCAGACCGCCGGGCGCGTGCTGCGCCTGATCGGCCGACTCTATCAACTCGAAGCCGAGTGGGACCAAGCCCAGGTCGGCGGCCAGCGCGCTGCGCTCCGGCAGGAGCACTTTGCTCGACCGCTGGCGCGGTTGCACCGGCTCGTGTCGGCGCTGCAGGCGCGGGTGCTGCCCAGGACCGGCCTCGGCCAGGCCTGCGCCTATCTACTCGGCCACTGGATACCGCTGACCGCGCACCTCCGCCACAGCCACACCCGGCTCGATACCAATGCGGTGGAGAACGCCATCCGCCCGAGCAAACTCGGCGCGAAGAACTGGCTCTTCGTCGGCCATCCCGAGGCCGGCGATCGCGCCGCGGTGATCTACTCGCTCATCGTCTCCGCCCAGCGTCGCGGACTCGATCCCCACGCCTACTTGAAGGATGTCCTCACCCGCCTGCCGGCGATGACCTCCAAAGACGACCTCACCCCGCTGCTGCCCGGCCACTGGCGACCGGTGCCGTAGGTGACCGGCCTCAAGTTTTCGAGCCACCCCGAGTGTTAGTCCGGGATGTTGTTATGGGTTGATCTATCGGTTGTGGTTGGCGCT
>Ga0315295_10005519_pt1 | contig 10793 bp, 9 predicted proteins | sample YL17G14_0_MG_FD_204453 | JGI IMG/M metagenome (GOLD analysis project Ga0315295, IMG submission 204453) | Sediment microbial communities from Yellowstone Lake, YNP, Wyoming, USA - YL17G14_0 | ecosystem: Environmental > Aquatic > Freshwater > Lake > Sediment | place: USA: Wyoming | collected...
GTGGGCGAAGCCCACACCCCCACAACTGCCGATTCATCTCCCTCAGGGTTGGCATTTTCAGCATGCTCCTAGGGCATCTGTCCGCAGAGTGCAACCACGGTTGCACTCTCTCCGCGCACCCCGCCGCACCGTAGGCTGTCCTCCGACACAAGCGAGACCCGTTTCGCTTGTCTCCCCGGCCCGCCATGGGTTTCTCTCAGCTGCTATGTCCCCACCAACCTCGGGTCGAAGCTGAAGGGCTGTGGCTTCTCGACGCGCACCCGCTTGAAATCGACATGAGCAGGATTGAAGAGGTAGTTGCGCTCGATCGGGAGCACCGCACTGGGCACCTCCAACACCCCGGAGCGCTGCGACTCGATCCATTGGTCCCCAAGCTCGCGCAGCTCAAGAAGCGGCGGCGAGGAACGCCAGGCCCCCGGCAGCCGCTCCGCCCGCACCCGCTCGACCATCTCCGACTCGAACTCGCACCGGATCAGTACATACGCCGAGAGGACGGCGCTCGACCCCAGATGGACCAGCAGCTCAAGCACCGCCAGCGAGGCATGTTCAGCGGTGTACACCAGGGGGCAGCCGGGATTGTTCCAGCGTCCCCCGTACAGCCTGGCTCCCTCGCCGCTGAAGGCCTCGCTGGCGAACTTGCCCTTCACCAGCCGCCAGGCTTCCAGCTTCACGCGAAGACGCCGTGCTCCAGGCGGCCGATCAGGTCCTCGACCTCCCGGGCGCCGACTTCCGTGCGGGCGAACTCGATCGGCTTCCTCCCGCTCAAGGCCGCCGCCGGCGCACGCATCCAGCCCAGGGCACCAGCCTCGTCGCCCTCGAACAGACTCACCGCGCTGTCGTAGATCCTCGAGACGCGCAGCAGCCGCTCGGACTCGTCGGGTTGCAGCCGGCGCTCGGTCTTGCGCCGGGCCAGCGTGCGCGGCGAGATTCCAACCAGCCCCGCCAGCTCCCGGCTGCTCACGCCGATGTCCGCCTGCAATTGCTCGAACGCGCTGTAGGGGAGGCCCCGCCGGATGGACTCCACCAGCTGGATCGTGTTCTTGGCCTTGAGCCCGATCCGCGAGGCGTACGGCAACGCCTTCACTCGGTCCATGGTCACCTCCTCAAGCCCATCCCCGGCAGATACCTGGCCTGCCACCTGGCATCATTGTACACGCCATTTGGCAAGAGGGCAAGCCCGACCGTGGGGGATGGCCCTGGGCCGGAACTCCATGGCCGCGCTGCAAGAAGCCTGGTTCTCGCCGGGGAGAACGGGGGGCAAGGAGAATGACAGGGGCAGGCGGCGAAGGGTAGACCATGGGCGGGATGTGCGCGCTACCCCAACCATGCTAGACTTCGCCATCCAGGGAGGAGTTGGTCTGCATGGCACTTTGGGACACCGAGATCTACGACAGCGCGCGCCGGCCCTCTCCCTTCGTCGAGGAGCTCCTCGCGCTCGTCAAGTACCGCGACCTGATCGTGCAGCTGGTGTCGAGAAGCATCAAGACGCGCTACAAGCGTTCGGTCCTCGGCGTGGCCTGGACGATGCTCAGCCCCCTCCTGACCATGCTCGTTCTCACACTCGTCTTCTCGACCTTGTTTCGCTACCCATCCCGCGACTACGCTCTCTACGTGCTCTCGGCTCTCCTGGTCTGGAACTTCTTCGCTCAGTCGACCCTGGCGGCGATGAATGACCTGGTGTGGAGCGGGGGGCTGCTGGGGCGCATCTACGTTCCCAAGACCGTGTTTGCCGTCTCGGCCGTGGGGACCGCGATGGTGAACCTCCTGCTGGCTCTGGTGCCGTACACGCTGATCGCCCTTGCGCTCGGTCGCGCTCCTCGGCCAGCGGTCCTGGCCCTGCCCTTGCCCGTTCTCTTCGCGGCGATGTTCTCCGTTGGTGTGGGATTGGCCTTCTCCGCCGCGGCGGTCTACTTCGCCGATGTGCTCCCAACGTACGAGGTCTTGCTTACGGCATGGATGTACCTGACCCCGGTGATCTACCCGATGGAGCTGCTCCCGCCGACCGTGCAAGGGGTGCTTCGGTTCAACCCCATGTACTACCTGGTGGAGAGCTTCCGGTCGATCCTCTACGAGGGGCGGATCCCCTCCGGGCGGACTCTCGGAATCGGCTTTGCGGTGAGCGTAGCGGCGCTGGTGCTGGGGTGGTGGGTCTTCACGCGCAAGGCGCGGGAGTACGCGTACCGTGTCTGAGTCGATGCGGGCGCCAGTCGGCCAGGACCAGGCCGAAGACGCGACCATCCGGCTGGCCTCCGTCTCCGTGCGCTATCGAGTGCCGCGGGAGAGAATGGCCAGTCTCAAGGAGTACACCATCCGCTGGATCCAGCGCCGGGTGCAGTACGTGGACTTCTGGGCCCTGGAGGAGATCGATCTTGCGGTGGAGCGAGGGGAGATCTTCGGTGTCGTGGGTCCCAACGGCGCCGGCAAGAGCACGCTGCTCAAGACGGTGGCCGGCGTGCTACATCCCACGGCAGGGAGGGTGGTCGTGAGAGGCCGGGTGGCTCCGCTGCTGGAGCTCGGGGCAGGATTCCATCCCGAGCTCACGGGCCGAGAGAATGTCTACCTCTACGGCACGCTGCTGGGCAGCACACGGCGTGAGCTGGACGGGCTGTTCGAGAGCATCGTCGACTTTGCCGAGCTCTGGGATTTCATCGATGCCCCGCTGCGCACCTACTCGACCGGCATGACGGCGCGGCTGGGGTTCGCCGTGGCCACGAGCCGCTTCGCCGAGGTGCTTCTCGTCGACGAGGTGCTGGCGGTGGGAGACACGCGGTTCCAGGAGAAGTGCCGGAGGCGGATGGACAGCTTCCGCCGCCTCGGAGCCACCATCCTGTTCGTCTCGCACGACCTGCCGACGATTGCCGCCATGTGTGAACGGGCGGTCTGGCTGTCCGGTGGGCGGATCCAGGCAACTGGGAATGCGCGAGACGTGGTGGGACGATATGCGGCGGCCTAACAGCAAGAGACAGCTCCCACCCTTCGTCGTGTTGGGGCGGGTCGCGTGACGTACCACGTCGTCTTCTACTGCCCCGACCGGCACATCGAGTACGACGGACGGACGCCGGACCGTGTGGGCGTGGGCGGCGGCATCACCGCCCGGGTGCGCATGGCACGGGCGCTGCGCCGGCTCGGGCACCGCGTAACCATGGTCGTCCATTGCCCGCGGGCGGCGACGATCGATGGGGTGGACTATCGGCCGCTGGACACGGTGCACCGGCTCGAGGGCGACGTGCTGGTGGCCAACACCTCCGGTGGCGCCCTCGATCTGAGCCCGCTGCTTGAACTCGAGTGCGATGTCCGCCTGCGCCTCGTCTGGGCGCACGGGACGGTCAAACCCGGCGGGCTGGACCGGATCGGCTACGACGCCTTGTACGCGGTGAGCAACTTCGTGGCCGAAGCGGCGGCGCGCGAGTGGGCAGTGCCGCGCCAGCGCCTTTTCGTCGTCTACAATGGCTTTGAGGAGCGGACCTTCGCCCGGGCCGAGCGCCGCCGACCCCGACGGGACCCGTACCGGCTCGTGTACTTCTCCCATCCCTCCAAAGGCCTGGAGGCGGCGATCGCCGTGCTGCGCCGGCTGCGTCAGACGGATCGGCGGTTCACGCTGCACGTCTACGGAGGCCCGCGGCTTTGGGGACAGGAGGAGGCGGCGCCTGCTTCCGAGGAGGGCCTCGACTACCATGGCCTCGTTGGCCAGGAGATGCTGGCGCGCGAGCTGCTGCGCAGCGGATTCTCCCTCCAGTTGCAGTCCCGAGAGGAGCCGTTCGGGATGACCCTGGTTGAGGCGATGAGAGCAGGCTGCGTCGTTCTCGCCAGCCCCGTGGGAGCGATCCCTGAGTTGATTGAAGGCGACTGCAAGGGTTTCTTGGTGAGCGGAGACCCAATGTCGGAGGAGGTCGCGGACCAGGCGGCGTCGGTGGTCTTGGGGCTGTTGCAGAGTCCGGATACGTTGCGGAGCATGCGGGCCGTGGCCCAATCGGCCATCTCGGATACCGACACGATGGCCCGAGTCTGGACGGCCCACTGGGCCTGGCTGCTGAAGGGTAGCCGACAGCCTGGTGAAGCTGAAACCGGTCCCTGCCCTCGATGTGGGGGTGAGAGCTTGACCCTGGAAGACGGTCACCATTGCACTCGTTGCAGCTTCTACTCAAAGCGTGCGGACGAGGCTGTCCTGTGATCTCCCCTCGGCCTCCTTGGGAATCCCATGCCTGATCGGATCCTGATCGCTGGCTACTATGGCTACGGCAATTGCGGTGATGAGGCGATCCTCAGTGGGATGCTGCATGACCTTCGCGCCCTCGAGCCCGCAGTAGATGTCGTTGTGCTCACGGGCGATCCCGCAGCCACCCAGGAGACGCACGGAGTAGAAGCAGTCGACTGGGCGGATGTCGCATCCATTGTGGCATCTGCCCGGCGATGTGATCTCCTCCTCGTTGGGGGAGGAGGCCTCTTCCACGACTACTGGGAAGCCCGTCCGGAGGATGTTCTGGCGCCGCGTTTCTGCGGCCTCGCATCCTACGCCGGGATCCCCCTTCTGGCGAGACTGCTTGGCAAGCCGTGCATGTTGTACTCGGTGGGTGTCGGGCCGCTGAGGACAGAGAGCGGCCAAAGCCTGACGCGGGCCGCCTTTGAACTCAGCCAGTGTGCGTCGGTGAGGGACCAGGGCTCAAGACAGGCGCTGCAGGCCATCGGCCTCCCGGATCGGATCATCGAGGGACGCGTGACCCTTGCCGCCGATCCGGCGTTTAGCCTGCCTCCTGCGCCGCCCAATGTGGCGAAGCAGTTCCTCATGGATCGCGGCATAGAGCCGGGAACTCCTCTGCTGGGCGTATGCTTGCGCCCATGGGATTTCGGTGTCGATCAGGATCGCTGGGTCAGGGAGGTCGCCTGGGCACTGGAAAGGTACTTGGTAGAGACCGATCGCAGGGCCGTCTTTATCCCCTTTCAGGCACGTCAGGGTTCGCGCTATGAGGATGATGTCGCAGTAGGCCGGTCGGTGATCGTCAGCATGCCGGATGCGGGCCGCTGCGTGGTTCTCGATCGCCCCCTCGAGCCCCACGTGGCGTCGGCCGTCCTAGGCCAGTGCACGGCCGTGCTGGCCATGCGCATGCATGCGGCGTTGTTTGCCCTCCGAGCCGGTGTCCCGGTCGTTGGGTTGGCCTATGACGAGAAGGTGTCGTCGCTTCTGAGGGAGTCCGGGGTTCCAGACGCCGCCCTTCCGCCAGGGGCCTGGGAGGGGCAAACGCTGCTTCGCAAGCTGCTGGAAACAAGACTCGTCTGGGGACCAGCACCGGCAAAGAGCTACGTTGAGCAGGCGCCCGACCGGGCACTGGAAAGTGCACGCCTGGCCTTGTCTCTCCTCAGGCAGCCGTCGTCCGGCGGAACCGCCGTGGATGCCTCCGTCGGCGAGTTCGCGCTTGGCATGACCGGCAAGGCCGCTCGTTTGGAGCAGGAGGTCGGCGACCGGACCCGGCAGGTTAGAGAACTCGAAACGAAAGTGGAAACTCTGCGGTCCCAGCGGGACGACATCCTGAGGGAAAGGAACCACCTCGAGGTGGACCTGGGCGATCTGCGCAGCACTCTGGGTGTTCGCCTGCTGAACGTCTACTGGAGGTTGTTGAAACGCCTCTTCCCCGAGGGAGGGAGAGCCAGGCAGGCATTCATGTTGATCAGAGGCCTGCTGCGCCATGGCTGGCGCTCACCCTGGGGCATGCCAGGTGAGATGGGCGCGGATGTGCAGGTTGCCGCCGGGACCGTGCCCGCGGGGGCGCTGCAGGATGGAGCACCCTCCGGGTCCTCGTTCTCTGCGCCGTTGCCTGACCCCCGCTGCGACCTGGTCCGTCTTGAAGAACAGGTCTCTGAGACAAAAGCGGAGCGTGTCGTCGCCATCTTCTCGACCACTCGCCTCAATGAGGATGAAGGCCAGAGGTCGACGCAGCTCGCGCTTGAGCTTGCGCGCCGCGGGGTCCCTGTGGTCTTTGTCTACTGGCGCTGGGCGGCGGAAGCTCTGGCGCCCCAGGATCGCCTGGGTGAGGGCATTCTGCAGCTTCCCCTTGAGGCGGTTATCCGCCACCCGGAAAGCCTGTGCGGCTCATTCAGAGGCCTGGAGCGGGTTGCGCTCTTTGAGTTCCCCTACCCGGAGCTGGTCCGAACACTGGCGAGCGCCAACGCACTTGGCTGGATCACAGGCTACGACGTGGTCGACGACTGGCAGGAATTCAAGCGAGTCGGCCAGGCAGACTGGTACGACAGGTCCTTTGAGTACAACTTGGCTCTCACGGCTGACTTCGTGACAGCCGTCAACGCCAGGCTCGCCAGCCGCATCCAGTCCCTGGGTAGGAACACCGTCAGCATCCTGCCCAACGGCATGAGGCCAGGTATTGAGCGGATCGACCGCGTTCGCCCGTTGGAACGAGGTGAGATCACGGTGGGCTACTTTGGGTATCTCTCGGGAGCCTGGTTCGACTGGGAACTGGTCGCAGGCCTGGCCCGGAGCCGGCCATCGTGGCGGATCTATCTCATCGGGTATGGTGGCGGCCCAGGCCGGGTATCCCTTCCTGCCAACGTGGTCCTCCTGGGCAAGCAGCCACAGACCGCTTTGGCCTCCTATGCCGCGAACTGGGAGGTCGCCATTGTGCCATTCAAGCCAGGGCCTCTCTCGGAGAACGCGGATCCGGTCAAGACCTATGAGTACCTGGCGATGGGATTGCCGGTTGTTGTCACTGGCGTGTACCCTCCTCAAGGCGGCGAGTCGTTGGTTGGGCGTGCCGGTGGGGTGGACGAATTCGCCGCCCGGATCGAGAGCAGCATTGCTGAGCGAGACCTGGGCGCCGAATCCCGCCGGTTGTTCGCAGCAGACTCTACGTGGTCTCACCGGGTAGACACTCTTCTGGAACTGCTTGAACAGGGCGCCGATCGGGTGTCTGAGAAACGCTGGCTTGCACGTCCCCTTTCATGAAGATCCTGTTTGTCTACAAGTATCTGACGCTGGGAGGTGTGGAAGCGGTCATCCGTGCCAGGTTGGATGGCATGCACCCGCACGGCATCGAGGCGCATGCCTGGTTCCTGGCCGATGGACCGGGCAGGGGCATGTTCACGGGGAAGGAATCGTTCCTGCACATTGGCGACGTCTCGGCCCTCATGGGGCATCTCGAGGTTGAGACGTACGATGTGCTCAGCTCGATTGACACCGAGGAGGCCTTCCCAGCAATGCACCGGGTGACACCCCGGAGCAAGCTTGTCCTGGAGATTCATTCCCCCTACAGGGAGAATGTCGTCTATCTGCGATGGCTGGAGAGGCTGGAGATCGCGGGCTTCTTGGTGCCCTCCTCGTTTCAGGCTTCCGTCGTGCGGGGCAGCCTGGGCAGGCACGCCCCCATCCATGTTGTCCCCAACCCGCTGCGGCGCGTTTTCGTTGCCGAGCCAGAGGATTTCGAGCCTCGGCCGCCCTATCCGGTCGTGGCCTGGATCGGCAGGTTAGACCGAGTGAAATACTGGGTCGAATACCTGAGGATCGCCGCAGCGCTCTTGGAGCGCGGTCGGCTGGTGGAGTTCTGGCTGGTCGGGCGAGCGGACGAACCGGTGGTGGAGCGGTGGTTCGTTCGGAAGGCCAAGCAGCTGGGAGTCCTCAGTCGACTGAAGTGGTTTCGAGGTTTCCCCCATGAGCAAATGCCGCGCCTGCTAGATGCCACGCGCGACTCCGGCGGTGTTGTCGTCTCGACTTCGCGCTCCGAATCTTTCGGAATGACTGTGGCCGAGGCCATGGCCCGCCGCTGTCCCGTCGTTGTGCCGGCCCATGGCCCATTCCCGGAGTACGTCCGGGATGGCGAGAATGGTCTGTGCTACAGGCCCGGTTCGGTCCGAGAGGCCGCTCACAGTGTCGAGGTTCTCTTGTCGGATGCGGCTCTTCGGCGACGCCTGGGCGAGAATGCGCGCCGAGATATCCTCGCCCTTTGCGGACCCGAGCACGCGCTGGCGATCTTGGCCAGGGAGCTGGCCATCGCGGCCCAACCGCCGGCGGGCCCCTTGGGTCTTTCCGGCTAGTGCGCGGTTTGGCCGAAGCGGTTGGAATCGGCTGCTCCTCCAAGGGAGAGACCGCCAACAGCGGATAGGCGTCGCCTGCCGGAGAGCGATCGATGGGCCCGGGAGGGAGCGTCCCGGGCGCTGGTCCCGGCCTCGCGATGTGGGTAGAATCAGTGGTTAGGCATCCCGGCGTCTCCGCCCTTGCCGGCGCGCCCAAGTCACGAGGCGGCGATGATCACCCAGGAGATCCTCAACTCAGTCAGGAATGCAGTCTGCGCCGTTGGATGCCTCGTAGTTCCGCTCACCGAGTACGTCCAGCAGCTGGATTCTCCAGACTTCAAGGTCGTCGGAACCGGGTTCCTCGTGCGCCCAACGACGGTGCTGACTAACAAGCATGTTCTTACCGCGCTCTTGGCACTTCAAGCCGATCTCGGTATCCCGGACAGCCAGCTTTTCCTCTCCTTCGTCGTCCCCTCGAGCGAAGGCAAGCTGCGAATCATCCCCCGAATGATCCGGCGGGTGGGCCCGCTTCCCGCGGTTGACATCGCATTCCTGGAGTTCCAACTCCAGCCCGCTCAGCACTTCGAGAACGTGATCGCGCTCGAAGTCGCTAATCAGTGGGGCGTTCTCGTCTCAGAGGATGTATGCATTTTCGGCTACCCCTACGGCAACGCGATTCTTGAGAAGGATGGCAAAGTAGCCCGGTGGGGCCCAGTCCTCCAGCAGGGACATGTCTCAGCTATCTCTCCATTCGATACTGTCAATCCGCCCGACGAGATCCTGCTTGACGTTAGGACGGCCCCTGGAATGAGTGGCGCACCGGTCTTCAGGCCTTCAACGGGCATTGTCATCGCCGTCCACTACCAGGGGTTGTCTGAGTCCGGGGGAAAGGCAACAACTGCCTTCGCAATCCCTATGACGGCCCATACACTGGCAAGCTGGCTTTCCGAATATGCGAGCGTCGCAACGGACCTCAAGAACCACTAGCAGGCTGCGGAAAAAGCCCGAGCCGAATCTGTCGGTGGGAGAGACGTTGCACAGTGACAGGGTTTGATGGTGTGCGATCCCACTGGGCAGCCTCTCTAGACCCCGAAGTGGGGAAGAAACCGAGTCCCGTGTCGAACGCTATGAGTTCTTCCGTACCCTGCTAGTCTCTCCACGGGATCCCAGCAGAAATGCCGGGATGCCCATCAACCCGCTGCAGCTGACCCGGCTGGCGTGCGGAAAATTGGAGCGTGGCTTGCCTGCCGGGATGCGCGAGAATGGGTGGGCCGTAGCCCGAGCCGCCGGGCAGCTGAGCTCGAGGCCGTTAGGAGGAAAACCCATGCTATGCTCGCGCTGTGCATTACCTGAGAATTACCCAGGCATTCGCTTTGATACTAACGGAGTTTGCAATTTCTGTAGATTATACAGGGAAGAGGAGTACCTCGGTGCGGAAGCGCTCGATAGAAGGTTGAAAGACGCCCTACAGGGAACCAGCCCGTACACTTGCGTTGTGCCAGTCAGTGGAGGGAAAGACAGCACCTACGTGCTTTACTACATTGCGAAAGTACTTGGACTAAAAACGATTGCGGTCAACTACGACAATGGGTTTACACACCCGCAAGCCACGGAAAACTTGCGGCAAATAGTTGAGAGGCTGGAAATCGAGTTGGTTACGATACGTGGATCTAACCAAAGAAAGTTCATGGTGGGAAACCTGAAGAGCTTCTTGTCAAGGCCCACACCTGCCATGGTACCGCTGATGTGCACCGGCTGTAGGGTCGGAGTTGTAGGCAGCGCATGCAAGGTGGCTCGTGAGCATGATGTAAACCTTATTGTTATGGGGTGGAGCTGGCTTGAAGACACGCCTTTCAAGGCCACGCTTCTCGCGGCTGATGGCGGCTCCGTGGTTAAGGGACTCGCGAAAAACCTTGTGCTAAATCCGAGATACCTTCTGTATGGTGGAGCGATAACCCAGGTTATGGACTATCTACATAGCTACTCACGTATTCGCGAATGGGGAAGCATTCTGCAAGTTCTGCATCCGGGTATCCGTCAGATCGCATTCTTCGATTATATAGAGTACAACCCGGAGCGCATACAAGAGGAAGTCATTGACAAGGTTGGTTGGTCTTGCGCGGATCCCGAGAACTCCTGGCAATTCGATTGCCAAATCAAGTCGCTACAGAACTGTCTTTACCGCACTTTGTTGGGTTTCACCGCTTCCAATGATTACCTCAGTGCTAAGATACGGGAGGGGTATATCACCCGGGAGCAGGCTCTGGAATCGTTGGAGAAGCAAAAGGAGAGAGCGTCCACAGAGTTGGAGAGCGCTTGCACGCTGCTGTCGAGAATCGGGGCCACTAACCTTGTGCCACGCTTGGAAAAAATGATAAAGGCTCCGCCGCTGAATGAAAGACGAGGGTTCAGACCTTGACATTGGACAAGGATGACTAACCCTAACCTGACGTTCGAGCGGGGAACCCGCTCAACTCATTGTTCCCCACTCGCTCCGCTCGTGGGGAATGCGGCGCTGAGCGGTGAGTGCAGGGTACCAGCGCTCCGCGAGTGGAGAACCAGGCACTCGAAACGGACTCCCCTTCGGGGGCCGCTCAGCTCGAGGCCGTTGGGCGACGCACCTCAACTCGATGGGCGCGACGCGAGAAGGTAGACCGTGACTAGGCATCTGATCTGGGATGTCGACGGCACACTGTTCGATACGTATCCCGCCATTGTCCGAGCATTTCTGCTCGCGCTGGAGGACTTCGGCAAGTCGGATTCGGCGCACCATGTTG
>Ga0315295_10005520_pt1 | contig 10792 bp, 14 predicted proteins | sample YL17G14_0_MG_FD_204453 | JGI IMG/M metagenome (GOLD analysis project Ga0315295, IMG submission 204453) | Sediment microbial communities from Yellowstone Lake, YNP, Wyoming, USA - YL17G14_0 | ecosystem: Environmental > Aquatic > Freshwater > Lake > Sediment | place: USA: Wyoming | collected...
GCCTGAAGAATGTTTACATTTGTGATCGTAAGGGAGTTGGTTGTCAGGGATGTGGTTTGTGTGCCACCCTGACGATGGGTACGGCAGGGGTAATGAAGTCTTTGAATTTGTCAACCTCTGGCATTTGTAAATTCAACTGCCCGGATTGTTTTGCCAAGATTGGTCAGCAGAGGGTGATTGGTATGGGAGGTAGACCTATTCTTTTTGATGTGGTAATGAAAAATGGCAAGCAGGCCGGCAAGACCTTGCATATCAAGCATGCTCTATCTGCCAATGCTGCTCTTCTTCATAAGTGAGAGGAGATATAATGAGAAAAGTAACAAAGGTCTCTGCTTTGAGTCCTTTAAAAAATCAGATGGTGCAGGGTATTATTCCTGCACCATCTACTATCCCTTCTGAGAATACCAACATTCATCCTACTACTATCTTTCTAACTTCTGTTGAGGATATAGAGAAAAAATTTTTGGAATCGACGGGGCTTAATGTAGATCTATCTAAATACCCCCTGGAGAATGATCCGAACCAGCAAGTCATTACAGATAAAAACAAATCAGATGAGCATGGAGAAGTTTTTACTCCTTTATGGCTCGTAGATGATATGTTAGATAGAGTAGATAATAAATCTTGGAGGGATCAATCACTTACTACTGAGGATCTCTGTGCAGGATACGGACAATTCACGGTTCGGATGCTTCGCAAAAAATATAGTCTGCTCAAGAATAAATTTGACCTGAATAGATTTCTTACCGAGACTCATCTTTTTATCGAACTACAACCGAACTCCTGCTTCCATCTCCTTTATACCTTTGGAAAAGATATACGTCTATTGATTGGGGATGCCTCTCAGAAATCTAAATTGCCCGATGAGGTTGAAAATGGCATCTGGGTTTGGTCGGATACCTGTGGAAAATGGTATGACCGTACGACAAAAGTTAAAGCTCTTTTTGATAGGTATAACCTTGAGGGTAAATCAGTAAAAGAGAATGCAGCTAAGTTTGAAAAAGAATTCAAATCTCTTTTGGCTATGTTTGAAGACAGGAAAAAGAATCATGGCAAATAGAATAGCTACAATAGGAGATAAAGTAACTAAAAATTTATTGAAACATGTTCCGGGTATAAGAGCAGCGATACTTTATCTTTCTTCCTCGGGCTTTCAGAATATTCATACTCCTTTTCAATTGGCCGCCTCAATAATAAATAGGGGTGCCTCGGGGTTTATACGGGTGTTCTTCAACCTTGAATTTCTTGAAATCCTCAAGGCTCAAGGTCATGATATGAAAGAAATTCAATTTGTTGGGGATACTGAATCAGAATGTAGATTTGCCAGGATAATATATGGTGTTGACACTATACAGATAGATGAAAAGACTTGGCTAGAGGTCCTTGAAAAGAAACAAACATTGCAGGAGATATTTATGGGACATAAGATGAACAAGGCCGCGGATGTGACGTTCACGAATCCCCCCTATAATGGCGGAGTGGATCTGAAAATCATCATGGCTCTGAAAGAAGCGGGATTGCTCAAAAAGCTGGTATGTGTTCATCCTTCAACGTGGCTAGTGGATGTGAAAACACAGCTTGGGGAGAAAACTGGTAACCATCTCTTTCGAAAATTTCAGAATATGGTCAGGGAGCATGTGACCCGAGTGGAGATGTTCAATGGTAATCCAATTTTTGGCATAGGGTTGTTTGTTCCTTGTGTGATTACAGAGGTGGATTTTTCCAAGAAACGCATTGATGGGGCGTCAATCAAGGTCAAAGATGTTGGGTTTGCTGAATGGCGGGAAGTTTTTGATATTGACGACATCACGGTGCATGGAAAAGATTGGGATCCTACGGTGAAGGAGTTTATGGGTCGGGTCAGAAAATTCATTGAAAGACATGGAAGTCTTGATGATAACTATACTTCTGCTTTGAAAGTCTCCAAGGAAAAACAATATGTTCAGTTGGCTCGTATTCGGGGCCATGTTGCCACGGATACGATGATACAAGATGACTTTTATACTTTTGTTCAGAAAAATCCTGAAAACAACATGGGCATAAGGAAAATAGATGACGGAAAAATTCACATTAATCCAACATATTCTTTTAACTCTAAAAAAGAGCAGAACAATTTTCTAAGATATGCTCAGTTAGATTTTCCCAGACTGTGTTTGTCTATTCTTAAAATAAAAGGAGACTTGGTTGATGGTGGAGTCTTGTCTATAGTTCCTTGGCTGGATTTCACTCAGGAATGGGACGACGATAAACTCTTTACCATGCTTGGCTACCCCAAGGGTCATGCTATCCGAGAGTATGCCAAGAAGTTCCTGCCAGACTATCATGGAATCTATCCCAACGGAAAAACTTATTAAGGAGGAATCATAGTGGAGACACTCAAAAGTTTCTATAACATAATGAGAAAGCACCAAAAGAAAGCTATTGATGCTATCTCCGTAAGCATTAAAGGACAGGTTATCCTTCCCACTGCTTGCGGAAAGACCTGGGTCCAGGTGTATGCTATTCTGAGTTCTCTCATGGGAGTCGAAACAGGTGTGGCTGTCATCGCCGCCCACCGCCTCCTTCTATGTGAGCAACTTTTAAAAGAAGTTCTAAAGAGGGCTTTCAAATCTAATCTCAAGTTTGATATTCTTACGGTGGCCAGCGATGGAGTAGATGAAGAAGACGTAGCCAGAATCAATGAAGGCTGCCAGGATTTGTTGAAACATTGTAACGTTAGCCGCTCTACTACCATGGAGGAAATAAAGCAAGCCGTAGCAAAAGCAAAAGGATTGGGGCGGCACCTCCTAATCGTTAGCACCTATCAAAGCATTGCCCGTCTCTCAGGTATATCAGTTGATATAGCCTGCATGGATGAGGCCCATGTGATAACTGAGGATGATAAATACCAAAATGTGAAAAGCATATTGGGACAATTAAAAAGGGTATTCTTCTTCACGGCCACTCCGGTTCATGGCTGCAATGGAAGAGGAATGGATGACGTATCCTTTTATGGTCAAGAACTTGTGAAGGTATCTCCTAGGGCCGCAATAGACTCAGGGGACATCCTTCCACCAGTTATCCATCGCATAGAGCTCATCAAAGGTAAGCCTACAGAGCACAGCGTTATCCAGACAGCTTTCAAAGCCCATCGAGAAAAAGTTTTGGAGTTTAGTAAGGGAAAGGTTGGACCCAAGCTCCTGGTGTCCGTAGCTGGGGTCCTGAACATGGTAGCTTTGATTAAGAGCCCTCGTTTTAATACATGGGCTATGAAATCAGGAATACATGTCATAGCATTCTCCAGTAGCATGGGTTATTATGCAAATGGATTGGATGTTACCCGTAAGGAAGCTTTGGACCGCCTTGTCGACCTTAAAGATGATGAGAGTGCCATCATCCTGCATTATGATATCCTTACGGAAGGTATTGATTTACCCAACATCACGGGCATTTTACCTTTAAGGGAACTTTGCAAAGTTAAATTTCTTCAGACTGCCGGCAGGGCAGCAAGACTTCAACTTGAGGACAGGAGTTTAGTCTATAACAATGCATCTGTCCGGACTACCATAGATGAAGAGGGGAGGATAGTCCTATCGGGACTTCTTCTGAAGCCTGTTTTCTGGATCATCCAAAGCCCTCTACTTAATGAGCAAGCCCATATTACTAATGCCCAATTGGTAGAGATCATTCGGGAAGCTTATGAAGTTACCCCTGAGTTTAGACATCAACCGCAAGTAAGCACTACTAAGGATGTCGAGGAAGCGGAGACTGTTTTAGCTCCCGAGATAAAAACTCCGGCTGAAAAACGTCATGCAGAGTATACTCATGAGTATGAGGCTTTGCTTTTCAGTCAGTTGTCAGATGAGTTAAAAGCCCAGATCATTGAGGGGCATTTGACCCTATTAGAGAATGAAAATTCTGTTATTGCATTGCCAGACCTATCAAAGGACACAGTAGATGAAATCCAAAATCAAATACCCCAAGGTAACACTCAATCACCCCTGCCTGAAGCTTCTCCGGTCGGAACACCTAAAAGTCCTTCAGACAATGTTGGATTTTGGGATGACAGCTTCGATAAAGATATGGGTCTCTGAGGTTTTTAAAAGATCCAATGAAATGTATTGGCCAGGGATTGAACCTGAACAAAGATTAACATTCCGAGGGGATGCCCTTGAGCTTTTAACGGAATATCTTATGAAAGTAAACGCTTTAGCTAACAACCAGGGCGTTCTCAATTATAAGTCCGTGAAGCTTAAGGACGACTATGGAGTGGATGCCGTGGGGGTTAAGAATGGTGTGCAGATAGTTATACAATGTAAATATCGAAACAATCCCCTCCTTCTAGTTCCTTATTCAGACCTGGCTAGGACATTCACCCAAGGTGTTTTGTTTTATAATATGGATCCTAAGGCTAAGAAAAATCTGTGGCTGGTGACTACTGCAGATGACGCTAATATTAACGCTAAGAAAATTCTTGGCAGGAATCTGCATGTTTTAAACCGCTCTCATCTAAGTAAACAGGTTGATGGCAATGTAGATTTTTGGGCAGGACTTTTATCAAGCATTTAAAGAAAGGGTTCATTATGGCTTTCATCGAAGTGTCTGACATTCAGAAGAAATTTTTTGAGGGTCTTGCTGCTCGTTATAATCTTTCTGTAGGTGATTTCTTGGATAGGTGTGTAAGGACAATTAGGGTAATTTTTAAGACATGGGATCCTAAATATAGGGAGGAAGATAGTAATCCACCTGAGCAAAAGGAAGAGAAGCCTCGATATACTATTGTTTTTAATGGCCAGACCTATGAAGGTAAAAATTATCGGGATCTATATGTGAATTTGATTAAAGGAATAGGTGCTCGAATACTTTATGCAGCATATGAAGGAACTCTCACAATATTGAAACCTGCTCTTAATAAAGGAGAAGAGAAAAGTAATTACGAGATTATAGAGGATGGCAATAAACATACTTTCTATCTCTATCTGAATCTTACCCGAGAAAGTCTTGTTAAAAGAATTGATGTTATAGCAGAGACGTTAAAGATGGAGTGGTCAAAAGAAGTTGTTGAAATAAACACTAAAACTTTGCCCGTAAAACCGGAACAGGAATAATGGACAGACTTCTTGAAATCCTATCCTCCGGAAACGGACTCACCCCAAAGACAGCCTTCCATGTATCAGAGGTCATGGAAGAATATGCAGTCCTTAAATTCCCTCCAATCCCTCATCGCTCTCAACAATCGCATGTATGACGTTATGACCTGCCAAAATACAGACGGAACACAGGTCAAACTTTATTTCGACGTCACCGAACACATGATCAAATTATCCGAGGAAAACCGTTCTCTTAAACTTGGACAAATCCAAATAAAAGAGTAATCAACAGGGACCGTAGGCTCCTGTACTTTAGGAGGATACCTTTTCTTTTAAAGTCAATCCGCTCTCTTCAACGAACCAAGAAAGGACTACCTTTATTCCTAAAGCTCCCTCTGTAAGATTTACGAGTGACTATTTTTACTCTGCTATATAGTGATCTCTATAAACACGGTTTATAGAGATCACACAGAGATAGAAAGAGTCACTACAGAGAGAAGGGGACTGGATTAAAGTGCAAAGTCCCGGCTTTAAGCACTATGAAAGAAAGATATATTATGGAAAACATGAGAGTCAAATGTCCAAATTCGGGTGGAATTGTCAGAATTCCTGCGAACTATTTTCAACCCATGATTGAAACTGCCCTCACCATCGCCAAAGAAATTCTCAGTGAGATGGCCCCAAGAGACTTCTGTGGTTGCTACGAAGGCGACCTCGATGATAGCTACCCTGAGGGAGTGAAAGACTTCCTCAGGAAGTTCGAAGCCCGCCTAAAACAAAAGGAAAACCCATGAAAGTAAAATCTATGGAAATGAACCTTTATCAGGTTATTGGTCCGGTGGTCGGTATCGGCGGACTCACCGTCAAAGCCAAGGACCCCAAACACGCCTCTGAAATCGCCCAAAATGTCATCTCAGAAAATCACATGGCAGATAACGACGACCATATGATCTCCATCTACGTCAGAGAACTCGTCCAACCTGAAGACGATGGAGCAGGATATTGTTACCCCAAAGCTGCAGAACATATCTACCAAGTTACCATAGAATAGGAACCAGTCACATGCACATCGATAAAATAGTCCCCATCGAAGGACAGCCAGGCATGATCTATGCCTGGAGTCATAGCACCGGCTGGCCTATCCAAGAGTCCGACCTTGAAGCCTTCAAAGCCCACATGGATGATTGGTACAGTATCCTCCGCCAAGGTCCTCTGACTCGCTCAAATTATGAAACTGCCTGTCAGCTCCGAGGTATCACTCCCACCCCTGATGATCAGATCGGGACTTATGGAGATACCTATGGCGATTTCGGCATGAGTCACTACCATACAGTCCCTGAGAATCGTCAGACTGGTATCGAGGCCACTCTGAATCAGAAACGATGGCAGGGGATGCTTCAAGAAAACCCTGCTATTGGACAACAGAGACGAGAAGCAGAGTGCATAAGGCAGGAAGAGAGAAGGATAGAGGCGTTACGAAAAACCTACTCTCAAGATCTTGATGCCTGGATCACAGCGATCGGTGGGCTGGATAGCATCTATCAGGGGGCTCTTGAGCTTCATGCCAATAATTCGCATGTCCTTAGGGAAGAGGGCAGACATTTTGAGTGGCTGATAGGCCACACCTGTCATCAGCTAAGCTATAAAGCGAGTGAGAAATGCCCCGGATATGTGGCTGGTGCCCGCGAGAATGACTGGACAGGAAACTATCCCCTGCGTCCTGAATGGTGGGCCGGCTGGTCTGAGACTGATCCTCTGCATCCCATCAATCGTATAGCTGAGATGCTCAAGGACAAACGCATCGAGCCCTATACGGGTAAGGTCACGTATTATGGATACGGGGAAGATTGTGGGGATGATGTACGTCAGAATGCCAAAGAGTGGCTATAAAATCGAAAGGAAAACTATATGTCGAAGTATGCTTGGATTATTGATGTTGATCATGTTGAGATGAATGAGACTCCAGTTATGGGTCCGAGTAATATGTCACCTGAATTTACTGCCAGACTCATTGCATTGAAGAAAGATGAAGGGCAGCAGTTTAAAATGTATGATGGCGACGGGGAACTCTATTACTCAGGAAGAATAATTGGGGAATATGACGGGTTTGAGCCGTTAGATGATTATGGTACGCCGAATGCAGGTTGTACTGAGATTAAGCTCTATAACAACAAGACAAGAGAATGGGAAACCATATAGAAGGAAGTAACCAATGGCCTTTAAAGTAAAATCAAAGGTCTGGTATGAGGGTGAAAAATGGACTATCGTGGAAATCTTCAAACCCAATAAGTTCCAGACCTTCCTTACGCTCCACCGCTTCGATAAGAAAGCCAAGTACGAAGATGGCACCCGCCATGAATGGTTCACCATGATCGAAACCAAATGCTCCAGATTTTACCCCGACACTGTCCTCGTCAGGAGTAAACTGGAGCTGGTCAAGATTTATGGTGATAAGATCCCACTCCTTCATGAACAACTCAATGAGATATGGGAGAACTATATAGAAGGAGAATCTAATGAATAAAGGAAAGTTAGATAAATTTGGCTCCGTTGTAAGCCTACACGGGAAAAGAACGAAGGACATAGAAAATTTCATCAAAAAAGGGGATGACTTAGATAAAATGTCCCCGAAAGAAAAAAAGATATTTTTTAAACACCTTCATGAAATGGATAAAGAATTAGAAAAAATGGAGAGGGAATTAGATAAATGGGACCAAGAATATATTAAAGAATCCTGTTTTGATGAGGATCAAATCTTGCCCCTCTTTATAAAAGGCCTAAAGGAGCATTCATGAATACACTTGTTCAGGCTATTGAAGAGCAGGATAAATATTACTCAGTGATTGTCGACGGCAACAATCATCCCGGTGTAGTTAATATTAAAACGGCCAAAGAACAGATCACTGTCAAGAAATGCCAGGACCTTGTAGCTAAAATTGAATCCACCTTTGGAATCTCCATCAAGAAAATTCAGATCTTGATGACCCAATGGGATTATAAATCCCTGACAGCAGAAAATTACGCCTATGTCTTATCAGGTGATATAGGCGTGAAAACTGTAGGTCCTGAAAAGTATGCCAAGTATTATAAGGCCACTAACTGCTTACAGATCTGGGAGAATGGGCTACCCGTATATGAAAATAATGATGGGGTGATCTGTGATGACCCAGATACTTTAGCAGATTGTCTTTGTTAAAGGAACAAACATGAGAATCCGAAGCATTGAAAACGGTGTAGAGATCTACCCAAGTGACCATCCCCTTCAACATATAGCTGTGGTAGGCCCCCGTAAAGAATACGCACGACCAAACGCTGAAATATCGTGGGGAGCAAGTGGACCAAAGAGTATCCAGGAAACGAAAGATTTTATTGAATGCCTTAATAGGGCAATAACTTTTGCCGAAGATTACGACAAAGGAATCATAGGCTCTACTCCATCAAAGAGGTCTATATGATAATACAACAAGCAGATTTGTTTTTCTGTGCAGGAAATTCCGACAAAGAGGAGGATATATGAAACAGTTTCTCATAATCCTCCTTGTCCTGGGCCTCTGTGGAGCCCAACCAACATATCGAGTGAAAGATCTGAGCGGCCGAACAATCTGTGACACAAAAGATACCGCTCTCATCCACCAGTTAGCTAATGTGAAAGTTGATACGCTTCCGGATACAATCCGAGTAGCCAAGCTTCGAGATTCTTCCTACTGTGATAACCTGAAAGAAATCTTAGAGAAAAGTCTTGGGAAAGCTACCTCGGAAATGTACCAAGCGACATGGATCCTTGAAGGGGGTGGGGAGATCCAATTAAATAAATATTTAAAGAAGTCTCCTCTGATTCGGTATAATACAGGAGGAAAAGCATGGCTAAAGCAACAGGTGATTGGTCTGTTTGAAGTTCAGATAGAACCTGTTGCAGATACCAGTAAACCGTGAGGGCGACATTATGATCAACAGAATGTTTGTAGTCTGTGTCCTCGGGTTGTCCATCCTACTGGGTTTGGTCATCTCCATAGGTTCTCACGGAGGAGACTATACAGGCTTCCTAATAGCAGGCCAAAGATTCATCGACGGATCCTTTCTATATCAGGGAAGCAGCGTGGGCCAGTATGTAACCTGGCCCCCTTTCTTTGCCCTGTTCATCTCCCCCTTCTCAGTACTCTCATCAATCAGCCCCCTATCAGCCCAGGTCACCTGGTATCTATTAAACGCTTTCTGCGTATTACTCTCAGTAAGAATCTGGAGCAAAATAGTCCATGGCATACCTTTATTCATGGACTCCCCAGAAGTCCTTGTCCCAATGATCTGCATATTCCTCCCCTTCCTCGACGCAGCAAAATATCTTCAGGTCACTCCCGTGATCCTCTTATTAATATCCCTGTCTATCCTATCTCTGCAAGATAAAAGACCCATCTTCAGTGGGGTATGCATGGGATGTGCTGTGGCTCTTAAAGCATATCCTTTCCTGTTTATCTTTTACCTGCTCTTCAGAAAACACTATAAGTCCTCAATAGCTATGGTCATCACAGCTTTTCTCCTCACACTTCTACCCATATTCAGATATGGTCTTCATCCCTATATAGAAAATATACAGGCTTGGATCAACATCTCTTTCTTGGGTGGATATCCTGTAGGATTTTTCAATCAATCGATCTATGCTATGGTCTGCCGAGACCTTCATTTCATTGTTCCAGTAGCCACTCGTACTATGATTGCTTCATGGATCTATAGAGCTTTGTTTGTAGGAACAGTCCTAGCATTTTTCTATAAGATCAGAAAACGAGAGCCAGATGAAGCAATGGAGGGAGCATTCTTTCTAACTCTGGTGATGGTCTTCTCACCAATAGCTTGGCATCATTACTGGATATTAACCCTGGGCGCTTTCTTTGTTCTCCAGTCCATGTGGGATAGATGGCCCAAGGTTATCATGGGGATCGTTGTAGGACTTATGGGTGTGCCTGCATTGTTGGATTGGACGGCGGGGTACACAGCAGTGCCAGTTATTCAGGCATGGGCCTTGAGAAGTTTGTCGACACATACAATAGGAGCGGCGGTACTTTTAATAGCTTTGATGTTTTGCATAGGGAAAAAACAATATTATGGATGGAATCATTAAGCAAGTTCAGACCAGGCTAATAGATAAGGCCATTAAGAAGCATGGCTTTATCCAGCCTTGTTCAAAGAAACCCTTCACTTTTGAAAAAGGTTCCCTTATATTCTGGTATAATATAAATACAGGGTCTACCTGTGTTGAATCTGAGAAGCTTAACCTGGAAGAAGATGCCGGTCCATTCAGTATGCCAGACTCCTATTCAAAGAAGTCCAAGGCTATCTGTCCAATGGAAAAGCGTCAGGAACCAATCATGCATACATCTTTAATGCGTAAACATCTCCATGACCTCGCTAATAAACTGGCGTGTCTCCATGGAAGTCTTGAACTTATTTCTATAGGAGATATACCTGAAGGATCCTCACGAGAGAGCCTGGAGCTCTGTAAGAAATCCGCCAATGAACTCTGTATGCTCTTGGCAGCTACCAAAGATACGTTCTATGGATCCTACCGACAAAGTTATGACACCTATAAGGGTGAACCACCTCTCCTGGACAACAAAGGCGTTCAATTGAGAATGAATGATGAAGTCATTGTCCCCGAATCGAAATATTCCGATGACTTCTGGGGAGATAGTTTTAGAGGGGAGATCATTTCAACTACAGTTGGGGAAGGT
>Ga0315295_10005521_pt1 | contig 10792 bp, 10 predicted proteins | sample YL17G14_0_MG_FD_204453 | JGI IMG/M metagenome (GOLD analysis project Ga0315295, IMG submission 204453) | Sediment microbial communities from Yellowstone Lake, YNP, Wyoming, USA - YL17G14_0 | ecosystem: Environmental > Aquatic > Freshwater > Lake > Sediment | place: USA: Wyoming | collected...
ACATCCCTGCGGTCGTCGAGCTCTCGTGGAGCCAGATCGACGACTTCCTCGCATCGAACGCCCGCGCCTTCGGCAGGCAGGACGTCGCCGACATCCTCGAGGATGCCTTCTGAGAGGCAGGTCGTGGGTAGCGTGAGCGGACGATCCTTGGGTGAAGACCTTCGGGCCGACATGCCCGCGCAGGAACTCGACCAGGGTGATCGTCGGCTCGAGGCGGGGTCCGATATCGGTATATCATCTCCCTGCCGGCACCGGGGGGGACTGCGTCTAGCCATCAGGTGTCTCGGCGATACGGACCAGAGCGAGGCGCGCGGCCAGCAGACAGCCCATATGCAGACGCACTTGCAGGCCACGTACAGACGTACTGCTAGAGCAAGCTGGGGGGACGTATGAACCAAGTGCTGGTCACGGGACTGAACGGGCTTTCGTACGCGTTTATCCTCTTTCTGGTCGCTGCGGGCTTCTCTCTGACCTTCGGCGTCATGGGGGTCCTCAACCTTGCCCACGGCGCCCTCTTCATGCTCGGCGCCTACATCGGGCTCGCCGTGGTCGGCAGGCTCGACGCCTTCTGGTTTGCCGTCGTCGTCGCAGGTCTCGGGCTCGCCGCGATCGGATTCGCTCTCTACTACTTCTTCCTCAGACATCTCTACAACCACCCCCCCGAGCAGGGTGTGCTCACGATCGGCATAGCCCTCATAGTCGCCAACATCGTGCTCTGGATCTGGGGTCCGTTCGCGCAGATGGGCCTGACGCCCCCGCGGCTGACCGGCGTCATCCACGTCGGCGATCTGGCGTTTCCCATCTACCGTGCCTTCATCGTCGGGGTCGGTCTGGTCGTGCTGGGCGTCCTCTGGTGGATGCAGGACAAGACGCGCTGGGGAGCCATCATCCGGGCGGGGATGGATAACAAAGACATGACCGTGAGCCTCGGCATCAACTACGGTCTCGTGAGCACCCTGATCTTCGTGTTGGGGATCGCCCTTGCCGGGGCCGCCGGGTTCCTCGGCACCCCGATCCTGGGCGCCTATCCCTCGATGGGCGACAACCTTCTGCTCTTGACCCTGGTGGTCGTGATCGTCGGTGGCACCGGATACATCCAGGGCACCATGCTGGGGGCGCTCATCATCGGGGTCCTGGACACGTTCGGCAAGGCCTACTTCCCGTCGGCGGCCCTGTTCACGTCCTACGTCATCTTCGTCATCGTCCTGCTGGTAAGGCCGAGCGGGCTGATCGGTCGCAAGGTGTTCTGATGGACGAGCCAAAGGGAGACACCATCGTGGGCGAGGCTGCGAACGAGCCCACGACGGAGAGTGTCCCGGGCGACGCTCAGGTCGCCCAGGGGCAGGCCGCCGCTCCGGTGAAGAGGGCTCGGGGCTCGCTGCTTCGGGCCGTCCTGCCGATCATCATCCTGGGCGTCGTGCTCCTGGTGCTGCCGACGTTCATCCCGTCGTTCCTCCAGAGCCTCGTCACGAAGATGATGATCTTCTCCATCTTCGCCATGAGCATGAACATCCTCTGGGGCTTCGCCAATATCCCGACCTTCGGCCATGCCGTCTTCTTCGGTGCCGGCGGCTATGCCGCCGGCATCCTGATCTTCCACGCCGGCATCTCCAACTTCTGGCTGAACCTCGTGCTCGCCGTGCTCTTCGCTGCGGCCGTGGCCGCCCTCTTGGGCTTCCCGGCTTTCAGGGTGTACGGTGTGGGGGCCGGCAACACCAACCCCATCTACTTCCTGCTGGTGACGCTGGCCTTTGGAGAGATCGCGGCCCGGGTGGCCATCTGGGCCCGCTCGCTCACCGGGGGGTCTACCGGCATGGCCGGTATCCCCTACCCCGACCTTGGGATGGGGCTGAAGATGACCCCGTCCAGGTACTATTACCTGGTCTTCATCTTCGCGGTCGTCTGCATCTACCTCATGTACCGGATCGAGAACTCTCACTACGGCTACGGTCTGAGGGGCATCCACGACAACGAGCGACGCATGCAGGCTCTCGGCTACAACACGTGGCTCTACAAGTACACGTCCTGGGTCATCGCCGGCGCGTTCGGCGGCGTGGCGGGTGTCCTGTTCGCCTACTTCGGCGGCGTCATGACCCCGAACAGCCTGGCGATGCAGACGTCCGAGATCGGCTTCATGGCCGTCATCCTCGGTGGCGCCGCCCTCTTCGCGGGGCCGATCGTGGGCGTCGTCCTCTACGTTGGGATCGAGTACCTTGCCAGTCTCTACCTGCCCGACCGCTGGCCCCTCATCCTGGGCGCGATGTTCGTGGTGGTGATCATGCTCATGCGGCAAGGACTCGGACCGATGCTCCTGAACGTGTGGAGGAGGCTGGTTCATGGCCCTTCTTGAGGCTCAAGGGCTCTCGGCGTACTTCGGGGGACTGGCGGCGGTCAAGGACGTGACGTTCGGCATCGAGCCGGGCGAGAGAGTGGCGATGATCGGTCCCAACGGGGCCGGCAAGACCACGCTCTTCAACCTGCTCACCGGCCAGCTGAAGCCGTCGGCCGGAAGGGTCTTCTTCAAGGGCAAGGACATCACCAATCACTCGGTGTTCTCGCGCACGCACCTGGGCATGGCTCGCTCGTTCCAGATCACCAGTCTGTTCCCCAACGAGACCGTCCTCGTCAACGTGCTGATCAGTCGTCAGGGCACGCAGAAACGTCAGTACGGCATCGTCGGGTACCTCAAGAAAGACAAGGCGCTTCACGGCGAGGCGCAGCGCTTGCTGGAGTCCGTGGACATGTGGGACCTCAGGGACGAGATCGTGAGCTCCCTGGCCTACGGGCGGCAGCGCCAGCTAGAGATGGCCCTGTGTCTTGCCAGCGAGCCTGAGCTGCTGATGCTCGACGAGCCAAGCTGCGGTCTGACGACGACCGAGAGCGCCGACATCACCGCCCGCATCCGCGATCTGGGCTCGAAGATCACGGTCCTCATGATCGCCCACGACATGGACCTCGTCTTCGGCGTGGCCCAGCGCATCCTGCTCCTGCACTACGGCGAGATCGTGGCCGAGGGTACCTGTGACGAGATCGCCTGCAACGTGATGGTCAGAGACATCTACATGGGCTCTCACGAACACGGTAGGGCTGACGCGTGAACGAGCGATGATCGAGCTGCAAGACATCCACACCTGGTACGGCGACAGCTACGTGCTCCAGGGCGTCTCGCTGCAGGTCAAAGATGCGACCTGTGTGGCCCTTATGGGCAGGAACGGCATGGGCAAGACGACGACCATCCGTTCCATCATGGGGCTTACGCCGCCGCGCAAGGGCGCCATCGTCCTAGACGGCCAGAACATCGTGGGCCTGCCGCCCTTCAGGATCGCCCGGTTGGGCATCGGCCTCGTTCCTCAGGGCAGGATGATCTTCCCGTCGCTGTCGGTCATCGAGAACCTGAAGATGGCGGCCCGGACCGGCGACAGGGAAGACCCCTGGACCCTGGAGAAGGTGTTCACTCTCTTTCCCAAGCTGGAAGAACGGAGCAAGAACAAGGGCAATCTCCTGAGCGGTGGCGAGCAGCAGATGTTGACTATCGCCCGAGCTCTCATGACCAACCCCGCCCTGATCCTGTTGGATGAGCCCTCTGAAGGGCTGGCGCCCATAGTCGTTCAAGAGGTGTTCAGGGTGATCGAGCAGCTCAAGGCAAGTGGCCACTCGATCCTCCTGGTGGAACAGGACTTCGGCATGGCGATGGAAGTCGCCGACTACGTCTACATCATGAGCAAGGGTTCTATTGTCTATGAGTCGACCCCGGAGGAGTTGACAGACAACGAGAGCATCAAAGGCAGGTACCTTGGTGTGGGGACCGAGGTCGTCGCGTGATAGGAGAGAAGGAATGATCGCTGAGTCCGAACTGATGGAGTTGTCCTTTCCTGATGCGCCCCGCATGGTGACGCAGGTCCCCGGGCCCAAGGTCAATGCCCTCATGGCCGAGTCGGCCAAGTACGAGTCGTTCACCCGCGGCGGCGGCGGCTTCCCGGTGATCCTGGAGCACGGCAAGGGAGTGACCGTCTACGACGCCGACGGCAACCTCTACATCGACATGGCGGCGGGGGTCGCCGTCAATGCCGTCGGCCGCGGCCACCCCAAGGTGCTGGAGGCGATCCGCCGCCAGTGCGACGTCATCATGCACACCACCGACATCACCAACCCCAAGCGCATCGAGCTGGCCAAGAAGGTCTCTGGGGTCATGCCGAAGGGCCTGAGAGGCAAGTGCCATACGGCCGTCTACCAGGCCGGCAGTGACGCCGTCGAGACCGCCATCAAGTTCGCGCGCGCGCACACCGGCAGGTCGCAGATCATCGCCTTCCAGGGCGCCTATCACGGCGTCTGGTGCGGCAGCGCCGCCCTGACGACCGGGTACGGCTATCGTCACGGCTGGGGACCCCTGATCCCGGGCGTCACCCACCTGCCCTACGCCTACTGCTATCGCTGCGCCTTCGGCATGACCTATCCCGAGTGCGACGTGCACTGCGGCAAATACGTCGACTACGTGCTCAACACCCCCTACACGGGTCTTGACGACGTGGCGGCGGTGATCGTCGAAGCGCAGCAGGGTGAGGGTGGCTACGTCGTCCCTCCGCCGGAGTTTCTGGAGCTCATCAAACAGGCCTGCGACGAGTACGGCTGTCTCTACATCGCCGATGAGGTGCAGGCCGGCGCCGGGCGCACGGGCAAGATGTGGGCCATCGAGTACTCGAGCGTGGTCCCCGACATGCTGACCTGGGGTAAGGGCATGGGCGGCGACATGCCCATGGCCGGCGTGACCTACAGGGCCGACATGGAGGCCAGCCTGGCGGAGGGTTCCCAGCCCAGCACCTTCGCCGGCAACGCCATGGGCTGCGAGGTCTGCATGACCAACATCGACCTCATCCAAGACAAGCAGATGGACCTCATGGGGCGGGCCGCCAAGCTGGGTGAGGAGATCAAGGGGCTCTTCATCGATGCCATGCCGCAGGTGAAGTGCATCGGCGAAGTGCGCGGCAACGGTCTGATGGTCGGCATCGAGGTCGTCGCCGACCGAAAGACGAAGGAGCCCATGGAGGGCAAGTATGTCGGCGAGATCGCCATGAAGCTGCTCAACAGCGGCATCCTCATGACACCCTGTGGACGACACGCCAACGTCTTCCGCTTCATGCCTCCGCTGACGGTGCCCAGGGAGTACGCCCTGAAGGCCACCGACATCATGATCGACATCCTGAAGGGCTACTGACAGGAGCTCGCAGGCGCGCCCGCGTCGTGCCGGCAGCCGCCGGTCGACGACAGCCTTGGGTCTCTCGGTTCAGTCGCCGCCGGCGGCGGCTGATGTGCGTTCGCACGCCGCTCACGCCCCAGGCGGCCTGAACCACATCTTGGTCCTGGCGGACTTGTCGATCTCCTCCGGTGTGAGCAACACCTTGACCTCGCACCTGACAAGGCCCGCCGCGGAGATGTTCATGGCCATGGCAGCGGCGGTCATGTTGTCGGGGAGATCGACGATGCTGTACACGTCGTTCTCACCGAAGGCGAAGTAGAAGGCCTCCAGCGAGCCGTCGAGGTTCTTTGCGATGTCGGCGATCAGCGACCGACGCGCGCTGCCGCCCTCCCTCAGCACGCCCTTGATGCCGTCGGCGCTGTAAGTGGCCACGATCATGTACTTGGGCATTCCGTCTCCCCTCCGCTGCGCGTTGCCCTCACCCGTGCCCGGCGACCGGTCACCACTCCGACCTGGGCACGAAGCCGTAGGCGTCCGTGTGGAACACCTCCTCCTGGAGCTCCTCGTCCTTGGTCTTGTACACCTTGCAGAGGAGGCAAGTGAGGTCCGGGGACCCGTACATCGGGTCGAGGTGGTCGTTGCTGGTCAGCACGTTGGGGTTGGAGATGAACGTTCCGTGATAGCCCTCGGCCGGCTCCTCCGGGTAGAACCAGTTGGCGGTGGCCATGAGGACGCCCTTCTTGATGCCGGGGAAGACGTGCAGCTTCTGACGCACGCGGCCGCGCGGCGACTCGATCCAGACGATGTCGCCGTCCTCGACGCCGTACTCGGCCGCCGTCTCGGGGTGCAGCTGGCACTGCGGGTACTCCATGTAGCTGCGCAGCCAGGGGATGTTGCGGTACTGCCCCAGGAAGTAGAAGGGCTGCCTGAAGCCCGAGCTCATGACGAGCGGGTACTCCTTGAACAGCTCCGGTGTGGAGACGGGGCTTTCGCCCGGCTCGCGGAACACCGGCAGCGGGTCGTAGCCGAGCGACTCGAGGAAGTTCGAATGGAACTCGAACTTCTTGCTGGGGGTGGGGAACCCCCCGCCCTCGTGCCAGTAGTCGGTCTTGTACTTGTAGTACACCTGGTCGGGGCCGTAGCAGCCGCTCACCAGCTGCCTGCTGAAGTCCTTCCAGGTCATGGTGCCGTCGTTGCCCTTCCTGACCTCGTAGTCGAGCATGTCTTCGACGGTGTCGAACCACTTGTCGGGGACGACCCGCCTGCCGACCTCGTTGAAGATCCACGCGTCGGACTTCGCCTCACCGGGCGGGTCGATGACCTTGTTGTGCGCCTCGATCATGAAGCGCGGGTGCATGTCGTACACGTCGTCGAGCTCGAGCCAGTGAGCGGCCGGCAGCACGATGTCCGCGGCCTCGGCCATCGGGCCCATGAAGAGATCGGTGTGAGACATGAAGTCGACCTTCTCGATGGCCGCGACGACCTCATTGGTGTTGGCCATGTGCACGATCTGCTGCCCGCCCACGCTGAACCACACCTTGATGGGGCTCTTGCCGTCGTTGATGGCCTTGACCATCGTGTCGGGGTTGCACGTGCGGGCGGCGCCCATCTTGTACTTGTCGCCGCCGATGATCTTGCTCTTCATCTCGTCGGTGATCGGCAGCTGCAGGAAGAAGTCCTCGATGAGCCCGGTCTCCGGGAGCAACCAGGTGATCATGCTGCCCGGCCGCTCGATGTTGCCGGCCAGGCCCATCAGGCACGTGATGGCGCGCAGCGTGTGACCGCAGTTGGCCTGGCGCTCGAGCGAGCTGCCGACCTGGATGCAGCCGGGGGTATCGACGGCCCACATGCGGGCGGCATCGACCACGTGCTCCTTCGGGATCCAGCAGATGTCGGAGACCTTCTCGGGGGTGAAGTCGCGCACGCGCTCGCGGAGTTCGTCGAAGCCGAACGTCCAGTCGTCGACGAACTCCTTGTCCCAGAGCTCCTCTTCGCAGATCACGTTCATCATGCCCATGGCCAGAGCGCAGTCGGTGCCCGGACGCGGCTGGATCCACAGCGTGGCGCGCGAGGCGTAGGCGCTGGCCCGCGGGTCGATGATGATCAGGTTCTTGCAGTAGTCGAGCGAGTTGATGAACCAGACCGCCATCTCGGAGTCGGCGCTGCTGATCTCGAGCTGCTTGGCCCAACTGATCTGGGTCTTGGGGAACTCGCCGCCCCAGCCGTGGTAGTCGCAGTAAAGACGGCCATAGCCGGTGACGAGGCCGTAGAGGCCGAGTCGGGGGCTGTGGCAGACGTAGCCCGGCGTGATGGCGTTGCCGGTGCCGAGCGAGCGCGCCATCTTCATCGTGTAGCGGTTGTAGCCGCGCCCCGTGCCCTGCGAGATGGCGATGGTCTCCGGTCCGTGGTCGCGGATCGCCGCCTTCATCTTGTCTGCGATCGTGTCGAGGGCCTCGTCCCACGAGATGCGCTTCCACTTGCCCTCGCCCTTCTTGCCCGCCCTCTTCATGGGGTACTTGATGCGGTACGGGTTGTCGATGTGCTGGATGCTCGAAAGGCCCTTGGAGCACATCGTGCCGTTGGTCAGCGAGTCCGGGTTTCCCTGGATGTGGACGATGACCCCGTCCTCGACGGTCACGATCACGCCGCAGCCGCCGTGACAGCTCTTGCACGTCGTGAGGATCTGCTTGCGATCAGGCATTTCTTCCCTTTCCCTGCAGGCCGTTCGGGTCTCAGCGCTACCCGACGTTGGGCAGGACCGACCGGTAGATGCCGACCTTGAGCACCGAGTACTTGAGCGCGAAGGCGCCGATGGTGTGACAGACGATCGCGACGATCAGCAGGGACTCCGCTTGCCCCTCCCCCATGAGCATCGTCGCGAACGAAATGCCCAGGGGGATCGCGATGCCGAGGATCACGAGCAGGATCCAGAACACCCAGGCGGTGCTGCCCTTGATGAGGTCCTGGGCGGCGAGCTCGGCGGTCGAGTGTCTGCGGTAGGCGCGGATCAGGTACCCGGCGATCAGCAGGGCGTTCACCACGAGCAGGATGCGGCTCCAGAACTCGAGGCTCTCGATGGCCACGTCCTTGCCCGTCATGAGGCTGACTCCCATGGTGAGCGCCAGACCGTCGGCGATGCCCATGATGACGAACACGATGGGAAGGAGGCCCGTGTTCCAGAACGGCAGGCTCTTGCAGTAGCTCATGGCGAAGCCGCAGTAGACGCCGGTGAGGACGATGAACACGCCGGCGACGATGCCGACGATCCAGGCGAGCACGGTCACGATGTCCGCGGCGGAGGCGCTGAGATCGACCCAGTGCAGCAGGTACCAGAAGACGATCTGCAGGAAGCCGGCGCTGACGAACACGATCGAGAAGAACATCCCCCTGGCGAACCATGAGGTCCTCCAGGCTCTCGTGAACGGGGGGATCGCGCGCCAGAAGTTCCTCTTTCTGCCGAGGTACGCGAAGTGCAGGGGCAGCTTGAAGAAGACGATGAGCAGCCAGCCGATCACGGTCGCCCACCACGCACCGGTGGTGAGGCTGCCGATGCCCGCAAGCAGGCCCACGAGGTAGGTGCCCATGCCCAGGGCGGAGAAGACCTCCGCGAGCCAGACGAGCACGCCCCTGCCCGAGATCCACTCCTTCTGGCGCATGGGCTTGACCATCCACTCGTGGGTGACGATCCACTGGCGGCGGGTCTGGGCCTTCACGGCGTCACCTCCTCAGCCTCCTTCGGCCGAGCCGACTTGGGTTCGATGTGGAGGCGTCGTGCCGCCTCGCGGTCGATCGAGCTCAGGTGCTGGATGTGGCTGCCGGTCTGGGCTGCGCGCGGTGCGATGTTCGATCGCCCGCCGTGCCTGTAGTCGATGTAGTAGACGGAGGGGTCGGTACCGTACTCCGCGCGCAGCTGAAAGCCTTTGTACTTGCGGATCAGGGCGTTGACCTCGCTGTCGGGGTCGTCGAGGTCGCCGAAGGTCAGCGCCCGGGCCTGGCACGTGTTGACGCAGGCCGGCGTGGCATCGCGGTCGATGCCGGGCACGAGGCCCCGGGACATCCCATCGTCGATGCGCTCGGCGCAGAAGTTGCACTTCTCCGTCGTGCCCACCGTGTGCGGGTAGAGCTCCTCGCCCTTCTTCTCGAAGGCGGTCTTCTCGTAGCCGGGGAAGTAGCCGGGGTTCAGGTCGATGGAGAGGAAGGTGCGGTTCTGGTACGGGCAGGCGATGACGCAGTAGCGGCAGCCGATGCACTTGTTGGCGTCGATGACGACGATCCCGTCGTCACGCTGGTGCGAGGCCTCGGTGGGGCAGACGTGCACGCACGGCGCGTCGGCGCACTGGTTGCAGCGGACCGGGTAAGTGGAGACGTCGACCGCCCCGCCCTCGTCCACCTCGTAGGCGATGAGCTTCATCCACGTCACGTGGAGCGGCAGGAAGTGCTCGATCCTGCAGGCGGCGACGCAGGCGTGACAGCGCATGCACTTCGCCAGGTTGATGACCATTCCCCATCTCATCTACGGCTCTCCTCTGCATCCGCCGGGCCGGCCGGGGCGGCGCGCTCGTGCGCGCGCCGCCCCGGCCGGCGGGCCACCTGCCCGCCGGCGGTCCGCTAGCGTGACAGCGGGATGTCTCCCAGGTTCACGTCCTTCTCCGTGCTGATGTCCGTGAAGCTCGCGGCCGCGAACCCGTCGGCTCGGATGGCGAGCGAGTAGGTGGCGTCGTCGAGCCCGCGGAACCAGAAATCGCCGAACTCGTCGGTCGTGACTGTCTGCGCGCCGCCCGCGCCCGTGAGCGTGCAGGAAGCCCCGATGACGACCTCCTTCTCGACCGGGTCGTAGATCGTGCCGGCGATGAACTTGCGGGGGATGTTCAGGTAGTAGACCCGCGGCTTGGCGCCCAGCTCGGGCTTGAGCACCTCGGCCCGCGCGATCAGGTCCGCCAGCTCGCTCTCCTCGCCGAACTTGATGGCCTCGGTGGGGCAGGCGTCGGCGCAGCGGGTCGTCCTCCACTCGCCGCCGTCGAGCAGATGGGCGCAGCCGGTGCACTTCTGCGCCAGGTTGAGATCCTCGTTGAAGTAGATGGCGTCATAGGGGCACAGGTCGACGCATTTCTTGCAGCCGGTGCACCTGACCGAGTCGATGATGACCAGCCCGTCGTCCCTCTTGTAGATCGCGCCCTCGACGGGGCAGGGCGGGATGCACGGGGCTTCGTCACAGTGCATGCAGAGGTTCGGGACATAGTGCATCTCGACCTTGGGCACGGTGCCCCGGATGTGCTCATCGAGCCGCATCCAGAACTGGCCCGAATCGGGTTGGGGTTTGGCGATGGGCGACCAGTCGTTGCCGACGTGCTCGTCCTTGCAGACGAACTGGCAGGCGTAGCAGCCCACGCAGAGCCCGACGTCAATAACGAATGCCTTCATCTACTCCGTGCCTCCCTCGATCCAAGCGTCGAAGCGCAGCCCGGCGGCCTGGTCGTAGTCCCTGGCGAAGGCCTCGGGGTGATCGCGGCGCCAGGCTTCCCATTCGTCGTTCTGGACTCCCAGCACGTCGACCAGGAAGCCGCTGGTGGCCTGGCCGCAGGCGTTCTTCGAGGTGAT
>Ga0315295_10005522_pt1 | contig 10791 bp, 9 predicted proteins | sample YL17G14_0_MG_FD_204453 | JGI IMG/M metagenome (GOLD analysis project Ga0315295, IMG submission 204453) | Sediment microbial communities from Yellowstone Lake, YNP, Wyoming, USA - YL17G14_0 | ecosystem: Environmental > Aquatic > Freshwater > Lake > Sediment | place: USA: Wyoming | collected...
TATTTTTGCGTTTATATTTGCCTTCTTATTCATAATCGCGATGGCATTTACGGGACAGACTTCCACGCAGGCCCCGCAAGCGGTACAGGTCTTTGTAATCACGTAAGGAGAAATATCCGAATGCTGGGTGAGTTTTCCTTCGCGCGTGGCGCATCCCATACCCAGGTTTTTCAACGCCCCGCCAAAACCGGTCATGATATGGCCTTTAAAATGAGCGATGCCCACAATCGCATCGAAAGTCGAAAAAGAAGCGGAGACTTTGGCGATCTCGATAAACTCCCCGTCTATCCTGATATCTTCTGCCTTGTCATCGGCGATTCTGACTTCTGCGCCTGCGATTTTCGGAGTAAATCCGTGCTCATGGGCAAGCTTTTTGTGCTCGTCGGCTTTCATCCTCTTTCCTCTATACAAAGTATTGGTATCTGTGAGTACAGGCTTTGCGCCGGCCTCCTTGATCTTATCCACAGCGACCCTGACAAATTCCGGCTTGACAAAACCCGTATTTCCAGCCTCTCCGAAATGCAATTTTACTGCAACTCCATCGGCCTTCTTGATAACATTAAAAATACCGCTCTCATGTATAAGGCGGTCGAGTTTTTCTTTAATCGATCCCCCTGGCTCGTTATCGCTTAGTTTTATGAAATAAACCCAGCTTTTCACCCTGCCCTTCCTTTTCAATCTATAGCCCCCGCCTTTTAGAGGGTCAGGGTTCATTTTAACTTTTCCCAGACCCAGATGATGAATTTACCTAGCAGCCAGATGGCAAATATCACCAGCAAGAGCCAGGCAATAATCTGCAGGAAAAACGCAAGGACCAGGATGAACGGTATAAGCAAGATCCCTACCCCTGCCAACAAACCAACGGCAAAGAGAAATAGTAACCCGAGTAAAAATGCTTTCATGCGTTAACCTCCTGTTTAGTAAAGCATAAAAGACGGATTGCTCCGTCCTTTATTTTGGTGGAGCCGGGGGGAGTTGAACCCCCGACCTTTTGACTGCCAGTCAAACGCGCTCCCAGCTGCGCTACGGCCCCATATTTATATTGACCTTTGTTATTTTAGAATATAAAATAAGCTGCGTCAACCAATAAAATAATGCCGATGTGGTGGAATGGGATACACGTCGGTCTCATAAACCGATGAGCGTAAGCTCGTAAGGGTTCAACTCCCTTCTTCGGCACCAATTCTTAAATTTACCCCGGAAATCTACTCTCAACCTGAGCTGATTCTAATGAAGGAGATGCTAAATTATGGTCGCTAAAATTCCCCTCTCCGTGGTCATTATCACAAAGAATGAGGCAAATAACATCAAGGATTGCCTGGAATCTGTGAAGTGGGCCGATGAGATTGTCATAGTTGACGATGAAAGCACGGATAGGACTATTGAGATCGCCAAAAACTACACGGACAAGATATTCCGCAGGAAGATGGATATCGAAGGCAAACACAGGAACTGGGCATATGCGCAAGCCCGCAACAGCTGGATTTTAAGCCTGGATGCCGATGAAAGGGTGACTCCCGAATTAAAGGAAGCGTTAGCCGTATTGTTAAGCGGACCCTGCGAGCACAGAGGATTCGCTATACCCAGAAGGAATTATATCGGAGACCGCTGGGTAAAATACGGCGGCTGGTACCCAAGCGCACAGCTTAAAATGTTCAGAAAAGAATATTTTCTCTGGGAAGAAGTAGAAATCCATCCGCGCCCCATCTTAGACGGCACTTGGGGAATACTGAAAAATGATCTTATCCACTACTCTTACAAAAGCTTCGAGGATTTTGTGAATAAAATGAACAAGCAGACTACCCTCGAAGCAATCAAATGGATGAAAGACAAGAAGCGCATGTCCAGGGGCAGGGCTTTTTGGCGCACCTATGACCGCTTCATGCGCACCTATTTCACTAAGAAAGCTTATAAAGAGGGTTTTACTGGATTTATGGTCGCGCTTTTTGCCGGCCTTTACCAGATGTTAAGTTACGCCAAATATTGGGAAATGCTCAAAAAACAAAAAGAAAATGCAGGATAGACACATGCTAATCTGTCCGGTCTGCCAGAATGACTCGTGGACAGAGGTTTACAAAATAAAGGAATGGAGTATCGGAGAGTGCACTTCCTGCGGTTTCGCCCGCATCGATCCCCTGCCTTTACGCGAAAATAGGCATGAGCTTTATTCACAGGAACAGGTTGTCACCAGAAACATAAAACAGCTTTCTCATCCTCAGCAATTTTCCCGAGCGATGAAACGCCTGTTCAAGAAATTGACGCGCCGGGATAAAAGTAAAATATTTTTTAAATTGCTCTGTCGCTATCTGCCTGAGGGCTCAAAGATCCTGGATATAGGCTGCGGTGATGGAAGTTTTTTAAGATCTGCGCAGGCAAGGTTCCGGGGAACGGGGATAGAAATCTCCCAATATCTGGCTGATTTAGCAAGAAAAGAGGCCGGGATAAAAGTTCTGGTCGGAGATTTCCTGAATGCGCCTCTTGGCGAGGAGAAATTTGACGGAATTACTTTAATCTCCCTGCTTGAGCACCTGGATTATCCGGAAAAAGCCCTGCAGAAATGTTTTGACCTTTTGAATGGCCGCGGCGTTTTATTGCTGAAGACGGTAAATTACGGCTGCCTGAACCGCATAATAAAAAAAGGAAATTGGACGGGTTTTCGCCCCCCTGACCACGTGGTTTATTTTACTCCCCGAAACCTCAGGCGGCTCCTCAAGAAAATCGGTTTCTCCCAGATAAAAATCTCTTCCTGGGCCTTAAACGACAACATGTATTGCGACGCCCGCAAGTAATCCTTAATTTTTGGAGATTATTTCCTTGTTCAGGTATGGTTTTATAGAACGGAGGATATTTTCCGCAACCAGCTTATAACCAGGAACATTCGGATGGAGAAAATCGCTCTTCATGGATGGGTTTGTGATTATGCCGCTTAAGATGCTGGGGATGAATATGGCGCCTTTTTCTTTGGCAACCTCTCTAAGTGCAACCCGGTAATCGCGCATGAACATGCCCGCGCTTATATCTGCTATAGCGACCATCGCTCCTTTTTTCTGAGCACTATCCACTATCTCTCTCATGATCCTTACTGTTGTCTCAAGCGGCACATTTCTTAAAAAGTCGTTTCCGCCGAACTCGACAATGACAAGAAGCGGATCCCTGCTCAACACGTCTGCTTCAAGGCGCCTGAGGGCTTCAATTGAAGTATCGCCATCGATTCCTGCATTAATTACGGGCACATTCAGCTTCTTGGCTAACATCGAGGGATAATCCTCTCCCGGATTCACGCCGTATCCGAAAGTAATGCTATCGCCAAAACAGATGATATTCCTTCCTTTGGAGTCGATATTCTTGATATCTCTCTTAGCGCAACCCGCCAACCCAATTACCCAATAACTCAATAACCCAATAACCAATAGTCTATTTATTCTCATATCTAAGCCTCAGTTGTCCGCAGGCAGCTTCTATATCAAGCCCACGCTCCCTGCGCACAGTCACATTAATGCCGTGTTTTAAAAGATGATCCTTGAAGATAAGAGCCTCCAATTTATTCGGCGGCTCCAGCCCGCACTCCTTTACCGGGTTAGCGGGGATAAGGTTGACTTTGCAATTTAATCCTCTTAGTATTTTACTCAAATTCTGTGCGCTTTGCAAACTAGAATTTAACCCCCTGAACATGATGTACTCGAAGGTAATTTGCCTGTCTGTCTTTTTAATATAATCTCTGCAGGCACTGATAAGAACGCTCAGCGGATATTTCTTGTTTATGGGCATGAGGCGCGACCTTGTTTTATCGTCCGCAGCGTGCAGCGATATGGAAAGCTCGACCTGCAGCCCCTCTTCCTGCAGCCGTTTCATCCCGGGGATCAAACCACAGGTGGATATAGTAATACGCCTGGCACCGATGTTCAAGGACTCTTTGGAATTAATGATGCGTATTGCTTTCAAGACGTTATCGTAATTATCCAGCGGCTCTCCCACGCCCATGAAGACAAGGTGTGTCAGGGTCTTTTCCGGGGCATTGTCCTTAAGCCATAAGGCTTCTTCTATGATTTCTCCGCTGGATAAATTTCTTTTAAACCCCAGTTTACCGCTTGCGCAGAAACCACAGCCGTACCTGCATCCTACCTGGCTTGACAGGCAACCCGTGACCCTGTCCTGTACCGGGATAATCACCGCCTCTATAAGATTCTTGTCGCAAAGTTCAAAAAGAAGCTTTTGCGTTGTGTCGCCGGAAACCAGTTTCTTCTTTAATTTAAAACCTGATATAAAAAGATTTTCCTCCAGCTTTTTTCTTAAAAGAACGGAAAGGTTGCTCATCCCGGAGAAATCAAGGACGCTTTTTTGATAAATCCAGGAGAAGATCTGGACTGCGTGATATTCGGGCTCCCCCCATTTACTTAAAAGCTGCTTTAATCCGGCAAGGCTTAAATCAAGAATATGCTGCTTATTCATTTTTAAAGCAAGCCGCTTAATCTTTTCTGGAGGAATTCGCGGAATTCTTGAGGGAATTCTACTTTAGCCCGGCCGCCAGAGCACTTGTCAATATTCTGAATGATCTCCGGGATTCTATCATAAGGCATGGTTACGAGAAGCTTATCTTTATCGACCTTACAAAGTTTTCTTGCTGTATAATCGTAAAATGAAATGTTGACCTGTCCGGTGACCATCGGATAAATGATGCTTAAACGGCAGGTGGGCCCGCCGATTTTTATTTTGGGCATCAACCCATCCATAAAAGTTGCAAAAGTTAAAAGGCGGCTTGCTGCTTCTGAATTCACGATAAAGATTACTATCTGCGGCTTGAATTCCGCCTTCTCAAGCGGTGCGAGCACAAAAAAGGAATCGGAATTATCCGGCGGCTCCTCCATCTGCCTCATTAATGTGTCAAGGGCTTCATAGGAACAAAAGAGCTTTTCTCCTTCAACTACAAACTTTCTGACCATTCCTTCGACCTTGGGATCTTTTATCTTATGGAATCCCAGATGCCAGCTTGCGCCAAAACAGAGATTATTTTTCTTGCTTACCTCTATGACCTCGCCTCGGCCTGCATCAAGAATAGCTCGGCAGATACGCACCTTTTTGCTGGCATCATTAAGAAGCGGCTCTTTAAGACAACTGACAGCTACGGGGCTATAATCCAGCTCAAAAAGTTCCTTTAGAGCTAGAGAATACTCCTGCCACTCTTTTTTCTCCATATATTCGCCTCACTTTGTCTTTATATTATACCATACAAGCATTTTCAAATCCAAAGCTAAAGGGGGCACCTTTACGATTGGCTCAAGAAACGCTTTCCGATTGGGACAAGAAACGCTTTGAAAAAAAGGGACACCCGTTAGGGTGTCCCTTGACTGGCGGAAAACAGCACCTCCGGAATTAAAAAGTATACTTTACATTTAAATATAACTGGTTTTCATTCCTAAATTCACCGTTTGAATCGCGCGGGTCACCGTAGAAATAATGGTAGCCCAGAGTCAACCAGAGATTATCATTTACTTCGTAATTGATTTTTGGAGAAATCCTCCCCTGGTTGTCATCGGTAAAACTCCAAAGGACCTCGGGCAACAGTTTATCGTTCATGTAGTGGCTTGAGATCTTCAAGGAGAAGATATTCTCAAGCTTGTCCTGTGCGCCATTGGTGTAGGTGTTCAGCGTATCATATGGTCTTTTTGTAGAGGGATTAAATACTCCCCCGTCATCATGCTCCATGATGTATTGCGCAAACTGGAAGCTGGCAAGGTACTTCGTGAAGAAAAATCTGTCCAACCCCATCAACCAGAAAATGTTATTCCAGCGGTTGACCCCTGCACTCTCGCCAGTTGCCGCATTGCCATAATAAGTCGGCTCATTGATGTAAACCGCTGCATCAGCTCTTAGGGTCACACCTTTGAGGGGACCTTCCCTGGTAAAAGTGTGGTTGAGTGAGCCGCCTACCAGCTGGTCAATTTTAAATCTGCGGCCGTAATTGCGGGTAATTTTTGGTGGTTGTCTTGGCAGAATCTGCACCACCGTGCTATCAAGGTAGGTCCTGGCTAAATAATCGTAACCGTAAAGATAGTTAAGCGTATAATCCCAACCGGAAATCTTGTCTTTCCACTGAAAACCGATTTTAATCGGATCATCTGGATAATAAATATTTTGGTTTAGCGCGCCGGTAAAAGGATGGCCCGGCTTCGGTGGCCCGATCCAGAATTTCTTGAAGTCCTCGTACAGCTTATAGGACCTGAAAGCAAAAGGTGCCGGCGGAGGAGCTGCTGTAGATTGCTCAAAATCAGGAATGATCAAAAGCTGGATGTTGGAATTGAGTTTCGGAGAATAGTTGATATTGGCCATCCAGAGGGGGATGCGTATATCCGGGGCATCCGGAAGCCAGTATTCAGTCAGGTCAAACGGATTGACGCGGTCCAATATTGCAATGCCATCTGCCTGTCCCCAGACAACCTGCTGCTTACCTAATCTCAGGAACCAGCGGTCTTTGATAAAATCCAGGTAGCAATCCCTGAGCCAGTCAGTGCGCTGCACATGCTGCATGTAGTATTGGGCCGGGTCGAGTTTGTCATTCAATCCGTAGGCGAAATCATACCAGTATCTGGCGTGCAAGAAAAACACCAGTTCGTCGCCTGAGATTTTGTACTGACCGGCAAGATCAATAAAGTTTTTGAATTTATCAAGTGTCGTATTCGCACTACCGTCAATACGAAATGAAGTTTCGGTTTTCACATACCCGTTGAACTCAAACTTGTCCTTGTCCAATAGCCCTGCAGAAGCAAAAGAATAACACAGACACAAGAATAATAAACATATTACAAGCTTTTTCATCACTCACCTCCCCTTACCATCTCTGCTGTGACAGGGTGCCTTCACTGAATTTCTCTTCCAAAAGCCCCTTATCTATTTTGATGTCGCTGTTTATAATGACCGAACGATGCCCCGTGCGAAGGTCTTCGCCTTCAATGATCGTCTGCATAGGGAATTCCTTTCCATTTACATTGTAGACGACGAAGTTCTTGAACAGGGTCATGAATTTCTTTCCGTTGGGGTCATATTTCTCTTCATAAAAACCGCCGCCTGTTTTCTTATCCACCCAAAGGACCCTTTTGGAGTAATACCACGGCGATCTCTTAGATTTGCATTCAATTACAAAGCTGGGAGTCCCCTGATAGTATGTCTTGTTGTCAAATTTTGATGTATAGCCCTTAAAATTCTCCTGTCCCACCAAGGTGTATGTCTCATCCTCAAACCTGCGGGTCAGGATATCTTCAACGCTGAAATCAGAACCCATGAAAGAGTCATCGGAACTAGCAGTGGAAACCTTGCGGATCTTTTTTAAGGAAGGCAGCCATATCCAGATGTCCTGCTGTCTTTTGGGATCCAGATACGTCCAGGAAAGCGTTGCCATGCCCTTTACTTGTGCGGGTGAAGTGAACATGTTTAAATCCTTATACGCTACGTTGTCTGACTTTCTGCCCAGGGTGATCCTCTGCCTCAGGGTACCTCTTTCCCTGGTAGCACCTGACTTATCGATCAAATAGGCCTTTCCGTAGAATTCGACGTCGCGCAGGAATTTCGTGTACTTGACAAAATACTCTACCTGCATGATCTCATCCGCAGACATCCCATCCTTGGGAGCATAGACCTGAAAATATTCAAGGTCTGCGCCATAAGCATAGCCGGCAAGTAGGGCTATGCCAACAAGCAATAAAACCAATTTTTTCATAACAACCTCCTTTTTATTTCAATAAAAATTTCGGCTTGACCGTCATGATCATTGACGGAAGCACTGCGAGCGTGCCTATCACGTTGAATAAGATAAAGAACCCCAAAAGGGCTCCAAGCCTGGCCTGCATCTGGATGCTGGAAAGCATCCAGGTGGCTATACCAATGGTGAGTGTCAGGCCCGTAAAAAACACCGCTTTGCCGGATGTAGACATCGCCTCAATGAGCGCATCCTTTAATGAACCACCTCCTTCTTTTAGCGTGTCCTTGATCCTTGACACGATATATATTCCAAAATCGTCACCGAAACCTATACCCAAAGCAACGACAGGAATCATCTCTGCGGTGAGACCGATTTTTAAGAATCCCAGAATGCCGAACACCAAAAAAGTGCGGAACACAAGCGGTATGATCAAAATCCAACCAGAAACCAGCGAGCCATAGGCAAAGACAAGGCAGATAAACACAAGAAAAGAGGTATAAAGCGAATTTATAGGCAGCATTTTCGCCACTATCTGGTTGACTGCCGCCTGCATGCCTATATTGCCTCCTGCATAATAAAAATCTATATTTTTATCCTTATGGTAAAGCTTAATCCACTCATCGGTCTTATTGAGGAGACCATTAATAGTATCTACCTTATGGTCCCTGACATCTACTTTGATATTGGCGTATTGATAATTGTAATTTACTACGGGGTCAAAATCACCGGGGAAACCCGTCAACGAATACAAGAACAGGTATTCCGCAATAGTCTTGTCCTGTTCAGGGATTATATATTCTTTTCTTTCTCCGGAAAACATCACCATATTCATTCCCTTGATGTATTCAGCGAGGGAAAGCGTGCGGCTGACTCCGACTGCCTCCTTCTCAAGATACCTCTGCAGGCTGTCCATTTCCTTTAAGGCGCCGCTGCTTAAGAATGCATCCTGCGCTTTGCCTTCAACTAAAATATAGTAGGGGTCACTGGTGCCGAATTTATCAGCAATAAATTTTTCTGCCTGATTGTAAGGGCTGTCAGGGTAAAGCAGGGTTGTGCCGGGGCGCTTATCTCCAATGGTGATCTGGCTCGTGCCGAAAACAGCCACAAATGTAAGGATAAAGAATCCTCCGATAACAAACCAGCGCGATTTAACATTAACTGCAAGTTTAGCAAAATAGCTGAGGATTTTATTGGTTAAAGTGGTCCTTTCTTCCCTGAGTATTTCCAGCCTCCTTGGCGGCTTCATAAAAGACAATAAATTCGGCACCAGGATCACCGTGGTGAAGAAAATGCTCAGGATACCAAAGCCGATGGCAACAGCTAGGCTTTGCACCATGACCAGGGGAACGGAAAATAAAGTAAACGGTCCGACTCCGTCAGTAAGCAGCCCTGTGAAGGCAGGGACGAAAAGGCTCTTGGTTATCTTGATCGCCGCCATCTTGGAATTACGAGTGTATTTATTCATGTACTCGTAATAGAGTTTGATAAATTGTACTGAGTGGCTTACCCCGAGTGCAAAGACTAAAAACGGCGCCAGTATCGTTGAAGGAGTAAGTTTAAAACCAAACATAGCTGTAAGGCCAAGTCCCCAAAGCGTCGCCATGGAGGCAGATATAAGCGGCAGGAGTACTCCCCGTTTTGCGCGGAAAAGATAATAAAGAACGCCAGCCATCACAAGTACCGTGACTATGGAGAGCCTGCTCATCTTAGGCAGGTAGAAATCAAGCCAGCCCTGCAGGATAGGATAACCTGATATGTAAATTATATTATCCTTATCCTCATATTTGCTTTTAAAACCCTGTAGAACCCTGAAAATTTCGCGTGAAGACACATTCGATTCAAAATCCGCCTGTATCAAAGCAGCTTTAAAATCCTTTGAGACAATCGGCCCGTAGACCATAGGGTTTCTTACGATCCTTTGCTTTATGATATCTATCTCGTCCTGTGTCTTGGGCGCATCATGCATCAGCCATTCCGTGGTGAATCCTGCTTCGTCTGCCTGCACGTCTTTTATTTTTCTTGCCGACAGAGAAACCACTCTTCCGGCATTAATGCCATCGGTCAAATAAAGGTCGTTAGTTATCTGCCAGACTTTTCCCAGCGTAGCCGTATTTAGGATATCACCGTCTTTTGCTTCTATGGCAATAGACACCTGGTTAAGCCCGCCGAAAATCTGGTTAAGCTGATTCTGAATCGTAATGTAGGAGTGCTTTATGGGATAGAAATCACCAAGATTGGTGCGGAAGGAAAGATTTTTAAGTTGATATGCGAAAAATAAACTTACAATCAGGCAGACTCCCAGAAATCCGTATCTGTACCTGATCAAACCATGACTAAACCAATCAACGAACCTTTTCACGTTCTGAAAACGCTTTGTCTTAGCCCCTCTTTGGCGATCTTGCCTGTCCTGTTTTTGGGAAGTGAACTTACAAACTCAAAATAATGCGGGATCTTGAAATGGGCAAGGTGCTCGCGGCAGAAATAACGCAAATCTTCTCCGGAAACGCTTTTGCCCTCTTTTAGCACCACAAACGCCTTGGGAAGTTCACCGCGCAGCTTATCAGGGACGCCTATCACCGCTACCTCTGCCACATCAGGATGTTTATGTATTGCGGCTTCCACTTCCGGCTCAAACACTATCTCACCGGAGACTTTGATCATTTCTTTTTTTCTTCCGACGATGAACATGTCTCCTTCGGCGTCAAATCTTCCAAGGTCTCCCGTATGGAACCAGCCGTTCTTTATTGTCTGGGCGGTAAGTTCCGGGTCTTTGTAATAACCGTCTGACACAACCCAACCGCGCACTACAATCTCTCCGACCTGTCCGGCTGGCAACTCTTTATCTTCTTCATCAAAAACTTTTACTTCTGTCCAGGGAGCTGGCCTGCCCACGCTCTCGGTCTTATGAGAACCCGAAGGAATCACTGTGGTGGGAGCGTTTGTCTCAGTCATGCCCCAGCCATGGTAGAGAAATGCCTTTGGGCAAAATCTTAGGAATCTGCGTATGGTCTCGACTGAGCTCGGGGCCCCGAATAAAACAATCCAGCGCAGGCTAGATAAGTCTATGCTCTCAAATTCCTTCATCTGCAAAAACGCGT
>Ga0315295_10005523_pt1 | contig 10789 bp, 9 predicted proteins | sample YL17G14_0_MG_FD_204453 | JGI IMG/M metagenome (GOLD analysis project Ga0315295, IMG submission 204453) | Sediment microbial communities from Yellowstone Lake, YNP, Wyoming, USA - YL17G14_0 | ecosystem: Environmental > Aquatic > Freshwater > Lake > Sediment | place: USA: Wyoming | collected...
CCAGCCCGGCGGCTCGCTCCGCGACGCCGACGCGATCGCCGCCGCCAACGCCGCCGGGGCGACGATGCTCCTCACCGGCGTTCGCCACTTCCGACACTGAACCCCCGCGGTCTCGCGCCCGTCGGCGCCCCTGCTACGATCGCGCGGCCATGCCCGACCGCTTCTACATCACGACCGCGATCGCCTACGCGAACAACAAGCCCGGCCTGCACACCCTGCACGAGGTGATCGCGGCCGACGCCCTCGCCCGCTGGCACCGGATGCGCGGCATCCCGACCCGCTTCCTGACCGGGACCGACGAGCACAGCGTCAACATCGCGATGAAGGCGGCCGAGGAGGGCCGGGCCCCGCGCGACTTCGTCGACGAGAAGGTCGCCCTCTTCAAGGCGGCCGAGGACGCCCTGCTCATCAGCCCCGACCGCTTCATCCGGACGACCGATCCCGACCACCTGCGGTCGGCCCAGGAGATGGTCCGCCGGGCGTACGAGCGCGATGACATCTACGTCGGCACCTACGAGGGCTGGTACTGCCCGAACGAGGGCTTCCGCAACGCGACCGACGTGACCGAGACGGCGGCCGGCACGATCTGCCCGAACCACCCGGAGGTTCCGCTCCAGTGGCTGACCGAGAAGAACTGGTTCTTCCGGCTCTCGGCCTACCAGGAACGCCTGGAGCGCTGGTTCGAGGAGAACCCGGGCTTCGTCCAGCCCGACTACCGGCGCAACGAGATGCTCGGCTTCATCCGCGGCGGCCTCGAGGACTTCTCGATCAGCCGTGCCGGTGCGAGGTGGGGGATCCCGTTCCCGCTCATGCCGGACGGCTCGGACGCGCACCTCCCCGACATGACGTGGGACCCCGAGGCGGGCACGATCTACGTCTGGTACGACGCCCTTATCAACTACATCACCGGCGCCGGCTTCCCCGACGACTCGCAGCTCTTCGAACGCTGGTGGCCGGCCGACCTCCACGTCATCGGCAAGGACATCGCCCGCTTCCACACGATCTTCTGGCCGGCCATGCTCTGGTCGGCGGGCCTCGAGGCGCCGCGGCAGGTCTGGGTCCACGGCTGGCTCCTGGCCCAGGGCGAGCGGATGAGCAAGAGCCGCGGCAACTTCCTGGACCCCCTCGACTTCGTCGCGGCCTTCGGCGCGGACGGCGCGCGCTACGTCGCCCTGCGCGAGGTGGCCTTCGACCGCGACAGCGACGTCTCGTGGGACGGCTTCCTGCGCCGCTACAACGCGGACCTCGCCAACGACTTCGGGAACCTCGTCAACCGGACGGTCTCCATGGCGGTCCGCTACCTCGGCGGCGAGCGCCCGGCGCCGCGGCCGGCCGGGGCGGCGCCGCTGGGCGAGGGCTGGGCCGACACGCTCCGGCTCGTCGTCAAGAAGCTCGATGGCTGCCTGGTCCACGAGGCGCTGGCCGAGCTCTGGGAGTTCGTGGGCGGCGCGAACAAGACGGTCGACGCGGAGGCGCCGTGGGTCCTGGCGAAGGCGGCGAAGACGGGCGACGAGGCCGCCGCCGCGCGGCTGCGCGACGTCCTGGGCGACCTCCTTGAGGCCTGCCGCCTGGTGGCCCTCGCGGCCGCGCCGGTGATGCCGGGCGCCGCGCCGCGCATCCTCGCCCAGCTCGGGTACGACTACCCGTGGGCGCCCGACGGATCGGGCGGGCCGGGGCTCCTCGACGAGCTCGCCTGGGGCGCCCACGCGGCCGAGCCCGGGACGCTGGCCGTCCCCAGCCCGCTCTTCCCGCGGCTGGAGATCGAGGCGCCCGACGCCCCGGCCGCCGGCTGATGCGCCTGGTCGACACCCACGCCCACCTCCAGTCGCCGCAGTTCACGGACGATCTCGCGGAGGTGCTGGCCGCTGCCGAGGTCGCCGGGGTCGAGCGGCTGCTCGTCCCGGGCTGGGATGAGGCGTCGAGCGGGCGGGCCCTCGATCTCGTCGCCCGCTACCCGCGGCTGGTCGCCGCCGCGGGCATCCACCCGCACGCCGCCGCGGAGACGGACGAGGCCGCCTGGAGACGGACCGCCGCCCTCGCTGCGGACCCGACGGTGGTGGCCATCGGCGAGACAGGGCTCGACTACGACCGGCGCTATTCGCCGATCGAGGACCAGCTCGCCAACCTGCGCCGCAACCTCGCGCTCGCCCTCGCCACGGGGAAGCCGGCGATCCTCCACTGCCGGAGCGCCGCGGGCCGGCGCGACGCCCAGGACGCGCTCCTCGACGAGATGCGGGCGGCCGGGTTCGGCGGCTCGGCGGCGCGGGCGGCGTTCGGCGACCGGCCCCCGGCGATCCTCCATTCGGTCTGCGGGCCCACCGACTACGTGGCCGCCGCCCTGGAGCTCGGCTGCGCCGTCTCGATCTCCGGCCTGTGCTTCCGGAAGGGGGAGGAGGCGACCGCGGAGAGCGTCAGGCTCGTGCCGGCCGACCGGCTCCTGGTCGAGACCGACGCGCCGTATCTCTCCGCCCCGGGTGCGCCGCGCCGCCGCAACGAGCCGGCCTGGGTCCGGATCACCGCCGCATGGGTGGCCGAGCAGCGCGCTGAGAGCCCCGACGCGCTCGGGGCGCAGCTCGTGGCGAACTTCGACCGGATCTTCCCGGCGGGGGCCGGGTAGCGGAGCGAGGCCGCTCGCGATCGCCCGCCGGGGTGCGCGCGGGCGCGCCTCCCCGGAGGCCCGTCAGCCGAGCCGCCGCGCCGCGGGCGCGCCTCCCCGGAGGCCCGTCAGCCGAGCCGTCGCCAGCGCATCGTCATGGACGCGACGAGCGGGGCGCCCGGCTCGACCACGGCGTGCTCGCCCGTGTTCAGGCCGTTGGGCGGCCCCGTCTGGGGCTCGATGCAGACGCCCTCGTCGCGCTCGGTGTAGACGACCCAGAAGGGCGCGTCGCTCTCGATCCGCACTTCGAAGGCGCCCGGCCAGTGGACGCCGGGGGTGCCGGCCACGTCGACGAAGCAGTCGTCCCAGGGCTCGGGCGGGATCGGCCGGACCACCGTCCCGTCGGGCAGCCCATCGGCACCCCGCCGCAGCATCCCCCCGGCGTCGAGATCGACGCTGACGGGCTCACCGACGGCGGCCCCGGCGCCGTCCCGGAGCACCCGCCGGAACCAGGGATGCCAGCCCACGATCGCCGGCATCGGGTGAGCCGCGGCGTGGACCTCCAGCTCGGCCCGCAGGCTCGACGGCCCGAGGGCCACCCGCCCGACGGCGCGGCCGCCGAACGGCCACGGCGGCCCGAGGTCGGCGGCCAGCGTCGCCGACGACGGCCCGCCCTCGATCACCTCCCAGCGTGCCTCGAGGAGCGTCCCGTGGATCGCGTGCGGCGGCAGCAGGTGCGTGGGGAGCACGTGCTCCTCGCCGCGCCAGCGGAGAACGCCGTCGCGGACGCGCCCGGCCCACGGCACCATCGGGTAGCAGCCCCACGCGACCGGACCCGCGCCCTCGGTGACGAGCAGCTCGAAACCGTCGACGCAGAGCGAGGCGATCCGGCCGCCGGCGTCGGGGTCCAGGACGGCCTCGACGTTGTTGGCGTGCAGGGTGATCCGCTGGGTCACGCCGGGATGGTACGCCCTCCTCCGGCGCGGTCGCGGGCCGCCCCGTCAACGCTCAGCCGTAGAACGGCCACGGAGACGTGTGGCTCGCCGCCTCATCGGTGATGGACTAGCGCCGTGATCCCGCCCCCCAGGATCCCGAACAAGCCACCCCCCACGATCGCGAGGCCGGCGGCGAGGAAGGCCTCGCCGATCCACTCACCCTCCCCGACCTGGAGCACCTGCTGGCCGGTGATCGTGGCGGCGATGAGGATGCCCACCATGGCGACCACCGCCGCAACGAGCCCCGCGACGAACGAGCCGCGCGCCCGGTCCTCGCGATACCCGAGCACGCCTGCGCCGGCCAGGAGCAGGGGGAACCCGACGACGAGGATCGCGGCTGGGATTGCCTGGTTGGACGTCGGGTCCAGTCCCTCCGGGTACGAGGCCACCACGGCGACGAAGACGAGCCCGACCACGACCAGAACCGCCAGGCCGATCGCCTCCCGCCTCAGGCGTTCAACGAGGCTGACCCGGCCGGGTGGCTCCGCAGCCGCCCGCTCAGCTCCTTCGGACGGTCCCGGAGCCCGCCAGAACGCCGCCGCCAGGAACAGGGCCCCGCCGACCAGGCCCCCGGGGAAGAACCAGAACAGCCAGTAGCGACTCGAGGGATCGGCGGCGCCGGTGGCGTCCACGATCAGCTCCACGATGAAGCACACGCTGCCCACGAGGGCCACGAGGATGCCGCCGGGCAGGGGCCGCCACCAGGCGAGCACCACCGCGGCCGCGCTCGCGATCACGACCATCCCGAACCCCAGCATGGTGCCCGGGTCGCGGGACAGGGACGAGAGCGGGCCGAGCGGCGGCAGGGCGACCGCGAGCGTTGCGACGAGCTTGAGGAGCATCCGCCCGACGGAGCCGGGCTCTTCGATCGGTGGCCCCTCGGCGGAAACCGTGCGGAACGGCAGCCCGCAGTGGTTGCAGAGGCGCTCCCGATCGGGGTTGACGACTCTCCCGCAGTTGACGCAGGCGCGATCGTCGCCGGTCGAAGGCGGATCCGGCACGGAGAGGTTGGCGGACATTCTCCAGCGCCTCCTCTTCGTCCACCCTACCTCAGGGCCTCACGCGGCGCCAGAGTCGAATGACATCAGAGCCGAGGCGCCTCAACGGGTTTCGGGTGGCAGCAGGCACGTGAGTGCTCAAGTCGCACGTCCCATACCCGCTCCTCGCCCAGCGGGCCGCGCGGCGGCGGCCATGACGTTGACATCTCCCCGCCGCTTCCGCTACATTGTTAGCACTCTCAACTGTTGAGTGCCAGCAAACGGCCGTCGCACCGGACCAGGCCGTCCGGACCGCGGTGGAACCGATGCAGCAGCAGCGGGGGGGGAACCCCGCGGCGGGCGCCCGCCGGGGCAGCCGGCCAGTCGATCGGGCAGACCGCGACCGCGCGGTCGCCCGGAACCAGACCTCGAAGGAGGGATTGCGCGTTGGTCACTTCCAGCAAGCTCCGCCCGCTCGGCGACCGCGTCCTCGTGAAGCCGCTGCCGCGGGACGAGATGACGAAGAGCGGCATCGTCCTGCCGGACACAGTCAAGGAGAAGCCCCAGGAGGGCGAGGTCCTCGCCGCCGGGCCGGGCAAGATGCTCGAGGACGGCAAGCGCGAGGCAATGGACGTCAAGGTCGGCGACAAGGTCCTGTACGCCAAGTACGCGGGGACCGAGTTCAAGGTCGAGGGCGACGACCTCCTCATCGTGAGCCAGAAGGACATCCTCGCGATCGTCGAGGCCTGACCCGGCCGGGCCGCCGGTCACCCGGCGCGCCGCCCGCCGCCAGCCTCCATCGCACCAGACACTCCCAGGAGGGACCCGAATCCGTGGCTAAGCAGGTCATCTTCGAGGACGCCGCACGGCGCTCCCTCAAGCGCGGCATCGACCGCCTCGCCGACGCGGTCAAGGTGACGATCGGGCCGAAGGGCCGGAACGTCGTCCTCGACAAGAAGTTCGGCTCGCCGACGATCACGAACGACGGGGTCACGATCGCTCGCGACATCGAGCTCGACGACCCGTTCGAGAACATGGGCGCGCAGCTCCTCAAGGAGGTCGCGACCAAGACCGACGACGTCGCCGGCGACGGAACGACCACCGCGGTCGTCCTTGGCCAGGCGATCGTCAGCGAAGGGCTCCGCAACGTCACCGCCGGCGCCAACCCGATGGTCCTCAAGCACGGCATCGAGCGTGCCGTCGAGGTGATCGTCGAGGAGATCAAGGCCAGCGCCCGGCCGGTCGAGACGCGCGAGCAGATCGCGGCGGTCGCCGCGATCTCGGCGGCCGATCCCGAGGTCGGCGAGATCATCGCCGAGGTGATGGACAAGGTCGGCAAGGACGGCGTCATCACCGTCGAGGAGGGCCAGTCCCTCGGCCTCGAGAAGGAATACACGGAGGGAATGCAGTTCGACCGGGGCTACATCTCGGCGTACTTCGTCACCAACCCCGATCGGATGGAGGCGGTCCTCGAGACCGCCAAGATCCTCGTCACCGACAAGAAGATCTCGGCCGTCGCGGACATCCTGCCGGGGCTCGAGAAGGCCGTCCAGGTCAGCAGGCCGATGCTCATCATCGCCGAGGACGTCGACGGCGAGGCGCTGGCGACCCTGGTGGTGAACAAGCTCCGCGGAACGATCCAGGTCCTCGCCGTCAAGGCGCCGGGCTTCGGCGACCGCCGCAAGGAGATGCTCCGCGACATCGCGATCCTGACGGGCGCGACGGTCATCTCCGAGGAGGTCGGCCGCAAGCTCGACTCCGTCACCGCCGAGGACCTTGGCGAAGCCCGTCGCATCGTCGCCACGAAGGACGACACGACCGTCGTCGACGGCGCCGGCCGCGAGCCCGACATCAAGGCCCGCATGAACCAGATCAAGGCGCAGATCGAGGAGACCACCTCGGACTACGACCGCGAGAAGCTCCAGGAGCGCCTCGCCAAGCTCGCCGGCGGCGTGGCCGTCATCAAGGTGGGTGCGGCGACCGAGGTCGAGCTCAAGGAGAAGAAGCACCGCATCGAGGACGCTCTCTCGACCACCCGCGCGGCGGTCGAGGAGGGCATCGTCGCCGGCGGGGGCGTCACCCTCCTTCAGGCCATCCCGGCGCTCGACAGCCTCGTGCTGGAGGGTGACGAGGCGGTCGGCGTCGACATCGTCCGGCGCGCCCTCGAGGCACCGGCCCGCCAGATCGCCGACAACGCCGGCGCCCGCGGCGAGGTCGTCATCGACCAGATCAAGACCCTGCCGAAGGGCCATGGCTTCGACGCCCTCAAGGGCGAGTACGGCGACATGTTCGAGCGCGGGATCGTGGACGCCGCCAAGGTGACCCGCTCGGCGCTGCAGAACGCGGCCTCGATCGCGGCGATGGTGCTGACGACCGAGACGCTCATCACCGACCTTCCCGAGAAGAAGGAGTCCGCCGGCGGCGGTGGCTACGGCCACGGCGGCGGAGACATGGACTACTAGTCAAGTCGCACTGCGCGAAGGGGGCCCCGGCCGGGAACGGCCGGGGCCCCCTTCGTGTACGCCCGGCATGGGCGATAGCCTGGAGGTGCAAGTCCTCTGCAGGAGGCGGTGGTGCCAACTGCTAGCCGGAGGCAACGGCGTCACCGCGAGGTGGGGTCGGAAGGAAGCCCGAGGCAAAGCTCCGACCCGAGGAACACGAACCGCGTACGAGGCTGGGCAGCCCGGATGAGCCGGCACGACACGGCGATGTCCGCCACCACCAAGGGGCTGTCAGGTAAACGCGGCGGGGCTGGAGTGACGGCGATCGCCCTTATCCGGGGAGGCCTGTCGGGGTGTCGGGTGCATGGGCACCCGACCGTCGCTGTCGCAAGGCGGCGGTGGACCCGGCAGGAGTCAGCAGCGGCCATAGTACCGGCGGGGATCGACATCGCCGGGAAGGGCCAAACGTCAGTCCGAGGGACGACGCAGGAGCACTCGCGATCGGCGCATCGACCGCGGCCATCCCACCCCGATGGTGGGTCTGCATCCGGGGGCGGGCGGTGAAGCTGCCCAGGCCCGGAGCAGAGCGCAGCGCCGATCCGGCGTCTCCGGTGACCACCCCTCACCCCGCCCGGGCGGACGACCTCTGGGAGAGCTTCCTCTCCCGGGAGAACCTCGTCCGGGCGCTCCGGCGCGTCGAGCGCAACCGCGGTGCACCCGGTCCCGACGGCATGACGGTCGAGGCGCTTCGCCCCTACCTGAAGGTCGCCTGGCCGGAGATCCGCGCCCGGCTCGACGCTGGCACGTACCGCCCTGCTCCCGTCCGCCGGGTGACGATCCTCTGAGCCCGGGGGAGGGGAGCGCGAGCTGGGCGTGCCGACGGTGCTCGATCGCTTCCTCCAGCAGGCGTTGAGCCAGGTCCTCTCACCCGTCTTCGAGCCTTCGTTCTCGGACCGGAGCTTCGGCTTCCGGCCGGGACGGAGCGCCCATCAGGCGGTCGAAGCCGCCCGGGCGGCGATCGAGGCGGGCGAGACCTGGGTCGTCGATGTCGATCTCGACCGGTTCTTCGACCGGGTACAGCACGACGCCCTGATGGCCCGCGTGGCCAGACGGGTCGGCGATCGTCGGGTGCTTCGACTCATCCGACGGTATCTCGACGCCGGGGTCATGGTCGCCGGGGTGAAGGTCGCGACGGTGGAGGGCACCCCGCAAGGGTCACCGCTGACTCCTCCCACGCAATAGGCAACTTCGAGTTCGAGGTCGCCATTCGCCGGACGGCCGCGCGAGCGCGGAGGGGGTGATGTTGACACATACAGTAGTATCGTTGTGGCATGACCGATGGACGTCGGGCACGGGCCGACCAGCGAGCAACCCGGGTGAACGCGGCCGCCGAGCTCTTGGGCGCGGGCGTGGCGATCGTCGAAGCGACGCGGGAGCTCGCGCGCCGCTTCGGGCTCTCGGAGCGCCAGGCCCGTCGCTACGTCGAACGGGCGCGGGCCGTCGGCGTGGTCGAGGTGCCGGAGCCGATGACCGTGTTCACGGTGCGGCTGCCGGAGAGCCTCGTCGCTCGGCTGCGCGGCTACGCCCATGGCAGTGGCCAGACCTTGAGCTCGATCGTCGCCCAGGCCCTCGAGGAGTTCCTGAGCCGAACGCGAGTGGGTCCGCGCGGTGGCCGACCGACGGGTTGAGCTCGACTACGTCTTCGACCGCCTGGGTGGGTTCGCCCTCGCCCAGGCCTATCGGACGCTCGTCCCTGCGCGGCGGGTGACGTGCACGAGCCGAGGAGGAAACGATGACGACGGCCGCGATCTACGCCCGGGTGTCCTCTGCCCGCCAGCGCGACGAGCAGACGATCGTCAGCCAGACGGCGGCGCTCCTCGAGCACGCCGCCGGCGAGGGACTCCAGGTTCCTTCCGGGTGGGTGTTCGAGGATGAGGGCTACTCGGGCGCGACCTTGGTCCGCCCGGCCCTCGAGCGGCTCCGTGACCTCGCCGCGCAGGTCGGGGTCGACCTCGTCCTCTGCTATGCCCCCGACCGGCTCGCCCGCAAGTACGCCTACCAGGCCCTGCTCATCGAGGAGTTCGCCCGGGCCGGCACCGAGGTGCGCTTCCTCAACGGTCCCACGTCCGACCGCCCCGAGGACGCCCTGCTCGTCCAGTTCCAAGGCATGATCGCCGAATACGAACGTGCCCAGATCGGGGAGCGGACCCGCCGGGGCAAGCTCCATCGCGCCCGAGCGGGTTCGGTCAACGTCTTGGGCGGCGCCCCCTACGGCTACCGCTACGTCCGGCGGAGCGAGCACGCGGAGGCCCGCTTCGAGGTCGTCGAGCCCGAGGCGACGACCGTCCGCGAGCTCTTTCGGCGCTACGTCGAGGACGGCCTCTCGATCGGCGAGCTGACCCGCTGGCTCACGGCCCAGGGGGTGCCGACCGCGACCGGCAAGCGGCGCTGGGACCGCTCGACGGTCTGGGGGATGCTACACAACCCCGCCTACGCGGGCCGGGCCGCCTTCGGCAAGACGGCGCGCTCGGACCGCCGCCCGGCGGTCACCCGCCGGCTCCGGCTCGCCGGTCGCGCCGTGCCCCGCTGGGCCGCCCACCGCGACCGCCCGCGCGAGGCGTGGATCGAGATCGGGGTGCCGGCGATCGTGAGCGAGGAGACGTTCGCCGCTGCGGCGCGCCGCCTCGAGGACAACAAGCGCTTCGCGGCCCGGAACACCAAGGTGCCCTCGCTGCTCGGGGGCCTGGTGTCCTGCGGGCGCTGCGGCTACGCCTACTACCGCAGCTCGACCCGCACCAGCGCACGGACGCTGTACTACTACCGCTGCCTGGGCTCCGACGGCTGGCGCTACGCGGACGGACCGGTCTGCAGCGCTCGGCCGATCCGCGGGGACGAGCTCGATGCCCTCGTCTGGGCGCATGTCACCGCCCTGCTCGCCGATCCTGCCCTGATCCGGGCGGAGCTCGAGCGCCGCCTCGCCGAGCTGCGCGGGTCCGACCCGACGACGGCCCAGCGGGGTCGCCTCGAGGTCGAGCTGCGCCGGGTCCGCTCGGCCGCCGGCCGTCTCGTCGCGGCCTACCAGGAGGATCTCCTCTCGCTCGACGAGCTCCGCGCCCGGATGCCCGCGCTGCGGACCCGCGAGTCGAGCCTGCGCACGCAGCTCGACGCCCTCGACGCCCAGCTGATCGACCGCGAGCGCTTCCTCGCCGTGGCCGAGAGCCTGGAGACCTTCCTCGCCCGGCTCCGCCAGGGTGCCGAGACCGCGGCGGTCGAGGATCGCCAGCGTATCCTCCGGCTCATCGTGAAGGATGTGCTGGTCGGCCCTAACGAGATCGTGATCCGGCACTCCATTCCGACCTCGCGCCAGCCTGAGCTGCCGGCAGGTTATGTATTGCGTGGGAGGAGTCCTTTCACCACTGCTCGCGAACATCATGCTCGACGACCTCGACGCGGAGCTGGAGCGGCGGGGCCATGTGTTCGTCCGCTACGCCGACGACCTCCGGGTCTACGTGGCAAGCGAACGGGCGGCGACTCGCGTGCTCGAAGGCATCACGGCCTTCGTGGAGCAACGGCTCCACCTCCGGGTGAATCAGGCGAAGAGCGGCGTCGCTCCCGCGACGGTCCGGGGCCTTCTCGGCTTCGGCTTTCTCAGGCGCGACGGGAGGATCAGAGTCAGGCTCGAGCAGAAGACGAAGCGTCGTCTCAAAGCTCGGTTACGCGAACTCACCGCCCGCAGCCGCTCGATCGCAATGCCCGTGCGGCTCGCGCTGCTCAACCGGC
>Ga0315295_10005525_pt1 | contig 10786 bp, 9 predicted proteins | sample YL17G14_0_MG_FD_204453 | JGI IMG/M metagenome (GOLD analysis project Ga0315295, IMG submission 204453) | Sediment microbial communities from Yellowstone Lake, YNP, Wyoming, USA - YL17G14_0 | ecosystem: Environmental > Aquatic > Freshwater > Lake > Sediment | place: USA: Wyoming | collected...
CTCATACGAAAATTCTCCGCCGGTTCAATTGCCCGGGACGGAATGGGTCCTTATGGATTGCATGTTTTACAGGGTATTTTACCTGCCTTAATTGCTTCGTCTTTGCTCGTATAGCTTACAAGGTTTCCCTCCGAAATGTTCTTAGCCCAGCGACATTCCGGTTTGTGGAAGATAGAGCTGCTCTTTGACGCCAAATATCCGGATGCTGTCGATTCCACGTCTGTTTTGGCCTGGTTCTCTGGGATTGCCGGTGAATCGGATTCACTTATTACGGCTTCTGAAGATTGTTTGGCAGCCGGATTGGTTGCCTTATATGCGTGGATGAAGCCTTCAACCTGCTCCAGTACGACATCAGTCATTTTAGCAGGCATGTTTTCCGCCGATACGGCCTGCATTACCGGGGCCGACTGCCAAATGTCGGCTTTGAAAACAGGATTTCGTTTGTCTTTCAGGCAGACTGCCCTTACCAGTGCCGACCGAATGTGGAATACGCACTGCTGCGAATCTTCGAGACTGAGCGTGCTGACGTAAATCCTCAACTCCGGGATGCTTAAAATGTTATCTGCCGTGGGTGTGTCTAATTCTATGCCGGCTTGGCGTAGCTTTTCTTTTACATTTGTTTCGAGCTGCTTCCAAAACGGCACATCTTCGTCCTGTTTTGTGCCATATCGCAACACAACGACATGCAATTTATCAATCCCGTCGAGAGCCGGATGAGGCTGGTTGATTAACAGAGGTTTATCCCCGGAAAGAGATTGTTCTGCCTGGCCCGGAACCGCATCGCAGAAACTCACGGCGGCGACAGTCAAAATGAGATAATACATTTTGTTTTTCATGTTTTCCCCTCTTTTACCGCAATTGTGCCGGGGTCGTGACTTTGGTTCGATTCGTGCAAAGATGTGGCTGAAATTCCGGTTTTAGCTTGCGTCTAATGCCTTGTCTACCGCATCCTTCATCTTCGCAAGACCGGTCTTCGCCACAGCCAGCGGATCCTGCTCCCAATAGGTTGGATTGAACAATTCCAGCGACAGGAACGCCCGGCTGCCATTGGCGTGCAGATCGCGGATGATTTGCGTCAGCGGGGCTATGCCGTCCCCGGGATAGACACGGTCGCGGTCGCTTATCGTCTCGCGCGGCGGGTCGGCAGGATAGTCATTCAAGTGAAAGACCTGGATGGCGTGGGCGCTTATGTGTTTCAGGCCGTTGAAATCGGAACCGCCTTTGTATGTGTGATAGACGTCCGGCAGCAGGCACGCTTTCGGGTGGCCGCTCTCAATCACCACGAACATCCCCTGTCCCAACCGGTGAAGATTCTTCGAAGAACCCCATAATTCGAGCTGCGGCACAACACCCATCCGCTCGCCCAGCTCCAGCAGGGCGCGATAACGCTCGGCGGCCTTCATTAAATCAAGGCCCGCCTCGCGTGTGGCGCCGGCAGGGGGTGCCGCGATGCGCTTGCCGCCGATTTGGGCCAGCACGTCCATGTCCCGCTTGACTTGTTCGAGGCCTTTGGCACGCTCGGCGTCGTCGTCCACAATCCATTGAAAAAAGGAAATGGAGCTCTCGACGGTCAGGCCGGAATCGTTTATTTGCCTGCGAATATCCTTGAGATTGCCCCCGTCCCTGACGTAACTGTGGATTTTTTCAACCCAGGGCTCGATCGCGTTATAGCCTGCCTGGGCGGTAATTTCAATCTCCTTTTCCAGGCTTAGCTTTTGTCCGCGAATCGTGCTGGTGTTGAAACAGTAGCGAAACGGCATTGTTGATCCGGGGCCGGCTTTGCTGTTATCACCGGATGCGACGGCTTTGCTTCTGTTGGTCATGACGGCGCCGATCGCAGCACCGGCAACGGCTATGAATCGACGGCGTGAAAGACTGTTTTCTTTCATAATTATCTCCTGCTTTAGTAAAAAATGTGCTGGATTTTCTCCGGATTATGCAATAAACGCAAAGGCTTCGGTCACGTTCATTCCTTCTTCAATACCGAGGGCTTTGGCTTTCGCGTTTGCTTTTGTAACCTTTCTGTTGCCAAATCGCTCCAGCGTTCCTATCGGGTTGTCCGGCGTGCTTTCCACTATCGCTGCGGCGACGCCGTATCTTTCACAGGCGTCGATGTCTATCGCGGGGCAGGCTAAAAAACCTTTCGAGCCGGTTACCAGCAGGATATTAAATCCCGCCCATTTGGTCTGAACGCCTTCGACGAGGCCATTTGGCGTCTTATATGTTTTTGTGTGAATTTCCATGATTAATTATTCCTTTGTCATCCCTAAAAAGACGGGAATCTGCATTCAAAATGAATCAATCATACGGGCTTGCCGAGCTGTTCGGTAATTTCGGCCAGTTTCTCATCGAGCAGCTCTTTGCTCCTGGCTTCTATATTTAATCGCAGCAGCGGCTCGGTATTACTCGGCCTGCAATTAAACCACCAGTCTTTATACCCGATTGATACGCCGTCCAGTTGGTCGATTTGCCCGTCGCTGTATCTTCTTGCCAGCTCGTCCATTTTAGCTTGCTTGTTTTCAACCGTGAAGTTTATCTCGCCGCTGCTGTTGTATCTTCGCAGCGGACTTATCAGCTCGCTTATCGGGACGTTGTCTGCTTCGCTTACAATGTTTATCACGTGCACCAGCGTAATCATGCCCGAGTCGGCATAGAAATTGTCGCGGTAATAGAAATGCCCCGAAAGTTCCCCGCCGAATACCGAGTGCGAATCACGCAGGGCTTTCTTTATATAAGCGTGCCCCACTCTTTCTCTTCGGGGCGTGCCGCCGTGCTTGATGATTTCCTCGACGACGACTCTGCTGCTGCGCAAGTCGTAAACAACCGTCGATTTCGGCTCTTTCTCCAGGAAATAGGGCACCATAAGGGCGGTCATCAGGTCGCAGCCGATGGTATCGCCTTTCTCGTCAACCATCATCAGCCTGTCGGCGTCACCGTCGAAGCATACGCCGAAATCACACTTGTTTTTCTTTACCGCCTTTTTCAGTTCGGCCAGATTGCTCTCGATAAGCGGATTCGGCTCGTGTTTGAATTTGCCGGTGTGCTCGAAGTTGATTTCGATTATTTCCACCGGCAGCTTGCCGAAAATCGCGGGAACCATCTTGCCCGCCATTCCATTGGAAGCATCGATAGCAATCTTCATTTTCTTTACGTTCGACCTGAGAAACTTCAGGACGTGTTTTTTGTATTCATCGGTCAAATCACGGCTTTCGACCGTGCCGGTAGCCTTGCCCTTGGTGTGAAGCAGGGCCATTGCAATATGCTCTATATCTTTCAGGCCGGTATCGCCGCCGATCGGCTTGGCGTCCAGGCCGGATATCTTGAATCCGTTATACTTGGCCGGGTTATGCGAAGCCGTGACCTGAACGCCGCCGCACGTTCCAAGATGGTTGATTGCGAAATACATCTGGGGCGTATCAATCATTCCTATATCTATGACATTTGCGCCTGAGGAGTTCATTCCTTCGATAAGAGCGTTGGCCAGCGCTTCGCTGTGTGTTCTCATATCACGGCCGACACACAACGACTGAGAAACAGCCTGGCCCCGCTCGTAGCCGCGAAGAAGCGACCTCAAAAATCGGGCCGTAGCGCAGCCGATCTTCCACGCATCCTCCTCTTTAAGCTGGTCGGGGTAAATACCTCTTATGTCGTATGCCTTAAAAATGCCGGGATTCATTCATTATACTCCATTAATTATGCGGGGATAAATTTTCACCCGCTTGACGATATACGGTCTTTCAAATAGTCCGATATGATACCAGATCATGCCCGGGATGCCAGCAAAAAGGGATGAAAGGCGGGATATTCTTAAGCGGCGATGAAAATCAGGTAGAGACCACCGAGCAGGACGAGGATGCCGCAGACTTTTTTGAGGATGACCGGGCCTTTGGATTTCTCGTTCCAGTTCATGTAGCGTCGAAGTCATCAGATTACGCCCAAGCTCTTCCTGCAAATCGCCTGCAATCTTCAAAGTTTCTATTTCATAAGCTTTTGCTTGACAATGAATTCAAGTTCGATTGGTTTTTGAGACCTTGCGCCGTCATCGTTTCAACACATATTACACTTATAATCTGCTCGGTACGGAAACCGTTTCGGGCGTAATCAAAACCTCGAAGACCTTTCCGCGGCGGATTCGGCGCACGTTAAACTCAAGGTGCTCAGTCTTTAGCCTATGGTCAACAGCGGGGATATGGCCGATTTGCTTTACAATCCAGTCTGACAGGTTGCAGTCGCAAGAGATGCCGGGAGCTTTCAACTTATCGGCGAGGCTGTGCATAGTAACACCGCCTCCGACAATCCAGACACCCTGGCTTAATGGGTGTACCATCTTAGGAAGCTTATCGAATTCATCCTCAAGCTCACCAACAAGTTCCTCAATAAGATCCTCCAAAGTAATAAGTCCGACAGTATGCTTATTTGTATCTTGTACAAGAGCCATGTGCTCGTGCTCATCCACAAAGGCCTTCAAAAGCTGCTGACATGATGTATTTTTGGATACAAATCGCAACGGGCGAATGATACCATTAAGCGTCGGGTCTGCAGGATTAGTTCGCATTCGATATACAAGTTCCTTGAAATTGACGTAGCCGATGACCTTGTCACGGTCATTACCTTCAATGACAGGAAAACGGGTGTGGGGATCCAAATGAGCTGCAATTATTGCGTTGCCGAGCGTCTGTGTGGTTGATAAAAAGGTTATCTGCTCAACCGGAATCATAACGTCCTTCGCCGTCTTGCGGGAAAGCATTGTCACACCGGTAATAATATTTGCCTGATTTGCAGAAATCTGGTTTGACAGACGGGCATAACCAGCCAGGGCACTGATTTCATCAAGAGTGGCCACATGATTTACTATCTGTTTTTTCTCAAACGGTCTGTTCAGGAATCGTAACATGTTTATGATAGGACGCAGGATAACAATAAGAATGCGAAGCGGCAAGGCGCCGCGTTCCATAATAGGTACATTAAAATGAACTCCAATTGATTTTGGTAATATCTCGGTAAATTGCAGCATCAGATAGGTAAATATACCAGAGCTTATTCCTATAAACTTCTCACCGAAAAGCAAGGCTACCTCAGCACCGACTATCGTTGCCCCTACTGTATGCGCTATGGTATTTAAGGTAAGAATAACAGTAACGGGTAACTCGATCTGTTCTTTGAAGCCGCGGATAATATTACCAACCTCTGGTCTGCGTTTTTCCAGTGTTGCCAGCTCTCCAGGCGATAAACTCAACAGCGCAGCCTCCATCAGCGAACAAACAGATGATACGCTGAATGCTGTTATCGCTCCAAGTATGAGGGCAACAATACTACCTTCCGAATTCATTTCATAACTCCACAAATCTAATTCATAATAAGGGGATGCGGTCTTCAATACTCAGCGGTAAACCGTTCACATCCACCAACTTCACCGAGCCACGGAACATACGAGTTTGCCACTGAGCTGCCTTTGGAAATTCATCTCTGCATTCCGACAGATATGGAACAGGAAGAAAACCCTTGGCGAAAATCCGGTAGAGCCCTTCAGGGGTACAAGCGTTTGGCACAGCCTTACTAATCGCACGGAGAACAACCCTCGAATCATTCACAAGTTCTGCAGTCCGGCTCTCTACCTCGGTATTCTCAGTCATATCGTCAACGTAGCCCTTGGCCCGCAGGCGCCGATACTCAGCCAGGGCGTATTGCGTAATCTGGATACTTTCGTTCACCACAACAGGTTCAGCCAGTTGAAACGCCTCGGAGTAGCTGACAACGTGAATCAGTGGCGGGCTGGCTTGGTTGCGCGGCTCGATATCATCCATCAAGGCTGTAACCGCGGCAAGTTGTGCCTTGGCTTTGTCAGGATCGGGTGAGAAATAATCCAAGCCGCCTCGCGGCTGGAGAATCACCCGGAAATGGTCATCCTCAAGCTCTCGGGCTATTCCCAGCATCGCCCTCGACTTGGCCAAGTCCTGAACTCCCCACGTCGTCTTGGGCGTGTTGAGCATATTCTGCAGAATCAGGTACCGCACGCCCATCTTTTTCGCGACTTGGGCAGCCAGGATTGCCGAGACAACGTATGTCACATCATCAGCCCCACGAAAAGCAAAATGGTGCTGCACGTTTGGCTCGAAGGGCTTACCAGTACGTGCGATAATGCTGAGCGTCTCAACATGCTGGCGCAAATTCTCCAGTAACGTATTGAGTCCCCGTCCATCGATACGGCAGAACCACCACAACGACAGAGCGTGCCATGCAATATTAATGGTACGCTCGTACATTTGAGCCAGAGACGGGATGTCTTTCGTTCCTGCATATGTACGAACGAGCATAGGCCGAGATGCTTGCCAGACTGCTGCGAATTCCTGCTCACTATTGATTGGTACACCTCCGCCGTTCGGAGCCGAACCCCAGTCCTCCCCAAAACGCGACTGTGTTAATTGCGAGGTGCCGATGGACAGCACATCCAGGAAACCCGCATCAGCTAATTCACGCGCCCACTTGAGAAATAGCTCAACAGCTTCTTGGCGGTTGTGCAGATATGGTCCGACGTGTGCCCTCATCAGGGGCGGCTGTCCATGCCTCAAACAATGATCGATACGAGCCAAAACCGTATCGCGACTGGTACCAAAAGTCTCATAGCCGGATCGGTCAACAGGTCTTATAGCCAAGTATCGGCCTGAACTAACAACATCCCGCCCGAAAGCCAGCCGCGATTCATCATAGCCTACACTTTCGGACACAGCTCTCGGAAGGAGAGATGGATCGATTCCGAGCATACGAAGTGTATCCGCCGCGGTTTCATCCCCTTGAAAAACGCCGCTTATCTCTGAATGACAACTCTGCACCATCCGGCACGTCTGAGGCAAGCCGGCGAAGTATAAAGTCTTTAGCGGCCCACCTTGTGAGACCAGCAGCCGCTGGCTTTTCAAGCTTCTCAAGAGCCGACCAACCAGATCAGTTCCATCGGTCGGGTCGAGTCGGTAACTCAAGCCCAAGACAGTAATGCCCTTTTCGTGCACCCATCTGCCAATGAGAGAGACAGACTTTTCGTCTTCGAGCGCCTCCCAAGCCTGGCAGACATCCGTATCAGCCACTATTGTTATGTATCCACATTCAGACAGAAGTTGCTCAACACAGCTTATCCCCAATGTGTGCGCATCGATTGCCGGTCGGATCAGACCTAACCTATCGGTCCTTTTTAATGGTGCTGGCATTGCATGTCACTTTCTCTGAGCGTTGCAACAGATAACGTAGCTTAGTGAGGTCTGCTCACAGCAAGTCCGGTCCGGGTAACACGGATACTCCCTGGCCGGCCGGCTCAGCTCCCACCACCAAAAACATGATATCCTTTATAGACATCCCTTGTATACCAAGCTTGTCCACTGTCCTGCCCTCGGCCCAATAGTCAACATCATGCATCACCGATGCCAGATGAATAATGGCCCTGATCGCCGGCGTCGGTATCTTTAGCATCTCACCAATAGAAGCGATTGGTACCAAGCTGGTCGGCACATCCTCGGTAATGTACCGATGTTCGATTGTGCCCGGAGCCTTGATACCGCGGTAGCCTGGATTTGCCCGCATCGCATGCAATAAGGTTTTTCCTGCTGCATCGTAGGCTAGGTAAAGCCACTCACGGGCTGTGTTGGCTCGTATGCCCAGAGCACTGGCCACCTCCGTTCGTTCGCGGTCAACCGCCTCCAGTACACGAGCGACCGATGTTGTAACGCCCTCCACGTAATACTCGAAATCTCCGTGGGTATCTTCGATTCTTGCCGAATTCAAGACGGTTATGGTTGGATGAAATACAGCCCCGATGTTGTCCAGTCCTGTCTTCAATACATTGTCTCCCGGAACGAACTGCGGCAGCGCCTTACGGAGCACGGGCAGAACATCGACCACCTGATATGCCGGCAAAGTCGCCAAGGGCAAAGAGTTCTTTATACTGAAGATTCGCACCTGTCCGGGATTGGTCACACGGCACGTGTACAGCAGGGACTGCGTTTCCGCAAGGTAGGGGCGTACCGACGGATTGATTTTGCGGATTATCTGTGAGACCTCCAATGCCCCGCCGGTACGACCGGGATTCAGCACGATAATTTGCCCGTCTTTGAGATGGGGAGCCACAATCTCGGCTATAGTACGATGGGCGGTTGCCGGGACAACGACCATTAAAATGTCGGCATTCCTGATGGCTTCTGCGGGATCTGAAGTGATCATGTTTAAAGAGGCGAATCCTTCTATCTCCCCCGTCACGTCGATGCCGCCGCGAGCCTGGACGGGCAAGAGACGCTCGTCGCTCCGGTTGAACAGATTCACCCTCAAGCCGTTGATGGCCAGATGGGCGGCCATCGCCATCCCACCATGGCCGGCGCCAAGGACGCAGAATGTCGGCGAGCCGCTGTCTTCCGACAACTCACCCAACGGCTCTTCTGCCAGCTTCAGCCGCTCGATCAGATCCGGCGATGATCGTGCCTTCACCAATGATTCAATAAAATCCGGAGTCCCGCAAAGCCGCGCAATTCGGCTCAAAACACGAAGATGCAGCGCGTGTGCCGGGGGCGGAATCATAAGAAGCACCACCACGTGCGCCTTGCCGGATTGACCCCATGGGATGCCGTCCTGCGAAGTACCTATTGCCATGACCAGTTGTTTGCATGCATTGGTACATGCGTGTGGAACCGCAATGTTATATGGGCCCGCTGGCATCAATGTCACGCCGGCCCGCTCTCTGGCGGCGATGTCCCTTAGGGCAGGCTCCATATCAATTCCACGCACAGTTGCGACCGCTGATAGCAGTTGCCTGATGGCTGTATCACGGTCGTGAGCCGACATAGCGTCCAATACACAATTTGAATGTAGCATAGCCGAGACTTTCATTCTCTGTTTCCTTATTGTGTTAACCTGGTTTACAGCCTGAGGTAAACATGTGGATTATATCAGATGAAAATCCACAGACTTACCGACTGCGATAGAAATCGGAAAATTGGTCATGGTGAATAGCTGATTGGTACGGCATCTTCGACCCACTATTCTCAAAGAACGACAGTCTTAATATAACTTCACATTCTCGTTCTGTAAAGTCTTAGAATAAAGTAATTATGGAGCAGTATAAATCAGCCAGATGCCACCTGATAATACCAGAACGCCGCAGATTTTTTTGAGGATGACTGCCCCTTTGGATTTCTCGTTCCAGTTCATATAACGCTGGACAAGCTCGGTGCACGTGCCGGCGAAAACAATCACGGAGCAATGGCCCACGCCATAGACGACAAGCAGGGCGATGCCGTAGGCCAGGTTTGTTGAGGCGACTTTGAACGTTACGCCGAGCATCGGGGCCATATAAGCGAAAGTACACGGCCCCAGCGCGATGCCGAAGACAAGGCCGAGGATGAAGGCTGCCAGCATGCCTTTGCGTTTCATGCCGACCCGGCTTGGGCCGGAAAAGGGCATTGGGATTACATCCAGAAGGTGCAGGCCGACGACGAAAAAGATGGCAGCCACGAAATAATTGCCGTACCGGCCGACGCTGCCCATCATTCTGCCCAAAGCGGCGGTAACCGCCCCGATCGCGCCGATTGTAATAAGAATGCCGACTGCGAAAAGTGTCGATATGATGAAGGCCCGCCTGGTCGACATTTTTCCCTGCTGGCCGATAAATCCGACTATAAGGGGAATGCTCGCCAGGTGACACGGGCTTAGAAGTATGCTCAGGATCCCCCAGATAAAGGCGGCGGCAAGAGCAATCGCGGCTGTGCCTTCCACGGCATGTGTCAGCGTTATAAAAAGTTTCTCCATCCGCTATTTGCTCTCCATTTCCGACAGTTTTTTCTTGATCTGTTCCTGTGGGAAAAATCCGACATGGCGGAAAAATTCCTTGCCGGTTTTATCGAAGAATATCTGGACGGGAATAGACTGCACGCCGTAGCGTGATGCGAGTATCGGTTCTTCTCCCACGTGAATAAACAGAACGTTGACTTTGTCCTTGAGTTTTTCCCGCAGTGTTACGAGTATCGGCGCCATCATGTCGCAAGGCACGCAGCCGGTGGACCCAAAATCGACGAGGGACGCTCTGCCGCTTGCGCGGGCTTTATCGACGGGATTGTCCTTTGCCAGAGCCGCCTGGACCTTCAGCCACGGGGCGGAGATTTCAATCGGAATTCTGTTGCCGATGGTCCGGATGCGCTCATTGACCAGTTCCTGCTGTTTCTGCTGGAGCAGGAATTGCCGGATTTGGGGCTTGATCTGCGCCAGAGTAGCGCCGCCGAACATTTCGGTATTGCCGTTGTAGAAAACAGTAATTTCTTCATCATTGACTTCCAGTGTTTTCATTAAGCTGAGCAAATGATCCTGGATAATTGCCTGATCCTTTTTTTGCGAGATATCTTCGCCGTTTTTGGCTGCCGCCGCCTTCGCTTCGGACAAAAGCAACTTAAAGGTTGCCATTTGCTCCAGAATGAAAAAGGCATTTTTCCTGAGTGCCGGCTGCATTTTCTCGTCGGCCCCTGCGATCTCTTCGCTTAGCTCTTTGCCGTTAATAACGAGATTGCCGGCGTTGAGCAATGTTCCTTCCGGCAGCGTTGAAGCGGAGGCGAAGGCCAGGGCTCCTGTTGTCAGACCCGGATACAGGTCATTGACGAGCTGTTTTTCAGGCGAAGAGGGATTCGTCGTGATGTTTGTTTCGTTCGCCTGAAGGGGTATCGCAGATACGATTAAAGAAATACATGCAATTGTAACAATAATGAAATTTTTCACTTTTATGCTCCTCATATTTGACTCCGCACAAAAAAGTCGGCGGAGC
>Ga0315295_10005526_pt1 | contig 10785 bp, 6 predicted proteins | sample YL17G14_0_MG_FD_204453 | JGI IMG/M metagenome (GOLD analysis project Ga0315295, IMG submission 204453) | Sediment microbial communities from Yellowstone Lake, YNP, Wyoming, USA - YL17G14_0 | ecosystem: Environmental > Aquatic > Freshwater > Lake > Sediment | place: USA: Wyoming | collected...
GCGGAGCCGTAGGCTGCGATCCCAACGACGCTGCGGCTGTTATCGACCAGGACGGCGACACCTTCACGAACCGGCAGGACAACTGCCCACTGGTGGTCAATGCCAACCAGTTGGACCTGGACAGCAACCGCTGCGCCAACAACACTAACGAGGATGTGGCGGACGATGGGGCAACGCCAAGGGTCAACGACGGCTGTCCGGCCGTGGGCGCCGCTGAGACGGCCTGCGCCGACGCTGTCGACAGCGACGTTCCGCCCGACGGCGTGGTGAACGACGGCTGTCCGCTGAAGGGCGGCATCTCCGAGTTCTGCGTGGTCAGCAACGGCGACTTCGGCCCCTGCAGCGACGGCATCGGCGATGCCTGCGATGCCGCGCCGCTCGCCGTGGACGGCGACTACGACAAGGACTTCCCGCGGGTGGCCGTCTGCATCGGCGCCGCGGATGGTGACGGCGACGGCTGGTGCGACGCCACGGAGACAGCCCTGGGCTCGAGCACGGCCTCGGCCGCGAGCGTGCCGGAGTACGCCGGCCTCGACTACCCCATCGACCCGGCGCCGCAGAGCTGCTCCAACAACTACTGGTACGCCAGCGGGACGGACCCCATCGGCGACGGCGCTCCCGTCGACGATGATGGCGACACGCTGGTGAACACCGCGGGCGGCAAGATCAACGATGGATGTCCGGCTGTGGGTCCGGCCGAGACGGCATGCGATGACGTTATCGACAATGACGGCGACACGAACGTCAACGACGGCTGTCCGCAGGTGGGAGCGGTGGCCGAGGTCGTCTGTAACGATGTCGCCGACAGCGACACCCCGGACGACAAGGACACCAGCTGTGCACCGCCGTTCCAGGCGGAGTGCACAGATGCACTGGATACAGACGGTGACACCAACGTCAACGACGGCTGCCCGACCGTTGGCGTCGCGGCAGAGGATTCCTCCTGCGTCAACGCGGCGGATGATGACGGCGACACGGAGATCAACGATGGTTGTCCGGCCAAGGACGCTGTCGAGAACCCCGCCTGCGTCAACAACACCGACGACGACGCCGACACCCTGGTGAACGATGGCTGTCCGGTCAAGGTCGCGGCGGAGAATCCCGCAACTCAGTGTGCCGACGCCATCGACGACGATGCCGACACCAGGGTCAACGACGGCTGCCCGGCTGGTCCGCCTGAAACAGCGGGCGTTCAATGCGACAACGCTCAGGACGACGACGCCGACACCGTGGTGAACGACGGCTGTGCTGCAGTGGGCGCGGCCGAAACCCAATGCACCAACCTCGCCGACGACGACGCGGACGGTTGGCTGAACGACGGCTGTGCCCCTGCCGGGGGCGAGAATCCATCGTGTGCCAATAGTCTGGACGACGACGGCGACACGAGGGTTAACGACGGTTGTCCGACGAAGGTCGCTGCCGAGAACCCGGCCTGCGCCAACAACCTCGACGATGACGCCGACACGATTGTCAACGACGGTTGCCTTGCTAAGGATAAGAGAGAGGGCGACTGGGACCAGGACGGCGTGCCGGATGCCACTGACAACTGCCCGGACGACTACAACCCGGATCAGACCAACAGTGACACCGTCGCCACCGGTGGTGGCAACACCAAAGGCGACGCCTGCGACCCGAACGACGACGGTGACGGCGTGATCGACACGGCGGAGTGGATCAGGGGTAGCGACACCAAACACCCGTTCTCGCCGTTCATGCTGGACCTCGACGGCAACGGCTCCGTACAGGGTGCCGACGCTTCGGGGTTGAAGCTGTGGATCGGCACGGCTGTCGGTACGTTGCCGCCGCTCACGCAGGTCTGCCTGCCGTGAGATAACCTGCCAGGGGTGGGAGGAGGCGCCGCGCTGCCTCCTCCCACCCCCAGGCGATGGGCCGGAGTCCGTAGTGCAAAGGCGCGATAAGGCGCGCGCTCAGCCGAGGTCGGCCGCGCGTAATCGGCCGGGGCGGAGCGCCACGTAGACGGCTGTCAACACCAGGAGCGCCCCCGCGATCTCGAGGCCGCTGGGCGTCTCTTTGAGGACGATGGTGGCCAGGATTGTTGCGCCCACCGCCTCGCCCAGGATTGCCACCGCCACCAGGGCGGCGGGAACGTAGGCCAGGGACCAGTTGATGGCCGAGTGGCCGACAAGCTGGGGCACCAGCGCCAGCAAGCCCAGCATCAGGAAGGTCTTCGTGCTGTAGCCGGTGAACGGCTCGCGTGTCACGACCACGGAGGCCACCAGCAGGACAGCCGCCACCGAATACACGACGCCGACGTACCCTGCCCACGACATCTGCGGCCGCGCGCGCCGGCCGATCATCAGGTAACACGCTCCGAAGACGGCGCCCAGCAAGGCGTAGAGGTCGCCGGCCAGCGTGCCCAGGCCCTCGCCCAGGTCCTCGGCCGCCATCAGGCCGGCCCCCACCGTCGCGATGCCGATGCCCGCCCAGGTCGCCCTGGACACCCGTTCGCGCAGGATCAGCGGTGACGCGAGCCCCACGAACAGCGGATTCGTCGTCACCAGGACCACGGAAGTGATCACCGATGTCTGCTGGAGGGAAGCGATCCAGAAGCCAAAGTGCAGGGCAAGGAAGCCGCCCGCCAGGATAGGCCAGACCCACAGGCTGTCCCGACTCGCCCCGCGACGGCCCGCCGCCAGGGCCAGGGCTCCCGTCGGCAGGGCGGCGAGCCCTAGTCGGTAGGCGGCGATGACCAGCGCCGGCGCATCCGCCTCGCGGATCAGGACGGCCGCCGAGGAGACGGCCACCACGCCGATGATCAGAACCAGGTGTGCGGAAGACCTGCCCGGTTGCACGCGGCCATCCTAGCACATCGGCCAGCGATGATACGCAGCCGGTTCATCCGCGTCCTCGCTGTTGACACCAGATCGGGCCAGACGTAGCATTTCGTTCGCAACCAGTCACCAATGCCGGCGGGCCCGGCGAAGGAGAGAAAGGATGAGACGCGTGCGGTATGCACTCCAGGCGTCCAAGCGAGGGAGTCGTTCGTTTGTCTTGCTCCTGGCATGTCTGGTCGTCATCCCCTTGACGTTTGCCTGCGGAGGCGAAGAGGGGGGCGAGGAGACCGCCAGCCCCACCGCTGCTGCCACCGCCTCCGTCACACCAGAAGGAACGTCCGCCGCCACGCCGGCAGCCACGGTCGCCGCGGGGGAAGCGGCGCCGGGCATCACCGACACAGAGATCATTCTCGGGCAGCACGCCATGCTCAGCGGCACCTTTGGGGCCGTGTATGCCATCCTCCCCCAGACTCAGCAGGCCTACTTCAAGTACATCAACGAGACCAAGGGGGGCGTCTGTGGTCGCCAAATCGTTCTCAAAGTGGAGGACAACGGCAACGACCCCGCCAAGGCGCTTGAGGTGACCCGCAAGCTGCTGGACCAGGACAAGGTATTCGCCATCTTCGGAGCGGTCGGCGACCTGCCCCACTCGTCGGTTCAGCCCTACCTCAACGAGAAGGGGGTGCCGGACCTCTTCGTCACAGGGGGAGCGCACGCCTATGGCGCCGAGCCTGAGAAGTACCCGTGGACCGTCGGCGGCGTGCCCGATTATCGGATAGAGGGAACCTTCTACGGCCGGTACATCTCCGAGAACCTGCCGGGGAAGAAGGTGGCTGTCCTCTACGAGGACCAGTACCTGGGCTGGGACGGCCTGGCGGGGGTGAAGGCCGGTCTCGATACCGAGAAGAACCAGATCGTCTCAGAGCAGCCGTATGACGCTGCTGCCATCGACATCCGGTCGCAGATCATCAACATGAAGGACGCCGGCGCTGAGGTGGTCATCCTCTACTCGACGCCCGGCTTTACGGCCCAAGCCATCAAACACGCCGACCGCCTGGACTGGCATCCCCAGTTCATGGCCAGCTACACCAACTCCGACCCGATCCTGTTCAACTTTGTCTCCCCTCAGCTAGCCGAGGGCCTGATCTCGTTCAACGCCTTCAAGCTGCCGGACCAGACCGACGACCCGGCCATTGCCCAACACTATGAGATCATGCGCAAATACAACGGCCCAAACCCGGGCGTCTTCACCATCTATGCTCAGTTGACGGCGGAAGTCATGGTGGAAGCCCTGAGCAGGACCTGTGACAACCTGACCCGCCGAGGTCTGATGGACGCCATCGAGTCGCTCACAGACTACCGCAGCGAGTTGCTGCTTCCCGGCGTGACCATCACGCTCAGCAAGACCGACCACTACACCCTTCAGGCCGGCCCCATGGAGCACGTGGTCGTGCTCCCCAACGGTAAGGGCAAGTGGGAGTACTTCGGCCCCGTGTACGAGTTCGAGTAGTGGGAAGGGACAGGGTTCCTTGAGCAGGAAAGCCGCCGAGCGTCTGCTGCCAAAGGCTGTGAGCATTGGCGTCTTGCTGGGTGTCATCTTCTTCGCGGTGGCCTGCGGCGAGTCGGAAGAGGGTGGTCCGACCGCTACTTCTGCGACCACCGCTAGCTCTGCGACCACCGCGACCACGGCCGCCACGCCGGCGGGCGAGGTGCCGGGCGTGAGCGATACGGAGATCCTCCTGGGGGCCGATTGCCCCCTCGCAGGCGCCTATGGGGCCGTCTACTCGATGATCCCCAAGGCCTCGGAAGCCTACTTCAAGTACGTCAACGAGACCCAGGGAGGCGTCTGCGGCCGAAAGATCGTGTACAAGGTGGAGGACAACGGGTCTGACCCGGCCAAGGCGTTGGAGGCGGCCCGCAAGCTGGTAGAGCAGGACAAAGTATTCGCAATGGTGGGCTCGGTGGACGACCTCCCTCACCAGGGCAACTGGGACTACCTGAACGAGAAGGGGGTGCCGGACCTGCTGGTCTCCGCCGGAGGCAACAGATTCGGCACCGACCCGCAGGGGCACCCGTGGACGGTCCAGATGATCCCCAGCTACACCATCGAGGGCACCTTCTTCGGCCGCTACATATCGGAGAACCTGCCGGGCAAGAAGGTGGGAGTGCTCTACGAGAACAGCGACCAGGGGATCGATGAGCTGGCCGGACTGAAGATCGGACTAGATCCGGCGAAGAACGAGATCGTCTCCGAGCAGATCTACGAGCTCACCGACATCAGCATCACCTCTCAGATGGCCAACCTCCAGAACTCCGGCGCCGAGGTGGTGATGTTGGGGAGCACTCCCGGCTTCACCGCTCAAGCTATCAAGGAGGCCGACCGCCACGGCTGGCGTCCCGCCTGGTTCATGAGTTACGTCAACGCCGACGACATGCTGTTCTCGTTCGTCTCGCCGGAGCTGCTGGAGGAGGCTATCAGCTTCCAGGCCTTCAAGCTGGCGGATTGGAAGGACGATCCCGCTGTGGCCAGACACTACGAGCTCATGCGCGAGTACGGCGGACCCGCCCCCGCCAACTTCACCCTCTACGGCCAGCTCCTGGCGGAGGTAGCGGTGGAGGCGCTGAGCCGGGCCTGCGACAACCTGACCCGCGAGGGGCTGATGGATGCGGTGGCGTCCATCAAGGGCTTCCACAGCGACCTGCTCCTGGACGGAGTCGACATCTCCTTCTCCGACAGCGACCGCATTGCCCTTCAGAACGGCAGAATGCTGAAGATTACGCTGCAGGACAAGAAGGGCAAGTTCGAGTACTTCGGGCCGCTGTTCGTGTTTGAGTAGGTCCGCCGCTCTGCCGGCGGCTACTCCTGGCGCCAGGTCAGGCCGAACGACGTGCTCTCGCCGGGGGCGAGGCGCAGGGGCCAGAGGAGCATGAGGCATACGCCCTGGTAGGTCCGCTCGAAGCCGCCTTCGGAGTTGGAGACGGCCTCGATGGGGTAAGACCACAGGGCGCTGGGCTGCGCTAGCTCTGCGTGCAGGCGCAGGGGCGGGTAGTGGCCCTCCAGGGTGAAGGCTCGCACCACGTCGGTGGTGTGTGCTTCGCCCAGTGACTGCCCAAGCGCTTCGCCCACCGCTATCGTGTCGGCCGCGTGGAAGGCCAGATCCCACTCGGACGCGAAGAGGCAATCGATGGGCGAGTCGCCGCTGTTGGTCAGGCGCCAGGTGACGCTGACCTGCGAGCCGCCCGCCGCTAGGACGACCTCCTTCTGCAGCCGGCAGGGCACGCCGCCCACCTGACCGGCCCGCTCCAGAGTCACCACCACTCGCTCGCCGTCCTCGCGCGCCTGGACGGCGTAGGGCGCATCGGCGAAGTCGCCGAGTTCCTCGTAGAACGAGCGGACTAGATCGTCGAGGATGGTCTCCAGCGGCAGGAAGTGGTCGCGCAGGGAGGAGCGGCAGTGGCGGTCGTAATGCAGGCGCTCGTGGAGGCCGGGCTCCTTCATGCGGACGCCCTCGTGGATTGTCTTGACCTCCCCTTCGCCCTCCTGGGGTGGCGCCTGCGCGGCCTCCAGCAGCGTCTGGTGATAGGCCTCGGGCCGGCGGCCCAGGACGGCCGCAAGGTTGAGGGCCGGCTTCCTGACATCCCACTCGAAGAGGGTGCCGCCATCAGCGGGGGCGAAGTAGAGATTGGCGCTACTCCCGTCCACCAGCAACTCGTCGCGGCCGTCGACATCGAAGTCGGTGTTCTCCCAGGCCAGCCAGGGGCCATCGCCACGTAGGGCGGCGTCGGCGGCGGCTTCGGCGAGGACGAGGTGATGATAGTTGGCGAGGCGGATGCCCATGAGATAGATGCCGCCGAAGACGCCGTGCCAGTAGGGGCAGTTGCACTGGCCGCGCCAGAGATCGGCCAGCATCTCGCCGTCCGCGCCCTGCTGGCGCGCCCGATAGACCTTGCGGTGGACGCGCAGCATCTTCTTGTGGAGATTGTTGACCTCGGGATACTTGACCAGGAAGTGGCGCCAGAATCCGCCGCGCAGCAGGTCTGCCACCTCTTGGTGGCCCTCTTCCTCCAGTTGGTGCTTGATCTGTTCGAACCGGTGCGAAGGGCCGGCGGGCAGAGCCCAGGCCATCATCTCCTCATAGGAGGCGGTGGGCAGGTACACGCGGCCGCGAGGCGGGAAGCGGGCGGCGTACTCGCCCAGGGGGATGGTGATGAGCCAGGACGAGTTCTCCTTCAGGGCGGCGAAGAAGCGGCGCATCCAGCCGTCGCGGCCCCAGCAGTGGCGATAGGTATCGGGCCAGCTGCCGAACTTCTCGCCGTCGTCGCCCATGACCGCGATCCCATCCGGGCTCTCGTCGGCCCAGGCGCGGAGGGTCTCGATGACTTCGTCCACCTCGCGCCAGGGGATGATGTAGCGCAGGAGCTTGAGGGAGGGGAAGATGCTGACGGCCTGGCCTTCTTCCTCGCTGAGGTAGTAGCCGCGCAGCTCCTGGTCGGCGAGACCCACCATCTTGAAGTGGCTATCGTCCACCACTGTCCAGGTCACGCCGGCCTGGGCCAGGAACCGGGGCAGGTGGGGCTCCCACACCCGCTCCGCCACCCAGAGGCCGTTGGGCGAGACGTCCAGCTCATCGCGGATGGCGGCGGACATGTGGACGATCTGTCCCAGCTTATCGGCGTCGGGGATGGCGGGAAGGATGGGCTCGTAGTAGCCGCCGGTCATGATCTCCACCTGACCGCGGGCGGCCAGCGCCTTCAGGCGGGACAGAAAGTCCGGGCGATGCACCCGCAGCCAGTCCAAGAGGCAGCCGCTGTAGTGCAGCGAGACGCGGATGCGCGGGTAGCGCTCCAGCGCCGCCAGCAGCGGCAGGTAGGACTGCCGGTAGACGGACTCGAAGACGTGGTGGGCGTTGCCAACCGGCTGATGGTTGTGGATGGCCAGGCCGAGGTAGAAGCGGGGCATGAGTCGACGCCGCTACTGGAGGAACAGCTTGTCGACGATCTTCTCCCGCAGATCGCGGCCCACTACCACCCGATAGTAGAGCTCGCGCTTTTCGTCCTGGCTGGCGCTGCTGGCGTTGATGGCCTTGTAGGCGTTGACCAGCACCGCCGACTGCTCAAGGAGACCGCGATGGATCATGTTGATGTCCCACATGGGCCGGCGGCTGGCCCACCAGTACTGATCGCTGTGGAGAGCGCGGTCCAGGAGACCGCGGGCTAAGTCGGCGAAACGGCGGCTCTCGTCGTTGTCGGCCCGCTCCTTGGCTCGGTGCGCCAGTTCGACGCAGATGTTGGTGTGCTCCCACTGGAGGCGGTGGACCTCGTTGCCCTTGTCCAGCCACAAGGGATACGGGTTGCCGGCGGCGATGTCTTCGGCCGTGGTGCTCCAGGAGGAGGCCTTGGGCTCGATGGTCTGGCCTTTGGGGAAGAGGTCCAGGAGCTCGCTGATGGTCACCATCTGGACTTCGCGGGAAAGCTCCAACGCCTCCACGAGCTCGCGATGCTCGGCGGCAAGCTCCTTGGTCTGATGAATGTGCTCGTAGCTCTCGCGGCGGGGGGCAAGCTCCTCGTAGACCTCGGCCAGGAAGAGGGTCTCCCAGTCGCGCAGATGGTGGCCGAACGTTTCGGCGTCCATAGCGGTGATTATGTAGGTGTCTTTGCGCCCGCGACGGTTCTTCTCCAGGTGGTCGAGGAAGCCTTGCGCGCCGAGCGTCTGGAAAGCGATCTTGTTGCTCAGGATGTCGTCGCGGAAGAAGACGGCCAGCCGCTCTTGGTTGGTCGCGATCTCGTGGATGACGTCGACGGGCCACTCGACGGGGCAGGCAACGCCGCTGAGGATGACCCAGCGGTGGCCGGTCTTGGCGATAGGCTCGACGATGTCAGCGCTGTAGCACATCTCGGGCGGGAAGAACCCCTGAGGCCGGTAGGCGGGGCCGAAGAAATAGCGGTTGGACTTGCGATTCTGGCTGATCTGGCGCTCCGTCTCGCGATGGGGGACGAGGGGCAGTATCGGGTGATACTTGCCGCTGCCGGTGAACTCGATCTGGCCGCGCTCCGCAAGCTCGCGCATCCCCTCGATGAAGCGCCAGTAGCCGTGCTGGGACAGGAGCTCGGTTAGGCAGGCGTTGATATTGACGGTGACCTTGGCGTGGGGATGCTTCTCGAAGACCTCCAGCAGGGGGAGATAGGACTCTTCGTAGACCTTGGCCAGGATGGCGTGGAGCTGTGTCGGCGGCTGGTAGGAGTGCAGGAGCTGCGCCCAGTAGAGCACGATTAGATAGCCTTCGGGCAAGACATGTCTGGTTCTCCATTATACATAGGGCCGACACGCGAGGCTACGGCGGGCCGCGGCCAGCCAGCGCCTGGCGATAGGTGGCCTCGTACCGTTCGGCAGAGCGCTCCCAGGAGAAGTCCAGCTCCATGCCCCGCGCTTGGAGGCGGCGCCACTCGTCCGGGTGCTGGAAAACCGCCAGGGCGCGGACGAGGGCGGCCATCAAGGCCCCAGTGCTGTACTCGTGGAAGACGAAGCCGTTGCCCTCGCTGTCCGGCCCGGTGTAGTCGCGGACGGTGTCGGCCAGGCCGCCGGTGCGGCGCACCACGGGGATGGCGCCGTAACGCAGGGCGATAAGCTGGCCCAGGCCGCAGGGCTCGAAGCGCGAGGGCATGAGGAACAGGTCACAGCCGCCGTAGATGAGCTGGGCCAGGGGATGATCGAAGGCGATGGCGACAGAGGCGCGGCCGGGATGCCGCTGGGCCAGGTCGCGGAAAGCGCGATGGTAGGCCTCATCGCCGGTGCCCAGCAAGACGAGTTGGACAGCCTCTTCGTTCAGAAGCGTCTCCATGGCTTCCAGCGTCAAGTCCATCCCCTTCTGCTCTGTCAGACGAGAGACCATGCCCACCAGGGGCACATCGGCGTCCTGGGCGAGGCCCGTTCGCTGCTGGAGCGCGTCCTTGTTGGCGGCTCGTCGCTCCAGGCTGGCGACATCGAAGTTGGCCGGCAGTTGAGGGTCGCGGGCCGGGTCGTACTCGCCGTAGTCGAGGCCGTTGAGGATGCCGAACAGTCGGTCCTGGCGCTCCTGGAGGAGAGGGTGAAGGCCCTCGCCGTATTCCGGTGTCAGGATCTCGCGAGCATAGGTCTCGCTGACCGTAGTGACGGCGTTGGCATAGTAGATGCCCTGGCAGAGGAAGTCGGCCAGCTCGTCGGGGCCGCGATAGCGCAGGTTGTGGATGGTGAGAACGCAGGCGGCGCCGCGATAGAAGGCATCGCCCCAGGCCCGGTTGCGCACCCCGAAGGCGATGGGCGCCGTGTGCCAGTCGTTGCAGTGAAAGATATCGGGCGACCAGCCCAGCTGCTTGGGCAGCTCCAGGGCGGCCTGACAGAAAGCCAAGTAGCGCTCCAGGTCATTCGCCTCGCCGTAGACGCGGTCGCAGGGGAAAAGCCCCTCGCTCTCCACGAGATAGACGGGCACGCCGTCGCCGCCGGAGGTGGTGCTGCGGGCGGTTGCCTGGCGCCCCGCGCTCAGGGGGATGGAGGCGGCGATCTCGCCGATGGCCTCCGGCGAGTGGCGAGGCGTCACCACCCGCACGTCGTGGCCGAGGGCAGCCAGGGCGCGCGGCAGGGCGGCCGCCACGTCGGCCAGGCCGCCCACCTTGGCGAAAGGCCCCACCTCTGCCGCGATGAAGAGGACCTTGAGCGCGCCGGTCATAGCGTGGGGGCGCGGCGCGCCCGAACGGCCCGCAGTCCAAGCCACGCGCCGACTGAGTAGCATACGATGCCCAAAGCCAAGACGACCCCTATGAAGGGCCACGAAGCGTCAACCGCCACACCCACAGTCACGCCGACTGGAAGAGCCATTGCCAGTCCAAACACGTAGACGAGCAGAAAACGGCGCCAAGTCATGAGGCTGCGACCCCCTCCCGTGGCCGGAAGAGGCGGTAGTCGATGTGCGGGAAGACTTTGTCCCGCTCGAACAGCTCGCGGCAGAACTCGACG
>Ga0315295_10005527_pt1 | contig 10785 bp, 15 predicted proteins | sample YL17G14_0_MG_FD_204453 | JGI IMG/M metagenome (GOLD analysis project Ga0315295, IMG submission 204453) | Sediment microbial communities from Yellowstone Lake, YNP, Wyoming, USA - YL17G14_0 | ecosystem: Environmental > Aquatic > Freshwater > Lake > Sediment | place: USA: Wyoming | collected...
TTAGAGAAGGGCATCTGCATATTTTCGTGTACAAACTGCGCTCTCATGATATTATGTATATTTTTTTACCCCCAAGAATAGTGTGTATATCACCATTAATATCTGTCACATTTACGTCAGAATCAAATCCATTATTAGATACATTATTATTAACTTTTTTAACTTGTATTGTCCAATCTTTCCAATTATGGCCCTGTTCGTTCCATTTCATCATTCTTCCTTTAATAGTTTTTCCCTCTAATGTATCTTTTAAAAATTTTATCCATTTTTTAGCTGCTTCATTATGAATATTTGAGTGTATATTGTCTAATATCATCCCGCCAATATCCATATCACTTATAGGATCAGTATGTTCTTCAAATTTCTCGTTAATAAATTTCGCTCTCATATTGATTTTTTATTTTACCAACTATACAATTCTACATTTTCTTCTGTTACATGTATAACTGTATACTTACTCCACCTATCTGCATTTTTAATAGTCCATTTACCTAATTTATCTTCCAAATAATCATGAAAAGAATCGTCTCCTTCTGATTCTGGACTATATAATAAAAATCTTGCGTGACCTATATCAGTATAATTTGCTGCTGTATTATCATAAGCCCAACCTATTTCGTATTTTGTTCCTGCTTTAGTTAGATAGTATCCATTTATTCCATCTTCGTACATTTGTTTTATTCTTTGAGGAGTCATCCCAATATTCATATCAGAAATAGGATCTGATTCTTCTCTAAATTTTTCGTTTATATGTTCTCTAACTAGTTTCATTCTGATTTATAACCCATATTTTTTAATTTATAATGTAAAGGACCCATACCATCATATAAAAAAATTCCATCAACTGTAAGAAAATTTCTCATAAATTTTTGTATTTTGTTTTTATAATACATTCTTACATAAAAATGATCATCTTTTATAATGTCTTCCGGTATTTTTTTAATTCTAAGAATCAAAGGTAAATTTTTCGATATCCAATCATACATTTCATCTAAAGTCTTAAAATCATGTTTTAATCCTATTCCTAAATCTTGTATAGGATCTCCATCTTCAGTAAATTTCTCGTTGACAAATTTCGCTCTCACAGTAATCTTTATTTTATTTATCTAAAAACAAAAGGAGAATTTTCATTCTCCTTTGACTATAACTTACTTATTCGTCATTTAAACGAGTAATTTCAAGATCACTGAATCCCGCGTTCTTACTAATCTCTATTCGAAAATCGAACTGCTCGATCGGGAGTGGACTATGATTTATCACAAATATATTCATATTCATTTCCTTCGCTATCTTTTGTAATAATCCAATGATGTCATAAATTCCATCTCCATCAATAGACGATAAGACTTCATCTAACATGAAAATGTTTAATCCTGGGTATTTTCTTTTTAACATTCTAATAATAGAAATCAAAACTGCGAGGTCGACTCGCTTTTTTTCCCCGGTTGACAGTGTGTCTACACTAACTTCAATACTTAAATGATGTAATTCTGGTTCAAAATCAGAGTTGAATAACAGACTATATGGAAAATGTAATTCATTTAATGTATACGCAATTTCTTTATTAAGCGTTGGGAGATAACTTTCTAATATTTTCTTTTTAACTCCTGTATCTGAATATAATTGTTCAAGAATTGAAAGATATCTGTATTCTTCATCAAATTTAACTTTTTCTCCGCCTTTAGATGTTAACGTAGTTGTGTTTTCAGATATGATATTTTGAATACTTGAAAATTCTTGAGGTTTATCTAATTTTAATTTGTTTAATTCTCCTTCAATCATGTTATATGTAGATTGAACTTTAATAATAAAATTATTAATCGTAGTTAATCCTTCATTTATCTTATTTAATGATGTTGTATATTTACTTTCATCAGATTTTACATTTAATAATTCATCATTTTTGACTCTAATTTCTTCTTGAAGGTGTCCTTTAATTAAATCATATTTTGTGTCTTTAAAAGAAGTTTCACACATGGGACATTTTTCTTGATTGAATAAATTTATTTTCTTTTTAATGTCATCGATGTCATGTTGTAATTTTAACTTTTGTTCTGTAAATATTTTGTAAGATTTAGTAATGTCATCTCTTTTTAATTCCCATTCTTTTTTCTTTTTGTAACCTTCTTCTAATTTAGGTTTATATTGTTCTAATTGTTTCGCGAGTTGCGTTATTTTTGTAGTGTTATCTTCATTAACTTTATCTTGTAATTTTTGTAATTCTTTAACTGCGACATCTATATTATTCTTAATAGAAAGAATTTCTCTATCAAAAATATCCATATTTGTTTTAACATCTCGTAAATCTTTTTTTACTAATTCGTTCATTTTATTGATGATCTCCATTGCGAATAACTTATCTATGATTATTCTTTTATCATTTGGAGTCATTGAAATAAAAGATTTGAATTCATTAATACTTAATGAAATGATATTCGAGAAGATATGATAAGGTAATCCTGTGACTTCAAGGTCTATGTAATCTTGGTAATTTGTAATTCCCGCTTTTCCTATATCATTGTCTTCATTTGGTTCTTCATCTGGTGAATACTTGTTTACTTTTAATTCAGATGGAGAAAAATTTCTTTCTATTGTGACGTATGTATCAGGAGATATTTCAACTTCCATTTTAATATAACCATGCTTGTTGAGACGATTTGCGATTTCGTCTTTTTTAAACTTATCGATTTTTCCGTAATATCCTATTTTTGGTAATTCTAAGAGAGTTGTTTTTCCGTGTCCATTTTTTCCAAGTACCATCCAAAGACCTCCCATTGATGGTAATTCGAGTCTTTGTAATTTATTTCCAAACGATTTAATATTTCTCCATTCAATATATTTAAGTTTCATAATTCATTTTTTAATATATCATCTTCTTCATCTTCGGATTCTCCTTCAGGAGGGAAATATAAATCTCCGAACTGCGCTAGATCTTCATCATGAAATACATACTTAGTTTTGGGGATCGCTTTTCTCATCATTTTTTTTCTTTTTAAATTTTGGGATTGATAATTTAATATTTTTCTTTTCTTTTCTACTACAGTTAATCACAGTTCTCGCTTTAGATATTAAAACATCAATTAGTTGTTTCTCATATCCAAAACGAGCGTCGCCTTCAAGTAAAACATAAAGGTCTTCTCCAATTTGATCTGCGATATTTTTAAGTTTGTCAAAATCTAAATTGATATTCAAATCGCCAAACCAAATTTTTCCACATTTCTTTGTAACAACATTCGCATTAAAAATAACCATTTCGCCTTGATGTTCTTGACAATAGGTACTTTTAGATGGAGAAATCATTCTACCCATCTCTAATCCATTAGTTGCGAATATCACATAATAATGTGGGTCCTCTTCAAATTCAGATGGAAATTGTTTATAAGGTGGTATGTAATCTTTTTCTGTCATTCTATGTCTTCTTTTCCTGCACGTTCAAAATAACGACGATTTAATAATTTTAGTTTAACTATAACTTCCATTTGATGTCCTAAATCTGAAATACTCATTTCTAATAATGTAAGAATGTCTTTTGTTTCAACACCGTTTAGCGCGTCAGAAAGTTCATCTTCAAATCTTTTTCGTTCTCCTATAGTTTCTATTTTTTTATAATTACAATCTTTTAATATATCTATAAATTTAGTTAAATTAAATAAGTGTATATATTTATCAGGAACTATAATGTCTGTGTAATTATTATTCAGTAATTTTATGGTGTCACTTAAAGAAAGTTCTAAGATTCCTTCTAAAAGTACTCTTTGAAATATAGGGGAGTATTCGTTTAAAGTAAACAAGAATGTATTTTGTGAAGGATCAAATAAATATATTCCTTTACTATTTCCAATATCTGAACGTTTTGTGTGATAAGGAGAACCTATATAAATAAAATTATCTATCTCTTGTCTTTTGTGTATATGACCAGAAAATAATTTTTTAATATTTTTAAACTTAATAAAGTCTGCGCCCGTTGTTCTAATATCTCTCCCATTATCGTATTTAAAACCATTAATGTCTGCATGAGCAAATACATAATCAAATTTATTCGCTCTCACATAATTTTCTTCATTATCTTTATTTCCTATCCATGGAAGAACTAAAATACGAGATTCTCCATTAGTTACAATTATAGGTTTTTCATAAATGCGAACATTTGGAATATACTTGAATGCGATTATAGAATTAACATCTGTATCATATTTTTTGTAAATATCATGATTTCCTGTGATAAAATAAATAGGTATGATTTCTGCGAGATCGAGAACAATATCTATAGAGCTATTCATCACATAAATATCCAATAATTGCCTATTATCGAACCAATCACCGAGAATAAAAAGAACATCTCCTTTCTTTACATTTTTCTTTAAATAAGGAATATAGAATTTTCTAAAAAATTGTTCTTGATTTGTTAACCATTCTATAGAATTTGCTCGAACACCAAAGTGAAGATCAGATAATAGAAAAATTCTTTTGTATTGTATTTCTTCAGTCTCTACTTTAAACTGTTTTAAATCTATCATATTGAAAAATTTCTTTAATTAAAACAATCTTTTTGTTTTGATTTTATGTGTTAATCCATATTTTTCGTTTAATTCCTTTAATAATCCCTCTTTATCCAAAACTCCAACTTCATTATAAAGTTGATCGTAGTTCACTTGAAAAAATTCAGCGAAAGCGATAAAAATCTCCATGTTTGTGTATTTCTTTTGTTCTAAAAGTTTTTCTTTGAAATAATAGTACATTTTTATCCTATCATTTCCATCTGCACGTTTAGGTTTCTTATATTTCTCATAATAGGGAGATTTTTCAAATATCTCATACATTTGATTGTCTAACATTTTTATGGTTCTATTTTCTATTATGTTATCTCCTAATTGATCTTCATAAAGATGAAATACACTATCATGAACTTTCATAGTTCCGAAGTCTTCAAAGTTTTGTTCTCCTTGATTATATGAATTATTGATAATTTTATCAATTTTATGATCTTTTTCTTTATCTTCTTTCATATCTTATTTTATTTTATATATTGAATAATTCATTTCCGGTTATATTTGCGTTTTTTATCGGAATATCATCAGGTATAGTTTCTGCTGGTTTAACTTTATTACTGATAACTGCGTCAATCGATGTTCGTCCTGTTCTTGGATGTTTATGACCCGCAACTACTGAATTTATAATAAAATCCATATCTTGAATTGGTGACATTCTGTCTTCTTCAATTCTTGCATATTTCCAATCAATTGTATATCTTTTCTTTGTGTTTTCATATCCTGCAACTCTATTTGCTAAACATTTTAAGAAATATTCACCTCTGGCTTTACTTTCAGCATTAGTTATAATACCAAATAAAACATCTACTGTGTGTAATAAAGCAGCAGATTCCGATATGGATATAATATTTAAATCTGTTGTTTCCCAACCACTTCTATTTGTTTGTGTTACTGAAATAATAGACCAACTATTTTCTTGACCCATAGCTCTAATATCTTCACAAATCTGTTTCATTTTCATATAAGTATATTCAGTATTTGGATTTCTCCAATTCTTCATAATATTTAAATAATCAATGAAAACATTTTCAAATTTATATCCTAATAATTCTTGAGCTTTTCTTAAATATGCTCCAAGATCATTTACAGATAGTGTTGAAGATGGAAATTCCTGAACATGAAATTCTCCAACTGGTCTTAATGATTTTTGTTTTAATTGTGTAAGTTTCTGTTTTAACAGCGGTTGATCTTTTGCAAAATTTTCATAATCATCTAATGGAACACTTAACATATTAGCACCAATACGCATATTTACTAATTCTTTTTGTAATTCTAATGTGATATACGCTGTGTTATGCCCCATCATTACTGATTTTGCTGCCAAGTTACACATCCACATTGTATTATGCGATAATATATCGTTTGTATAATATGTATGGTTATTACTATTAATTTCAATATCATACATATTATCTTTATAATTTAATTTTTTAATATCAACTATTTTCGATATACCTTGTTTTGTCATAATAAGATCATCTTTATGTAGATCTTCAACATAACATTCAGAAAAACCTTGTTTAATTAAAATGTGAGTATTTGCACATTTTAATTTTAATGAATTTTCTAAAATGATTTCATATACATCATAAGGAATTGTTTTTCCAACTGCTACTATATCTTGCCATCCAGATTCAGAATCTACTTCCCAATCTTCAACATCAAAGGTTTCTACGAATTTTTTTTCTGTAATCATATTATTTTAAAATATTTAAAAATATAAGACATCTATTTAAAACGATATTAGGTCTTTTATGATATTCATTTTCCCATATTATCAATATATCATACCCTAATGATTTAGCAATATTTTGTTTATTTTCATCAATTTTCCATAATTCTTTTGCTGGTAGTAAAGAAAACGGGTTTGGCGTATCGTTCTCGTTATAAAATTTAGGATTTGCATGCCAAGCATCTCCGTTGAATTCTATAATTTTATTTTTATAACAAAAGTCATACATATATGATTTTTTAAATCTTTGTATAATTTTTTCTCCATTGTGCGATGCAAATTTAACATTTTCTTTATCAATAATATGATTTAAAATTTGGTAAAATAGCTCTTGTGAAATTTTTGAATAAAATTTGCTTTTCTCTCGAGATAATAACCAATTATGATATTTTTCAGTTCCATCTATTTCACCCCACTTTCTAATCATATTCTCAAGCGTAACTCCTTTTAATTTATTAATTCTTTCTTTTTCTTCGGGTGTTTTATCTTGAAGGGTTTTTTGCCATTTAACTTGTCTTTCTTCCCAACGTTTTCTTCCTTCTTCTTCTCCATAACGTTCAATAAATTTATCTAATCTTCCAACCGCTTGTCTCTCTTTTAATTTTTCTTTTGCTTCTTTTTCTGAAAATCCTCGTTCAATCCAATATTCTAAAGATGTAGTATAACTACTTTTATATTTTTCTGGATTTAGTTGTTTCTTTTTATATGCAATACTTTGCATATATTGTAATTGTTTTTTTGCGAGATTAATTGCTTCAATTTCATTATATCCTTTTTTAATCCAATGTTCAGGATTTTTTGGATTCATCGCTTTAAAATCAAATTCTGGTAATTCTTTTTTTGTTTTTTCTATTTTTTGAGTTATTTTTTCAATTTTTTTTTCTGCTTCTTCTTGAGTTAAACCCCAACGTTGCATTTGCCATTCAATCGAACGAACATTTGCACTTCCATAAGAAGCTCGTATTTTTTTAATTTTTTCTTCTGCTTCTTCTTGAGTTAAACCCCAACGTTGCATTTGCCATTGTATTGATAAAAGGTTTGGTTTCATTTTTAATTTATATATTTAGGTATGTTAAAAACTATTTTCCCCTTTTCGGTATACCTTTAATCATTTGATGAAACTCTTCTATTGTGATTTTTTTTACTTTTTTAGTTTTTTTATTACGTATAGTTACAAATGTGTCTTTTGCAACGCATTTTCCTGCTTTAGGCATGCCCAAAAGAACTATAAGAGAACCTTTCCAATATCCACCTTTAGTACATAAATCTACATAATCATAACCTGATGATGTTCTTGCTAATCTTGTTTGTAGATGGGATACCGGATCAAAGAAATCACTTCCTAAATTAAATGTGAAATCTACTGCAGTTTCTGAAGATAACATATGTCGTATCTTTTCAACTACTTCACTTGCATTTTCAGGAGTTACTTTAGTAGTTTTCATGTATGCGATTGCTTTTCGCATAACATTATCTAGATTCCTAACTTGAATCCAAGGTCCTACGTTATTTTCTAGCCATTCATTATCATATTCACCTAAAAGAAGTTTTGCGTTGTATAAGCCTGTAATTATATCTTCACTATATTTTTCTCCAAGTCCTTTAATTTGAACTAACTGGATCATTTGATCCTTTGAGGGTGGTTCTTTATATTTTAACGCATGATCTTTTGCAATTTCAAATAGTTCTCTTACATTTGCATTTGTGAAGAAATCTGGTTTTGTAGCATTAAGAAATATTTGATTATCTAATATATAATGGAAGAAGATTTGTTCCTGAAAACTATTTATCATTATAAAGATTTTATATTATATTATTTTTCCCATAAATGTTTAATCACACGATAACTTGAATATTTAAGTTTTTCAAGATATCCTAATTTTACTAATTCATCTAAATCATCTGAAATTTCTGAGTTAATTCTAACTCGAGTTTTTAACCAAGCATCTCTAGTTTTAAATTCTCCTTCATAATTTCTTTCATCATTTAAAAAATTAATAATTTCAAATAAAAGATCTTCATATGTTGGATTATCAATGATTCCTATTAAATTTTTGATTTTTACATTTTTAATATCGATGGGCTTCATTAAATATATGTTTTATTTTTTAATCAAAAAAAGGTCTAAAGTTTTCTTTAGACCTTTAATTTTTTGTTAATGAACGCATTAATCTTCATGCGGGATATTAAAAATTTCGAGATCTTCATTAGATTCTTCAGATTCAGAACTACTAATTAAATCATCGGCTACTTCTGCGAGGTCTTCTAAAGATTCTATAGAGGGCAACATAAAAGTTTTCTTTATGATATTTTCATCCAATTCATGCAAAATTTCATTCGTAAAAACTTTATCAGTATAAAGTTCTTCGATTGCGATTTCACCACCCAAATGTTTACATATAAGAGTTCTTGCTGTATCTCTTGGTTCAGCCCACACTTTATCGTTTAATTTTTTAACTAATATAATTTCTCCACTTGAATTCACTTCTTCTTCCATATTCCAACCTTCAAACCGGACACAAACTTTTTTATCTTCTGGTTTTAATCTTTCATATTCTTTTTGGGTATGTGTTTTTCCACGAATGATTCCACAAGATTCCCAAGTCACAAATTTTTCTAACCCAACATAAGGATTTGGTTTTTTATAGAATGGAATGTGAATTTGAACTTTTATAGGACGAGCAAATCTTTGTTTATAAGGATGAACTGTTACAACTATACCAACTTTACCTTCTACTCCAATTTTTTTAACATGTTCTTCTGAATCTTTATCAGTTAATTTTGATTTTGTAAGAACAAACATAATAGATGGAGAGTATTTTCCACCACCTCCACCAGATATTTCATCTCCAGGAATATAAGAACCTATTTTTGCATAAACATGATTACAAATAATGAAAGGAATTCCATTCTTAGCGAAATCATTACCGATGACTCTGAAAGTTTTTCTAATTGCTTGTTGTTTAGTCATGTCTCTTTTGTCAGAACCTGAAACCGCATCTGCTTTTTCTTTAGTTGATGAAAGACTTCCAAGTGAATCAAGAACAACCATTATTTTAGGAGGAGTTTTTCCTGCTTTTCTAATCTCAGAAACTGTTTCATTTAAGTTAGCAGCTAAAGTTGTGAATTCTTCAACTGTTCCGACATTTTCTATACGAAACTTTCTTGTATCAATTCCAAGTCTTCTAACAAAATCTACATCAATAGAACCTTCGGTATCATAATAAACTGGAAAATAATCCATTTCCTGAGCACTTCTTACTATGCTTAACGCAAGATATGTTTTTCCTGTTCCTTCGCTGCCGGCAAACATTAAAGATCTTCTATTTGGCATACCCCCAAAAAGAGAACCACTCATTGCTGCATTAAGGATGTAAGATCCTGTGGGAATCCATTCATCTATTCTAGCATATATACTATCTTCTATGATTGCTCCGTCTGGCGATAGTTTCGATAACGCATCGTTTAATTCTGTAAAAGATGCTCGTTTTTCATTTGATGTCTTGTCTGTAGATACTCGTTTGGCCATAATCTAATAAATTTTATTTATATATTTTATTAGCTTATAGCCAAAAAGTTTTAAGTATTTTAAAAATTAGATTTTATCAAATTTTTATATAATTCCGTACATTTTTAAAACCCTTTGAAGGAATATATTTGTCACTTCCCATTCTTCTCCGCCTTCTTCTCTAGCAGCTAAGTACCTTCTATATGCTTTTCGACGATCTTCAATGGCGTTTGCCATATTTCTCGCATACATTTGTTCTTTTTCTGAATTTCCTTTTGATTTTGAAATAATACTCCTGATTCTCATTAGATCTTTTCCTTCAGAATGAGCCCATTTAAGAAAAAGATCTTTATTAAGAAGTTTCTCTAATTGAGCTTTTAAACCTATTCCCATATCATGAATAGGATCAGTATCCTCTTCAGTGAACTTTTCGTATAATGTTTCTTTAACAAATTTCATATTTAAACATTATTTTACATAAGCTAATAAAGATTTTAATCTCCAAAATATTCTTTTTTCAGCTTCTTCTTTAGTTAAAAACCCAGCATAATCTATCTCTTCTTTCTGAAGTTTATTTTTATCAATTTCTAAGTATTCGCCGGGTTCAACCACAAAGTAATAAAGTCTTTTGTAAATTTCACCATCTTCGTCTGTATAATCTATATATCCGTCAGGATCTTCATTAGTATATTCAATATCTATTTTGATACCCAATTCTTCTTGAAATTCACGAGTAGCAGCTTCTAAAAATGTTTCTTCTGCTTCCACTTCACCTTTGGGAATACTATAAGTTCCCCACCATTTTGATCCAGTTGGGTGTTCTAAAAGTATCTTATTATCTTGAATGATTACAAAGCCAGCTGCGATTTTCACAATAAATTTTATTTTATTTATTAAAATTCTACCTGGCTTTCTGTAAAATCTTTATCAAACCCCTGCTTCCGTTTTTCATTCATTATTTGAACTACTTCATATAAATTAATAGGACGACACCA
>Ga0315295_10005528_pt1 | contig 10784 bp, 8 predicted proteins | sample YL17G14_0_MG_FD_204453 | JGI IMG/M metagenome (GOLD analysis project Ga0315295, IMG submission 204453) | Sediment microbial communities from Yellowstone Lake, YNP, Wyoming, USA - YL17G14_0 | ecosystem: Environmental > Aquatic > Freshwater > Lake > Sediment | place: USA: Wyoming | collected...
GTCCACCGACGGCACGATCAAGTGGACCTGGCGGACCGCCGACGGGAAGCTCGTCGAGTCGGTCTACATGCCCGAGCCGGGGCGAAAGACCCTCTGCATCTCGACGCAGGCCGGCTGCGCGATGGGATGCACCTTCTGCATGACCGGCACCATGGGGCTCTCGCGAAACCTGACCTCCGGCGAGATCGTGGATCAGGTCGCGCGTGCCAACCGGCGGCTGGTCGAGCTGGGGGTGGGCACCGGGCCCCGCCCGCTCACCAACCTCGTCTTCATGGGGATGGGAGAGCCGCTCCACAACTACGGGAACGTCAAGGCGGCGCTCGACGTCCTGCTCTCCGAGGACGGCCCCAACTTCTCGAACCGCCACGTCACGGTCTCGACCGCGGGCATGGTGCCGGAGATGCGCCGCTTCGGGGAGGAGACCGACGTGAAGCTGGCGGTCTCGCTCAACGCCACCACCGACGAGCTCCGCAGCGAGCTCATGCCGCTCAACCAGCGCTGGCCGCTCGCCGAGCTGCTGGCCGCCTGCCGCGACTTCCCCATGAAGAAGGGGAGGCGCATCACCTTCGAGTACGTGCTGCTCGGTGGGGTGAACGACTCCGACGAGGACGCGGTCCGCCTCTCCCGGCTCGTGAAGGGGATCCCGGCCAAGGTGAACCTCATCCCCTACAACGACAACCCCGGGCTCGGCTTCACGGCCCCGGCACCGGAGCGGGTCGAGTCGTTCCGGGACCGGCTCGTCCGGGCCAACGTGACGGCTGTGGTGAGGAGGAACCGCGGGCAGGATATCTCCGCCGCCTGCGGGCAGCTGGCCGCCGAGGGAGGGCCCGGCGACCCTCGCCGGGAGGGGCGGCAGGCCACGCCGCCGTTGACCGGTCGCGGTTCCGCGGGGTAGAGCACCCGTCCATGGCACTGCTCGTGGTGGGTTCGGTGGCGCTCGACTCGCTCGAGACGCCTTTCGGCGTCCGCGAGGACGTGCTGGGCGGATCGGCGACCTACTTCTCCACCGCGGCGAGCTTCTTCGCGCCGGTCCAGGTGGTGGCGGTCGTCGGCGAGGACTTTCCGGAGGCCCACGTCCAGTTCCTGCGAGGCAGGGGCGTGGACCTGGCCGGCCTCGAGCGGCGACCCGGCCGCACCTTCCGGTGGTCCGGACGTTACGAGTTCGACCTGAACCAGGCGCACACCCTCGACACCCAGCTCAACGTCTTCGCCGACTTCCGCCCCGAGCTGCCGGAGGGGTTCCGGGACTCGAGCCACGTCTTCCTGGGGAACATCGACCCCGAGCTGCAGCTCCGGGTGCTCGACCAGGTCCGCGCGCCGCGCATCGTGGCCGCCGACACCATGAACTTCTGGATCGCGTCGAAGCGGGCGGCCCTGCTCGAGGTGCTTCGCAGGGTCGACCTCCTCTTCGTGAACGACGCCGAGGCCCGGCAGCTGGCCGGCGAGCACAACATCGTCCGGGCGGCTCGCGCCATCCTCTCCTTCGGCCCCCGCGCCGTGGTGGTGAAGCGCGGCGAGTACGGCGCGCTCCTCTTCGCCGGCAACGAAGTCTTCGCGAGCTCGGCCTATCCACTCGCCGAGCTCTTCGACCCCACCGGGGCCGGCGACAGCTTCGCCGGCGGGTTCATGGGCTACCTGGCCCGCTCGGGCTCCCTGGACGCCTCCGCCATGCGTCGCGCCATGGTGGTGGGCGGCGTGCTGGCCAGCTTCGCGGTGGAGCGCTTCAGCCTGGATCGCCTGCGCGACCTCGGGTCGGGAGAGATCCGGGCCCGCTACGCGGAGTTCCGGCGGCTGGCCCATTTCGACGAGCTTGACGTCGAGCTCCTCTCGATGTTCGAACGCGGTTGACGGAAAGGCACACGACCGTGCGGATCGCCATCGTCAGCGACGTCCACGCCAACATCGAGGCCCTGGCCGAGGTGGAGCGGGCCATCGCCGACCTCGCGGTCGACCAGGTCGCCTGCCTGGGCGACGTCGTCGGCTACGGGGCCAGTCCCAACGAGTGCTGCGACATCCTCCGCCGCATGGCCTCGGTGGCGCTGCTCGGCAACCACGACGCCGCGGTGGCCGGGCGCATGGACTACGCGTTCTACTACGACGCCGCTCGCCACGCGCTCGACTGGACCGCCCGCAACCTGCGCCCGGACAACCTGGCCTGGCTGGGCTCGCTGCCCTACACGAACCGGATCGGCGAGGTGGGGTTCAGCCACGGGTCCCCCATCCGCCCCGAGGCCTACGACTACATCCTGGCCAGCGAGCAGGCGGCGGAGCTGCTCCCCTTCCTGGACCAGCTTCCCCAGGTCACCTTCATCGGCCACTCGCACCTGACCAAGGTCTTCGCGCTGAAGGTCGGGAGCGAGGTCGTGGAGGTGTCCGGGCGCAGGTTCCGGTTGCGGCCGGACTACAAGTACGTCGTCACGGTGGGTGCGGTGGGACAGCCGCGGGACTACGACAACCGGGCCTGCTTCGTCGTCCACGACACCGAGGAGCGGACCGTCGATTACGTTCGCGTGCCCTACGACATCGAGTCCTCGGCCCAGCGCATCTTCGCCGCCAAGGTCGCGGTGAACTTCGGGCGGCGACTCTTCCTGGGAGTCTAGGGCCGGTCCAGGACCGAGAGGTGCCCGAGCAGGCGCGTGCCGGTGACGAGCCCCTCGGCGTCGAGCGCCCAGGTGGTCAGGTCGCCGTCCACCGAGAGGCGTGAGGGAGCGTGAATGGGCAGGCGCCCCACCGCCTCCCCGGTGGCGGCGTCGAGAAGCTCCACCTCCTCGGCGGCCACGACGAGCAGGCCGCGGATCGGGATCGGCGCCAGGTTGCCCGGCGGCGCCGGACGCCCGTCGAAGGCCCGGGACCACACGGTGCGGCCGGATCGGTCGAGGGCGGCGCACGAGCCGTCGGGCCCCTTCGCGATCAGCCCACGCGCCAGGGGAGCGAGCGCCACGGCGCTGCCGGTCGGGGAGGGTTCGGTCCAGGCAGGCGTTCCGTCCTCCTCCAGCGCGGCCACGACGATGTCCCCTCCGACGCGGCCGGCTATCCCGATGCGCCCTGCGAAGCGGAGCGGCGCCCCGCTGGGGGCGAACTCCAGGGTGGCCTCGAAGGCGCGGATCCCGGTCGCCGTTCCCACGGATGCCAGCGTGGCGCCGGTCGGCGTGCGGAAGCAGAGGAGGCAGGTGCGGCCGTCCCGGACCGGTGGGGCGGCCAGGGGCCCGGCGCCTCGCAGTCGCCAGGCCACCTTCCCCGACGGATCGACGGCGTGGACCATTCCCGAGTCGGCAGCCAGGATGACGAGGGTGCCGAGCGGCATCGGGGAGAGGCGCAGGGCGCCCGGGGACTCGAAGGCCCATGCGGTGGCGCCCGACGTCGAATCGATGGCGGTCGTCGACGACCCGGAGGCGAGAACGACGCGCCCTCCTGGCGCGCTGGAGAGCGAGGGCCTGCCACCCGTTCCGTCCGGGGCTTCGCGCTCCCAGCGCACGGCACCGGTGGCGATGTCGCGGGCCGACATCCGGCCGTCACCGCCCCGCAGGGTGACGAGGATGCCGCCCGTCAGCGCGGCGAGCGCCGCCCCGGCGCCGCTCCAGAGAGGGGTGCCGGTGGCCGAGTCGAAGGCGTGGGTCGCCTCCCCGCCGCAGGCCACCACGACGGAGCCATCGCGGAACAGCCCCTCCGCAGCTGGCACCCCGACGTCGGAGGAGGCGATGCGGCGGAAGGAGACCTTGCGAAGCCGTCCCGGGGCGAGGGGATGCCCAGGAACGCGGAGGGACGGCGCGAGGCGCATCCGCCGGCGGACCGCGGCCGGCCGATCCCCGGCGCGCGCTTCCCGGACCTGGGCGAGAGTGGCGCGAGCCGACGCCTCGAGGTCGGAGAGAAGCGAGTTCCTGCCCTGGGCCGGCGCACGGGCCTTCACGACTGCGATGAAGTCGTTGGCCCCGTCCAGGATGGCCTGGGCGAGCGCCAGGGGGTCACAGGCGACGGGGCGCCCACCGTCGACCGACAGCGACCCGCTCGCGACCGACACGGTGGCGGTGGCTCGCCGCCCGGGACGGGCGATCTCGAAGGACAGCGCGCCCCCGTGAGCAATGGCCAGGCGCTCCGCGGCGGCGCAGAGGTCCCGGAAGAGCAGGAACGGCGTCCCCTCGACGGAGAGGAGATCGTCGCCGGAGGCGGAACGAAGGGAGACGCGCCCCCGGACGAGCAAGGACGCCAGGTCGGCCCCGGGCCCCTTCCACGTCGAGAGGCGCCCGGACTCGTCGTGAATCTCGAAGCTACAGGCAGGGTCGCGGGGGCGCCTGCGGGCGCGCCGGGATCTGGTCGTGGGGATGCCCGCCATGGGCGGATCGGCCATTGACGTCCGGCGGGACGCGGCGCGGAGCAGCAGTCGCAGTTCCGGGATGCCCATGGCGGCAGGGGCCATTGCGGCGAGCTGCTCGAGGAAGGACCTCGCCGCCTCCCTGGTCGCCTCGGCGAGACGTGGTAGGTCCACCTCGACGTCGTGAGCGAGAACCCGGGTCGGACGGCTCAGGGTCACGACGGAGGCGAGGGCGCTGCCTCCCCTCCGGTGCAGGACGAGCTCCACGGCCCCGTCCTCGAACGGGACCGAGGCGTGCCCGGCGCCGGCGGCCAGGCGATCCACTGCCACGAGGAGGGCCAGGACCCCCTCCAGGAGCGGACCCTCGGTCCGCCCGGATCCGATGTCCACCCCGTCGACCTCCACCGCCAGCACGTCCACGATGGACCGGACGGCGGTGCGTCGGGCCGCGCCCTGCTCGGCGCGCAAGGCGGCCCGGATCGCCGGGTCAGACGCCCATCCCTCGCCGATTCGCACGCGAAGCACCGATCGAAACCCTCCAGGACGATGGAAATGACCGCCGATCCGAAAGGAATCCACGTTGACAGGGGGCCAGCCCCGACACAAGATGAGCGGTTGCCCGCGGCGCTCTTCGTCGCGAAAACACCAAGGAATCCTGAGACTTTCATGACCTTCACCGAAGCAGCCGTCGAGGTGCTGAAGCGGGAAGGCAAGCCACTCCACTTCCGGAAGATCGCCGAGATCGCGATCCGCGAGAACCTTCTCGACCACGTCGGAAAGATTCCCGAGGAGACGATGGCAGACCAGCTGTCCGCGCACTGCAAGTTGCCGCGGCCTGACCGGGCCATCGTCGTGGTCCAGAACGCGACCTTCGCACTGGAGGAGTGGGGCCTGCCCGAGGACGCCGTCGGACTGGAGAACCTGGTCGAGCCGCCGCCGGCCGATGAGCCTCCCTATCGGCCCAAGGAGCGCCACCCGATTCCCACCCGGGAACTCGCCCGCAGCCCCGGACGCGAGGCCGGGCGGGGTCGCCGCCGGGAGGAGGGGGACGAGAAGCGTCGCCGCTTCCCGCCGCCCGCCGAGGTGGCCTACGAGATCCTCTCGGGCGCGGAGCGCCCCCTGTCGCTCCGGGAGCTCGCCGCGCTCGGCGTGGAGCGAATGCTCATGCCCGACGCCTTCGTCCGGGATGCAGGCTCGCTCGTCGCGGCATTGCAGGAGGACAACCGGCGCAGGGAGTCGGCGGGGCGCAAGGCCTTGTTCGCCGTCGACGGGGACATCGTCTCGCTCGGAGCGGTGCCGGAGCCGGGCGAGCGCCCCGCCCCCGTGGCCGCGGCCCGGGCTCCGTCCAGTCCAGCCGAGATGCGGCGCACCGCCCTGGCAGCGCTCCGGCGCCGGCTGCGCGAGTGCGACGGTCCCACCGTCGAGTACCTGGTGGCCCGCCTGCTCGAGAAGACGGGGCTTCACGAGGTCAAGGTGGCCAAGCGCGGGCGGGAAAGCGTCGTCTTCACCGGGCGGCGCCGCATGGGGCTCGCCGACGTTCGCCATGCCATCCGCGTGCTGCGCAACGGCGCCGACGTGGGGCGCCGGGACGTGACCGAGGTTCGCCGCGACCTGGGGCACTACGGTGCGCAGATCGGTGTGCTCGTCACCTCCGGCGAGGCCCAGCGCGATGCCCGCGCCGAGGCGACGGTGGCCGGGCAGATGCCCGTCCTGCTCCTCGCCGGGGAGGCCTTCGCCGAGGCCTTTGCCGACGCCGGGTTCGCCTGCCGCATCGTCTCCATCCCCGAGGCCGACGAGCCCTTCCTGCAGGAGGCGGCCGAGGCCGCCCAGCGCGAGGAGGTCGCCCGCAAGGCCCGACGGGAGGAGCGCGACCGTCGGGAAGGTCGGGAAGGTCGGGAGGGGCGCGACGACCGCGAGGAGCGCGCTGGCGGGCGCGACCGGGACCGCGATCGAGACCGCGATCGAGACCGGGCACGCCGGGAGGAGCCCCGGCCGAAGCCGGAGGGTGGCGTGCCCGATGCCTCGGGCGACGTGCCCCGGGAGCCCGGAGAGCGGGTGGCCGAGGAGAAGAGGCAGGAGCAGGCACAGCCGCCGACCGGCTGGCCAGATCCCCAGGCGATCGCAGCGTTGCCTCGCCCGGAGACGCTCGACGACGGGGACGAGGAGGGGGACGAGGACGGCGAGGGGGACGAGGGGCCCGAGATACCGGGAATCGAGAGCCCGGGCGAGCCGGGCAAGGATGCCGGGCCGGTCGCCGAGGGACGTCGTCGCCGTCGCCGTCGCCGCCGGAGGGGAGGGCGCGGCCGCGGCGAGCACCGGGCGGAGGGAGAGGCCGCTGGCTCGCCGAAGAACGGCGCTCCGGACGCGGTCGGTACCGCGGCGGCGAGCCCTCCTGCCGAATCCGGGGGAAGCGGCCAGCCGCCAGCCTCCGGGGGCAGCGAGGGCGGCGTCTAGCGGGTATCTCGTGTCCTCGCGTTCCCTGAGCCGATCCGGCGCATGGCTCCTGGTCGCCGCGGCGGTGGCGGGGTGCAGCCGCAAGCCGGAGCCCTGCGTCATCACCGGGGTGACGGTGATCCAGGGCGACGGTTCCTCCCGGCTCGAGCCCCTCGGGCTCGAGCGGGACGAGCTGAGATCCATGGCGCTCCGGGCTTTCGGCCGCACGGCCGGGTTCCAGGTCCCTTCGGGCGAACCGCCGCGCGGCGCCCGGCGGTGCCGCGGCGGGGTCACCATCCTCGACGCGCAGCTCTCGGCCAAGGGGAGCACGCTCGCCGAGGTCCTGTTGCGCCTCGAGGTCACTCCGGGGGAGGACGCGGACGCCATCTGGGAGACCGTGCGCTCCGCGGAGGCCGTGCAGCCCGGCGAGGCGGTCCTGGCCGCGTTCCGCCGTGCCATCGAGGGAGGCGCGGCTCGCGCGGCGAGCGGGCTCGCTCTCGCGCTCACCGAGGCAGGGAAGCCGGACGCGCTGGTGATCCAGGACCTGGAATCGGGGAATCCGCGCCTCCGCGACCTGGCGGTGAGGGTGCTCGCCGACCGGAAGAATCCGGCTGCGGTGCCGGCGCTGCTGGCCCGACTCCAGGATCCCGATCCGGACGTCGCCGATCGGGCCGTGGGAGCCCTGGGCCAGATCGGCGACCCGCGAGCGGTCGGGCCGATCATCGAGCTGTCCCGGCGGCGGGAAGGTCCGTTCGTGGCGCAGATGGTCCGGATCGTCGGGGACATCGGCGGTGCCGAGGCCGAGGCGTATCTGGAGACGATGGCGGCGGGCCACCCGGATCCGGCGGTGGCCAGCGCGGCCCGGGAGGCGTTGCGGGACGCTCGGCGCCGGAACCCCGAGGCCAGGAGGAAGGGCGCTGCGCGGTGAGAACGGCCATCGCTCGTCCCTTTGAGGGTAAGATGCGCTCCGTGTCCAGGACTGCCGCGATCCTCCTCGCCGCCGCGCTGGCGGCGTGCGCCCACGCTCCGGCACCGGCTCCGCCACCAGCCAGCCCCTCGGCCCCGCTCGCGGACCCGACGGCCTACTTCCCCCTGGCCGTCGGAAACGAGTGGACCTGGATGGACCGCTCGCCGCAGTCCGGGGCGGGCGAGCCCAAGCGGCGAACCGTCCGGATCCTGTCGCGCGACGCGGACGGGTTCTTCCTCGACAGCGAGAAGGGCGCGCTCCGGTCGGCGCACGGGTGCATCCAGGATCGCAACCGGCGGATCCTCTGCGCCCCCTTCGACCTCGAGAGGTCCTGGACGTCGATCGTCAGCGAGACCTCCACCGAGCGGTACCAGATCGCCGCCATCGACGTGACCACCACCGTACCGGCCGGCACCTTCGACGCCTGCGTGCTGGTTCGCGCCCGCAACCGCGCCGGGGCCGACGCCGAGATCCTGCTGGAGACCACCTTCGCGCCGGGCGTGGGGCCCGTTCGCATCGAGACCTTCGCGCTGGTCGGCGGCCGCAAGGTGCCCCAGGTGAAGGCGGAGCTCGCGTCCTACCGCATCCAGAGGCCCGGGAAATGAGAGAGGTCGGCATCGGCATCGCAGGATTCGGGACCGTGGGCGGCGGGGTGCTCTCCATCCTGAGCAGCCACGCCCGCGAGATCGAGGCCCGCCTGGGCGCCCGCATCGTGGTGCGCCGGGTGGCGGTGCGAGATCCGGAGAAGGAGCGCATGGTCGACCTCGACCGCTCGCTCCTCACCGTCCGCTACCAGGATCTGGTCGAGGACCCGTCGATCCAGGTCGTGGTCGAGCTGGTGGGTGGGACCACCGAGGCCCTGGAGCTGGTCCGGGCGGCGCTGCGCGCCGGCAAGCACGTCGTGACGGCCAACAAGGCGCTCCTGGCCTTCCACGGCGAGGAGATCTTCCACCTCGCCCAGGAGAAGGGCGTGGACGTCTACTACGAGGGGGCGGTGGCAGGCGGGGTTCCGGTGATCCGGACCTTGCGGGAGGCCCTTGCGTCCGACCGCATCCAGGCCGTGTTCGGGATCGTGAACGGCACGACCAACTACATCCTCACGTCGATGGCGGAGAAGGGCGAGCCGCTCGCACAGGCGCTCGCCGAGGCGCAGCGGCTGGGCTATGCCGAGGCCGACCCCACCCTCGACGTGTCCGGCGGCGACGCGGCGCAGAAGCTCTGCCTGCTGGCCCAGCTGGCCTTCGGCGCCCGCCTGGCCCCCCAGGACGTCCTCACGGAGGGGATCCTGGGGCTGCTTCCCGAGGACTTCGCCTGGGCCAGGGAGTTCGGCTACGCCCTGAAGCTCCTGGCCGTCGCCCGCCGGTCGGGCCCGACCGGCGGCGCCCCCGGCGGCCTGGTCGAGGCCCGTGTCCACCCGGCGTTCATTCCGAAGGACTCCATGCTGGCCGGCGTCCGCGGCGCCATGAACGCCGTCCTCCTCCACTCCGAGGCGCTCGGCCCGACGCTGCTCTTCGGGCAGGGAGCCGGCGCCATGCCGACCGGGAGCGCGGTCGTGGCCGACATCATCGACCTCTCCCGGAACCTGCTCTCGGGCAGCCCCGGGCGCGTGCCGCTCCCGCCGGCGGGATCGCTCGTGCAACTCCGTCCCCACGCCGAGATCCGGACCGGCTACTACCTCCGATTCGCGGTGAAGGACGCGCCGGGCGTCCTGGCGCGCATCGCCGCGACGCTGGCGGCGCACGGCATCTCGATCGCAGCGGTCCAGCAGCGGGAGCACGAGGAGGAGGGGGCGCCGGTTCCGCTGGTCATCGTCACGCACCAGGCCCGCGAGGCGGACCTGCACGCAGCCATCCGGGAGATCGACGACTTCGACACCACCGCGGCGGCCACGCGCCTCATCCGGATCGAGCAGGTCTGACCGACATGGAGCGCTGCGAGATCCGGGTCATCTACGGCGACACGGACCAGATGGGGGTCGTGTACTACGCCAACTACCTGCGCTGGTTCGAGGCCGGACGCACCGAGTTCCTGCGATCCAAGGGGCTCTCCTACTCGGACTTCGAGGCGAGGGAGAAGCTCATCCTGCCGGTGGTCGAGGCCGGGGTGAGCTACCGCCAGCCCGCGCGGTACGACGACCTGGTCGCCGTGGAGACCCGGCTTGCGGAGGCGCGGCGCGCATCGGCCCGCTTCGAGTACGAGGTGCGTCGAGGGGAGGACCTCCTCGCCACCGGCTTCACGGTGCACGCCTGCGTGAGCACGGCCGGCCGGATCGAACGGCTGCCGAAGGATTTCGTCCAAAGGATGAAGGCCGGCGAGGGAATCGGCTAGGCCTTCGGGGAGGGTAGATGGATCGCAACCTGGCGCTCGAAGGGGTTCGCATCACCGAGGCGGCGGCGCTGGCCTCGGCCCGGCTCATGGGGCGCGGCGACCGCATCGCCGCCAACCAGGCGGCCACGGAGGCGATGCGGGGGGCCTTCCACGACATCGACGTCGCCGGCGAGGTGGTGATCGGGGAGGGGGAACGGGACCAGGCCGCCGTGCTGTTCACCGGGGAGCGAGTGGGGCGGGCCGGCCCCGGCGCGCTGGAGATCGAGATCGCCGTCGACCCGCTGGAGGGCACGAACCTATGCGCCACCGGCGCGGCCAACGCCATCAGCGTCATCGCCATGGGGCCAAAGGGCTCCTTCCTGAGGTCGCCCGACATCTACATGGAGAAGATCGCGGTGGGCCCGGGGGCCCGAGGCGCCATCGACATCACCCGATCGCCCCGGGCCAACCTGCGGGCGGTGGCCGACGCGCTGGGCAAGTACGTCGAGGACCTGACCGTGGTGATCCTGGACCGGCCCCGCCACGAGTCGCTCATCCGCGACGTGCGCGAGACCGGTGCCCGGATCAAGCTCATCGGGGACGGCGACGTGTCGGCGGCCATCAACGCCTGCCTTCCCGACACCGGGATCGACATCCTCATGGGCATCGGCGGAGCGCCCGAGGGGATCATCAGCGCGGCCGCGCTGCGCTGCGTGGGCGGCGACATGCAGGGGCGACTCCTCTACCAGGGCGAGGCCGAGCGGGAGA
>Ga0315295_10005530_pt1 | contig 10782 bp, 10 predicted proteins | sample YL17G14_0_MG_FD_204453 | JGI IMG/M metagenome (GOLD analysis project Ga0315295, IMG submission 204453) | Sediment microbial communities from Yellowstone Lake, YNP, Wyoming, USA - YL17G14_0 | ecosystem: Environmental > Aquatic > Freshwater > Lake > Sediment | place: USA: Wyoming | collected...
ATTAACATGCATATACAATCCTATGATTATATAACTGGCCGAGATATTGGCCGTATAGAAACTATAGACTTTGGTAACATAGCCCAAGGCCAACATTGTGTTAAACCCACTGTTCTCAGACTTCTTTCAGATACAGAAACATCTGTATCTGACATCAAACTTTATTTAGAAAACAAAGGAACATGGAAAGATAGTGAATTTGGGTACCATACAGCCCATTTTTTTGAACCCAATATAGAATCAGGGAGCACCAAAATGTCATTACATATGACTGAGGTCCCTGAAGCTACTTCATCCTCACCAAATAGTGTCCCAATAGGATATAATACAACAGCATCGGATTATATCTGGATAGATGTTAAAATACCCCTTCAAACAGGATCTACTGAAGCAAATTATAGAGTTTTCTTTAATTATTCCTGAAAATCTTATTTATATTTTAGGTTCTCTCATGTATCATTTAACATGAAGACCTATTATGAAATCCTTGGTATTTCTGAAAACGCGGAATTATCTGAAATCCAAAGAGCCTACAGAAGGCTTATAAAGAGATATCATCCAGACAAAAATCATTCCCCAGAAGCAATCCCTCTTTTTAATGAAATCCAAAAAGCCTACGAAGTCCTTAAGGATCTTTGTTCAAAACAAACCCCAAAATCTAATCCTGAAGCCTATTCTAAAAAGGGTAATGATTTAAGAGTCTCTATAAATGTAAAAATAAATGAGATCATTAGGGGCCTTAAAAAAACAATAATTATTAAAAGAACGGCCCCCTGTAAATCTTGTAACAATACAGGATCCTTAGATAAAAAAAGAGATGTCTGTAAATATTGTGGAGGATCGTGTTATCAAGGTCTGTCAGTTTTATTGGGGCAAAAGAAAAAATGTACCCATTGTAACGGTACTGGTTCTGTCCCTATCGGATCTAAATGCCCAAAATGTAAGGGGGCAGGACTTTTTTCAGAATTAATTAGGCAGGAAATAAAACTCTCTCCTATAACGAAAGTAGTCACTATACCCAAACAGGGAAATTATTTTATTGGAGCTTCTTGCCCGGGGGATTTAATCATAGAAATAAACGTTGAAGAAGACCCAATTTATAGTATTAAAAACCTTGATATCTTTAGAACAATAGATATTAGTCCTGCCCAGGCCGTATTAGGAGATATTTTTGATATCTCGTTCTTTGATAAAACACTCACACTCAAGATACCTTCAGGAGTTGTGAATGGGAATACAGTGGAACATAAAGGGCTAGGAATAAAATATGGAAATAAATCAGGAAATCTTCATGCAAAAATAAATATCATCATACCAACAATTTTATCAGAAGACGAAAAGATTCTTTATCAGAAAATATTAAAATTAGAAAAGGAGCAAACATGGCCGAAAGTATTGAACTTCTAAGTCTACGGTCTGCCCAACAAGGGCAAATCCTTGATCAGTATCGAATGAACATGTATAACACAGAGCTCCGGCTATCCCTACTTGTAAAAATAATGGAAGAAAAAGGTGTCCTAACTCAAGGGGAATTTGAAAAAAGGTGGCCTATCTTCCTAAAAAATGATGTGGGTGTTTTAGGACCTGATGGAATTATGGAGGGTATGTTAAAGATCAATTTCTATGATGGGGGTGTAAAGTGAGAACCACAGAAATAATAAAAAACTTCACCAATAATGGCATGACCTTTGAAACCGGGCATAGATATGTCATGGCTGAAGACGTAGAAACCCAATACAGAAGTATTTATGGAGATTGCCTTGGAATGTCATACCCTGTTGAAACTGTTTATAGGCCTTATAAAGGAGAGGATCTGACTCAAAAACGCCTTATGTGCTGGAGAACAGGGGGCATTGGAGATATTTTCTTTCTAAATCCTGTCTTGATGTATTTAAAGAAAAAATACCCAAACTGTTTTCTAAGAGTGGCTTCAGGATGTCGACAACCTCTTGAAAATATGCCCGCTATAGATGAACTATATGATATGCCATTTGATGCAGCCCTACTTAATGATGTAGACTATCATTTAATGTTTCAAGGTATCATAGAAGGATCTAGTGATCAATCAAAAAAGACCCATGCTGTAGATATGTTTTTCAGCTATTTCAGTATCGACAGTCTTCAGATCCCGGCTGAAGATAAGAAACCAAAACTATTCTTTAAAAAAGAAGAAATGGAATGGCTAAAACAAACCTTGCCTACATTGGGTATAGATGATAGTAATTATGTTATCGGAGTCCAAATGGAGACTTCAGCTCCTTTAAGAAATTTTCCCAAAGAAAAATTTAAGACCGTTTTAGATGTTGTGTCTAAAGAGGACAAAGTAAAAATAATCCTTATCGGGACGTCAGAGCAACATGAGATTCTATCACAATACTATAAAGGAAATAACCCAAATATTATTCCGGCCTTAAAATTTGATGTTCGTAAATCCATCGTATTAACCTCCAGATATGATATAGTCATCTCTCCTGATACATTCATGATCCAGGCTGCCGGAGCCTTAGATAAGCCTCTTATCGGTCTATATGGGCCCTTTCCCAGTGAAGTACGTATGAAATATTTCAAAAACTCCATTGGTTTAGACCCAAGCGTAGTCTGCAGTCCTTGTTTTAAACATGATTTCAGAGGATGTATAAAGGGCTTTCCAAGTCCTTGTTTTACACTGATTACTATTGAAGACATCCTCCAGGCAATAGACTATTTAAAGTATAAATTTACTGGATCACATTTCAAATATATGGAGACATGGCTAAAAACTCCGGATCTTTCCGAAGTAGAGAGATATATGCTTGGAGCCGATAAAGGGCTATGTTTTTTTAGCGGCTTTTTTACACATTCAAATATTATTAGGGTGGACCCAAATAAGTTCTTTAAACCCGATATTGATGACTTAAGTACAGAATTCAAAAGAGTCTCTTTCCCTTTTGTTTTATACATGAATAATTTATCCCCTAAGCACCAACATCTTTATCAGAATACAAAAAACTTAGTACGGCCTGGGGGTTACCTAATCGTATATGTGGAAAATGGAAATGAACAGCTCTTTAATGAGATCAAAAAGGATTTCGGGCAAGGTCTTGTATTAATGTTTTCTAAATTTGATCCAAATAAAAGGATTGTAACAGTTGTGGGTCGAAAACCCTACTAAGTTATTGATTTAAAATAAAAAGCAACAGTCATATATTAGAATAATGACTGTTGCTTTTTTCATTAAATTATCTATTAATACAAGATTATATAGTTCTTATTATGGAGACCTTCTTTGTCAACTACCCACGGCTAAAGCCGTGGGCTTGAGTGTGAGTCAGGGCTTGTGCCAAGCCCATAGGGCTCCGCAAGAGCAAAATGGAGACTAGAGTGGTTCAGATCAGTACCGTGATGTCCGAAAGGACCCATACAAAGCCCGTAAGGGCAGGTAATGGTCGTTTGAAGACAACTGAGCCTACTGTCCGTGGCAGGACATCGCATGTCCGGGATGCTTCTCAAGTCCTGGACCTCTACGTAGGCCAGTCTCGAAGAGAGAAATTACATGCAGTGATTGAAAAATCACTGCATAGTCCGGAACTCCGTCCTGTCTGGGTTCCGGTTATTAGTTCTACAGGAACTCCGCTTATGCCCTGCCGTCCGGCATATGCAAGAGCTCTGATCAAGTCGGGACGGGCTCAGAGAAGATGGTCCAAGGGAATTTTTGCAATCAAAATGTTAGACCGTGCCGAAGGCGTAGTCCAACAAATTGTAGTGGGGATAGATCCTGGAAGTAAGCGTGAGGGCATGACGATTCAGTCTAAACAGCATACTTACCTGAATGTCCTGTCTGATGCTGTGACGTGGGTTGGAGATCGGGTTGAAGTGAAACGAAACATGCGTCGGGCACGGCGGTTTAGAAAAACGCCTTGCCGAACGAATAAATCTAATAGGAATATTAATTGTAAACGGCTTCCGCCATCGACTAAAAGTCGCTGGCAAGCTAAGTTACGAATTATTAATTTCCTAAGAAAATTGTATCCAATCTCTGACTATGTTGTGGAAGACATAAAAGCAAAGACTTTAAAGGGTGGAAAAAGGTGGAACACCAGTTTCAGCCCGTTAGAAGTAGGCAAGGCCTGGTTTTATAATAAAGTTTCTAAACTTGGAAATCTGATTCTGAAACGGGGTTATGAAACGTTTGAGAAGCGGAACCAGCTGGATCTTAAAAAATCAAAGGAAAAAATGGCCGAGACCTTTGACACCCACAACGTGGATTCATGGGTATTGGCAAGTTTTGTGACGGGAAAGAATTTTGTTGATAATAAAGGTATGTTCCGAATGATACCACTGCAATTGCACCGCAGGTGCTTGCATAGGTTGGAACCGGGCATAGGTGGAGTTCGGAGTTCCTACGGAGGAACGATGTCTATGGGTTTGAAACGTGGTTCGGTTGTAGACCATACCAAGTTGGGTCGGGTTTATATAGGTGGGACGATGAATGGGAAGATTTCTTTGCATGATTTAAAATCAGGCAAGAGACTAACGCAGAGTGGTTCTTGTAAGGATGTAAAATTTCTGTACCATAACTCTTGGAAGACGCAATTCCTCCCACGGCTAAAGACGGCTCGCAAAGCCTCGCCTCCGTGGGTTTCCTTGCGTGGAGGATCATGATAAATTCATCGATTACTTTCACAAATGGAAGTCCTGCTACATCAGATAAAGCTCCTACAACAGGGCATCCTAATCCTAAGGCTCCTGCTAAAGATATTCCAGTACCTAAACAGATGGAAGTAAAACGTCTTCAAAGACAAAAAGATAGAATTGAAAAGAGGCTTAAAACACTAAAAGGATCTGTCTCAGGAGCAATCAGACATATAGCTATTAAAATAGCCCAAGGGGATCCCAATAAAGATCCCAGATATCTCTATGACCAAATAAATCCCTTATTAAGCAAAATGCCCTCTATTAAGAGTATGGTAGATAGAACAAAAATAGAATTAAAACCAGGAATTACGGATGCTAAAGGAAACAGCTATTATAATATTCTTTTACGCAGAAATGCTATTTTAATGTGGGATGATTTGGATAAAATACGTCGGCAAAAAGATAATTTTGGTGATATTGAATGGTCCGCAAAAGGAATATCTCTCAATCTTTGGTGGCCTTATGAAGCTCCAGAGGAACCCGTAAAACACTGATAAGGAATAAAAACATATGCCAGACTTTGGAAACCCTTTCTCAGGGCTTAGAAGTAACCGACCTCTATCCCAGGAAGAACTCATAAGAGTCCTACGCTTCTTTGTAGCTGCTGAATATGAGGCCGTTCAGCTTTATACCCAAGCCTTAGAATCTACCCCGGATGAGAGAGCCAAAAAACTCTTTAAGAGCATTGCTGATGAAGAAATAGTTCATGCTGGGGAGTTTATGAAGCTTCTCACAGAACTCGCTCCTGATGAAGCAAAACTCTATCAAAAGGGCTTTCAAGAAGCTGCTGACTTAATAAGTGTTCCTAATGTCATCCGAAAACTTGCCAGCTATGAAAATAAAGACCTCTCTTAATCATCCTCTTATAAAAGCCATAAAGAAATGGAAAAAAGATCAGGCCATAGTATCCCTGACTCTTGAGGAAATGAAAAAGGAATCCGCCGGAAGAGACCTGATAATAGAACAAAAGGTAGATGGCCAATCAGCAATCCTTGAATATATAGAACCTGATATACTAAGATTTGGGAGTCTTGGTGGAGTTATTTATTCAGACCTTCCTGTCCTTGATGAAATAAAAACAATTTTTGGGGCAAAAAATATTCATCAGGCCAAAATGGTAGGAGAAATGGTAGGATATGATAAAAAAATCATACCCTTTAATGAATCCCAATCTTTAACTAAGAATCCAAAATCTGATAAGACTAAGGTTCATTGGTTCCCTTATCAGATCTTGGAATTAAACAATGAAAAAATAAAAGATGATTTCAGTTCATATAAAGACGAATGGCCTGAAATCATAAGAATTTTTAAGAGTTCTAATTATGTTCATCCAGTCGAATACTATGAAGGAAAAACAGAAAAAATTGATCAAGCCTGGAAAAAAATTGTTGAAAAAGATAATAATGAAGGAATTGTTGTCAGGTCATCAAACAATAAAGTCTATAAAGTTAAGCCCTTATTTTCGTATGATCTTGTTGTCATAGCTGTAGGAGATAAAAAAGGAAAAAATTGGCCAAAAAGAATGATTGGCACCACCTTGATGGCCTTTATGGATAATAATAAGGTTTTTAGAACCGCTGGAGAAATAGGGACTGGATGGACTGACAAGGAGAAAAAAGAATTATTTTCTTGGGCTCAGAAGAATAAAGTTGGAGAAGATGATACATATGTTTGGGTCAAACCCCAGAAAATATTTGAAGTTAATTGGGAAAGAACAACAATAAAAGAAATGCCATCTTATAAATATTCTCAGGGTAAATATGATAAGGTTGATAAACAGATATCAGGTACAATTGTAAAACCTCGATTCATTAGATATAGAACGGATAAATCTGTGACTCCCTCAGATCTCAGACTTACACAAATTCCTAATTGGAACAAGAAAAAAAAGATGGCCAGATCTATCGTGGCTACTTTTCTGAATAGGACCTCATTTTTAGCCCCCTATGGTTATGAGAGCCTTTTAAAAATAAGAAGACCAGAGCTCTTAGGACAATCTTATCCGAAACAAAAAGGAACTCAAGAACCTTTAAAGCCTGGGGATGAAGTTGAGGTTTATGAAAACGGTAAATGGGTCAAGATTATATGGCCTGAACCTGAAAAGAGCTAAAGATGCCCAGTCCAAAAAAATACAAAAATCAAAAAAACTGGATGCGGGATTGTCTTCATCAAACCATGCATGTTGAAAAAAAAGACAAAGAACAGGGTATCGCACAGTGTATGAATATGTGGCGTCAGAGACATAAAAAGATGGCCCATAATATCATTGTGGCTTTTACGACAGGAGCTCTATCATTTAAGGAATATGCTAATTATCAATACGGACACCCAGCATTGCCTTTAATAGCCCATAAAACAATGTATGAATTGTATCTAAAAGAAATGGAAAAAGGGGATGAAAGGGCAAAACAATTAACTGACATGGTCCGAGAAAAGGTATCTAAAAAAGCCGATTACCCAGACCATCCACAGGATATTGTAGTCAGTAAAAACGAAAATATAGCAGGCTTAAAACCTATAAAAGAAATAGACGTCTGGAATTATTATGATGGTGTCAAAAATGAAATGCTCAAAGAAATAAAGGATAGGAATCTTTTCGTTGCCATAAAACTCAAGGGCGAACTTAAAAAAGGACAAAAACCTGTCTATGTTCGTCATCCATATGACAAAAAGACAGAATATATCAGAATAAACAATATAGGGGATTTCGAAAAATATCATAGTGGACGAAATGTAGAAATACATGTGACTATGCCTCAAATGGCCCCTTACTACGTCATAGATTTTGATGCGGGGGATGAACCCTTTAGTCAGACAAAAAAAATTACTGCCGAAATAGCCGATGAACTAGAAAAACTTTCAGAGGTAAAGAGAATAGAAGTACGATACACGGGTAAACGCGGCTTCCATATTCTGGCATGGCTTAAAAAAGCCCGAGATGTTGATGGCGCCCGAGAATTTCTGAAAGATTGGCTGAAAAATAACTTTGGAGACAGAGACGACGTAGTCATAGGTGAAAGCCCCAAAGGAAAAAAAGGTGCCTTAGGCCTATCTCCTATGAAGCTCAACGGGGGACAGATAGCTAAATACTCCCTTCGAGTTAGCGGCTTATGCTGTATTGAAGTTCCAAGATCAAAGCTCATGTCTTTTGAAAGAGAAGATGCCTCTTTGGAAAAGACATATAAAAAGATAACTGGAAAGATTTTTAAGTACGATAATGAAGGATCTAAAGAAGCCCATTCTATTCAAACAATCATAAATAATTTTATCAATGAAGACGCACATATAGTCTCATCAGGCCATGCAGGTATCGGGGCATCTACGCCCTCTTACAAATTGGATATAATTGCCCATAGATATAAAAGGGATCTATTAAAATCCGGCTATAAAGGAACTTTTGTAATACATGACCATAAAGCTGAGAGAGCCGGAGATCATTTCGATGTCCGATTATCTTTTCCTGTTGAATCTTTAAAAGAAGCCCTTAAAAACTATGGATCAAAAAGGCCCAAAACGAATGAGCCTAAAAAAGAATATCCAGATAAACCTGGAGAGGTCTATAGATCTTTTGTAGATAAAAAATGTATCCTCCCCACAGGAAATAAAAAAGTATTCCTTGTTGAAACCGAGGACCATCCTTTAGAATATGGAAAATTCAAAGGAACAATTGAAGAGGGGTATGGGGCTGGTAAGGTTGATATTTGGGACCATGGAACATATGAGCTCTTAGATGTAGAAGGCAATAAGAAGTATGTTTATGATTTCAAGGGTAAAAAACTCAACGGAAAATATGCCCTTATAAAATATCAAAAGGGATATCTATGGGTAAAAGTAAAAAACCGTAAAGAGGCCTCTGCTATTGATTATGTTCAGCCGACCATGTGTGAAAATATCTGGGATCTATCTAAGGATCCTCCAATACTTATTGAAGAAGTAAAAGCATCTTTACTTAGTATTCTTGTATCCTCTCTAACAGATAACGGCCTTTCCAGGCCCCTTAATTGGATAGAGAACATTTTTATATCAGGATCCTCAACAAGTTACAATTATCAAGAGGACGGAGATATCGACATAGATATAGAATATACTCCGTCTGAAGTTAAGAATCTATATCCTGATTTGGCCAAATTATCAGATCAAGAATTACATGACCATATTCAAAAAATCCTGGATACAAATAGGAATAAAACTGTCCCTAATTCAAACATTACTTACTCTTTCTTTCTCATTATTCATGGGGACTATCCTGGATCTGACGGGATCTATGACGTTCTGAAGGACAAATGGCTCAAAGTTCCAATAAAGATTCCCGAATCCTTTGACCCTGATAAAGCTTTTAAAAAGGAAAAAACAGCTGCAATAATAATAGTTAATGAGATATTCAGAGTCATTTCACAAGTACGAATTTTATTAAAAGACTTAGAACGAGTTGATAGCTTTATAAAGAACCATGATAAATTAAATACAAAAAGAATCGTCATTCTTTCTGAAGTTAAAGGTCTTTGTCTATTATTAGCCAGATGGCGTAAAAATATATGGAAATTACATGAGGACTCAAAAGACCCAAATAAGGCTAAGTTCCCTGCGTTTAATTATAGCTCCAATTGGGATGAGAAATATATTTTATTCAAATATATTTCTAGATATGGATGTCATGAACCAGTTCAGATGCTCTATTGGATCCTAAAAGATGATCCCTATTTAGATATGATAAAAAAGATCATGCCTGATAATTCTGTTGGGCGTTTTTTCAAATAAATTTTTCAAAGGGGTAGTTAAATTGGGAAAGACAATTTATGTAGGTAATCTGCAATGGCAAACTACAGAAGATGAGCTTAAAGACTTTTTCTCTCCCCATGGTCAGGTGGCATCTACAGACATCATCATGGATAAAGAAACAGGAAGGTCCAGGGGATTTGCTTTTGTTACAATGGAAAATGCGGATGAGGCTATGCAGGCATTGAATGGTAAAGAATTACGAGGTAGAACTCTAAAACTTAATACTGCAAGAGAAAAATCTACGCGATCTTTTTCATCTGAGAACCGCACCGGGGGCAGATACTAAGCGAATAGCCCTGTTCTCCACAAGAAGCACATATATAAAGTCTCTCTATTTTCTTAGATCTATAAGGGTAATCCAACACAGGGTAAGTTCTTGTCGTACGCCCTGGGAGCCATGTAGATTGGTTAAAATAAGCCCTTTTAAGGTCTTGAGATTTTTATCAACATATGTCCTTCCATTAGCTCCCACACAGATTATTCAATGCCCATTTCTGGGGGATCCATGCCAAGAAACTTAAAAAACTGTTTCAACATATCAGGATCCATTCTCATTACACCCGGCCCCAAAAGTTGCAATTGAGAGGGAGACGGTAATTCTACAAGAACCAGGACATCTCCATGTCTCTTAATAGTTACATTTGTATTCTTATCCCATAGATGAAAATGATCTTTAAGGTCTACCCAGATCTTTTTATAGCCTATTTCTAGCATAACATCTTTTCTCGACACATAGGCCATAGTTTCTTCATCATGAGTCATTGAAGCTTCTATACGTTTTTTAGCGAGATCAATCGTCTGTCTATCAATAGATTTTATTCTATCGGACACATTCTCTGGGATAATTCCCAGAACACGATCATTTGTAGTTGTAGCATCAAAGGAAAATATTTTTTTAGATGTCTTTCTTTTGATAGTCAGTATATTTTTTATTTCTGTCCTTTTTGGATGATTGAGAAGATCCTTTGAATTAAGACAATCAAGAAGTTCTTTCCAATAGGTCATAGTCTTAGATGGATACCGTTTCCATCTATTCTTTATAGGGACTAAGGCCTCTTCAAGCATGGGCTCTATTTTAAGGATTTGGTCTATTGTTCTGCCTAAACTTTTCATTGGGAAGCTGCTACTTTCTAAGTGCTCATTTCGGAGCATTGATAGATTCCTGCTTCATCCAAGATAGTTTCGTTTATTCCAATTGAGGACGAATAAACCAGAGCTCTCTTGTCCACAGGCGTTACTTACACCTTTTCAGGAGCTATGACAAGCTCCTGGTATATCTTAATTATACGTGACTGCTCCCACGACTAAAGTCGTGGGCTTCTATGGGCC
>Ga0315295_10005531_pt1 | contig 10780 bp, 5 predicted proteins | sample YL17G14_0_MG_FD_204453 | JGI IMG/M metagenome (GOLD analysis project Ga0315295, IMG submission 204453) | Sediment microbial communities from Yellowstone Lake, YNP, Wyoming, USA - YL17G14_0 | ecosystem: Environmental > Aquatic > Freshwater > Lake > Sediment | place: USA: Wyoming | collected...
AAGGATAGTTCAGATATTAAATACACATATTCAGGTAGCAGTGTTTCAGTTACTGATGAAGACCAGAAAGTAACATCTTTAACCTATAATGCCTTTGGTAATCCTGATGAAAAGCTTCTTGTAAGTGTTAAGGATCCGCTGAACAATATAACAAGCTATGATTACAATATTCTTGGCAGCATAAAATCAGTTACACAGGGAAGCGTGACAAGAACTTTTTTATATAACACTAAAACTTTTCTTGAGTCTGAAACACATCCGGAAAAGGGAACAACAAGCTACGCAAGAGACAATATTGGAAATATGAAGTCCAAAACTAATTCGCTCGGTTCAACATCCTATGCGTATGATGGGGTAAACAGGCTTACTAACATCAGCTATGATTCAGAAAGCATTGCCTTTACATATGATAGTGCCGGTAACCGAACGAGTATGGACAACGCTAATGCTCTCATGGATTATTACTATGACCCAGCTAACCGCTTGATCAAAAAAGATGAGGCTATTTTAGGAAAGACTTATACAACAAGCTACAGCTATGATGCAAACGATAATATTTCTGATATTTACTATCCTTCGGGAAGGCATGTGACTTATACATACAACAGTAATAATCAGGTGATATCCGTTGCAGGATTCGGTGACAACATCACCGGTATCGCTTACTATACATCAGGTGTGCAGACAGGCCTTCTAAAGAGCTTTACTTGCTCAACAGGTCTTACAACAAATCTCACCTATAATAGCAGAAACCTTACAACCCAGATCACGGCCGGATCAGCGATAGTGAACCTGGGATACGGTTATGACAACAGAGGGAATATGACCTCAATGTCTGACTACCTCAACAGTTCCAGGAGTCAGACATTTTTTTATGACAATATAAACAGACTCTCAACGTTCAATGGATCATGGGGGACTGGGTCGTATACGTATAACGCAGTAGGAAACAGACTGAGTAAAAGGGTCGCGGTTACAAGTACCAATTACAATTACTCCAATAACAGGTTAACTTCAACCACCGGCGGGGAGACATTTTCTTTTGCCTGTAACAGTAACGGCGATACGACAACCTTGAACGGATATACCCTTATCTATGACGGTCTTCATAATCTCCTCAGCTATAACCAGGGCGGCTCACCGGTGGCACAGTTTACCTATGACGGAGATGGAATGAGATTGACGAAGACATCCGGTGGAAACACGGTTGTTTATCATTATGACAAGGACGGCAGAGTAATCTCGGAAAATGATGGTAGCGGGGTGCTTATTGCAGATTACGTTTATCTCAATGGAAAGTTGGCCGCCAAGATAGTAAATGATAGTAATAGTGCGCCGTATATTTCGGCATATCCGCCGTCAGGTTCTTCAAATGCGGGACAGGCCCAGAATTTTACCGTCGTTTACAGTGATGCGAACGGGACAGGTGATATGAACGGGGTATATATAGGATTGCGTGCCGATTTGACAGCCTTAGCGGATGCCATAATTGCGGAATATGAACCGCAGACGAATAATTTGTGGCTTTACAATGATCCGGTTAACCAGGCATTGGGACCTTGCACACCAGGATCACAAAATACCATCTCTAACACTCAAGGGAGCTTAAACTGCGCGCAGACCACTGTCAGTTATAATGGCAATAATCTGACAGTCAACTGGAATATCACACCTTACCCGACCTTTGGAGGTACAAAAAACATATACCTCATGGCGACAGACAATGAGGGCATGAGTTCAGATGCAGTTACAAAAAGTACGTGGACCATACAATAATGCCGATAAACCCTACTTGGCAACTATTGAGAGGAGAGAAGAATGATAAAACTGCGGGTTACGGAAATTGGCGGCGTAATTTGCGGGCTTACTTGTTTTTTTCTTATTGTTATTCTTTTGCTTAGCTGGTCCATAGCAATGGGTAATTTCGGAGAAAAGGATAATAACTTGAATAATGAAGAATCTCAAAAATACTTCTTTGAAGTGAAACTCCCCGCCCCAAGGGGCGGGGAGTTTCACTTTATTCATGCTTCACCCTTCTGCTCCTGTTATAACTAACACCATTTTAGCAAATTTAAAGGTCTTTGTTTCGGGAAGGAGTTAACTTTCAAGTTTCTTTTTTGTCTTGTTTCTTCTATCTCTGATTTTGATAAATCTGGGGAACTGCTTCCATCAAACGCAATGGTTCTGCAACAAAGCCATAGGAGAGATTAAAGCCGGATTGCCTACCGGCGATCATTCATAAAACCTTATTTCACCAATGTTTTCACTTCAAATTTTGGAGGGTTCATGATGGCTTTTTTTACAGCGCACTGGTCTGCGACTTTTATCAGGGCCTGATGGTATTTCTCGGGAAAATCTGATGGAACAATAATCTCTATAACAATCTTTTCGATAAAGGTTTTTCCATCTGGTGTTTTGCCATACTCGAGTCGCTGGACAAGAGAGATGTTATCAGCAGGAATTTTACGATTTTCACAGAAACTCAGCACGTAAATACCGGCGCATGTTCCAATAGAGGCAAGAAAGTGATCGAAGGGGGAGGGCGCTGAATTCTCTCCGCCATATTTTATTGGCTGGTCTGTTTTGATGGTAAATCCGTCCAGCTCTGCATTGACCTTTTTCCCGCCAGGGAATGTAATTTTAATTTCTATTCTATCCTCCTTTTAATCTATTAACAAGAAGTATTCTTTGCCTTTTTTAATAAATCCTTTGCATTTCTTTTCGCCTCACTGCATCCTTTTTCTCTTAAGATCCTTATCATCTTTTCTGAGGCAACAGACTTCAGGAATTCGCTCCTTTCTTTCTGTTCCGCAATCCTCTTCTTTGCCTCTGCACGAATAGTTTTCAATGATTTAAGGTATTCAGAAAACGCCGGGCCATACATTCTTTCGAGTTCCCTGCGCACCGATCTTGAAAGAGCAGGACTGATGCCACTGGTTGAAACAGCAATATTCAGAGGTCCTCGCTTAATGGTCGAGGGGACAATGAAATTGCATAAATCCGGGGTGTCCACAACATTCACAAGGCAGGGAGCATCCTTTGAAACCTGCTGGTTGATAATCAGGGAATCTGTAGCAGCAATAACAAGGAATGCTTGTTTCAGGTCCCCTTTCCGGTATTGCCGTTTTATGTGTTTTATTCTCCCTCTGTGTTTCTCATGCTCAATCTTCGTAGTAATCTGAGGGCTTATTACTGTTACATCAGCGTTGTTCCTGAGCAGAGTAAGGATTTTTCTTTCAGCAACTTTTCCGCCACCGATAACAACTGCCTTTTTCCCTTTCATATTCAGGAATACAGGATAATAATTTGTCGGCAGAGCAGTCTTTGATGAGGCAGGAGGTTCTGTTTTAAGCTTCACTTTTTCAGAACGGCAAGTGCTTTTTTTGCATCATTTATATTTTTGTTATTCGGATACTTTTCGATAAAACGGGCAAGATACTCTGAGGCCTTATCCTTCTGATTGAGATGTTTGTAGGACAAGCCGGTATAAAACAGGACATCATTCTCACCCTTGTAGTCAGGATAATTTTTCAGAAGCCCCTCAAACCTTTTAATCGCTGCATTGTAGGAACCTTTCTTGAAATAAAAATTCCCGACAAGATATTCATACTCAGCAATGGTATTTCTGCACTTCTCTATCCTAAGCTCAATGACATCCTTATAGGGGTTCCTGGGAAACATCTTCTTCAGTTTCTCAAATTCTTCAAGTGCCTTGGCCGCCCCTCCATAGCCCCTCTCCGGACTTTCTATCTGGTTGAAATATACCATCGCAATCTGATACTGGGCGTACGAAGCATACTGGTGGTCAGGATATGCCTCAAGAAATTTATGATACTCAGCAATAGCACGTTCTATCTCATCTTCCTTAACATAAGAATCTGCAATCTTGAGCTGGGCCAAAGGAGCATATTTCTTGGTCAAATCCCTGTTTTTAACCTCTATAAAACTTGCACGTGCCTCTTCATAATCCTTTTTTTCGAGTTGTTCATTGGCTTTTGCGAATGATTTTTCCGGATCATATTTTTCCGGGGGTTTAACTGCTGATTTGCCGGAACAGGATACTGTAAGAAACAGGGATATCAAGAGGATTACTGTAAATTTAGTTCGCATTTTCATTGCAAAGTATTATAGCACGGGGCAGGGATATATTCATAATACACCTAATGATTTACCAGAAAAATGCAATTAAATAATGCAGATGTTGTGAAAAAGTGTATTTTTCGATACCTTTTCGCCTCGGCGAATCCGCCTGAGTGCGGAAGTGTACCTTTCATGAATGATTAAAGGAATATTTTTATCAAGAGAACAAATAAAGATAACCTCAATAATTCATCGAGTTAAATACATTTTTGAACAATGTCTGCATTATTTGGGTTAACAGAATTTTTCCGCTATTTTATATCTGCATGGTAGTCCTGAAGGGATTTGACATCCGTCTTTCTCTTCTGGAATTCTTCTATTCCACGCGCAGCAGCAATAGCCGCAGCCAATGTGGTAATGTAAGGAACTTTATACTTAATTGCTGCTTTCCGGATGTAAGCATCATCGTGTTTGCTGAGTTTGCCGCTTGGTGTATTAATTACCAGTTTTATCTCCTTATTCTTGATAGCATCCACAATATTTGGCCGTCCCTCCTGCAGCTTATCAATGCGTTCGGACCGGACACCATTTTTAGTAAAAAACTGATGTGTCCCCCGGGTAGCCTTGATTCTGAAACCCAAGTGTTCAAATCTCATGGCAACCTGAAGCGCTGCCTGCTTATCCTGGTCTGAAACTGTTATAAGCACTGTACCTTCAGTAGGAAGCTGCTGCTGGGCTGCTTCCAGCGCCTTATAATAGGCCATGCCAAAAGAATCAGCCATGCCGAGAACTTCCCCTGTCGATCGCATTTCAGGACCAAGGAGAGGATCAACTTCCGGGAACATATTGAATGGAAAAACAGCTTCCTTTACGCCAAAATGAGGGATATTCCTGGATTGAAGACCAACATCACCAAGCTTCTTCCCCAGCATTATCTGAGTTGCAATACGGGCCATGGAAATATTACAGACCTTGGAAACCAGAGGAACTGTACGGGAAGCGCGTGGATTGGCCTCAAGTACATAGACTGTATTGTTTGCTATAGCATACTGGATATTCATGAGACCTACCACGTTCAGCTCTGTTGCGATTTTCTGTGTATATTCATAGATAGTTTCGAGATGCTTTTTAGGAATACTGATTGGTGGAATAACACAGGCAGAATCTCCTGAATGAATTCCGGCAAGTTCGATATGTTCCATTACTGCCGGAACAAAGGCATCTTTCCCGTCAGCTATTGCATCAGCCTCTGCCTCTATTGCATTTTCCAGGAACTTGTCTATCAGGATAGGCCTGTCCGGAGTAACTCCCACAGCAGCTGATACATAACGTTTGAGCATTTCTTCATCATGAACTACTTCCATCCCGCGTCCGCCAAGAACATAGGAAGGCCTTACCATAAGCGGGTAGCCAATCCTTTCAGCTACGATTAATGCCTCTTCAAGTGTGCTTGCCATGCCGGATTCAGACATGGGGATAGCAAGTTTTTTCATCATCTTACGGAACCTGTCACGGTCTTCAGCAAGGTCAATGGTATCTATAGATGTTCCGATGATCTTTACCCCTGCCTCAGCCAGTTCTTTTGCGATATTGAGCGGTGTCTGTCCGCCAAACTGAACGATTACCCCTTCAGGTTTTTCCTTTTCATAAATGGAAAGAACATCCTCTACAGTAATAGGTTCAAAGTATAATTTATCCGAGGTGTCATAATCTGTCGAAACTGTTTCAGGATTACAGTTGACCATGATTGACTCATATCCTTCATCCCGCAGCGCAAAAGCTGCGTGCACACAGCAGTAATCGAATTCGATGCCCTGGCCGATACGGTTGGGCCCGCCTCCTATAACCATGATTTTTTTCCGTTCGCTCCGCTTCACTATGTCAGGAGCATTGTAGGTAGAAAAATAGTATGCCGCGTTCTCCACTCCGCTGACAGGCACCGGCTCCCACGCCTGTGTTATGCCTAAAGCCTTCCGCCGGTCACGGATGTCTTTTTCCGGGATATCCAGTAGCTGAGACAGGTATCGGTCTGCAAATCCATCCTTCTTTGCGCGGATAAATATTTCATCAGGTAATTTTTGTCCCTTGTATTTGAGAATCTCTTCTTCCAGTTGAACGAGCTCTTTCATCTGCCCGATGAACCATGGCTTTATATATGTCTTTTCATATAGTGCATCAACAGAAGCGCCTTTTCGAAGGGCTTCATACATAATGAACTGACGTTCACTGGTTGGAAAGCCCAGAAGGTCTATTAACTCATCCAATGATCTCTGGTGAAAATCTTTTGCGAAACCAAGCCCGTAACGACCGTTTTCCAGAGACCTTATGGATTTATGGAGCGCCTCTTTATATGTTTTCCCGATACTCATTACTTCGCCCACAGCACGCATCTGCGTTCCGAGACGATCCTCGACTCCCTCGAACTTCTCGAACGCCCACCTCGCAAATTTGACTACAACATAGTCTCCTGATGGCGTATATTTATCAAGCGTCCCGTCTCTCCAGTAGGGAATTTCATCAAGTGTTAATCCTCCTGCAAGCATTGCCGAAATAAGCGCAATAGGAAATCCTGTAGCCTTTGAAGCAAGGGCAGATGAACGCGACGTCCTTGGATTGATCTCAATCACTACTACCCTGCCGGTCTTGGGGTCATGGGCAAATTGGATGTTCGTCCCTCCGATAACCTGAATAGCTTCAACGATATCATAAGAGTATTTCTGGAGGCGTTCCTGTAGTTTGGGATCAATCGTAAGCATAGGCGCCGTGCAATATGAATCGCCGGTATGGATTCCCATGGCATCAACATTTTCTATGAAACAGACAGTTATCCGCTGATTCTTTGAGTCACGCACCACTTCCAGTTCAAGTTCTTCCCATCCGAGAACAGACTCTTCTATCAGTATCTGCCCGATCAGACTCGCAGATATGCCCCGGCTTGCAACAGTTCGCAATTCTTCCACATTATAGACCAGCCCTCCACCTGTTCCTCCCATCGTATACGCTGGACGGACGACAACAGGATATCCCAGTTTTGATGCTATCTCTTCAGCTTCTTCAATGCTGAAAGCCGGTTCACTATTCGGCATTTCTATTCCCAGTTGATTCATTGTCTCTTTAAAGATAATGCGGTCCTCGCCTCTTTCAATAGCGTCTGCCTGTACACCGATAATTTTGACGCCAAGTTTTTCAAGAAAGCCGCTTTTGAATAACTCAGCAGAGAGGTTAAGGCCTGTCTGGCCGCCAAGATTTGGCAGGATTGCATCTGGCCGCTCTTTTTCTATAATCTTTTTCATATATTCAATTGTAAGAGGTTCCAGATAGGTAACATCAGCCATTCCCGGATCTGTCATGATCGTGGCCGGGTTGGAATTAACAAGCACTATCTCATAACCTAATTTCCGCAGGGCTTTGCATGCCTGGGTTCCGGAGTAATCAAATTCGCAAGCCTGGCCAATAACTATGGGCCCTGAACCGATAATCATCACCTTCTTGATATCATCTCTTCTTGGCATATACGTTCACCTTCCTACTTTCATTATTAAGTAATAGTAAATTTTCAAGAGATAATAACACAAAATAAACTGCAAAATTAAGGGATACTTATATTTTTCGTTTAACCGGGGATGGAGTATTCGAGCGGATTCTTTTGCTGATAGTCAAATACATTCTAAACATAAAGAGGCAAAAGCCTCGCAGGGAGGAACGACCGAGAATGAGCGAGTATGCTCTATCCCCGGTGGGATCAGAAATATTTATGAATGATATGGTTTACCTATAAATTCCTTAGCAGATTGATTTTGCAGTTGTCCCAACTTATTTATCAATCTCTCCGTTGAAACAACTGCATTATTCAGGCTCTGTTACTTCAATTCAGAAGTACATTGAGGACAGCGCACTGCCTTAATCGGAATAACCGACATACAGTACGGGCATTCTTTGGTTGCCGGTACAGCAGAAGGCGCTTCTTCTTTTCTTTTTAACCTGTTGACATTCCTGATAACAAGAAATACAGAAAAAGCGATGATAAGAAAGCTGATGATTGTGTTGATGAACACACCATAGTTCAGAGTAACCGCCCCCGCAGTTTTTGCAGCACCAATTGTGTCATACGGTCCGGCAACTTTGCCCTCCTTGAGAAGAATGAACATGCCGGAAAAATCAACGTTGCCTAAAATCAGGCCGATTGGCGGCATTATAATATCAGCGACAAATGAATTGATGATAGTTCCGAAAGCAGCACCGATTACGATACCCACAGCCATATCAACAACATTTCCCCGCATCGCAAACTCTTTAAATTCCTTAAACATATTTAATCTCCTTTCAAGAGATATAATTTGATTCTTACCGTTTAAAAAATTTATATCACACTATGTCCGGCTTGTCAATTCATAAATGACTCCGCCCAGGGAACCAGGGACATGAAAACAATTCTTCATCAAAATACGTCTCGAACCGTGCAATTCCTTGCCAAATAACCATTTGAGATGGTATTCTTAATCTGTGAATTTATTGTCTTTGCAGAAACCAAGCAGGTATGTAAACCATGAGGTAAACTCAATACACAAGGAATCTCCTGTAAAAGTTGCCCTTGCATTCCCTGACATATATGAAATAGGGATGTCTCATCTCGGTCTTAGAATCTTATACAACATAATCAATAACATCCCTTTTGCGTCTGCAGAAAGGATATTTTCTCCCTGGGTTGACCTTGAAACCGAGATGAAGGCAAATGGTATTTTTCTTTCATCCCTTGAGTCAAACCGTCCGTTAAAGGATTTCGATATAGTCGGATTCAGCCTGCAGTATGAGCTTTCCTATACAACCATCCTTAACATGCTGCATCTTGGCGGAATCCCGATTAAAACTGAAGAAAGGTATAGTTCATCATCCAAAAATCGATATCCTCTTGTTATTGCCGGGGGTCCATGTGCTGTCAATCCAATTCCAATGTCCCCGTTCATTGATGCATTTCTGATAGGTGACGGCGAAGAGGCAATCAGGGAGATACTGGATGTATTCTATGAATGGAAAACAGGCGGTGACGGTAATAAAGAATCCCTGCTGAAAGCGCTATCCCTGATAGAAGGGATTTATGTGCCTTTAATCCGGCATTTTAAAGATCATCCCTCATCCCTGGTAAAGCGTCGTTACATTAAATCCCTTGATGATGCTCCGTATCCGGATAAACCTATCGTCCCTTACACATCTATCATCCATGACAGGGTAAATATTGAGGTTTCGAGGGGTTGTTCGATGGGCTGCAGATTCTGCCAGGCTGGGATGATATACAGGCCTGTCCGTGAGAGAAGCCCGGCAAAGGTAATGAATATCGCAGAAAAATCCCTGAAAAATACCGGCTATGACGAGGCATCATTCACCTCCCTGAGCGCCGGAGATTATAGTTGTCTTTTACAGATAGTAAGCGACTTTAATAAAAGATTTTCAGAAGACAGAATCGCCCTCTCACTTCCTTCTCTTCGGGTAACTTCGATAAACAGGGATCTCCTGAAAGAGATCTCTTCAGTAAGGAAAACCGGTTTTACTATTGCTCCCGAGGCAGGAACTGAAAGGTTGAGAAAAGTTATCAACAAGGACTTTTCTGATGAAGATTATGAACTGGCGATGAAGACATTATTTGCAGAAGGCTGGCTTAATCTTAAACTGTACTTCATGATCGGATTACCAACAGAGACTGAAGAAGACATATATGCAATCACCAAAATGGCAGCGAAGGCGCTGAAAACCGCAAAACAGTTTACGAAAAGGTTTGTTAACATCAGCATAGGAGTTTCTCCTTTCGTTCCCAAGGCACACACACCATTTCAATGGTATGGGCAAATCCCTTTTGACGAGCTTGCCGGAAAAAAGAAGTATATTAAAGACATGCTGATAAAAAAGGGGTTTCATGTCAAAGGACATGATATCGAGATGAGCCTTCTTGAAGCTGCCTTCTCACGGGGGGATGAAAAAAGTTCTTCACTTATTGAGAAGGCCTGGTCATTAGGATGCAGGCTTGATGGATGGTCAGAGGTCTTTGATTTCGGGAAATGGAAGACAGCAATGCAGCTTACCGGCATAGATGCAGCAGATTTAGCAACAAAAACCTTTGGTTTTGCCGACCGCCTTCCATGGGAAAGGATTGATATCGGAGTAACAAAAGATTACCTGTGGAAAGAATATCAGAAGGCCTTATCAGAAGAATTTACGACTGACTGCAGAAATGTCTGCCATAATTGCGGACTTGAATGTCATAAAGAGACGGAGAAAGGAAGAAAGGAAGAAAGGGAGGAAATAACTACCCTTGAAGAACTGAAAATATCTCCGGGTCGAACCCTGACCTATGCTCCACGCTTTAAGCCTGTCACGATCAGGGTTGAATTTTCTAAAAACGGGAGATTGAGATATCTCTCTCACCTTGAGCTTGTTGTAATGCTGCAGAGGGCGATAAGGAGGGCAGGGTTTCCTTTAGAGTACTCAAAGGGATTTCATCCATTTCCAAAGATATCCTTTGGGCCTCCTCTTGGTGTAGGAGTTGCAGGGCTGCATGAATATTTCGATATGGAAGTCACACCGCCTTTTGATTTAGTTTCAAAAACAAGAGAACTGAATGCACTGCTGCCTGAAGGTGTATATATAAAAGACATGTCATTCGTTCCTGCAAAGGCAGAATCCTTAAACAGTTTTATAAAAAGGTACG
>Ga0315295_10005532_pt1 | contig 10779 bp, 6 predicted proteins | sample YL17G14_0_MG_FD_204453 | JGI IMG/M metagenome (GOLD analysis project Ga0315295, IMG submission 204453) | Sediment microbial communities from Yellowstone Lake, YNP, Wyoming, USA - YL17G14_0 | ecosystem: Environmental > Aquatic > Freshwater > Lake > Sediment | place: USA: Wyoming | collected...
GTGCGCTCATCTCCTTCACCAACCGCACCATTTGCTTTGTGTCCGCCACGCGTATGTTGAGTACGCGCTTCAGCTCAGGCATCACAGGACACCTCGGCGATAGTTGCTGGCTATTTTTCTGAACTCGACGTTACCACATTCTGGGCACTTTAGCTTCGAACCATCTATATCGAGCGATGCTTTGCACTTGGTGCAGAACGCCACGATGACGCCCAAATCATCTCCAACCGTCGAGAGCTGGATCGGGCCCCTCTGTGCGTTGAGTACTTTTGCTCTGACAACATCGCCGGCCTTGAATTCATTCGACAGATCTTTGACGTAGCTATCGCGGACCTGCGAAACGTGAATGGTTCCGGCATCTGGCAAAGGTAGCTGGCGATCTTCATATCCCTTCAGCACGCCGATGTCGACGCGGGCCAACTGCTCCCTCACCTCGTCGACGCGGGCGATGACCGTGTCGCCGCGCTTCATGACCGGAGGCGTAGGCGTCTTGGAAAATACGGATATCCGCTTCGTCCTGATATCGACCAGCACCACGCCCGTACACGAGGAATAGATTTTGCCCTCCTCTTCGTATGCCCCATCCCCGGGAACGAACTCCTCAGCGGTCGCCAAGAAATCGCCAGGGATGACGAAATCTCCCGTCTTTATTTCTTCTACCATACTTTACCTCCTTTCAATTCTGTAGAGATCAACTTTAAATCTATACACCTTTCGAGTGTGAAACTTGAACTGTTTTGGCATGTGGAATTCAAGTTCTATCATGTCGGTTATTTTCGCACCTAGTTCTTTTGTGCGAGCTGATATAAATGCTCGGTTATCCGGCGTACTCTTATGCAAGGAGTAGACCACCTTGGCGAGCTTGATGGCCTTGCGCAGGAACACCATATCCGCGCCCCTCCTCTGGACTCCAAACGGCGGATTTTGTATGACCGTGTCTATCATCCTAGCCCTAAATTTTTCAACATCATTTTTTACCAATTTTATGTCGACGCCGGCCGCACGAGCATTCTCAGCTGCGACCTCGAGAGCCTTTGAGTCTACATCCACACCGATCACCCTCTTGGCGCCGAGGAGCGCTGCACCTATAGCTAGCCTTCCGGTGCCACAACCTAGGTCACACACCACCTTGCCATCTATATCGCCATACGCGTAGGCGGTGTTGAGCAGCGTAGCGGCGATGTCACCGGGAGTCATGTACTGCTCGAGCGCAGCGCTTGGCTTCGGGTGGGCCTCGAGCTTCTGCAGGATTATTTCCAGTTGTTTCTTTCGTCTTGCGCGCGGCATGTTTTCACCTCAAAATCGTTCGTCTCGAACCTCATCAAGTTGATAAGGCTCAAAGTTTGTCTTTCCAAGCATAACCATCGCCTCAAACGGGGTCAAAATCGGCCTATCGAAGCGCGCGGCGTCATCTATCGGCAGGCGCGGACATGCAACACATACAAACGCTTCGATTTCTTTGAAATCGCTTATTTTTTCAGGAATTATTTCATCCGCGACCAAGAGGCGCGCAGATAATCCCGACTTTTTAAGCTCATCCACTAGATTCAACGCAAGTTTGAAACGTGCTTGGCCCGGCTTCGTGCTGACCAAAACGCCGAAGTTTTGACATAGTGCGGCCCTAGAAATCATGGCTTTTCTCTTCTTCAAAAAATCATCTCCACCGATTATCTTTTCAGAGCCCTTCGCGAGCGGATTCGCAGTTATCACCTCTTTTCTAGTCACCAAACAGACTCCGATGGGGTGAAATCTGCCCGTGCCAACATACAAAAATGCATCCACATCATCCGCAATTGCTTTTGCGCAACCCCAATCGCAGCCGAGCACTTGTCCAGGATACTTTGCCCTTGGCCCAGGTTTTCCGACCAACGGCGTTATTCCCAAAGAATGCACAATTTTTTCGACTTGTGAAATAAAACCGATATGCTGGACCGTCGTCACTATACCCAAACGTTCGAATTTTTGGCCTTGCAACGCTTTTTCGACAGCTTCGGTCGGGTCCGCAGTTATGCGCGCCTCCACGCAAAGTGTCGGCAGACGCGTTCGTATGCCCATACCCGCGTGACCATAGTGAAGCAACACATCGCATCCAAGTTGCTTCGCCCTTGTATCCGCGATATCGCAAGCGCCGTAGCAACTATCAGCCAGTACTACCACTTCGGCCCCACATTTGCCCAAAGCCGACTCAATCTCAGACAAATAGGGCCTAATACCCGCGGGTAGCTGGACGGCCGCCCTCTTGGCCTTGTGCTGCTTGATAAATCGCTCGACCATTTCCGGCTCAAACTCGTAAACGTGCTTCAAAAAATCACCGGCTCATGTAAACTTGAATTACCAATTAATTATGTGTGCCTCTTAAAATACTGGCGGGCCCGAAGCGAATAAACCAAAACTTAACATTTAGTTAAGTATTAGAATCTCCTCCACAAATAGAGACAGGCGAAGGGACTTTATGAAGCGCGTCTATCTTTTTGAGGAAGGGGAGGCCAAAGACAAAAGACTGCTCGGCGGCAAGGGGGCCAACCTAGCCGAGATGACAAAAATGGGCCTGCCAGTCCCACCTGGGTTCATTATCACAACAGAAACTTGTTTGGAATATTCTGGTGCTGGTGAAAAAATGCCTGAAGGCTTGATGGACGAAGTTGTAGCTGGCATAACGCACATCGAAGAAAAAACTGGAAAAAAATTTGGAAATCTCAATAACCCGCTTCTTGTGTCCGTTCGCTCTGGCTCTGCGATCTCGATGCCAGGTATGATGGACACCATACTCAACTTGGGCCTCAACGATGAAACCGTAAATGGCCTCATTGAGCTCAGCAGGAACGAACGCTTTGCCTACGATGCCTACCGCAGATTCATCGCCATGTTCTGCAAAATAGCGATGGGTGTCCAAGGGGAACTTTTTGATGAAACATTTGAAAGAATAAAAAGAAAACACGGGGCGAAGTACGACACAGATCTGGATGCTAAAGCGCTCGAGGAAGTTGTAGAAGAATTCAAAAAAATCTGTAAGGATGCCCTCGGCAATGAGTTTCCCTCCGACCCATATGAGCAACTCAAGCTCGCTATAGAAGCCGTATTCAAGTCGTGGAACAGCCCTAGGTGCGTCGCCTACAGGAAGGAGTTCAAGATAACGTCCGACATCGCGAACGGCACCGCGGTCAACGTGGTGGCGATGGTCTTCGGCAACATGGGAAATGACTCTGCCACTGGCGTAGCCTTCACCCGCGACCCGGCCACAGGAGAAAATGTGCTCTTTGGAGAGTACCTGACGAACGCACAGGGCGAGGATGTCGTCGCCGGCGTGAGAACACCCAAGCCAATCTCCAAGATGAAAGATGAGATGCCACAAATCTATCAAGAGTTGCTCAGAGTTAGAGATATTCTAGAGCGCCGATACCGCGAGGTTCAGGATTTCGAGTTCACCATCGAGCGCGGCAAACTCTACATGCTCCAGACGAGAAGCGGAAAGATGAACGCCGAGGCGAGGGTGAAGACTGCCGTCGACATGGTCAAAGAAGGGATCATAACAAAGGAGGAGGCTATCCTCCGACTGTACCCAGAGCAGCTAGAAAAGCTCATGCACAAACGCATCGACCCAAAGTCCAAGGCTAAGTCGATAGCTCGTGGCCTAGCTGCATCGCCTGGGGCGGCATCTGGCATCGCGATATTCAGCGCGGACGACGCCGAACGAGAGGGCAAGGCAGGAAAAAATGTAATCTTGGTCAGGGAGGAGACAAAACCTGAGGACGTCCATGGCTTCTTCGCATCACAGGGCATACTGACGAGCCGAGGTGGAAAAACCAGCCATGCGGCTGTCGTTGCGAGGGGCATAGGAAAACCCTGTATATCCGGCTGCGAGGCAATACGCATAGATGTTCGCGCAAAAAAAGCCTACATCGGCAAAGCTGTCATAAATGAGGGAGATGTGCTCACGGTCGATGGCAGCTCCGGAGATGTCTACCTCGGTGAAGTTTCAATGATAGAACCTGAACTAGGCGAGGAGCTATTGGAGTTGCTGAAGTGGGCCGACAAAAATAGAAGGCTTGGTGTTCTCGCCAACACAGATACGCCGGATGGGGCACTTCAAGCGAGAAAGTTCGGAGCTGAAGGCATAGGGCTCTGCAGGACGGAACGCATGTTCAACGCCACGAATCGCCTGCCGCTCGTGCAAGCGATGATTCTCTCCGAAACAGCGGATGAGAGAAAACCCTACTTGGAAAAACTTCTGCCAATGCAAAAACAGGACTTTAAAGAAATTTTGAAAGCGATGGAGGGGCTCCCCGTGACGGTCAGGCTCCTCGATCCTCCACTTCATGAGTTTCTGCCATCCTACGAAGAGCTCCAGAGGGATGTGGATGACTTGAAAAAAGAAAGGGAATCACTCCCGCTCAAGAGGAAGACATCTGTCATCACAAAAAGAGCCAAGGACTTGGAAAACACCATCGCTGAAAAGGAAAAGATGGCCAAACGAATCCGCACCCTCGCTGAAATTAACCCGATGCTCGGCCACCGCGGCGTGAGGGTCGGCATAACAGAACCAGACATCTACGAGACGCAGATTAGGGCCTACTTCGAGGCGTGCGCCGAGGTCATGAAAGAAGGCACAATGATAAAGCCCGAACTTATGGTTCCGAACGTCTGCACGCTTCAAGAGTTAATCGTTGTAAAAGAAATATTCAACCGCGTGGCCTCTGAAGTCGAGCAAAAATACGGCTTGAAAGTTCCAATGAAATTTGGCACGATGATAGAAATCGTTCGCGCATGTCTCGAGGCGGACAAAATTGCCAAAGTGGCGGAGTTCTTCAGCTTCGGCACGAACGACTTGACGCAGGCAACCTTCAGCTTCAGCAGGGAGGACGCGGAGAACAAGTTCCTGCCGTTTTACACAGAAAATAAAGTATTGCCTGACAATCCATTTCAGACGCTGGACATCGAGGGTGTGGGCAAACTCATGAAGATATGCATAGAGCTTGGCAAGAAGACGAGGCCAGACATCAAGATCGGGATATGCGGTGAACATGGAGGCGATCCGAGGAGCGTTGAATTTTGCAACGATATCAAATTGACGTACGTGAGTTGTTCGCCTTACCGCGTGCCGATAGCAAGGTTGGCGGCGGCTCAGGCTGCGCTCAAGAATAAAGCTTCTTAATCTTCCCTAAACTTTTTGATTGCATAACAACATGATTTATCGATGACGCCAGGTCAAATCAGATGGCTCACGGATGTTATACCGCCCAAATATATGGATAATATAGCCGCGCTCAGCGGCATCAAGGTGGCTCGCGCGCCATCTAGCTCGCTCTGCCTTCTCTGCAAGGGTGGGCGGATGCTCTGCGGAAAGCTCACTTGCCCAATAATCGCTAAAGCACAAGCCCTCGCTAAGACGAGCAGGCTCATAGACTCAGAAAGAATCGAGGGCTCCACTCCACCTGGCGTTTTCGTCGGGCGGATCGGCTACCCTCATGTGTACATTGGACCGATGGTGCCTCCATACTTCGGTGATACAGAGATACTCGACACTCCTGAGATGTGGGTCGGAAAATCCATAAATGAGATCATCGACTATCGCTACTCGCTCGTGAGGGGAAAGATCCGCGCGAGAGTTTCTGACGCGCAGGACGGCACGAGGGTACTCGACGCCCTCCAGGAGCTGGCGATGGGCGTACACCCAGCTGACGCTGAAGTAGTATTCACAAGGAAACCAAACAAAATCATCACGCTGAGCGAGGAAACACAACCATTCGGGCCATCGGCACCGCTTCGCTCGTTCAAGGTTTCGGATGTCAGCGTTGACCAGAGGATCGAGAAAGCATTTTACGACCACGATCTCAAGGCAGCAGACGCCGTCACCGAACTCTACGACAAAGGAACTCTCGTAACTAGAATCCAGCGAGCATTCAGCTTGGGCATGTTCGGCACCCGATCTAGAAGGAAGCTCGTGCCGACGCGCTGGAGCATCACTGCTGTTGACAACATCCTCTCGCTCGAGCTCATGGATAAAACAAAGGAGCACCCGACCATCGACGAGTACCAAGTCTACTCCTTCAAAAGTCTCGACAACTACTACGCCGCGATAATGATGCCTGAAAAATGGAGCTTCGAGTGGATCGAGGCCTGGTTCCCGGGCACTGCTTGGAATCCAGAGAGCGCTGGTGCGCCTGCGATGATGGGCGACTTCGAACCCTATTGGGGAAGAAAAACGTATGCGTATACAGGTGGCTGCTACTACTCGTGCAGACTTGGCGCTGCGGAGAAACTCGATCGAGATGGGAGACAGGCGTCGGTGCTCGTGCTGCGCGAAATCCATCCCGGCTACATCTTGCCAGTCGGTGTATGGAACGTTCGAGAGTGCATCAGAACTATGCTGAAGACAGAGCCACAGAAATTTGACAACTTTCAGACTGCCCTCAACTATGCCATTACAAAGCTCACCATCCCGCTTAAAAATTGGATAGAAAGCAGCGAGATGTTAAAGCGCACGCTATTCCAAAAGAAAATCACGGAGTTCACAAAATGATCGAGTACTCCTCGATAAATTGCAAGACCGCCCTATCGCCGAGCAAGTTGCCAGGACTAGAGTATTCTCTGAATCCATACTTGGGGTGCGAGCACGGATGTCTCTACTGCTACAGCCGAGCCATTTTCAGAAATCGGGAGATGGCCATGAACTGGGGAAAATTTGTAAAAGCAAAGCAAAATATTGTCGAGATTCTAGCGCGCGAAATAAAAAGAAAACCGCGCGGCGTTGTGGGGGTTAGCACTGTGACTGATCCATACCAACCTATTGAATCGAAGATGCAATTGACTAGAAAATGCCTCGAGATTTTGGCAAATAACAACTTTCCGACTTCCATTCAAACAAAATCCATTTTGGTGTTGCGTGACATCGACATCATAAAGCCAAAAAAATTTGATGTTGGCGTGACGATAACGACGATGGATCGCGACCTCGCGAAGAAACTCGAACCGATATCATCGCCACCCGACGCAAGGGCTCATGTGCTCGAGGAACTCGCACCTCGAGGTTTTGAAACATGGGTTTTTCTTGGACCAATCATCCCTGAAATCAACGATAGTAAAGAAAGCATTACGCAAGTCATCGAAGTTGCAAAAAAAACAAAAAGCAAGCTCATGTATGACAAGTTGAACCTCAAACAATGGGTTCTAGAGTCGATGGCGCCCTTCCTCGAGCAAGAGAAACCGGGGCTCGCCCAACGGTTACCAACCATCCTCGGCGCGAAATCTGATTACTTGCATAAGATTTCATCTATGGTGGACGCAATATGCAAGGAGCAATCCGTGCGCTGCGAACCTGCGTTCCCAAGCTGGCCAAACAAGCCTTAAAAGTGGAGCCGCTGGTGGGTCACGATCCCACGACCTTCGGTTTACGAAACCGACGCTCTGCCAACTGAGCTACAGCGGCCCCAATTGAATATCACATATAAACACTTTAACAGTTTTCGAGTGGCGCCGGGGCAGGGATTTGAACCCTGACAACCCGTGAGGGTTAACAGATCTCGAATCTGTCGCATTAGCCTAGTTCTGCCACCCCGGCTCGTATAAATTTTATGTCTATCTTCTTAAATCAACTACGACTACATGAAGTCCGCCAAGCTCGCCTGTCTGTGCGCGTCGCTCTCGAAGATGGATTTTATGTCGCGCCCCGTGAGCTTCAGACGCTGTTTGGTGTAGTCACTCACGTTGAAGTCCTGTGCTATCTTCGTTGCAATCTCAAGATATTTTTCCACACCACCACGCGTCACCGTGAGTATAAGATTTCCACCACACCTGGCGCAAACGCCGGTCAGCGGGACTCGACGGTATTTCGTGTTACACTTGGTGCATCTGAACTGTTGGCGCGCGAATGCCCGAATGTTCCCCTTGAGGTCCGGGATGAAGTGAGTCTCAATCAAGCGTTCCGCTACGTCACCCGCATCTACCGCTCTGAGCCTGCGCGCCAACCCGAGCTGCATTGATACCTTTTCTTCCATCGTCTCTAGAGTCTTGTATCGGCTCGAGTGGGGTCCATTAGATATATCGCTCAAATCGTGGGTGAACTTCAAACCCTCGTACTGCTCCTCCTTGCCCAGCCTTCCCTTGACTATCTTGATCAGAGTTAGCAACTCGCTCGGGTTATCGTAGCGCAACGTCGCCTCGTAGAACTCCAGCGGGTACGAGGGCATGATGTCCATGTTGTGTGCCTCCGAGTCTATCTCCGTGGGATTTATTTTGGTGTTCAAGATGAGCGGAGCGTCCATCATGCCGCCGCGCGTCGATGGAATAAAGCGCTTGCTGAAATTCAGTAGCGCATCGACCAAAAGCATGACGGCATCTTCATCACCGTCGCAGTCTCTTCTTTTGGCCGCATGGAAGTATGGATGGGCATAACCGACGTTCGCGTCGACAAAACCAACTATGCGAGCGGCAACCCCCACGGAGGTGTGCGGCGCCAATCCGATGACGAGTTGTCCTACGAGGTCCGCTGGCCAGTTGGCGTTGTAGTACGGTGGCAACCCATAGAACTTCTGAAGCAAGTCATCGACAAATTTTGAGGCATTAAGCAGATATTCAGCGCATGCCTTCGACAAAATAACATCTTGAACTTTGAGCTCGATTACCTGATCTTCCCTCTCGAGCGACTGCCCTTCGTAATCCGCCGTGTACCCCAACTCGCGCAACTTCTCTACGGGTGTCCCTATTTCACGCGGCCGGACGTGGGTGACCGGAACATCCGTAGCGTCGAACCTGACCGTGCCATCCTTGAAAACATAGACGTTGTGCTTCGCGCGGAGAATGCCCTTCTCGAGTGGCTCAGGAATCTTGTATGCGCTCGTCATGCCCCTGACGCCCTTTACCTGCTGAGGCATTGGCTCCTGCAACTTGATCAGAGCCGAATCAAAAATTGATTTGATGTCTATTTCACGAAGATTGTAGAATACAGCGCGCCCTCCGCATGCCATGCATTTTTCATCACTCGTGGGGCGCCCGCACTTTGAACATATGCTGGCATAGTTGGTTTTTGCCCCACAATTAGGACACTTCCGTGTAAATGAAATCGCGCCACATTCTGAACACTCGCACCTCACCACTTCTACCGATGCCTTCCCAATATCGGCGGCTTTCCCCACACTGCGCGATGCTCCACCACCGAGCTCCACTGGGAATAACACGTGGACTGGCGGCGACATCATTCGGGGATTGGCTTTTTCGGGCCGCCCCATTCGACAGCCTATTCGCGTGGGGGCCTTCTGCCTTATTGTTATACCCGCGAGGATTTGCACGATTTCCATCGCCTCCTTCGCTGGGTTCGCACGTAGTGTTGAGTCGATTTTCTCGGCGCTCAGTTGCTGACCATCCAATATTCCTAAACATGTGCATAATGGCAGCGCTAGTTCTTCGATCACCACTGAGTCGCCTTCAACCCTGTGAGGCACGCCGAGGACCTCCAGTGTGCGCTTCGGCTCCTGCGCGATTGCGAGGCGTAAGCTCTTCAGCCAACCGTCCTCGAACTCTGGTTTCCCACCGACGAGCCAAGCTGCGAGCCCTTTTAGCTCCTCTATGCTGATGTCTTGAAAGTGATAGGTGTATGCTGGATGTAACGGTACACTGAGCTCCCTTGATATCTCGATAGCAAAGCTTGGAGATGGCTTCGGGTATGGTCGCACTAGATATGGTGAGATATCAACATCGGTAGATTTTTCTGCGAGCGCTTTACTCACATCTTGAGCCCACCACTCCTCACAGTAACCCGCGGGCATCAGAGTATGGTTGTTCTCTAGAAATTCTCCAAAGCCTATCAAGAGGTCGCCGAGGAACAGTATCTCGCTGACCTTGGCCCTCAGCTCGAGAGCTTGTTCAACCGAATTTACCTGCACTACAGAACCATCAGTCAGCTTCACGATAGGACCTTCAATCGTGTCAACAGGCGTCACCGCTCCTCCTTTGCCAGGTCGCTCGAGCTTGAGCTGAGTTCCGACCGCGATGAAATCCTCACAAATCGCCATCGTGGCAGGATGAACACCTATCGCCGCTATGCCTGTGTTCCTCGCGCGTCCGTAGCGCAACCTGAATCCACCCGCTCGCCCAGGATGACCAAAGACTGGCCTACCCGCGATGATCTCGTCAAGATATTTGTCCCCTTTTGGGTAGAGCGGCGCTGCCTCCTCTGTCGTTTGTGCTTTGGTTATCATATCGGAGAGCCAGTTCCAGCCGTCGATGTTGAGCTTTGCTACATGCTTCAAGATTTTGGAGGCTTTTTGCAACACTCCCTCGCACAACACCAGAACCGCGCCTCCTCTCACGCGGTTAGTTTCAATTCGTTCGAGGTCGCGGTAACCTGTGACTACGACTTCCGATGTTGGCTCACCTGTTATTTCCACAGGGATATTCCGTACTGCATTACGAATGTCCTCCGCGGATGGCGAGTACTGAAGGTGAGCTGCTTCTATCCCGTAGAGCTCCGTCTCCTCGACGAAACGTTCTACCTCCAAATCCGTTGGCTTGTACACGTTGAGGTAAAGTTTTCTTCTCACGAAATCTCCAGCCAAAACCGCGAGGGCTGCCGCCGTGCCACCAGCCGACCTTATTGGACCAGCGAAATATATTGCGAGGTATGAAGTGCCATCAGAATTCTTTTTTATGTCAACGTGAGTTATGCCCTCAAGGGGTGCCGCGGCAGCTATCCCCTCAGTTATTATCGCCAGCGCCGTGCGTATCGCCTGTTCAGCCGTCCGTTTATCATCCAGCTTGCCAAATTCGCCGTCAACTATCATGCCC
>Ga0315295_10005533_pt1 | contig 10777 bp, 8 predicted proteins | sample YL17G14_0_MG_FD_204453 | JGI IMG/M metagenome (GOLD analysis project Ga0315295, IMG submission 204453) | Sediment microbial communities from Yellowstone Lake, YNP, Wyoming, USA - YL17G14_0 | ecosystem: Environmental > Aquatic > Freshwater > Lake > Sediment | place: USA: Wyoming | collected...
GGAATGGGACTGAAGGCTTTGGCGGGGATGGCGGTGCAGCTATCTCTGCCGAGCTTGGTTACCCAGGTAGTATTGCAGTTGACTCCATGGGCAACCTCTACATACAGGAAGTATGTGTCGATAATCGCTCCAACATTCGCAAGGTGAGCACATCTGGCATTATCTCGACAGTGGCAGGGAAAGGCACCGATGGCTTCAGCGGCGACGGCGGTGCTGCCATTTTGGCTGAGTTTTCCTATCCATACGGCGTTGGGCTTGATTCCTCTGGCAACCTCTACATCGTGGACTCAGGCAATAACCGCATTCGCAAGGTAAACACTTCCGGCGTCATCTCGACGGTGGCGGGGGGCGGAACCGGTGGGTTGGGCGACGGAGGTCCCGCCACTTCCGCTGAGCTGAACAGTCCGGTTGGTATTGCGTTCGACTCCTCGGGGAATTTCTACTTCGCGGATTCGAACAATCAGCTCATCCGCAAGGTGAGCGCCTCGGGCATCATTTCGACTGTGGCTGGCAACGGGTATTTCGGCTTCAACGGAGACAACATCCCTGCCACCTCTGCCAAGCTTGCTTCGCCTATTGATGTTGCAATCGACACTTCAGGCAATCTGTATTTCACAGACCGTCTCAATCAGCGAATCCGCAAGGTGCATTAGCGCTGTACGTAATGACCTTGTCGCGATCGTGGGGGCGTTTGTCGCATCGTTCCTTTTCTTGGCGGCCGGGCCGCCAGATGATCGTGCAACCATCACGATCGTAGCAGCCAACGGGACTGCAGGCTATAGCGGGAATGAGGTAATTCACGCCATTCGAGTGCACCCCATGTCCGGCGTAGAAAAAGAATCCGATGGAGTCCCTTGAGGTCGAAAGTCTGTTGCCCAGGCGCACCACTGCGTCCTCCGCAGAAGCGGACGGCCGGGAATCAGACGCGACTTCTTGCGGACTAAATACTTGTATTTGGGCGATACAAGATTTGAACTTGTGACTTCTACCGTGTGAAAGAAGAAGCCAGGGTTATCAACCCAGTTCTTTCTGTCGCCCTATGTAGCTCAACGTGGCTAATTGTAGACCGTGAGGAGAGATAGGTCAAGCAGATCGAGGATTGCCGTTTCTCTGTGTGTCGCTTTGTAGCTGATTAGGGCCGCTCTCAGGGTCAGAGTCAGGGTCAGAGTTGAAATGAGTTTCGACAACCCACCAGTCCGTTACTACCGCCACTCTTACCACGACGCCGTGGTCGAACTATCTAATACAAGTGCATGATGTCAGCGATTTCTTTGGCTGAGCTATATCTCACCCCGGCCTAACAAATCATATGCGAACATTCATTAATTCAAAATGTGTCCTTAGACCGGCATCCTATAACTCAATTCTTAATTAAATTGGTTGCGTGTATACTCTAATAGTCTATACTTGCTGTAGGAGATGGAATTGATGATGAATCGTTCAAGAAAAAGGGAAAGAAGTGATTATAACGAAAAAAACCTCTTGGGATTTAAATACGATATTTTCGAAAATCCCTACGTAACGCCTCTGCTACATATTGCTTATACTGGTGAGTGTCCCGATGGCTCCGCTGGTATTCGACATGGAAATTTCATGCATTCAAAGACTAATGAGGCTATTAGAACTGTCACAAACCAATATCACCGTTTCCCGCAAGGTATGATTTTCGATCTAACTAATCTTCACTACGAATGGGGAGATTGGATGGGTTCAGTTTTCTTACCTTTGCCAATACTGCAGACTATAGTAGCAGTCGGAAAGACGAAGGACGCACTATCGACGCTCTTGCTTCATTGGCCTTGGAGTATCCCGATATTCGAAACCGTCGAGGGCGCACTTTACCATATAGAATCGGAGATGCGCAGGAAATTGAATATCAAATGTCCAACCTGCACAGGCAGATTTCGCGGCAAACGATTCACGCCGTATATTTGCCCTAAATGCGGTACTAAGTTGCTCATTGACCTGGAGGGTGTAGTGCATATCAGAAAAAAAAATATAGAGAAACCCGGATCAGATTCTATAGACCGTAGTAATTCCAACCACACAACTTGAAGTCTTGAACCTTCTCTTCTCCAGCGACCTACACGGACTGCTTAAAGCATATGAACAATTCTCTCGGCTACTACGGCAGCATGACTTTGGGGTACTTGCTGGCGATCTCCGGGACCCATATGTTCCCCAATCTGAAATCGCGCAGATGTTTTCTCTCACAGACGATGATTTCCTTGATGAGCTACCCTCCCCCGATGACAGCGCCGAAGAGATAATCGCAAAAGCTACTCGCGAATACGAGGATCCTAACGGATACCTCATGAAGGCACTTCGGATAAAAGAGAATGAGATCAAGGATATCTTGAAATCTGCAGGGAAGCCTGTTTTCTTTATTCCGGGCAATCATGACAAGACGGAGTGGAAAAGTGATGGACTCGTACAAAATATTGATCGACGCAGAGTAACTTTCGGCAAATATAATATCGTTGGATACAGGTATAGTAACTTCGATCGAAGGGAAAGAGACCAAAAAATTGATATGGTCGAACTGCGAAAACTTGTTGATAGAAATACTCTCCTTTTGACCCATGGACCGCCATTCGGGATTCTTGATTTAACAAATAACAAAGAGCATTTAGGCAGCAAGGTCCTGAGGAGATTCATTCGCCGCAAAAAACCTTATATCCATCTCTTTGGCCACGTTCATGAGGCATGCGGGTTTGTGAAGAAAGCGGTGAATGGATGCTACCCAGATGCGAAGAAATACTTCAGTATAGAGCTTAAAACGGTTCAAATTCGCTTAATCGAATAAGCATAATCTTTGGAGATAGATACTCAAAAATAGTATCTAACAGACCTCTATATCACTTCGGAGCCGATTATGGTCGCTCTCAAGGTCAGAGTTGAGCTACACGGAACCGCCGGTTGTCCGATAGGTTCCTAAGTTCCTACGACGTAGGCACTTGTATGGGCGATACAAGATTTGAACTTGTGACTTCTACCGTGTGAAAGTAGAAACGCCCCTACTACGGCTTTGTACCGCTTCGTCCCTGTTGAGATAAATATAACCTCTGAAAGGATTTCGTCAATACCGGCTTGTATGGCTTGGTACCTAATTAGATATTTTTTTGGTACCGCACTTGGTACCATGAGGACTTCTGCGCCTGACAAGCCGCTGGTCAGAGATTCCCAGACGCCCTGCCCTTTTCCCGCCCATGGCAGCGCCATCGCCGCTCATCGCTTAGTTGCCCGTATGGCAGCTAATCGCTTCTCTACCGCCTCTGCTTCTTTTTCCCTGCCGCTTTTTCTGTATAGCTCTGCAACATTCTCAAGGCTCGTAACTACATTAGGATGAGCCGGGCCAAAGGCCTTCTCCCAGATTGCCAACGAGCGCTTGTAGAGCGGCTCAGCCTGCGCGTACTGGCCTTGAGTGTCGTACAGAAACGCGAGGTTGTTCAGGCTCGCAGCCACATCGGGATGATTCGGGCCGAGGGCCTTCTCCCTAATCGCCAACGCGCGCTTGTAAAGCTGCTCGGCCTGCTCGTACTGGCCTTGGGTATCGTACAGCGCTGCAAGGTTATTCAGGCTCGTGGCCACATCTGGATGATCCGGGCCGAGGGCCTTCTCCCAGATCGCCAACGAGCGCTTGTAGAGCACCTCGGCCTGCGCGTACTGGCTTTGGCTTCTGTACAGCGCTGCGAGGTTATTCAGGCTCGCGGCCACATCGGGATGATCCGGGCCGAGGGCCTTTTCCCTAATCGCCAACGCTCGTTTACACAGCGGCTCGGCCTGCGCGTACTGGCCTTGAGTGTTGTACAGCTCCGCGAGGCTGTTCAGGCTCTTGGCTACATCGGGATGATCCGGGCCGAGGGCCTTCTCCCAGATCGCCAACGCCCGCTTATAGAGCGGCTCGGCCTGCTCGTACTGGCCTTGGGTATCGTACAGCACAGCGAGGCCGTTCAGGCTCATGGCCACATATGGATGATCCGGGCCGAGCGACTTCTCGCTTTTCGCCAACGAGCGCTTGTAGAGTAGCTCTGCCTGCCCGTACTGGCCTTGCATATCGTACAGCGCCGCAAGGTTATTCAGGCTCGTGGCCACATATGGATGATCGGGGCCAAGGGCTTTCTCCCAGATGGCCAACGAGCGTTTATTGAGCTGCTCGGCCTGTGCGTACTGACCTTTAGCGCAGTACACGAGCGCGAGGATGTTCAGGCTTCTGCCGACATCGGGATGATCCGGACCGTGAGTTTTTTCAGCAATCTTTGATGCCTTTCTTGCCACCACGAAAGCGCGATTATATTGTCCTTGCCCGTACAGCGACTCGGCCTCAGCGATGAGCGTCTCCCACACGACCTTTTTGGCACAGGCGGATAGGCAGATGAACATAATAACCAGGAGCACTACTAATCCCAACAGTGTTCTTCTCATGCTGACGTCCTGCCCAGGAAGGCGCTCAAAGATCTTGGATAAATGCAAGTCGCAGTATAGGAATCCTACCACCTTTACTCCTGCGTTCTTTGCTTCTCTTAGAGCTCGCTTTGCTCAGCATTAAATCCTTGTTTGTGATTCGCTATTATACCCTCAAGTATGGCCGTGATTTGCGCCTTTCATCATGATATGCACCCCCTTCGAAGTGCTCGATTTCGGCCCCATCGATCATGCATTCTTTATACTGGTACCTCTGAAATGTCCATGCAAAATGTTCTCCTGGTTCCACCGGCTCAATATATTCCTCAATCCACCGTTGCACGGACTTTGCCAACTCCCCAAGGTAGGTTGCGTAGATGTCATCCAACATATGTGCGATGTGATATTCAATAGCAATAATTCCGGGATTTGAAGGTACTTGACGATAGACTATAAGACGCGTTGAAACATAGGGCTTGGGCATCCAAGCAACATCGTAATATTCCGGAATATATCCTTTTGAAGCAGCCATCCCTGTCTTCTGCTTAACGAGAGCCCTAAACTCGTCTCTTCTCTTCTGATCTTCTGGATCATCGGGTTCAAGCCTATCAGGCGCCTGCAACACAGCCATGAGCTTTTCAAATCTTTTCTGACCTTCTGGATCATGGGACTTTAGTCTGGCTTGTAGGGATTCTGGAAAGTTTCTGAAGTAATCCAAAGCGCACTGAAGGTCTTGTTCAATAGCTATTAGTCGCGCAAAACTATCGAAGACCTTAGCTGTTTCTGTATTCACATCTATGAGTACTATGTCACCTTTGTGATATCCAATAACCATTTCGACTTTCCCAAGGCACTTATTGAATATGGCGGAAGCCTTCTTTAATCCCGATAGGCTTATGATAAGCTTATTGAAACCCGATTTGATAATTCTCTTTATGCAATTTAAGAAGTATTGCTGATTATTCTCGCCAACCCACCCGGATAGATTAATAACTATGCAGCCCGGTATTTCGTCGACTTTTTGAAGTAGAATTTCAAGATGTTCAGCTTTCTCGTTATTAAAACCAGGTACGATATCGTTGTTGTCCATCGACTTTCTCGTGCCCGCCTTCTTCCGCATATCAATAATGTCGTTATGCCTTTTCCCAGCTGCTATCTCAATAGCGGTGCCTCTATTAGCCAGTCGCACGTCAGATCTGCTCTTGTAATTGAAAGCAACTTCCTCTACGTCCCTTCTGAGATAAGTATAATCTATGAATGGATTCCATCAATACCGGCTTGTATGGCGTATTTCCCGTTTTAGAGTGTTATTCGTGCCACTTTTGGTGCCACGCCTCCCCTAAGCCTCTTCCTTGAATTCACTATGGATGGGAAGCAAGCTGATCTACCTTGGAATCTTCTTGCTACATAATGATCTTACCCGCATATTCGCCACGATCTTGCAGTCGTAGCACATTAAATTATACTTAGTGGTGAGTTTAGGTGGACCTGTATACAGCATAGGGAGTAAAGAAGGACGTATGAGGCGCAATCTAAAAGTGGCATTCATTGCCTTACTAATGCTTTTTAACGTTTTAGCCGCAATAGCAGATGATACGAGGGTAATTTCTGATTTGTCCTCCGCAGAGATTGCCAAGTACGCTACTTTTGCATGGATAAGATACAAGAGCAATCCAATATCTGGTCGATTGCTATACCATGGCTTATTAAGCGATTTTCGCAACCCAGTATTGTTGGGAGTCATGAGTGATGTACTGGTCGAAGAAGTCCCAGATTTATCAGCGGTTGTCTTTGAGTACATCTACTCTTTCGATATCCAGATGGACAACAAAGAAAAGAAACATCGTGACACGATGTATGCGTCGGCCATGTGGCTTTGGGGGCTAAGCCGCACAAAGAGCGGACAAAAAGATATCCAAATGCGTGCTTTTTTCGATGACCCATACCAGTTCATCTTCGATAAGGAAGGTTTTAAGGAGTTGATAAGACCTGTAATCGAACTTGCTGGAGGACTTGAGAACGCCGTACGAGGTGTACATACTTACATGGGCTTATGCGGAGGTATTCTCAAATATAAAGGTGCATCTGAGAAATGGACCTCCAAAGAGCTATTCGAAAGCAGCAATTTTATTCTTACTGAGGACTATGAGAAGTGGCTCGCTGCTTCTGTGAAGGATTTGGAAAAGACAATCGATTTTGATCCGGAGTTCAATTTAGAACGATAGGTATTAAGACAATAGTCGCCTCCGGTCAAGTCGAGTCCACTGTACGATCGATCTCTTGGATCAGCGCAAGGGTCATCTCCCACGCCCGGGCCATGACCTCTGGGTTCATCTTGTCGAAAGTATCCTGCCGCTGATGCCAGTAAGGCAGTACCCCATCTCTCGTCATTCCCCCGAGTGCTATAGCCGGCACCTTGAAGCGTACCGCGTCGGCCATCTCGGTGTTGCCGCCGCTGACACTTGATGCGTAGGCGTTCCACTCGGGGTGTTCTGCAGCCAATCGCTCGGCCGCTCGTCTGAGCTGCGGATCGCTGCGGAACGGCACGACAATTCCTTCCCTCACCAACCAGGAAGGACCCGCGCAACCCACCAACTCGAAGACAATGGCTCGGGGCGCCTTCAATTCGGACCGGTGGCGCCGGTAGAAGTCGATCATTCCGTAATGCTGGACTTCCTCGCAGCCGGTGACCACGGCGAACACACGGGTCCGCTCAAGTGGGCGCTTCGCGAGCCTCCGTGCCAACGTCAGCACCAGGCCGACTGCGCTCGCGTTGTCGTTCGCGCCTGCCGTGAACGGCGTGCACTCGGCCTCGATGCACATGGCAGCGAGTAGCGCGGCGCAGACTGCGGTCGGAACGCTCGCAAGCCAGGCCCAGGGCAATGTGAAGATCATGGCCAGGGCGAAATCGAGTGCTTGCCAAAGATAGGCTATGAACGACACCATCGTGAACTTGTCGTACACCTTCACCCATGCCGGTGTGCGGAAGACCAGGGGGGTTCGCTGCGTGTCCACGTGACCGACCAGCACGAGGTCGCGCGCGTGCCCGCTTTTCGGGGGAATGATCGCGAACACGTTCTGGCTTTCCGCCTTTGGCACGAGGGCACGCAAAAGATTGCTACGAAACCCCAGTTCTTGCAGCTCCGAGACGATCACCGCGACGGTGAGCAAGGCAGCTATCCCTGCGGTCACCGCCCCACTGATCGGGAAGATAGTGAAGGCTGCGAGCATGATAAGGCTGCCCAGGAGATGGGGATGGAAGCCCGAGCGCGCGCTGCGAAAGGTTTCCCACACCGGCTGGAGGCCGGCTCGCGAGAAGGAGGCCTTCGCGTATTCCGTCCCCCGCCGCTCTCCCTCACGGGTTGGGCCCCTGGGGCCGATTCCCACCGCCAGGGCCTTGACGTGAGCGAGCCATTCGACTACATCGGGATCATCCGAAGAGGGTTCAGTCATGCCGTCCTCCTGCCCCGAGGTATTCTACCACGTCTGCTCTACGATGTATTTGATGTACATCCATTCGTGGCATCAGCCTGCAGTCGTCCTTTGAGACCTTTCGACCGGCAGTTAAAGAAACTGTATGCCCATGACACCGGCCACCTGGCCTATGAACGGTGGTGCTGTTATTGGGCGATACAAGATTTGAACTTGTGACTTCTACCGTGTGAAGGTAGCACTCTCCCACTGAGTTAATCGCCCATGAACACGCCTTCCGGCACGCTCGCCGATACAATAACGCGCTTGGCGCGCGCTGTCAAGCTGCATCTCCTCCGCTCACGCCGGCCACCGCGTTCAGGATCAGGTCCACTGCCGCCGGCTCCGGGTAGGCGCCGATCATCGGCTGGGGGCTTTCCCCGATCACCGTGTGCGGCACGCCCGACACCTGATACCTGTTGGCCAGGTGCGGGAACTCGGTGGCCTCCACCATGGAGGCGGTGATCAGGGGGGACTCCATGGCCAGCTTGAAGGCCAGCACCACGGCCCGCGGGCAGTACGGACAGGTGGGGGTCACGAACACCTGCAGATGCAGGGGCTTTTTCAGGCCCTTGAGCTTCTCCCGGGTGGCCGGCGCCAGGCCCGAGTCGCCCTTGGACACCATCTCCAGGCTCTCCAGCAGCGACACGAACTCGTAGCCGGCGGGGATGCCGTAGAAGCGCACCCCGTAGTCCTTGTCCCCCTCCCCGAGCAGGGCAATGGCCGGGATCTTGTCCACGCCCAGACGTTTGGCCTCCGCAGCGTCGCCTACGAAGTCCCTGACCTCCACCTTCAGCTTGTCGGTGAGGACGGCCAGCTCCTGCATCAGCTCCCGCGTCTCGCTGCAAAACTGGCATTCCATTTCCTGGGTGAAGACCACGGCCTTCACCGGCTTCATCAGTTTCGCCAGCCTGTCCTTGACGGTTTTGCGGTCCTTCTCCCCGATCATGCTCATGCGGCAATAATACTCATTCCTTCCTGGACAAGAAAAGCTCGTCGCGGCTACACTGCAGGCTGTTTATGGAAACAATCCTGTACCTTTCCACGGCCGCCCTCACCATAGCATGGTCCGTGTACACCTACATCGGCTGGTCGGACCTGGAGCGGCGCGGCGAGTACGTGGTGGGCCGCTTTTTCCTGATCCTCGGGCCCAGCGCCTACTTTCTGCTGCTCATCCTGGCGGGCTGGTCGAGGGTTCGGGAGCTGCGGCTGGACCTGGTCGGCATTACCCTCCTGGACGTGTTGACCGCCGGCTGCTGGCTGGGTCTGCTGCTGGCCCATGCCACCCGCCCGCGGGACCCCAAACGGACCCTGGCAGGCTTCCTGATCGCCTACCACGTCCTGTCCGGCCTGCTGGTGCTCGGGGTGTTCCTGGTGCGCAGCTTCCCACCGCTGCGCATCCCCCTGGCTTCATGGGTCAGCCAGGGCCTGCGGCTGGAGTTTCTGCGGATGGCCTGGACGGGCCTTAACCCGGAAGCCCGGCAGCAGGACCTGGCCTCCATGGCCAACAAGGTCCTGATCGCCCTCTTGTCCTACATCCCCATCTCGCTCGCCCGTTCGATCCTGGTGAACCGGCAGATCAGCCGCCAGAGGCGGGAGATGCACCGTGAGATCGAGGGGCTGAAGAGGCGGCTGGAGGAGTTGGAGCGGAAAAGCGGGCAGGGCGCCTGAGCGCTCAGGCTCGCGGCAGGGTTACCGTGAAAGTGGTGCCGCGGTCGGGAACGGAGCTGACGTTGATTTCCCCTCGGCACTCGGCGGTGACGCGCTTGACCGTGGCCAGGCCCAGGCCCGTGCCCGGGATGCCGGCGGTCTGCGGGTTCTTCACCCGGTAGAAGTCCTGGAACAGATCCTTCATCTCGTCGGGCTGCATGCCGATGCCCGTGTCGCTCACCTCCACGCGTACGCCGCCGTTCTGGCTGGCCAGGCGCACGGTGAGCGCGCCGTCCTCCCGGTTGTACTTGATCCCATTGGAAATCAGGTTCATGAAGATGCGGTCCAGGTCCTTGCGATCGGCCAGCACCGGGAAGCTGTCCCCTTCGGCCTGAAGCTCCAGGCGCACCCGGGAGCGCTCCGCCTGCACCTTGAAGAAGTCCAGCTGGGCGGCCAGCACCTCCTTCAGCTCCAGGCGCTCCACGCTCTTTTCGATCTTGCCCGCCTCGCGCTGGTTCAAGAACAGCAGGTCGCGGATCAGGTCCAGCAGGGCCTCGCCGCGGATCTTGCTGCGGGCGAGCATCTCGTGGATCTTCGCGGGCTCCTTGTCGAACATGCCGGTCAGGATGATGTTGACGTAGTTCAGGATGGCGGCCAGGGGGCTTTTCAGCTCGTGGGCCACCATGGCGATGAAGCGGCTCTTCTCCAGCTCCGCCTGCCACTGCAGGGTGATGTCGTCCAGGATCAGGATGGCGCCCACCTTCTCCTCGCCGCGCAGGTAGGGGAAGGCCAGGAACTCCATCATCCGTTCGCCGAGCGCCTCCCGCAGGGTGCGGGTCTGCCCCCTGTCCAGCACGGTGTCCACCGCGCCCAGCACCGCCGCACTCAGGCCCAGCTCCTCGGCGCTCAAGCCCTCGCGGTAGGCCATCCCGACGAAGCGCTCGGCGGTAGGGTTCATGAGCACCGGCAGGCGGTTGCGGTTGAGCACGATCACCCCCTCGTGCATGGAGTTGATCAGCTGCCGGGAAAGGTTGCGCTCGCTGTTGAGCTCGGTCAGGTACTGCTGCCGGTCGGCGAGCAGGGAGTGCTGCCGCAGCGCGCGCTCCACCACGTGCAGCAGGTCCTTGGGGGTGAAAGGCTTGGAAAGGAAATCGAAGGCGCCGTGCTGGGTGACCTCCACGGCGGCCTCCACCGTGGCCAGCGCCGAGACGATGACCACCACCGTGCCTTCGAGGTTCTCATTGATGAAGCG
>Ga0315295_10005534_pt1 | contig 10777 bp, 9 predicted proteins | sample YL17G14_0_MG_FD_204453 | JGI IMG/M metagenome (GOLD analysis project Ga0315295, IMG submission 204453) | Sediment microbial communities from Yellowstone Lake, YNP, Wyoming, USA - YL17G14_0 | ecosystem: Environmental > Aquatic > Freshwater > Lake > Sediment | place: USA: Wyoming | collected...
ATCGATAAGCCGCCCTTATTTATGTGGATGACCGCCGCATCCTTTAAGGTATTCGGCATCAATGACTTTGCGGTAGCATTCTGGCACAGCATTATGGCCCTTCTTACAGTGATCTTTACTTATCTGCTGGGAAAAGAGCTGTATAACGCCAGGACGGCTTTTATATCCTCCCTGATACTGATCACCTCAGCGCAGTTCTTTTATATGGCCAGGTCGCCCCTCCTGGATGTCCCGCTCACTCTTTTCGTTCTTCTCTCAATATATTGCTTTGTGCTATATGAAAAAAGAGGCTCGCTGCTTCGCTTTTATCTGAGCCCCGTCTTTGTCGCACTGGCTGTTCTTACAAAGGGGCCAGTCGGTCTTGTTATCCCGGCTCTCGTGATAATTCTCTACATATTTTTCAACAGAGTTAAACTTCCGGACATCCGACACATAATAGCGGCCGTGATACTATTGCTCGCTATAACTCTCCCCTGGTTCATCGCAGAATACAGGATACTCGGACAACCCTATCTCGATGTGCTTATCGGAAAGAACGTGGGAAGATACCTGAAACCGGTGGACACAATAGGAAGCGAAGCGACCAAGTTCGGAAAGATACAGCCGCAATACGACTTCTATTCCTTCCTGCTTCAGATACTGATACTCTTCATACCGTGGTCCGGATTCTTTTACCCGGCTGTCTATTACGCGATCAAAAAAAGGGAGTCTCTGCTTCCCGGGGTTTTCGCTTTTGCGGTCATAATCTTTTTCTCGCTGTCCCTGAACTACAAGATATCGCGGTACATACTTCCCGCATTCCCCGCCATGGCACTGCTTACAGGTAAGCTGATCTCGGACCTTTTTGATGGCGACAGGACGGCTGATCGCGCGGCAAAGATGTCCGCACTGATGGCCCTTACAATAGTCGTGGTCCCCCTATTAAGCCTGGCCTTCACTTATTTTTACGTAAGGTTCACCGACGTGAGCGGATTCTATACGCCTCTCATTATCCCCTTCCTGTTGCCGCTATGCCTGGCGATGCTGCTTGGGTCCATGGCGCACATTCTCGGCAGGCACAGGACAGCGTTCGCGTCCATCTCTTCGTTGACGATCGTCTCATATCTGATGCTCATCCTGACCCTTGCCATCTATTATCCGCAGATCAATCCGATCGGCAGGTTCTGTGCCAGGATCAACAGTGTAGCAAGGCCGGGAGATATCGTGTGCCAGTACAAGGGTACCGACGCGCATTTTATGATATACTATTCCGATAAAGAAGTTCTCTTTCTCAGGAATAAAGATAAAATGAAAGAGCTTCTTGGGTCCGGAAAGAAAGTTTATTGCATTGTCGAGGGACAGCAGTACGCCGATGAGATCATTAATGAGACGAGAGGAAGGACAAAAAAGCTGGAGAGCAGCGCCCAGTACAGCCTGATAACGAACTAACATGAAGATATCCGTCATAATACCCGTATACAACGAGAAGGACACCATCAAAAAGATAATTGACAGGGTGATCGCTGTCCCCTTTGAAAAGGAGATCATCGTCGTGGATGACTTTTCAACCGACGGCACCCGCGACATCCTGAAGAACATGAACACTGACAACGTTACTACCGTTTTTCACGACAAGAACAAGGGCAAGGGGGCCGCGATCAGGACCGGGATACAATACGTGAACGGCGATGCCGTGGTAATTCAGGACGCCGACCTTGAATATGACCCGAGCGAGCTCCTCAAGCTGATCGACCCGATAAAGGAAGGGAAAGCCGACGTGGTCTACGGCTCCAGGTTCTCAGGTACCGCAAAAGAGATGACGATATCACACCTGCTGGGCAACAAGCTGCTCACCATCGCGACAAACATCCTTTACGGCACCAGGCTTACCGACATGGAGACCTGCTACAAAATGGTAAAGACGCCCATAATAAAATCGCTTCAGCTAAGGGCGAACAGGTTCGATTTTGAGCCGGAAATAACGGCAAAGCTGCTCAAGAGCAAGAAAAGGATACTCGAGGTGCCGATATCCTATCGGGGGCGTGACTGGACAGAGGGGAAAAAGATAACGTGGCGCGACGGGCTCTCCGCTCTCTGGAGCCTTATCAAATACAGGTTCGTTGATTAATGCTCGACCTCTCGATAATAATCCTCTCCTGCAACAATAAAAAGGTCCTCGATGAATGTATCTATTCGGTTTATACATACACACAAGGGGTCTCTTTCGAGGTGATCGTCACGGACAACGGGTCCACCGACGGCACACAGGCCATGCTGAAGCAGAAATTCGAGAACGTCATCCTTTTGGACAACAGGGCGAACCTTGGTTTTACAGTTGCGAACAACAAAGGCCTGCGCATCGCGAAGGGTCGATATTCGGTGCTGCTGAACGACGACACCTACCTAACTGAAGATTCCCTGTCCCAGATCGTCAGGTTCATGGACTCCGACCCCAAGATCGGCGTCTGCGGTCCTCGGCTGTTGAATCCCGACGGATCCATTCAAAGTCAGGGAAGCATATTACAGCGTCACGTCTGGAAAACCAGATCGCCAAGGAACGTGCCCATGGTGATCGGCGCGTGCTTTTTTATCAGGACATCAATGATCGAAGAGATCGGCATGCTTGATGAGAACCTTTTCTTCTACAATGATGACATTGACTATTGCCTAAGGGCCAGAAAAGCAGGATATAAAGTGGTCTATTATCCCCTTTCATCTGTATATCATTACGGAGGCTTCAGCAGCAAGGGCAAACCCAACAGAAAGCTTGTTGTCGAAGGCTATCGCGGCGGACTTTATTTCTGTAAAAAATATTACGGAGCTCTTGCGTATCACGTTTACAGGCTGCTGCTGCTGATCTATATGCTTATCGCTCTCCTATATTCGTGGATAACGTCATACTGGAACAAAGAATGGTATGACATATATTCCGATATCATTCAGATCATAATAAGCCAACAAATATTATCCAAATAATCGTGTTTGTGTTAAAATATCCCCGGATCATATGAAAAAAACGCTGTTTTTTATCCTGGCCGCGATCATCATATCCCTGCTTGTGCAGGCAAGGCCTTCGCTATCGTTCAAACTGTCCAAAGACCTTAAGGGCGAGATAGATGACAAGGAATGGCTGGTAAAGGTACATCCCAAGGACCCGCAATCCCATTTTGAACTCGCGATGACCTATTCGTATTCCAACAGGATAGAGGACGGGCTCGCGGAGCTCAAAAAGGTGAACGAGCTGGACCCGAAATACGCCCCAAAAGCCATGCAATATTATTCAAAGAGAGCAAAGCTTTACCCTAACGACTGGAAGGTGCTGTTCAGGTACGCCTTCGCTCTTTATTTCAATGAAAAAAAGAAAGAGGCCATATCAGAATTCCAGCAGGTGCTAAAGCTTGACCCGAAGAACGTATTCGCTTACGGTTATATAGCCATAATATACGGCGAGATGAACGACATTGATGAGGCGATAGACAACTGCAAGAAGGCATTAGCAATAGACAGCAATGTTGCGGCTATCCATCTTCTGCTCGGCACCGCTTATTATAAAAAAGGACAGGCGGGACTGGGCTTTCAGGAGACCTTTGAGGCTCTCAGGCTCCGCGCTCTCGGGTTCTGATGAATAAGATTAGGTCTTATCTCCCCGTATTATTCGTTCTTGTCATCCTGGGCTTTTTCATCTGGGCGCTCCTCCCGAAGGAGGATTTCAACAAAAAGATATCTGAACAGATAAAAATGGAGAAGGAAAAGGCCGATGTAATATTCAAGAACGCCACCCTGGCAGAAATATCTAACGGGATTAAATATTGGGAACTTATCGCCACGGATTCCTCGATAAACAATTCCAAGGGCATCGCGGACCTTATCTCGGTGGACGGCATTTTCTTCGAGAACGGGCGGCCCACGATCAAGTTCATAGCTCCAACGGCCAAATGGCTGATGAAAGGCAACGAGATATACCTGAACGATCCTATCGGTTACGACGTGAGGTCTGAAAAAGCGGTAAGACCGCTCATAGAAAAAGCAAAAAAAGAAGGGAAAGGATATTCAATATTCAATCTGCCTCTTAAAAGAACGAGCGCTTTTGAGGGTTACTGGTTCGAGGCTCGTAACCTCAACTGGAAGCTCGCGACCAAAAAGCTCCTCTGCGTGGGCGCCATTTCACTGACCAAAGGCAACACCTCGATAAGGGCAGAAAAGCTCGAGGCGGACGTAGGCCTTGAGAACGTGATACTTACCGGCTCGCCCTCGGCGGAGATCTACTCCGATGACCGCGCCATAATCATGAACTCGAATAAAATGTCGGTGGACAGCGTCTCTGATACGGTGATCGCTGATGGCAACGTAAAGATATCCAGGGGCGGCTCCGTAATAACCGCCGGAAAGACGGTCTACGACCAGAAAAATAATCTTGTATCGCTGACCGGTGACGTCTATATTTTGAATGGACAGATATCCGCGTTCGCAAAGAGAGCGGAATACGACCTTAAAGGCGACATGGTCACTCTTATTGATAAGGCGAAGGCGAAGCGCAGCGGCAACGAGATATACGGGGACAGGATGACAATATACCTCGGAAGGAATAAAATTGTGGTACAAGGCAAGACAAAAGCGACAGTAAAACAAACGGAGATGAAATAATGCCCACGCTTAAGACAGAAACAAAGGTTAAAACGGTCGTAATGGCCGCTAAAAAACCTTTTGACCTGATCATCATCGGCGGCGGACCGGCAGGGCTGACGGCCGGCATATACGCGAAAAGATCGAAGATCGACACGGTGCTCATAGAAAAGGCGGTACCGGGAGGGCTCATAACAACCTCCGAAATGATCGAGAACTATCCCGGCTTTCCCGACGGCATCACGGGGGTTGACCTCGGGAAAAGGATGGAAGATCAGGCCAGAAAGACCGGACTTGATATTATCTTTGGCAGAGTTATCCAGATAGAGACGAGCAAGAATACCTTCAGCGTGCACACGGACAACGATACTTTTACCGCGAGATCGATAATAATAGCCACCGGGGGAGACCCGAAAAAGCTTGGGATAAAAGGCGAAGAGGCGTTCACCGGCAAAGGCGTCTCATATTGCGCCACCTGCGACGGGCCTTTTTATAAGGACAAAAAAGTGGCGGTCATAGGCGACGACAATCTCGCGATTGAAGAGGCTCTATCCCTTACAAAGCACGCCAATACCGTCACCATATTCCCGAGAAAAAATACCATGCGCGCCGAACCCATCCTTCAGGACAGAGCGAAGTCCAATCCAAAGATATTCTTCATGTTCAATGCCGCAATAGAAGAGATCGCGGGAGATAAAAAAGTGAGCTCAATAAAGATAAAGGATAACGCGTCAGGTAACAGGTCGTCCGTAGAGGTCGACGGGGTCTTTATCTACGCGGGACATAAGGCCAATACCGATTTCATGAAGGGTCAGATAAAACTTGATGAGAACGGCAAGATAGTGACGGACGATGATCTTGCAACGAACGTTCCGGGCATATTCGCGGCAGGCGATGTAAGGGCCAAGGACATGTGGCAGGCGATCACTTCCGCTGCCGACGGTGCCATAGCCGCGAACAGCGTCAGAAAGTTCCTGGAAAATAAATAGCTACTCGTACCTGAGAGCTTCGACCGGGTCCAGCGCGGCCGCTCTTGTGGCAGGATACACCCCTGAAACTATCCCGACAAATATCGAAACAAAGTAGGCAAGGCTGGCCGACCATAGCGATATTATCGGAGTTATGCCGAGCGCCCGCATGATCGCCATTGATGTGCCTACTCCCAATATGATCCCTGCTGTGCCGCCCACCATGCTTATGACTATGGATTCAATAAGGAACTGTATGAAGATGTCCCTTCTTGTTGCGCCTACAGACTTCCTGATCCCGATCTCACGGATCCTCTCGTTGACCGAGACCAGCATTATGTTCATTATGCCGATGCCGCCGACCAGGAGCGATATTGAGGCGATGCCCCCTATCGCAAGCGTCAGGAATCCGAGTATGTTATTGATCATCGAAAGCGATTCTTCCATTGTATCAAGGCGAAAATCCTCTTTCTTGTGCCGCTTTATCAGCAGCTGTTTTACTTCTTCCTTCGCTTTATAAAGAAGTTCGTCCGTCTTTGCGCTTATTCCAACCTCCATGATCCTGTTCGTATCAAGCAGCTTTTGAGCGGTGGTAACCGGTATAGCAACGATCTCATCGTAATCAAAACCCATCGTGTAGCCTTTTTTCTCGAACACGCCCACCACAAGGAAGCTCTTTCCGTTTATTTTCATCTTCTCACCGACCGGATTGAAACCGGAAAAAAGCTTCTCCACCACCTTTTGACCGATGACCGCTACTTTTTTCCTGGAGTCCTGCTCCGATTTGGTGTAGAAGCGGCCCATCACCACCCCATGCGTGAACATTTCCGGGTACCTGTAAGAAACCCCCATGCCGAACTGGATGTTCATTTTATTCTTGCCGTATTTAAGCTCAAATCCTCCCATTGTACGAGGGTCCACGGCCGCAACAGAGGGACAGTATTTCTCAATGGCTTCCGTATCTCGGTAAGTTAGCTTGTCCGTCATCATCGAGGGGCCTCGGTCCTTGCCGGGATGCAGTTCCATGTACCTTGAGCCCGTGCCGAACTTTGAGATCTGCTCGTAAACATAGGTCTTTGCGCCTTCGCCTATCGCAACAAGGGTTATCACGGCAAATACGCCTATGACCACGCCAAGCATCGTGAGGAAGGACCTTGTTTTATTTGACATCAATGTCTCTATTGCCAGATAAAAAGATTCGACCGTATTTGTAAGTAACTCTCTCATATGACAACCTGTTCCACGGGTTCATCCCCGATTATATGGCCGTCCCTCAGTTTTATGACCCGTTTTGTGTAGCGGACGATGTCGGGTTCGTGCGTGACAACTACTATAGTGGCGCCTCTCTTGTTGATGTCCTGGAAGATCTTCATGATATCAACGCTTGTCTTTGAATCAAGGTTCCCGGTGGGCTCATCTGCAAGCATAATGGCAGGATCGTTGATAAGCGCACGTGCTATTGCGATCCTCTGCCTTTCTCCTCCGGACATCTCCGCCGGCTTATGGTGCGCTCTTTTCTCGAGCCCCACCTGGTCGAGCATCGCATGCGCGCGCCTGTCGCGCTCTTCCGCCCTGATATCCGCGTAATAAAGAGGGAGCGAGACGTTCTTTTCAGCGTTAAGCCTTGGAAGCAGATTGAACGACTGGAAAACGAAGCCGATCTTCTTGTTGCGGATCTTTGCAAGATGGTTGTCATCAAAATCCGCCACATTATCGCCGTCTAAAAAGATCTGTCCGCTGGTAGGTTTATCAAGGCAACCGATTAGGTGCATGAACGTGGATTTGCCGCAGCCGGAGGGCCCGGTAATGGCGACGAATTCCCCTCTCTTGACCTCGCAGGATACGCCGCATACCGCGGGGACCTCGATATTACCAAGAGTATATGTCTTGGAAAGATCAACAACCTTTAAGGTAGGGTCATTTGCGTTCAATTTTTATTTTCGTTCCATTCTTCAGCTTGATGATATTAGATATGGCCACGACCGTTCCGGGCCTTATGCCGTCAGATATCTCAACATTATTATTGTCCTTGTATCCCACCTTTATCTGCTTTTTCTCCACGTGTCCCCACTTTACAATGTAAACATAGAACTTTTCGTTCTCGCTGGAAACAGACTCCCTGGGAACAATAAGGACATCGTTGATCCTCTGCACAACTATCTCCGCGTCAACGCTCATATTGGAGAACAACTTGGTGGTCTCGTTCGTGAGCTTGATCCTCCCCCTGAATATCTTATCCTCTTCGTCGGTACTGGGCATGCCGCCTATCATCTTCTGCTCCGCCTCAGTGTTGAGAAAATCAAGTTTGCCCGCGAACGTTTCGTCCGGATACGCGTCCGCATTTACCATAACATCCGCGCCTTTTTTGACCTGCCCGATGTCCGCCTGGTCTATCTGTATCTCTATTGTTAGGTCCTTCGGATTAATGACAGTGATCACCGGCACCCCTGGAGTTACCGTCTCTCCCACGTCCACAACAACATTTGACACGGTCCCGTCGATCGGCGATTTGATCTGCGCTCCGTCAAGAGCATACTGCACGTTCTCCAGCTGCTGAGTAGTAGCATAGCCTTTTCTTTTGAGGGCTTTGATCCGGTCATATTCCTTAAGCGCGTTGTCATAGCTGTCCAGCTTTAGCAGCATTTCACCTTTTGCAACCTTCTGGCCTTCTACGACCAGTATCTCTTTCACCACACCCGGCATCCTTACCCCTAGCTTGGACTGTGTGACCTTTACATATCCAGTCTCGGAAACCGTTGGTACTATATCACCCGTCTCCACTGTACCCGTTCTTATCGGCACCCTGCTCTTTTGGATCTTATAAAAGTCGAGCAGCGCGAACACCAGAAGGACCGCAATTATCGTGAAGAACAGCCTCTTATTGCCGACTATCTTGTCCACCCATACCTTGAATTTCATAAGATTTTCTTTTATTGCTGCCATTGTTCCCCCCTATTCGAGCTTTTTCCTGAACCTTAATATGCTTATGCTCAATAAAGAAATGCCTATTATTATGAGCGGCCAGATGTCGCTCCACAGATAATAAACCCCGTTGCCTTTAAGGAATATCCCCCTGACAATGACCAGGAAATACTTTAAAGGTATAAGGTTCGTTAACCACTGTATTATAATGGGCATACTGGCGATTGGGAACACGAATCCTGATAAAATGAACATCGGCGACATTATCAGGTTCGTGGTCATTATCGACTGACGCTGGTTCTTGGATACCGTGGATATCAGTATCCCGAGTCCCAGCCCGGTCATCATGAAGATCGTGCCCAGAGTGAACAGAGTGGCTAAGCTCCCCCTCATCGGGACCCTGAACCAGAACACTGCAACGATATAGACCACAAGTATGTCCGTAAGCGCGATCAGTATGGGGGGTATTACCTTCCCGAGTATCATTTCATATGGCTTGAGCGGCGTCACTATAAGCTGCTCCATGGTGCCTTTTTCCTTTTCCTTCACCACGGAAAATGCCGTTAGAGTCATGCTTATCATCAAAAGCAGCTGCGAGAATATCGCCGGCACCATGAAGTTCATGCTCTTAAGGTCCGGGTTGTACCAGACGCGCGTCTCCATTTCCAGGGTCGGTACCTCCCCGCGCCTACCCATCTTTTCAAGACGCTTAAAAAGCACGTTATTGGAACCGATCTGGTTGGCCTGGCCCAGGTACCCAAGAATGATAGTGGCGTTCGCGGAATTGCTGCCGTCTATCACTGCCTGCACCTGCGCCTGCCTGCCGGAATCAATGTCTCTCTCAAAGCCCCTGGGTATCTGGATGCCCAAACTCACACGTCTGCTGTCCATAAGCACGGTCATTTGTTCTTCGTCCTGGATCTGGTTCGTGATCACAAAATCTCCCGTGTTCTCCAGGACCTTTACATAAGCCCTGCTCGCGGGGGTCATGTCCCTGTCTATCAACGCGGTCCTTACGTTCTTTATGTCCGTGGAGGCGATGTAACCGAATACCAGCAGCTGGATCACCGGCATCATGATGGCAATGCGCAAGACCCTGGGGTCACGCGAGATCTGGCGGAACTCCTTTTTTATCATGTGTATCAATGGCCAATCGAACATCAGTCAATCCTCTTTTTAAAACTGCGTACGCATGTCCTGACTATTATCGCGCAGAAGATGGTGAGCAAAAGCATGTCCCACCATAGATATCGGATGCCCACGCCCTGAAGGAATATACCTCTGAGTATCCTTAAATAATATCTTGCGGGGACCAGGAATGAAATGCCCTGCACGATCTTTGGCATGTTCTCGATTGGAAAAATAAAACCTGAAAGCATGATTGACGGAAGCATTGTTGTGAGCAGCGCCAGCTGCATCGCTTCCTGGCTTGTTTTTGCTATAACGGAGAACATTAATCCCAATGAAAGCGCTGCCATCAGGAAAAGAAATGAAGCCAGCAGCATGAGGTAATAATCGCCTTTTATTGGAACATTGAACCAGAACCTGCCCACTGCCGATACCATTATCACGTCCCAGAATGCTATCAGTACGTACGGCATCAGCTTTCCGATCATCAGCTCGTTCCTCCTGATCGGGCTTGCAACAAGCGCCTCCATTGTGCCGTTCTCTTTTTCAGATACTATCGTCAGCGACGTGAGCGATGCGGCCATCATCATCAGTATCGTCGCTATAAGCCCGGGGATGTAGAAATTAAGGCTTCTCAGGTTCTCGTTATACCATACCCTGGTCTTAAGGTTTATCGCCTGCGTAAGCTTTACCGGCCTATGCAATGCCGCCTTTACCATAACACCGCTGAAATAGTCCTGGACTATTCCGCTCATGTAACCCATCGCTGCGGCTGCGGTTGTGGGATCTGAGCCGTCAACTATCACCTGGATCACGGCTTTTGAATCCGAATTCATTTTTGTGGCCATATCCGCGGGTATATTGATGATTATCTTCGCCCTGCCGCTGTCCACGAGCCTGCGGAACTCTGTTTCGCTGTTGGGCATGGCGACCAGCGTGAAATACCCGCTGTTAATGACCTTCGAAATAAGCTGCCTGCTCTGCTCCGTGCGGCTGCCATCCCTTATGGCCACGGGCAGGTTCTTGATGTCCGTTGTCACGGAATACCCATAAAGGAAAAGAAGGAATATCGGCAGGAACAGCGAGATCGTCAGGGACCTGGGGTCCCTTATCAGATGCATGAATTCCTTGCGCATTATGGCTAGTATGTGCCTTAT
>Ga0315295_10005536_pt1 | contig 10775 bp, 11 predicted proteins | sample YL17G14_0_MG_FD_204453 | JGI IMG/M metagenome (GOLD analysis project Ga0315295, IMG submission 204453) | Sediment microbial communities from Yellowstone Lake, YNP, Wyoming, USA - YL17G14_0 | ecosystem: Environmental > Aquatic > Freshwater > Lake > Sediment | place: USA: Wyoming | collected...
ATCCGGTAGAACCATTCTCTCCTTCCCCCGAGGTCTCTGAGCAGAGCGATATCCGGAATCAGAGCAAGATAGAGACAGATGGAGCTCACCGTGAGATAGGTGGTGATGCTGCAAATATCCCACAACAAAGGGGATCGGAAATGGGCATATCGGATGGCGTATAACATCCGATCCGGTCTTCCCAGGTCAATCAGAACACTTCCCACACCGAATATAAGGATGAAGACGGTCGTGAGTTCGGAAGCCCGGCTGATCGGTCTTCGCCACTCTGCTTTCAGGACACGAAGCACCGCTGAGATGAAGGTTCCGGCATGGCTGATGCCGATGAAGAAGACGAAGTTCGTGATGTAGACCCCCCAGAAGATCTGCCTCGAAAGTCCGGTGACGGTTAACCCGTTCCGGTATTGGGTGATATAGGCATAAAGTCCCAGGAGGACGAGGGCCCCCAGGATGGAAACTGTAATGTAGAAGCCCTTTCCGGTCTTATAGATGTGTTCGAAGAGAACGGCGTCCTCTCCAAGGATCTTTTGCCTTTTATCAATCATACGCTATTCCTTAACAACGGAATATTGGAATACTGGAAGATTGGAATAATGGGTTGCAAAGCAAAATGAGGTAGTTACACTTTTAAATCTAATATTTAACCCATCCTTCCATTATTCCATCTTTCCATTCATCCCTACAGGAGATAATAAACCTTAGGTTTCGTACCCAGTTCGGGTAGACGTTGATAGATCGTTCTATTACGGAGAGCTCTCCTGACCTCTGAGTCAGGGGTTTTTAAGTCACCGAATGCCAATGCCTTTTCTTTGCATGCCTCCACGCATGCAGGGATGAGACCCCGGATCAGCCTCTCTTCACAGAAATTGCACTTTTCAACCACTCCCTTTGTCCGCGTTGGAAACTCCAAATTGACCTTTTTGACAAAAGGTCGGGGGTCCCTCCAGTTAAAGCTTCTCGATCCATAGGGGCATCCGGCCATGCAGTATCGGCACCCGATACACCGGTGAAAGTCCATCATCACGATTCCATCTTTTCTCTTCCATGTCGCCCTGGTGGGACAATACCTCACGCAAGGCGGATCATCACATTGATTGCAGAGCAGTAAAACAGGTTTGTGTCGATAATCTTCTTCCGAATATTCGAGCTCATGTTCTGGAAAGACCTTCTCGTAGGGAGCCGTCCATACCCATTTAATCTCCTCCTTGAGACTGCCTATGTCAGGAACATTGTGGATGCGATGGCAGGCATCGATGCAGTCTTTGCACCCCTCCTGGAGCCAGCACTTCTTGAGGTCCACGGCCATGGCCCATCTTTTCCTGGCAAGCCGTTCAGGCGTGGGCGAGGGTTCTGGCAGCTCGACATTTGAAAAGAGTTCCCATCCGGGTTTTGCGGCAAGGCCAAGCAAGGTGAGCCCAGCAATCTTTAAAAAATCTCTTTTCCTAAATTCCATTTATTTCATCCCTTTTTCAATTCCTTCGGATACATATGACAATCCCAGCACTTATTCGTCACTCCGGCGTATTTGTGGCACTGATCGCAGAATTCAGCCCTGTCCGTATGACAGCTCATACAGGTGCGGGTCAGACTCATGGTGTAGTGCTTCTTGTTACCCGCCACGTAGGTCCTCCGGCCCTTCCGGATGACTGAGGTTTTCCAGTCGTCGAGTAGGTCTTTGTGATTCACTCTGATATAGGCCTTCGGTTCCACGCACTCCTTCTTGTCAACCGGGAGTTTGGGCTTGGGGATATAACCCGTTTTTCCACTCACACTATTATGCCAGAACGGGTAGGTGACCAATCCTAAAAAGATGAGGAGGCCAGGAATAATTTTGCTCTTGTCATACATAAAGCTCTCCAAGCATTATTTTCAATCGTCGATATATTCTTTTAGGTTTACCTTTTTTGGAAACCTGCAAAATGGAATATTGGAATAGTGGAATATTGGCTAAACAGACCATCGGAAATTCCTTGAACCCATTGTGATTTGAGTCAGGTTTTTTACACTCACCATTCCATTATTCCATTGTTCCATCGTTCCCACATTTCTTGGTTAGGGGCTCACCACGGAGATTGGTCGTTCTTTCTTTTTCACCTTTCATCACCATCGCATTTCCCACCAGTTCATGGATGCCAGCCACCTCCACCCCAGGGGCCCAGTATTCGAGCAGGGGGGGAAAGGAAGCTTTATCAATGGCACAGATGCAGGTGAGCAGGTTCACTCCGTACTGTTCTTGAACATATTTGACGGCGTTCGCTCTCGGGAAGCCCCCCCTCAAGCGCATTTCCATGTTTTCATCAGCCCCCAGACCAGCTCCGCTTCCACAGCAGAAGGTTCTCTCCCTGATTGTGTTTTCAGGCATCTCATAGAACTCATTGCATACATGCCGTAAGATATAACGTGGTTCTTCGAAAAACCCCATCCCCCGGGAGGTGTTGCAGGAGTCATGGTAGGTAGCCTTCCATTTGTTATTTCGGCTGGGATCCAGTTTTAGTTTGTTGTTCTGAATGAGATCGGCAGTAAACTCGCAGATGTGAACCATCTTGGTGGACTTTGCGTTCTCAAAATGGGTCCCTGTAATCGGGGAGACAGGCTCCTCCAAGAAACCGGCAGGACCGTTAAACGTGTCCATATATTGATGGAGGACCCTCCACATATGACCGCATTCCCCTCCAAGAATCCACTTCACCCCCAGTCTTTTTGCTTCGCTGTAAACCTTGGCATTCAACCTCTTAGCCAATTCCGCTGAGTGGAACAAGCCGAAATTTCCACCCTCCGAGGCATATGTGCTCCACGTATAGTCGAGTCCGATCTCATGAAAGAGCATCAGGTAGCCCAGGAATGTATACCAGTGGGGACTGCCGAAATAATCGGCAGAGGGGGAGATGAAAAGGACTTCCACCCCCTTTCGGTTGATGGGGGCGTCCACCTGGATTCCGGTGATTTCTTTAATCTCATCGATGGCAAAATCGATTGTCGATTTGAAAGCATGGGGTGGGATGCCCAGATGATTTCCTGTCCGGTAGCAATTTGACGCCGGTTCCACGATCCAGTTGATGTTGCAGCCGACCAGGCTGAGCAGTTCCCTTCCCATCATAGTGATTTCACAGGTATCGATGCCATAAGGGCAGAAGACCGAACAGCGGCGGCATTCGGTACACTGATAGAAGTAATAAAACCATTCCTTCAACACCTCTACGGTGAGCTCCCTTGCCCCGACCAGTTTCCCGAAGATCTTTCCGGAGAGGGTGAAATATCTTCGGTAGATCGATCGGAGGAGTTCTGTCCTGAGGACCGGCATGTTCTTGGGGTCTCCGGAGCCAATGAAAAAGTGACATTTGTCAGCGCATGCTCCGCATCTCACACAGATATCCAGAAAGAGCCGAAAGGACCGGTATCGATTCAAGCGATCTTTCATCCCTTCGAGGAGGATCGTCTTCCAGTTTTCTGGCAGTTTCCAGTCTTCTTCATTCGGATGCCATTCCCTCGGGTTCGGGAGTTCAAGATATTTCTGGTGTTTTAATGAGGCAGGATAACAGTAAGTGCCCTTCCTGAATTCAACTTTGGGTTCCATCCAACTCTTGGAGGGCGTGGTATAGTCGATTTTGAAAGAATTTTTCTTCGAAACTTCCTCTGACATCTTTATTCCTTTTCTAAGGGCAAACCCACCTCTTTAAGGGCTTCCCGGAATTCGTCTTCATACTCCTCGTAAGTGTGAACTTTGACGGGGGCATTCCAGGGATTGATATGTCTTTCGTTGCGACTGATATTCTTCAAGTTCCTCGTGGGGCTCAGAAAAATTCCTGCCATGTGCATGAGCTTGCTGAGAGGAAAATAGACGATCAAAAGGCACACAAAAAATAAGTGGATATAGAAGAGCAGGTTGACCCCTTGCGGGACCGTGGGATGGAAACTGAGCATGCCCATCACCCATCCCTTGACTTGCACGAGATCTACCTTGTAAACGAGCCGCATCAGGATGCCAGAAATGGCGATCCCTAAGACCAGGAGAATGATGAAGTAGTCGGAGGGAAGAGAAATATAGCGTACCTGAGGATAGATCACTCTTCTTAGGAAAAGGTACGATAAGGCGAAAAAAATGATCACATCGGTGATATAGAGGATGGGAAGGAGCCCTTGCAAAATCCCATCGAACCATTGAACGGTCAGCACAATGGAAGGAACCGGCTCAAGAAAGAACCTCGAGTGTCTCAAGAGAATAATCAGCAAGGACCAATGGAAGGCCATCGCCCCCAACCAGAGATAGGTGCTCGTCTTATACAGAAGTTTTTGAACCTCCTGGAGTTCAATCTTTTCGTTCTTGAGCAGAGAACGGAACAGAAGGATGTCAAGGGCCAATCTCGCTACGATGCCTCCTGTGGTATAAGGGCTGTCAATATTGTTGGCTTTGATCCAGGGGAGAGATTTTTGCTGACCACAGACCGTAGGGATATGGAACGGGACAGGCGAACTGGCCCATTTCAGGACACGGTAGACAAATCCTACGATGAAGAGAACTACGGCGCTATAGGGAATCATCACTCCGAACATGGAATACCACTCCATCCCCCATACTCCGATCAAAATGAAAAGGAGGAGCATAATGACTGCAAAAATGGAATATAAGGCGCTCAGGTTAGCCATCCGAACCCTTTCCCTTCTGTGATTTCTCTTTTGAGAAACTGATTCTTTCCAGCATTTTTAAGGCCATCTCCTTATCCGCCATGGCTTTGTTGACCTTGATCTCACAAATTTTTTCCCGACAATCCATGTAGATATCAAAAGCCAGAAGGGCCAGCTCATCGATCTTTGAGTGAAACTTCAGCCACTCTTCTAAGACCGATTCTTTCTGAATCTCACTTCGTAATATTTCTTGAACAGACCTTTTTAAGAGGAAGATAAATCCGGCGGCACCGGAAGGAGAGAAGTCTTGAACCGACCTGATCTTGAGGATGGCGGAAAGAGAGGCTGAGAGCCGGTCAGAATTCATGTCCTGAAGGAGTTCCTGGAAGAGCGTTTCAATCTCCCGGGAAATTGTGGATCCCACGGGATTGATAAACCGGTCTTTTTCCTTTTTTAACAGGGCTGAGGTTTCTGCGGGGTAGGTCTCCAATATCAGATGGAGCCACCTTTCTAAAATGGCCGCTTTATTTTTTTTCAATAAATCTTGAATTATCATAACTAAATTTCTTTAAAGGGTCAGGACATCGTTATGTAAAATCAGGTCTAAAATTTCATCCATTGTCGCCATCTTGCCCACAGCAATCTTATCAACAAGATCCAATTCCTTTACACACAGTTGTCCCGCCAAAATATTTACGCCTTTTTCTTCAAGACATTTCAAATGGGCCAGCAAGGGAGAGCCTTCAGCTAATAGTTTAACTGCTGTGTTCCAGCAAATGATGGCAGCAGGTCCATCGTCTCTTTTTGAAAGCGTTTCTAAAAGGTTGACCAAAATCTCAAAACCGAGGGTCTCATCCCCAAGGCCGATGCTTTCCGATCCCAAGATAAATACTTTCCTTTTTGGTTCATTCAAAGTCTTTCCCCTCTCCATTGAAAATCGATCAATGCCATTCCCACTCGATGAAAGGCTTTTTCATATCGACCATGGCATTGGCGACCAGTTCCACAAGGCCTCCGTAATAAATGCTATGTTTTTCCCACAAATCATTGCTGCTAAGGATATCTCTGATGGCACCTTTACAGTTTGAGCAGGGGGCACATACATACTTCCTGATGCTGGGGTCCATGACATCCTTGAAGGCCTCAAGGATCTGTTTCAGTTTCATCCGGCTGGAGATATTTTCCCTCCATTCCTTGAAGTTCATAGAATTCATGATGGCAAAACCGCTTCCTCCACCACAACAATAGTTTTCAACCCCATGGGGCTCCATCTCTCTGAATTGGGGACAGATTTTTTTCAGGATCCGCCTCTGAGGCTGTACAATCCCCATCAGTCGCACAATATTGCAGGGATCATGGAGGGTGACGGGAAAATTATTCTTCTGGGGGTCGAGTTTGAGTCGATCATGAAGGATCAGATCTTCCAATAAGGGCAAAAAACTTTCCCTGGGAAAATTCATTTCATCCACCAATATCCGGTCAGCAACGATAATCAGGCCCTTGTGAGCGTGACCGCACTCGCCCATCACGATCTTCTTTACTTTTAATTTTTTTGCCACTTCAACCTGTTTCAGTGCTATTCTGGCAAACTGGATGTCATCATACCATGTACCATAATTTGTGGCTTCGTATCCGTAGATTTCGCTGGACAGGGTCCAACTGAGACCGGCCGCCTCAAAGATGATGGCAAAGGCCACAGGGTTTTCAATCCAGGACATGAACTCCCCGGAGTTATGAATGAGCAGGATATCCGCTCCTTCCCTATCAACGGGGACTTTGATCCGTTTACCCGTCTTCTCCTCGATTTCTTCCTCCATAAATTCGATCATATTCTCGAAGGCCTGAGGGGATATTCCTGTGCTGGCGCCCACTTTCAGTTGTTGAACCGTGCCCGCGTCATGGAGTTCCTTCGGAGCGATCCCCATCTCCTGACTGAACAATTTTCTCAATTCGCGGGTGATCAGACCATTGTCGCTTCCGAGGGGGCACGCCTGAGCACATCTCCGGCACAGGGTACAACGGTAGGCCAATTCGGCCAGACGGGCGATGGCCGGCCAGTTCAGTTCGATATCATCTCCCGTCAATTTAGAAAGGATCTTTCCCCGTTTCTTAATATATTTGTTAACAATTCTTCGGAGGATCTCTGATTTGTACGTGGGCCTGTAAATCTCCTGATTTCCGCTGGAAACATAGACAGGGCAAGCATCACTGCAGGTCTGGCACCGAACACAGCTTTCGAGGGACTGAATCAAGGGCTGCCAGAAAAGCCAATTGTCGTTCTGAGAGAGCAATTTTTCGAGACCCCTGAGGAAACGCTCCACCAGTTTCTCTTCCTCCTCTTTGTTCTTCGGTTTGGGAAGTGAAAGGGCTGAAACACCATCGAGGGAACATTCGTAATTCTTCTTCTGGTCTTCTGACAGAGGTGGATAAGGAGACTTCTTTTCCTTTTGATCTAAAGGAGAAGGAAGTGGCATCAAATCATTCGCTGTCACTGTAATGAGGGGGTCATCAGTGCGGATGCTGATATCCTGTAATCGAATTTTTTTCCTTCCAGTCGCCATTATGCAGAAAATAGCCTTCAAATACCCCCAACCCCCCTTTACTAAGGGGGGGGTGAGGGGGATTACTTGGGTCCTGTTACAGATGTTTGTTGCAATTCTGAGGCAATCTCACTCCAGCGCTTTCCGGACTGGATGTGAGGAGCGGACCAAGTCGCAGGCCGCTCCAGATGCTCCTTGATTCTTCTTTCGATCTTGGTTCCCCTTATGTTGGGCACATCATCCCATCGAAGATAGTGATAGTAACGGAAGAAGAGTTGAAAGAAATGGCTGAAGGGCAAGTAGACCAACCATACGGAGGCAAAAAGGATGTGCAGGGTGGGTGCCAGAGCAGGATGAAGTTTGTGCTCGAAATCCGCAAAGGTCACCTGCTCTTTCACATATTTTAAGAGGCCGGGCATGCTGGATTTAAAATGAACATCCACCGCATAGATGCCTCCGATTAGGGTAAGGAGTAGGAAGATCCATTTAAAATAATGGATCGGAGGATAATAGACCTTCAACTCTTCATCCGTCATTCGCATGATCAGGATGGCAATTCCCCCAATGAAGGTCATGAGGGTGGCGAAGGTTCCCCAGACCCATCCAAAATTAGAAACGGTTTCAGTATCCGCAACAATAGCTCGGATAAAAAGCCAGGCATGCCAGAGAATTAGCAGGTAGAGCCCCAAATGGAAGAGATATAAGGGGTACCAGAATCTCCTGTTACGATGGTAAAATTCTCTTAAAAAGAGAATGTCCAGAATCATGGACCAGAGCTTTTTGCCGAAAGTGCTGTGTGTTTTTGCCCACCACTCTGTCCGTTCATAAATAGAGCTTCCTTTATATAGTTCCCAGTGTAAATGGAGAGGGGCGTTGACACACTTTCTCACACGAAGCGCCGTGGCGATAATAAAAAAAAGGATACCCCCATAAAAAATAAAGAGGATCATACCACCCATTTATGTTCCTTTTCCCCTCCCAATAGGATAGTCAAAATTACTTAAGGCAGGGCTTTGGCCCTGCATAATTAAGCAAGCCTAAAGGCTTGCCCTATAGTTAATTAACGATATTAGTTTTGTAATTCCCTCACTCCCCCCTTTGGAAAAGGGGGGTTGGGGGAGGGATTTCATCAGACACAGCCGGTCGGCTTGGGTAAACCGGCGATTTTACAGGCACCCTTGGCCGGGCCGCCCGGGAAGAGTTGGTATATCTGCTTCAGATCAAACCCGGTCTGCTTGACCACCATCCGAATGGGCGGGGCAATCCCAAATTTGAGATAATAATCTCTCAGGTAATTGACAATCTTCCAATGATCCTCGCTCATGGGAAAGGCATTCTCCGTTTTGGCCAGATCTTCGGCCACGTCTTTATTCCATTTGTCTGGTTCCTGGATGAAACCATCCTCATCGATCGCAACTTCAATTCCTCCAAGCACTGCTTTTGCCATCTTCTTACCTCCTGTCTTTGATCTTTCTCACCTTTGTTCATCCTTGCCGTTCACATTACCCCCGAGATTGGGGGACGAAACTCTTTCAATTCATCTTTAGCTACCTTTTCTTTTGAAGCCAACGATACGAACCCCTTCGCCCACTCAGGTGTCCCCAGCGCATGTAAATGCATATAACAGGCCAGCATATTTTTATATACAATACCATCCCTCTTTTCATCAATCCCCTTCCCGCGCCTGATCTGGCAGGCAAACTGAAGGTCCTCCAGAGGAGAAAGGCTGGAATGGTGGAATTCGTGGCCTCGAACAGTTAAACCAACAGGTAAGAAGGGATTTTCTCTCATGACTTCAGCAATCACATAACCATGGCCCTCGGGTCTCTGAGAGAGTTGAACCTCAGCAGGAATGATTCCAACCATTTCGTAGGATCGATTCTGCCAAGAAATGCTCCGACATAAATACATCAGACCCGCACATTCGGCATAGACTGGCAGACCTTCTTCAACAGCCTTAGCGATATCTCCTCGTAATTCGCCGTTTTCCTCTAACTCCTTCAGGAAGAATTCCGGAAATCCACCTCCGATATAGAGTCCATCCACCTTGGGTAGGCGATCCTTGAATGAATTGACGAAGATGAACTCGGCACCCTGGTTAACCAGAGCCTCAAGGTTTTCCGGGTAATAGAAATTGAAAGCGCGGTCGCGTATGATCCCGATCCGGACTTTTTGGGTGCGAGCGTTTCCCCTCACCTCTCCGAGCCATAGGCTCTTCCGAGCCGGAGGCCTATCCCTCTCCCCGAAGGGGAGAGGGGATTTTTCTATTTTCCTCTTCTTCGGGGGAAGGGATAGATTTTGAGGAGCTTTAGAACTTCGTGCAATCGTTAAAATCTTATCCAGGTCGAGTTGTGACTCAAGCTTACGGCCAATACGTTCTACCAATAACTCTGCTTCGCCAGATTCCGATGAGGGGATGAGACCTAGGTGACGTTCCATGATGCGAAAATCCTGGTCCCTTGGGATGCTTCCAACGACAGGTATCCCGCAATATTGCTCAACAGCATTTCTTAGTTTACTTTCATGACGGGTCCCAGAGACATAATTGAGGATAACCCCGGCTATTTGAACATCTTTTTGAAAGTGCTGATACCCTGTCACCATGGCTGCGATGCTGCTTGTCATCCGGGTTGTATTGATCACGAGGAGTATGGGAATATTTAAGAGGCGAGCGATCTCAGCCGTTGTCCCATGGGAATCCAAACCATCATAAAGTCCCATCGCCCCTTCAACGATGGCTAAATTCACTCCTTCACAGTTCAGATAGAAGGAAAGAAATAACTTGTCTTTAGGTATTAAAAAGAGATCTAAATTTCGGCAGCTTCTGCCGGTAGCAGCTGTAAGCCACGATGGATCGATATAATCAGGGCCCTTTTTAAAGGGTTGGACGGAAAGGCCCTTCCGTTTGAAAGCATCACACAGACCGATCGTAACGATCGTCTTTCCAGAGCGGCCTTGTGGCGAGGAAATTAACAGGCAACCAAAAAGTCGATCACTGTTGACAGAACAATCACCGACGGCCATGGTGATTTAGGTCTCGTCCTTCTTCGGGATGGCGACATAGCTGATGCCGCCAAAGCTCCGATACTCAATCTTCCCTTCTTTCGCCAGATCTCCAATCGCCTTATCGACAAGACTCTTGTCTTGCCCAACAGCCCTCGCCACTTCCTTGTTCCTCGCCTGGCTCACCGTTCCCAGGTACTTGAGTATCTTCTCTCTTAACTCTTCACTCATTTTCCCTCTTCCCTTCTCACCATTTAAATTGGGTGGTGGTTCGGAAGGTCTCCCTTGCGTAAGTGAAGTCGTCAATGTGCTGCTCGGTAAAAGGAATCCCCGTCAATCCGAAGAAGGCCTCCCAACCAATCCTTTCGATCCACTCGCCCATCCTCTCATATTTCCTTGCATTGGAGGCATAGATCTTGACGATTTTTTTAATGACATCGACGACCTCGGGCCATCGAGGCGGATGATTCGGAAGATAGGGAACAATCAACCGTGAAAACATCGGGGGTTTTCTTGCATTGGAGACTTTTCCTCCTGCATAAATGGCGATTCCATCGCCTTCGGCATCAGCAAGAGGCATGGCCGGACAAACCGTATAACAATTCCCGC
>Ga0315295_10005539_pt1 | contig 10771 bp, 8 predicted proteins | sample YL17G14_0_MG_FD_204453 | JGI IMG/M metagenome (GOLD analysis project Ga0315295, IMG submission 204453) | Sediment microbial communities from Yellowstone Lake, YNP, Wyoming, USA - YL17G14_0 | ecosystem: Environmental > Aquatic > Freshwater > Lake > Sediment | place: USA: Wyoming | collected...
GTTTAGGCACCTTCCGCAGCAAGTCGCAAAAGGGGAATTTGTTTGGGAATTTGCCCTGCAAGAATAAATTACAAAATTTTTGGTAAAATTTAGAGTAATTTGCTGGCAAACGCCGATGTTTATTATGTAAATTAGGCGTTTGTGCTTTCTGTGAGTCATCTGCAGATTTTTTAAGGACGCCAGGCACCTTTCAGGGATGAAAACATGTCAAATCAACCAAGGGTAGCAAAAGTATTAGCAGCGCTGCTGATTTCAATGACCCTCGGGGCGATAGTTTTAATGGCCCTCGGCAACAATCCTCCCTCTGCTGGCCCATTTTGCCTCTCCAGTTATTATCGCCTTGACCCCATCGAAAAAGCTATTTCTTCTCAAGCTGCCCAATCCCATTATCGTTGGAACTGCATCGAAATCTACTATAGCAACACCAAAGCCGGAAACATCGAACAGTTGGCTTCGCTCAGTGGCCTATCCAGTCCAGAGGACATCAACTATCACTTTGTTATCTGTAATGGCCTCGGTGCCGATGACGGCCAAATACAGCCAACTGAAAAATGGCAAAGACAGTGGTCTATCGTACCGGGGCAAACCTGGTATGGCAGCAGTCAGACTATCCGCATCTGTGTTATAGCAGATGACAAAACCATCCGCCCAACAAACCTCCAGATAAAAAGGGTAGAAGCGCTCGTAGAGGCGCTGTCCAGAAAGTTTAACATTCAGCCTCAATATATCTACTACCCAAGTAATTGGAAGTAGCGACAAGGCCCTATAAAAAGCCAGGCAAAACAGTCTTATTGGGCCTCTTTCACAGTATCTGGTTTCAGCAGACCGAAGTCTTCTTTCTCTGTTAACACCACCCACGCCCGCCAGTCTTTTTTGTTAATTCGCACCGGCTTGATTGATTTTACGTCTTCCAGCCAGACCAAAAAGCCGAACCTGCAGTCGCTTTTGCTTCGCCAGTATTCGTCACTGCCGATGATATAGTGGTTATATTGCTTCTTTATCTCGATTATTTGCTTTGATGTGAGGTTTTCGAAATTTTTAACCGTTGCAACAGTGGCTATAGCACAAACCGGCCCGGAACTTACCTTTAAAAATAATTTATCGCCGGGCAGAACATCTCCAATAGCATGGTGTTTTGTTTTGGCAAAGCGGGATTCGATGCGTTTTTGACCGGCTAAAATTGCATCTAAATACGGCTTTTTCAAAATCACCAGATGATAATTTGTCATAAAATCAGCCATTTATCATAAAAACTTAGCCGATAAATGGCAACTACTTTGACGGATGGTTCAAAAATTCCTATAATCAAACTGGTTTTTTGAGGACAAAAGGATGGAACCAGTTTTAATCGCTGTGGTTATCGTTTTGATTGTATTTGTCTTGGCTCTTTTGATTTGGCTTATCAGTACCAACTTCGCCGGCAGAAAAGAAATTGCCGGCCAGGCAGCTGGTATCAGTCTGCTTCAGCAGCAGCTCGAAGCACTAAAGCAGGCTCAGGATAAAACTTCGGAGAATTTGCAAAAGTCTCTGCAGGCAGGCCAAACCACACTTACCCAGAGCTTACAATCCAGCCAGCAGGTCTTAAGCCGGCTAAACACTCAAATCGGTGAGTTGCAGGGCACTAACAAACAAATGCTCCAGGTTGGAACCGAAGTCAGGCGACTTCAGGATATTTTAAGCTCCCCCAAGCTGCGAGGCCAGATGGGCGAGTGGTCGCTGGAAAACCTCCTGTCCCAAATCTTACCCAAAGACAGCTACGAACTCCAATATACTTTCAAGGACGGCAAAGTAGTCGATGCACTAATAAAAATGGCCGATTACTCTGTCTCTGTCGATGCGAAATTCCCGCTACCGAGCTTTGAAAAAGTAATAAAAGCGGAAACCGACGGCGAAAAAACCAAACTTCGCAAACAATTCCTCAAAGACGTAACCGCTCATATCGACAAAATTGCATCCGATTACATCAGGCCTGCTGAAGGCACACTGGATTTTGCTTTGATGTATATACCTGCTGAAAATGTTTATTACGAAACGATTGTCAAATACGCAGACGAAACGCAGGATATTTTGCAGTACTCGCTGGAGAAAAAGGTAATCCCTGTATCACCGAATCTTTTATATGTGTATCTTATGACGGTTGTGATGGGTCTGCACGGCCTGCAGATAGAAAAACAGGCAGCGGAAATCCGCCAGAATTTAAAAAGGCTGAATGCCTCTTTCGCCGATTTTCTTTCGAACTGGGACACCCTCGGCACGCATCTTCGCAATGCTTACAGCAAATACGAAGATGGCCAGAAAAAACTCGACCGCTTCGGCCTGCAACTCGACCATATACAAGAAGAATCAGAAGAAAAAACCGAAAACACTCAATAAAAAGGAAACAAAAGTGTCGCAAATTTTATCGAAGTTTGTCGAATTTTTACCAAATCTTATAAGTTTTATAGCAGGTTTTGTTATAGCGATATTTGCTGAGCCTGTTAGGAGATTTTTCTTTAAACCTAAATTAAATCTTGAATTTGATGAGAACAAGGGGTGTGTCTCAGAGACTTTCGAGGTTAATGAAAAAGGAGAAAAACTAGCAGATGCACGTTATATCAGAGTAAAGGTAACCAACACTAGGAAGATTATTGCTAAGGATTGCAGGGCTTACCTAATTAACATAGAGAAGCGGGATGGAAAAGACAACTTTATGCCAACAGTTTATTGTGATAGTATACAATTAGCATGGTCCTGCCAAGATCGGATGGATAGGTGGTGGGGGTTACATATATGCAAAGGTGTCAATCAATATGTAGATGTTTTAGTGACAAGAAATACTTCAGAAGCATTTGATCCCCAGATTATGTGCAAGCCTTTTCGTTATTTGAAGTTATTTAAAGAGAAGGGTAAATTTCTGTTTACAATTCAAGTATCCGCAGACAGGGCAGATCCTAAAATCATTAAATTAGAGTTCGATTGGAATGGTACTTGGGATGGCTTTGTGGTAAGGGGAAGAAAATGATTTATGATGACCTCAAGGGTAAAAAGGTTTTAGTTACCGGCTCCAGCAGCGGTGAATATATCGCCGTAAATGGCGGCTTGTATATGAGGGCCTGAAAAACAATTCTTGCACTTGGCAGCTTTTTTGCTATAAAGATGTTTGGCAGTATAATAAACCAAAAAGAATAAAAAACAAAACGGACTCTAAATGCGACCTTACGCACGGATGCAAATAAACGACGGCCACACTTGCGAAACACTGCAAGTGAGGGCCCTCCTCAAAAGCAATAAAATATGTTTGGGAGCCCCAAAAAGACAATGGGTAATCCACCCGCCGCACCCTGATGCCAGCGAATTTGCCAAATCACTGAAGGTTTCGCCTCTTTTAGCACAGGTTTTAATCAATCGCGGAATAACCGATGTCCACACCGGTTCCGTTTTTCTAAGGCCGAAACTGAACGAGCTTATCAGCCCGGAGCTGATGCCGGGTGTCAAACCAGCAGTCGGCCGAATAAAACAGGCCGTCAAAGGCAGGGAAAAAATCACCATTTATGGCGACTATGATGTAGACGGGATTACCGGTGCGGCAATTCTCTGGCAGGTTCTGACGCTGCTCGGTGCCGATGTAAATTACTATATCCCCCACCGTATCGATGAAGGTTATGGCCTAAACGAAGAAGCTATCCAGACACTGGTGCAGAGCGGCACCAAACTTTTAATCACCGTTGATTGCGGTATCACCGCAGTTAAATCGGCAGAGCTCGCCGGGCGATTAGGCCTCGACCTGATAATAACCGACCATCACCCCCTTGACCACGAATTACCAAAAGCCGTCGCCGTTGTCCATCCTGCGATGGACAAATCTTACCCCAACCAGGACTCATCCGGCTCAATGGTCGCCTTTAAGTTGGCCTGGGCAATAGCTAATGAATTCACTACCTCCACTCGTTTTACTTCACAAAATCGAAGCAGCGGAGGAAAACTCGAACCAAAACTACGCGAATTTATGCTCAACGCAACTTCTCTAGCAGCTATGGGCACCATCGCCGATATCGTAGACCTGCGGGGTGAAAATAGAATTCTAACAAGCTATGGACTCAAATCCTTACCGCAGTGCAAACTCTCTGGCGTCCAAGCCCTCATCGAATCGGCCGGCCTGACGGGACAGGGGCTCGATAGTTTTCGCATCGGTTTTCACCTTGCACCAATGCTTAATGCTGCAGGGCGAATGGGACACGCACGATTGGCCGTGGAGCTCTTAATAAACGATAGTCCCGTTCGCTCGACGGAAATAGCCCAATATCTCAAAGAGCAAAACGACCAGCGACGCCAATGCGAGCAAAAGATATTTGAGCAGGCCCGTGAAAAAATAGTCAAGGAAGGCCTGGACCACCCCAACCAGGTGAGCTTTGTCCTCGCAGGCCAAACCTGGCACACCGGCGTAATAGGCATAGTAGCATCGAGAATAGTTGACATTTACCATCGTCCGACGATTATGATTAACATAGGAAACGCCGAAAACAACATCGCCCAGGGTTCCGCACGCTCGATAGACGGCTTCTGTTTGCTCAGCGCAATCAAGGCCTGCTCGCACCATTTGGTTAATTTCGGCGGCCACAAAATGGCTGCCGGTATAACCATCGAAACCAAAAAAATTGACCGGTTCGCAGCCGATTTCGAGGCCTACGCAAAACAGCACCTCAGCAAAAATGACTGTGTCGCTAAACTCCATATCGATGCTGCAGCACCATTGAGCGAATTTAGAAAAGAAACCGTTGCCGAACTCCAGATGCTCGGCCCTTATGGCCAGGGCAATCCCAGCCCAGTCTTCACAACAAAAGGCGTTCGTCTTGCCTCTCCGCCGAAAATTTGCGGCGCAAGGGGTAACCACTTGCAGCTTGCAATAACAGACAATACAAATGCTGTCCGCTGCATCGGTTTCGGGATGGGAAAATTAGAAAAAAAATTGCTCGAACACGAGTTCTTCGATGTCGCTTATCAGCCGCAGCTCAATACTTATAACGGCAGCTGCAACGTTGAGTTCGTCCTGGTTGACATCCTGCTGGAGTAAGCTGCAGGACTCAAATTTATAAGCCTAAGGCTTAACACAACCTTAAAGTTTTGGGTCTTGGGTCTTTTCTGTATTGATTATCACCTTGTCGATTTTGAACTGGCCCAGAGTAGCTGCCAAATTGAGAAAGTCTGCCGGCTCACCATTGCCTATAGCTAATGCGATATGACCCGCATCGAAGCCTTTCGGCATTCTTGTTGCGTCGAGCCCAATCCACTTATCACCCACATAAACCTCCACCCACGCATGACCGCCAAACACGTTTTCTCGACCGCCAAAGGCCTCCACGTGAACAAGCCCTGAAACTATCCGCGCTGGTATCCCAACTGCACGGCACATCGACGCCGTTAGTACAGCAAACTCGCTGCAGTCGCCAACCCTGCTGGCCGCAACCTCTGCCGCTGACGCATAACCAACCGACAGGCTCTTGTTCTCGATGTATCCAGACACAAACGATTCAATCCTCTTGACGGCCTCAGCCTCATCTTTAGTGCCGCCCACCGCACGATTAGCAAGCTCGACTATCTCCTTGTAGTCACTCTGTACAAATCTTGTGGGCTTCATCGCCTCTAAGATGTTACTGTCCTTGCCTTCATAAGGAAACCTCGCACCTGCCGGAGCAGCAACAGGTCTGACAGTCACGATTACTCCGCCTTCTTTGAGCTGCTGTACGCTTTGGTTGTCGCTGGACGGTATTGTCAGCGTGGTCGCTTGACCGGTCGGCCTCAAGTAATAGATAACCGATTCGGCCGACTCAATATTATTTAACGGCTCCGGGCTGGCTAAAAACATCTTATCAATCAATTCCGGCACATCATTCTCGCCAAGTGCAAACTCCTTGGCGCAGGCAATCGTCTCAACCTGCGTCCCCATCACAGGCGCAACGCTCTTTTGAACACGAAGGTCTTCATCAACATAACTGGTGCTGACAATCTCACCGCCCCCTGGTGACTTAAAGATAGTCCCAACCTCCGTCAAAGCCACGACACGTCCCAGCAGGTCAACATTTCGTTTTGGCCCAATATGTATTTCAGCTTCGATAACCTGCATGCTGCCCGGATCGAATATCTTGGCGCTATATTCCAAACCTTCCTTAAGACCTTTCTCAAGCTGCAGCAAACGCAGGCCCTCATCCATCACTGCGCCGCTCGGCCATCCAAACGTCCTCTTTTGCTCTTTTCCCATCGAAGTAGCTGTCGCATCCACTATCCACTGTTCATCCACTACCCCCGAGATGCTTACCGACGTCGTACCGAAATCCTGCACAACCTTAAAACCCAATGGCTTGCCGTCGGTCGTTTCAATATTGGTTTCCGTCGTATTCATCTTTACCGGAGCATCGGCCCGGCTCACCTGCATGCTCACCTCTTGGGTAGTGGTCACTTTTCCACCAGCCGTGACACGACTTCGTATTACATGGCCGATCTTCTTACCCCCCATAAACACGGCATAATACTCGGTTTCCTCCGACTTAGCATTGCTCACGCCGGCTGCTGCTAACACTAAGCAAACAGCAAAAATACACCGAATTTTCATAATTCAACCCCTTTTGTTCTTCTCGATTTCCAAAAAACACTCCTGACCATTATAAACATAAAGCTTCGAATTTTCATCGCAATTTTTTCTCCGTTGGCTAAAATATACGTGAAGCTCCACGGCTTTATAGCCGTGGCCTCGCTCCGTCGCCAAAACTATGGAGCGTCGGCGACTTCACCTGCTTCGGCGAAACCCGCCGAAGCATACCCTCCTTCGCCGTTGGCTTCGGAGGGTTACCCTTTTCGCATTCATCCACGGGTTTGCACCCGTGGCTTTCTGCGAAGGCGGGTAAATCCCTTGCGACATAACGTTATGATTTTTGACGAACTGCTAAAACTGGTTTCTTCAGATAAGGCGCCCGATATTCGCGTCGATTCGCGCCTCGTTAAAGCTGGTGATATTTTTGTGGCCGTTGAAGGTGCAGTATATGATGGCCACGACTTCGTCGACCAGGCCCTCGCCAACGGTGCTAAATACATCGTTTGTCAAAACAAAGGGCGATGGACGAGCGACGAGAGACGAGAGACGAGAAACGAGGTTATTATCGTTGATGATTCTTCGAAAGCAGCAGCGATTCTGGCACAAGCGAGTATGGGTAATCCCTCTTCAAAATTGACCAATCTCGCCGTCACCGGAACTAATGGCAAAACCACAGTCGCTTTTCTTGTCCGCTCTTGTATACAAATCGCCGGCCAAAAATGCGGCCTTATCGGCACAATCGTTTACGACACAGGCGCAGCGAGCTTCGAAGCAAGCCTGACAACCCCTGACTGCCTGACCATCGCCGAGAAACAATCGCAAATGCTAAAGGCCGGCTCAAAATATATGGTCATCGAAGCCAGCAGCCACGCCCTCGCTCAAAACCGCCTGGCAGCTATCGATTTTAAGGCCGCCGCATTTACTAACCTTACCGGCGACCATCTCGATTACCACAAGACCAAAAAAGAATATCTTGCAGCCAAAACAAAACTTTTTGCCGCTCTTTCACCTGAGGCTATAGCGGTCTTAAATAAGCAATCTTCAGAAGCCGAGCTTATAGCTAAGCACACCAAAGCAAGAATCTTGTGGTACGCGATTGAAGAGCAAGCCGATATTACTGCCCGTATCGAATCAATGGACATTGGTGAAACAGTTTTTACGCTGGAGCTTGCTAATCGGTCGTCCGTCGTCTGTCGTCCATCATTCATCGTCAAGACTCCTCTGCTGGGGCTGCATAATGTCAGCAACCACCTGGCGGCAGCGGGACTATGCCTCGCAGCAGGATTTGATTTGGAGACGATAGCAGGCGGCCTTTCAGCTCTGCAGGGTGTGCCAGGCCGATTGGAGAAAGTCGAATATTCAAGGGTCAGGGGTCGGCGGTCGGCGGTCAGGACAAAGGCCGCGAGCGACGAGCAGCGAGCGACGAGCTACGTATTAATCGATTACGCCCATACCGATGACGCCCTGAAGAATGTCTTAACTACACTGAAGCCTTTGTGTAAGGGCAGACTGATAGTTGTTTTTGGCTGTGGCGGGGACAGGGACAGAACCAAACGCCCACGCATGGCTAAGGTCGCTGAACAATTAGCTGACTTTGTAATTGTAACCAGCGATAATCCTCGGACCGAAAAACCGCAGGACATCATAAACGAAATCGTCGCCGGCTTTAAAAACCTCGGCTCGTCGAAGATTACAATTGAACAGGACAGGAAAAAAGCTATTGCGCTGGCTATAAAAACCGCCGAAAAAAATGATATCGTCCTCATCGCTGGCAAAGGCCACGAAAACTATCAAATAATCGGCAAACAAAAATTTCCCTTTAGCGACAAGACAATCGCTCGGGAATGCCTGACAAAAAGAAAATGAAAAAATTCCCTATCAAAGACCTCGCCCAGATAATAAAAGCACACGAGCCACGAGTCACGCCTGCCCCGAGCAAAGTCGAGGGGAGCCACGAGCGGCGTTTCTTCACCGGCGTAAGTACCGACTCGCGAACTACTAAGACCGGCGACTGTTTCTTTGCTATCGCCGGCGATAATTTCGATGGCCACGATTTTGTATCCGATGCCTTTGAAAAAGGCGCTGTCTGTGCTGTAGTTAGCAGGGAAATCAAAGACAGCAGATTTACCGATAAAGTCATACTCGTGGTCGATGACACGGTAAAAGCCATCGGCGATTTCGCCAAAGGATACCGCCGACAGTGCACCTTCAAGGTTGTCGCAATAACCGGTTCGGTCGGCAAGACCACCGTAAGGCAAATCGCCTATCACGTCTTAAGTCAGCATTACCGTGTCTTTCAATCTCCGAAGAACTTTAATAATCAAATCGGCCTGCCGCTGTCTCTACTTGGCGCCGACCCGGAACACCAAATCGTTGTCGTTGAACTGGGTACCAACCACCCTGGCGAAATCGCATATCTCACCGGCATTGCTCAGCCGAACATCGCAGTTGTAACAAATGTTTATCCAGCCCATCTGGAAGGCTTCGGCGACGTGCAAACTATCGCAAAGGAAAAATTGTCCATTTCGGAAGGACTCCCAACCAATGGCATTTTGATAATCAACGCTGGTATCGCTTGCCCTGAGCTTGCCTGTGGTGAGCTTGTCGAACCAGTCGAAGGCGTGCTCCGGCCTGCGGGGCCCTTGGCCCGAATTATAACTTTCGGCAAATCAGGCAGCTCTGACTACCAGGCCCGAAATATCACCCCCAACGGAATCGGTAGTCGATTCATTATCGATGGAGCAGAGGTCTATTTACCGCTGGCTGGCCCCGGCAATATCGAAAATGCACTCGCTGCCTGGGCTGTTTGCAGCCAATTTGGCATAACTATTGATGATTTTGCACAAGCAGTAAAGACCTTATCGGCCGTTCCTATGCGGGCTGAGGTGTTGCAAATTGGAACGCTGACGGTATTAAATGATTGCTATAATGCAAACCCTGCCTCGATGAAAAATGCCCTCGATATATTGGCCAACCTTGTCTTAAAAGAAAAACGCCGAGCGGTTTTTATCTGTGGTGATATGGCTGAACTGGGACGGCAAACGCAGGATTTGCACGCCGAGTTGGGGGCCGCTGTTGCGCACGCCAAAGTCCGGCTCTTGCTGACCGTTGGCAAATCTGCGAAAATCGTCGCAAAGGCTGCAAAAAACGCCGCAAAATACGATTTGCAAACAAAATCTTTCACAGATATCCTTTCAGCTTGCAATAATCTCAAAAAATTCATAAAAGATTACGATATAGTATTGGTCAAAGGCTCCAGAGTTGACAAACTGGAAATGGCCGTCAAAAAATTAAGAGAACTTTTTGCGTAGCTCGATGCTGGATGCTGCTTGAGTCCGGCCATAACGGACGGTAAAGCGAGTATCGAGTATCGAGTATCGAGACACGACATGATATACCATTTGTTATGGCATCTCCGTGACGTCTTTACTCACAGGTTAGGTTTTTATGCCTATCAAGACGTAATGTTTCGCTCTGTAGCGGCTATCCTGACCAGCCTTCTTATCGCAATTTCGCTCGGCCCTGTTGTTATTCGCTTCTTGATGCGCAAAAAAATTGGCGACCGCCCGGAGTTTCATCACGCCGCACTCAACGAATTGACCAAGGAAAAAGCCAACACACCCACAATGGGCGGCTTGATTATCATCCTTTCAGTCCTCGCAACTACTCTCCTCTGGGCAAAGTTAAACAATCCTTTCGTACAAAAGGCAATCATTTTGGTGATAATGTTTGGCGCCCTCGGCGGCGTCGATGACTGGCTAAAACTCACCGCCGATATCAGGCACCGAAGCAGAGACGGACTAAAACCCTGGGAAAAGATCCTCTTCCAATTCGGCTTCGCTGTGCTAATAGCCTCCTTCTTGTACAAAGACTTTGCCAATATTGCCGACGGCAAACTGTTCTGGGTGCCGTTCTATAAACATGGCCTGCCGTTGGCCAACTGGATGTTTGTGTTGATAGCAATTTTTTACATATCAGCCACCAGTAATGCCGTCAATCTGACCGATGGCATGGATGGGCTGGCTGCTGGCTGCGTGGGAATGGTTAGTCTGGTGCTGGCGCTGCTCTGTTATGTCGCATCCGAAACGATGACGCGAACCAACCCCGTCACCTGGTCCAGTTACCTCCTGCTCCCTGCTATCCCACAGGCTGGCGAGCTGAGCATCTTTTATTCGGCAATCTTAGGTGCCATGCTCGGCTTCTTGT